>WNGR01001040.1_pt1 | contig 31250 bp, 47 predicted proteins | sample 5407581 | NCBI WGS metagenome assembly WNGR01 (sample SAMN13153383, study PRJNA577476) | soil metagenome | isolation source: 80 cm soil or saprolite under Garry oak tree replicate 2 | place: USA:California | collected 2016-06-15
CCAAATTAAACAGCGGATAGCGACATATTGAGTGTTGTACCGCGAAACTTTTCCCTTTTCCCATCGTGAATTCCGTTGCAGAAACAGAACGCCGTAAGGGGTGAGTTCGCTGTGAGTTGGTCGAATTATTTTTCTTTTATTTTTCCTTTTTTGGGCGTCGTCCGTCTGCGAGATGGTGGCCTTTCACAGGATTGTCGCGGGTTGAACGTTGATCACCGAGGCCGTCGATGTGGCCTTGGTCGACTTAAGGGTTACATCACCCCGACCGATGTCGGAAGCATTTGGTGAGGCCCGTGAGACCTCAGACGATTGTTGGCTCGTCGGTTTCAAGCTTCGGGCTCTGTCGACAATTCCACCGACCCAGTTGCATCGAGCGCATCGAGCGCACCAACCAGCTATCCAGCCAAGGAAGCTTTTTTGTGGGCCTGGCCTTCGGTACAGCACAGCAGTGTCCTGTTGTGTTTGGAGGCACGCATGGGGGTTGTTAGTGGGTTGTTGGGGAGACTCGGGGAACCAATCATCTTTTTTGTTAATTTGTATTGGTGTTATGCCATCAAATCAAAGCTTTCTAGAAAAAATAGCACAAAACCCATAAATCGCCGCAGATTCAACCCTTCAAATTGACGACAGAGTGTGGGAGCAGACTTGCTATATATTACAATGTACTGGCACAAACTGGCACTGGCACTGAGGCGAGACGCGGATTGGCTAGCCAGATAAATTGACGGCGCCACCAATCAGATCGCAAACGGACAACCCCGTCCCTTCCCACAGTGCCGGAACCGGACCTGAACCCGCCACCCTGACCTCTGCACTCTGGACCATCCCGCGCACCCGGGAAAGGTTTCCATAACGGGGGGTAGATGCGGCGAACTGATCATTTTAGAAAGAACAATTCGACTTATGATCGGTGTAAGATCGGAAACGTCAAGGCCCGGTGCGAGGTAAAGCCGCAACAGATGAGACCTTCCCCGTGTTCAAGTTACGTGTGCTCTCTCCAACGTTCCAGCTTTTTTTTTTTCAAAGTCGCTACGCTAAACCGACGCAACCCAACGCACTGTATGAGGCTGTACGATTTGATGGGCGATATGATAGTCCTGTACTTTCACAGCCCGCCAACAACAAAAAGTGCTACATGGCTGAGCAGCCGGCCAATTACGTCGACGATCCGTCGCTGCAATCCCCGCTCGAAGGGGCGTGGCAATCCCGAGAGCAGAGATGAAACGAAACGAAGCTGTGGCCGCACTTGCTCATCCTCGCTCAATACAGTGGACGAGCCCGTCAATAATAAAAAAGGGTCGCACAAATGTTTCATGATTCGGCAAGGGGGTCCCGCCCACCGCTAACCCAGCAAAGTACCTCCCCCCCAATCGGAATGTAGCGGTAAAACCTGCCCGATTCCAGAAGTACGGCACAGCGCCGTGCTAGCCAATACGAGTTTATAGACGCAAAGATAAGCGTCTTATCTTTTCTCGCGAAGCATGCCGCAGGTAGCAGCAGCTGCCATTCAATTACCATAATGAACTCGAAGAAGCACCGGGGAACTCGGAGAGGAAAAGACAAGAAGGGAACGAGCGAGCGAGCGAACGAAGAAGTCCCGGAGCGAGAAGAACCCGTGGTTGATGAAGGAAAGTGGGGCTCGGCCCCCGGCCGTCTGAATGACGAACGAATCCGGATCCGGGGTTTTGCCGCCGTTCCTTTTGCCTTTTTTTCTTTTGTTTCTTCGCAATAAGCTCAAGAGACGATTCCGAACTTCCGTGACCTTAGGTTAATGTAGGACGAAGCAGACCCCTGCGCTTCGCCGCGCGATCCGCGTTTCTTGCAGGCGACTCGGTCAATCACAAGTTGGAGTTGCGTGACTAATGACCGCGTTATTGTGTCCCCTCCAGTCTCGACAAGCACCTGGCGACACAATCGTCATCATTATTACTATTACTTCTATCCACTTTTTGTACGATAACGCAAAACTATATTGTTTTTTCTTCAAAGAAGCAAAGTGAGGCAGCGAGGACAATAAAAAAAGAGAAAATTCTGAGATGGTAGATGCGAACGAGTGAGCTTGTATTAGTCCTTTTTTTTGACGGGGCGAGGTCGACAGCGCCTGAGCAACAGCATCAGCAGTAGCAACAACCTGAGAGAAACCAAACAGATGTGCGTGTGCGTGAGCATGCATGATGTACGGAAAAAAAATGAGAGGCGGTGGCGCAGACACGATGACACAAGGAGACATGCGAGTAGCAAAATTTGAAAGTGGATGGATAAAGGAGGGAAACAGAGGCAAGTAGTAGTCAATTTTTGAGAGTCCGTCGGTCAAGAAAAATGGGTATTCGACACGAAAGTGAAAGAAAAAGCGACTGACTACATAGAACGAAAAGAGTGTGAGGTGGGGGAGGACGCAGGGCCCAGGCCAGTGAGAGAGCAAAGGAAACAGAATGGAAAATAATAAAAGAGACACAGCCAAAGAGAAAGGGGAAACGGAATGACGAGAACAGACACACACACAAAGCTTTGCAGTAAATATACGTAAGATAAAATGCGCAGGAGAACGGGAAACGGGAACAAAGAGGTAGAAGTGGGAGGAACACAAAACATAAGGAGCGTGGTCTGCGAGGGGACAAAGGATATCAACAAAACTTGATCCCGACAACAACAAACGAGTAAAAAAAACAGATTACAGCACAATGTTTTTTCTATGTGTACTGGGTCGCCGCGGCGTAATCATCTGCTGTGCTGGGGGACGGCACCGGATGGGGATAGAGACCGCCAGCATCTGTGCCATCAAACACGCGTGGGTACCCTGACACGGGGTACCCATTCGCGTGAGTGTGGTACTCGCCACCGCCGAACGGTGCCGTGCTGTACGGCGGGTATTGTTGGGGTAAATAGGGCTGCGGTGGCGTGTGCGCGTCTGCATTTGGTAGCTTGAACGCCGGCGGTGGGGTGAATGGAGACTATTCACAGAAGAAAGCCAGTCGGTCAGTAGGGCGAACCACGAGTCAATCAGCGCTGAGTAAATGTGCTCACACTCTCATTTGAATGGAGCGCAAGCGCGAGTTCCGAGCTTGCCCCAGTATTTGGCGGAATAGGCGATTGGCCTATGCCAGCGCCGCCCATATCGATGCGCTCGTTGTCCGAAGTCGGAGAGGGATATGTCACGGTACCGTGCTCGGACGTATACCCGTCGCTCCCTGCTCCAGCTGGACTCGCACCGCCGTCACTCGGCCCTGATCCGCTGCCCCCACCACAACCACCTATGGTCATCCCGTCGAGCATATCTGTCGCGGACACGCACGACCAGCGTCGGCCGTTCGCATCGACGCCCAGGCCATCGCTGGTGACATCCGAAAGGGACGGACCAGCGCTGCTCGCTGAGCCACAGAGAGAGACGAGTGAGCCAACCGGGCGGCGGTACATGCCCGTGTCAAGTGCAAAAGGATAATCCGTGTCGACTTCAGAAGTCGCCACAGAGTGCTTGCGCTCGGGAAACTCGTAGCTGCTCGCTGGCACCGTTGTGGTCATCCCAAACGAGTATCCCGCGTCCGGCGTGAGCGCGACCGCGGGAGTGCCGGCACCGAACGGATCCGGGTTGTTCCACAAGAACGCATCCTGGTTCTGAGGAGCGAACAAGTCACGGCCTTGATGCTGCTGTTGCTGTTCCTCGAGGGAGACAGTACTGGTTGGGGTATCAGGGAGAGAAGGCAGGGGCGGAGCAGGAGCCGACTGATGCGTATGGGCATTATGGAAGACAGCCGGAACCGACGCACGATGCGCAAGGTTCGGACGACGCGAGGGTGCCTGGAAGGGGTGGTATCGCGCAGAATTGTGCACCTGCGGGCCGTGCATCGCAATGCTGCCAGATGACGCAAAGCGGCTCGTAGGTAGGCCAGGCATGTCCATACCCTCCGAGATGGATGCGCGTAAGTACGGTGCGGCATGAGGAGGTGGGCCGGAAGGTGGTGGGTAGTTTACTAGAGCAGCAGAAGAGCGGTGGAGAGGCAACGCATAGGGATGCTGTGCAAGAGCGCTTGTCGAACGACGGTGGTGGAGCATTTGAGGGGGAAAAACGCCAGAAGGGAATGAGGGAGATAAGTGGTGGTAGCGATTTTCATGTGACGGATGCTGCGTGTGGGGTGCCAGTGTAGATGATGGAGGCTGTGGCGGGAGTGGCTCCTGGGGCGGAACAAGGCTGAGGACGGGGAGGGAGCTGCGACGGTGCCCATACGCGGCAGGGCCGGCATCGGGAGGGGAGGGGATGGAGTGAGGACGGTGGGGCTGATCAAACGAGTCGGTGATGGGGGGTGTTGGGAGCTGGGCGGGTTGCCATGAAGCGTTCTGGGGAGCGCGTGGAGATTGCTCGGGCGTCTGAGGTTCGACCTTGGTGACGGGAGACGCGCTAGCTGATGGTGATACGGGATCGGCAAAGGCGTCTGGAGCTATGTCAGACGAGGGAGATGCGACAGGGGGGACGAGAAGAGCAGAGGTAGGGCCAGAGACGGGGGAAGGGAGAACCTTCCCGTGGGATTTCTTCTCTTTGGCACGCCTGTTCTGAAACCAAACCTATGATAATAGGACGGGGGAGAACGCGTGAGGGGATGATTTGGGCATCGAAGGACACGGTAAGGGCATACCTGGACCTCTCTGGGAGACATCTTTAGTTTTTTCGCGAGCTCCTTGCGACGTGGAGCGTTTGGTTTCTTGTCGGTGACAAAGACGCCCTCCAGAATCTCGAGCTGTGCAGGGGTTGTGCGCTTGCGAGTCTTGATGGTGTTCGGCACATATGTGTAGAACATCTTTGAATCAACTTTGGCAGGGTCCACGCCAGGTGGAATGAGCGAGGGAATGTAGGAACGGTGAATAGCGGATACTGCAGCGGCGGCGGCGGCGGCGGCGGCAGGGGTTGGAGTGAAGGAGGTGGAAGATGCAGAGTTGGAAGGATCCCCAACTTGCATAATCTTTGAAGATGGGAGGGTGATGGGGTGGAATGGAAGTGAAGGGGGGGAGAAAGAGAGATAGAAGAAAGAGAGGAAGAGTGAGAAATAAAGCGGGGCGGGGAACACGGGAAAAGGACCCGGGTTCGCTTGACGAGTTGACAGACATGACGAGAAAAAGGCGGCTGGGAAATACTTTCGATCGAGATACGCTAACCCTACCTCATCTCATCTCGTCCACTTATTTATTTTATCCCATTTATTATTTATTTGTCGTAATACAACTCTATTCTTGATGTGATATGATGATATGATGATCCCAACTATCCATCAAAAAATATCACGAGAGTAGTCCACCATCCCGTCTCATCCCCCCTTTTTGTCCTTTTTGCCCTCTTCATTCGCCTTCTCCCGCCCACGCGCCCTATCCCGGGACCCAGATCAACCCAGACTTGCGGTTCCGACTCTGCGCTGTCTCTCCCCACTTGCGCTACTGTGACCGATTATTGCATGCTATCGCCGCTCTAGCTTCCTACCCTTCCTTCACTAATCATTCATCATTCTCAAGTTCACACCCCCACTCTCTCAACCCCCCATCTGTCAATGCGCCCCTCGTTCTTTGCTTGTCGTATAGCAAAACATGGCATGTTGCATTCTGCAATGAAATGAAACAAGACTACATGGAAGAAAGTGGAAGAATGACTACTCGTAGCAGAAAAGCACATGTGAAGGAGCAAGCTATAAAGGAATCAGTTTTCTCCAAACGCTAGGTAGGGGAAGAGTGTACTTTTTTCGCTGTGTTGTATGTATGGATATATATATAATATTATGTTCTGTAATGCGTGAATATGTATCAACTGTAGGTATGGATGACAATGAGATGATTGGTAGTCTGGGATGAATCAATCAATGAGTGTGAAATCGATGAAACAGAATGAAAATGGTAATGTTATGTACTGTAGATGCATTCGCGCCATTTATCCTTGGGTGTTTCAGGGACCCTGCAAAAAAGATAACCATCCACCTGTCCGGGTGATGAGGACGACAGACAGCGGCAGCAGTGGTGGCGGCGACTTAGCCCAGTTGTGGCTAGAAAGGCACGAGGCACGCCGGCAACGAAGATGGGCATGAATCTTCCGCAAGTAGAGGGTCAGGGGTAAACCCTGTATCACGAAGCACAGGCAGAAGGGAGGAGGTTCTCGGATCGGGTGATGCTGATGATGGCATGGAAACAGGGGAGCAGGAGGGGGTGAGTCGTGCAACCAATAAACGAGCAAAAGAGTCCAATAAGGGACAATTGCGAGCAAGGGGGAGTAAACCAAACGGACATATGAGCAAGAAAAGAAACTAGTAAATGGGTGGACAAGGACGGGACGGGCAAGTGCGGTGGCGTCCAAGCGAAGCGGAGAGGAACGAACATGAGCAATGAGCCAAATGGGAAAGAAAGCCAAATGTAAATGTAAAAGAAAAGAAAAAAAACAGAATGATCAAAATCAGGATCAGGATCAGGATCAGGGGCGACACGACACTGCACAGCGCACAGGTGGGAGGGCGGGGAGCAAACGCCTCCCCAGCGATGCAATCGCGGGAAAGGTGACAGATCCAGGCACGATCATATGGGCACGTCCGTCCTCGAATCCTCGAACTTCGGACACACTCACTCGGCTTTTTTTCACGCGCCGACGTCCATCGCGTCGCTAGCGTCTACGTCGCTGGCAACGGCCGTCGGCTCGCGACGGTGACTCAGCACTTCCTCGAGGAAGCCAGCAGGCACGCCCGCCAGCGGGGACGCCGCAAAAGGCCGCTCACCTGCGCGCAGCGCTTCCTCGAGTAGCCGTTCCATCGCTGCGCGTGTGCGTACGACGACCGGGTGCGCACACACGGCGGCGCTGTCGATTCTCGCTTTCGGGTTCGCACACAGCAGCGTGGCTATCAGCGCGCGGAGCTCTGGCGACGTGTCGGTGGGGAGATCAGCCGGAGAGAGGTCGTCGTGTCGTAGCCGGTGCCAGGGCTCGCCTCTAAACATACGGGAACGAAGGAAAAAAAAAGAGAGGGTCAGCGGTCATCGGATCATAGGTGATAGAAAGTTTCAGGGTCGTGCGGAACTCACTCTCCAGGGACGACGATATTCGACGCCGTTTCGAGCATGGTGATTCCAAAGCTGCAGTGCAACGAACGTTCTCGGTCGGCTCGGGCAGATATGAACACGAAAGGAAAGAGGTCACACCTGAACATATCCGCGGCTTTACCATACTGGCCCTGTAATACCTCCGGTGCGAGATATAACTTGTCACCCTCGCGTTCAAACGCCGTCCGCGCCGCGCGAAGGGATGCCTCTTGACCTCCAGCTGAGGGCGACGTCAACACCGGGCGGGGCCACTGGGACGCCATCCCGAAGTCGCCAATCTTGAAGCGACCCTCATAGGTGATAAAGATATTCGCCGGCTTGAGATCGAGGTGGATGACGCCAGAGTCGTGAATAAAATGCAGACCCTAATGGGGAAAGGAGGGGCAACCCCAAAAGTCAAGTCAGTTTGATGGCTCTAGACACAAACGCGCCGCAAATGAGACAGACAGTTCGCCTCGCCCGTTGACGGACGAGCCGGGGGCTTGGCATCGATACTAAGCCAAAAGCCGATCAGGGACAAGGCAGAAATCTTGTTAGACGTACGTTGCTCAAGTCAGCGATAATCTTCCAGACCCGCGCTTCGTCCAGCTGGGGAAAGGTGCGTCCGTACTCCCACAGGAAATGAGCAAAATTGCCAAACTCGCAGAGCTCCGTCTGGATATACAGAGCGTCGTCTTGTTCCCAACTGTCGATGTACCCCAGCACGTTCGGATGTCGCGGGACTGGCCCGTTGACTGCAGCGTATGTGCTCGACAAGTGTTGCAGGATCTCGACTTCCTCTCGTAGCCGTAATCTGGGGAAGAAATAAATAAGCCATTAAATTAGTAATGATAGATTACGGCACAAATGTGCACTTTTGCGGAATGACGGGATGCATGGAAGCCAGAATGGCGCGCTCATGGGTGACCCTGCGCCACTAAAAGGGAAAAAAAAAATTGAAAAAAAAGGAAAAGTAATAGGAGCCAGATCGATGTTATCTGTCCTCCCTTGTGTCCGGGCACGTTGACAGATGGCATCACATCCATGGGAATCGGCGAAACGAGCAGTGTGCCAAAGGAAAAAAAGGGAGGGGATGTCTTACCTGTGTCTCACGCCCTCGAACCGCTTCGACTTCTTGACCGCCGATATATGTCCACTCAGGCTAGTGCCAATGTCGGTGCCTGAAACCGAAAGGTCGCTTTGTCGCCGGACCTTCATCACTTTGCCAAACTCGCCGCTGCCCACTTCCCCAATTTCGACAAACTCGCGTTCGAACCTGCCTGGCTGCGCGTACGTCTCCAAAGTCGAACCCAGCCCGCCAACGCTGCCCAGCGACACCCGCATGTCGTGCTCGCTGTTCCCGCGCCGGTGTTGTCCTGATCCCCGCGCGCCCTGAGATAGTGTCTGTAGCCGCCGCGTTGTCGGCGAGGCGAGCATTGTGGCTGTGGCAGTCGACGACGCTTCTGACGAGCTCGACGCGGTCCGGTTCGAGGCGAGGTGGCTCGGGATGCTCGACTTGAGTGGGGACATCCGTGGCGGAATTCGTGGAGGGGGAAGCTGCCAGCCTGTGGCCCATCAACATCGCAGGCTTCGGAACAAAAGAGGTAAAGTCAAGGTAATACGTACCATGTATGGCTCCTGCGCCCCCCGTGGGGCTGCCATCTCCGCTCATGCTCCCGCTCCCGCTCGTGGCACTTGAGATCGCACCGCTGCTACTCCGACGTAGCAGCCAGCTAGCGCCCGCCGCCTTCGCCACACTCGGCCGCCCAAGGCCGAGTCCGTCATACGCTGCCTTGCGCTCACTGGGGCTTCCATCCTGCTGACCTGGTTCCTCCTCGCTGTCTTCTGCACCTGCCGCTCGGCCGCGGCCGCGGCTCGCCTTGGCCAGCAGCGGGAATGCCGCCGGCAGGCTTTTGCGGGGTGCCTTCTTGCTTCTCTTGGCTGCCTTACCGCCGCCACCTTGGGGTCCTTTGGCACCTCTGTCTTCGTCCTCTTCCTCCTCGTCATTTCCAAAGTCGAACCCGATCTTGCTCGCGACGGCGCTCTGCCATGGCCGCGCACCGCTGAACGCCATCGCCGTCTTGACGCGCTTTTGTGGCGTGCCCGGGGGGCGGATAATTCCACCTACGTCGTTTCCACCCAGTGGGGCATGGTCATCGCGCCGGGCGGCTTGCATGAGGGTGCGCATGATGAATGCATCGACTGAGGCAACGTCTGGCGTGCCGAGCGATGACGCAGCTGATGAGGAAGATGTCAAGAGCGGCCAGCAAGAACTGGTGGACGGGCCAAAGATTGGCGTGACGAGTTCCTGGTCGGAGCTACCGCTCCCGAGCGTGCTCACGCTGGTAGAGGCACGAGGTACGGTGAGGTTCACCGACTCGGAACGACCAAGCGTGTATCGTTGTCGTGGCGCGGGCGGCACGAAATCAGGCACGGCATGAGAGCCTGGGTTGTTGCTTTCGTCTTCGGAAAGTACGACACCCGAGTCACGCGGACGATACTTCTTCTCCAGCTTACACACAATGGGTGCAAATTTCGAGCGCGGCGATGGCGTACTTTGCGTCACGTTGACCGTGAGAGAAGAAGACATGACAGTAGGAGTGCTGTCCCACCCGAAACTGGTATCTGGCCCAATGTCGCGTGAGTGAACAAAGCGGCTGCTGCTGAAAAATAGATCCTCTGCGCCCTCATTATCTAGCGCACGGATGTCCACTTCGACAGGTGCAAAGTCACTGGTGTCCTCGTCCGAAATTTCGCCCATCTCAGCCTCGCGCAGTGGCAAAAACTCTGACGTAGGAGAAGAGGGAGTGGTGGGTGGCGCAAAACCGCGGCCTTCACCAGCCCTTCCGAAAATGGACAAGTCAGGGCCAGCGTAGCTGTGCCGGGACGTCGAGGCTAGAGGTCCAAAGGCTGGCCGCGGCCGCAGGTGTGCTGGCGTGCTACTCGCTCCTGCGGGCGAATCGAGTGCGAACATTGTGGCTGGCCGTGAGCGCGCGGGCGTTGATGCTTCCGGGTAGCGGGAAATAGCGGGACCAAAAATGTGTGTCGGGCTACCAGAGCCCTCGATACGCTTGCTGGGATGGCGTAGCTGCGATATCGATGGTTTTCGGGTGCGCACAAGGGAAGAGGCCTCCTCACGCTTGCTGTGCGACGACGATATCGACACGTTGCTCCCGTGCATGGTGCGTTGCCGGGGTTTAGGTGATGTCAAGGGGGAGGAAGTTGTGGACGGGGTGCGCGGTCGTGTGGACGGGAAGGTAACGCTGGATGTGTTGGGTTTGTGCTTGGGCTTTGCTGCGGCCAGTGTCTGAAGTAATGACTAGACCACAAAAAAAAATTGTAAGAAAAATGGTCTGACAAAAATGGTGACTCACCTGTGAACCAGCGTTGGCACTATCCATCAATTCTTGGCTCACAGGCCGACTACGTGCCAGCCGTTTAGTAATGTGACCCCCGGGTGACACGTCAACGGCCTCTTCCTCTTCGCCCAGGACCACGTCACCTTCCCCCTTGTCGATCCGTAAACGGGCAAGAGTCGCCGACTCTGTGCGCAGAAGACCCTCCGTCTCTCCACTGGAACGGCCATTTCGGAATTTTGGTGCGGGAAGTGGCGCAAGGCGGCCGAAGGAGCCCTCTCCTACTCCTTTGGTCACACCAAGTGGAGTCATACCACGCTTAGGGTAAGGGGCTGTGACGGGTAGCGGAGTTGGTTTCCGCTTGACTCCTACGGTACCAGGTGTCGTTGGGAGTTTTCGAGGTGCTGAGGACTTTGCGGTCGGTACAGACCTTGCTGGTGTGTGAGTTGCAGTATGGCGGAGAGCGGAAGAGGACCGGGTCGGTAATGTTGTGGGTGGGGTCGGGGGTGGTGGCATGATGGAGCGCTTCGCTCTTGGGTTAACTCGTGGCGGGGTGAGCTTTGTGTGCAAACGGGAGGAAGTAGAAACAGTGGAGAGGAAAAGACCCTCGTCATCCTCGATGGGAATTGGGGGAGTGGTGGATATGCCCTTGATAAGGGACGACTTTGAGTCTGGTGGATAATGCTTTCTGAGAGGCTTGGCGGAGAAAGCAGAGGAGCGACCGAATATGTCATCTGCATCGATTGGCTGGGTGTCAAGGTCGGAGTCTGCATCCAAGTCCGAATCAGGGGGAACAAACGACTTTCTGCGCAACGGAGACGGAGTGAGGGTCGGCGAGTTGTATTTTCGCAAGGAACGAGAGGTGGCCATGGGAGGAGGAGGGAGGGAGAGTCGTTGGTGGTGATGGTTGTAATATGAGGAAGGTGAACGAGGAGATCTAGCCAGATGTTCGCGTTGGTGTAGATGCGTCTAGAACCATGTCATACTCACAAAGAATTTTCCTTGTCTTTTTTCTTCTTCTTTTTTTCCCCCCTCGACGAAAAGAGCATATATCAACGATCCATTTCTTTTTCTTTGCAAGGAGAGCAACTGGTCGAGCCAAAGCCAGCAAAACGCACGCACGTCAACCGTTTTTCCTTTTTTGGGAAGCCCACAATCGTGGGAATCCTATCAACGATCATCCATCATGTGATCGTATCTAATCACATGATCTATACTCTTGTTCTATGCCATCTGATACTATCGTGGGCTCTGGAAGTGTTCAAAGTCACCTCTCTGTTCTCAACTCTCACTCTCGTCATCGTGAACATGCTCGACCCCCCGTTGTATCCGGCAACACAAAGGTCTCGGAAGCGCTGATGTTGGCGAACTCGGAACAACCAAAGGACTGCTCTCAGTTTCTCGTGTCCTTGTTCCGTGGCCCTCTCAAAGATCCTCTCCTGCCAGGTCCTGATGGTTCTCTCCCCCGCCAACGGGTCTGGCCAAATCCATTTCGCTGGGTCATCTCTGTCTACGTAGCTGTCAGCTTGATCTTCTTCTCCACCTCCGTCTACCGTAGCTTCCGATCAGCTGGACTAGACAAGCGACTTTCCTCGGTGCACTCACAGGATCGGTCTCCTGCCCTGTCTGGTTTGGATGCTTTGTCCTTCGCCGCGCGGTTAGCAAAGCTCTTTGCCTTGTATCCCCCTCCAACGCATTTTGGACTGTACACACACCGCCCAGCTGTAGATGCGTACTCACACGAAATAACAGCCTGTCTCTGGGCACACGAAAACAACCTTGATTGGGTACCCGCGTGGACAACTGACTGGCCGGGTAATGATCTGCATCGTTCTTATCTCGTCCTGCTTACCGTGATAGGTCCGATTTCCCTTGTCGTGTTAACTCGCAAGCCGCCGACGTCGAACCGTGCCTCACTTCGCCCAGCTCTGGCGCATCTTCTCCACCATCCAATTCTCAATGCCTCCCGCCTCGCCTTGCACACGCTCCACCTAGGTCCGACAACGCCAGATGCACCAAATGTATTCCTAAACCTGGCGCGGCTCTTCGCGCCCACGCGCACAGTGCTCCTTGTCCCTGGCACCCCAGCACCACCACAGACAATGCCCACCACTGTCTGGCCGTTTGCCATACTGCGTCTGCAAGGACCCGTCATCATCAACGCGCAAGCATCTACGACAGCACCACCTAGAGCTGCAGACAAGAAACGACCCGAGACACCACTTGCGCCGGTACTGATACCACGGGACCACCCGCTGTGGTGTACAGAGCGCTTCACGTTTGTATCCGCGTACACACACACCTCACCGCGCGCAGCCGACTGGGAGGCGTGTCTGTGGCAGGTACAGCTCGAAACATATGGTGCCGCTAGTGCCAGCGGCCCCACTCTGCCCGGGTGGCGGTGGAACGTCGAGCCCAAGCCCGTGCCTCCTGTTTTCACGCCGTCATCGGCGCCAGTCTTGGTGAATAGCCAATCTTCGTTCTGTAATTGCTGTGGGAGAGTGCTGATCTGACGAGAGGTAGTCTGCAATTCGCCGTCGGTTGGACGTCCGTTTTCGTTCCGAGACGTGCGTGCTCGCGATCAAGCGACATGAAGTACTCAGCGAAGAATGGCGTGGCGGACGGTTGGGACAAGTTTCTGGTAGACGCAAGAGCGTTGACTGGGAGAGGATGCGCTGGTTACATGAGATATGTCGAGAGTGGTCTCACGGATTGTAAACTACAAGTGATCGGAGTTGACACGCTTTTAAACTCCGCCAAATTGACGCGTGTCTTTGAATCTCGCTCGTGTCGTTGTGTTCGTGCAACGATGGTCAGTTAAAAATCATCTCTGTTAGCATAGAGACTAACTGGAACCTCTAGTCAAACGAAACACCCCGTCGCAAAAAGCGTGCCCGGTCTCCAGGCCTCCCAGCCAGCTCTTCCTCTCCAACCCCCCAACCACTCTCCCGGCGAGACTCATCACTACCTCCCTCGTCGCCCCCACCACCGTTCTCTGACACTGAGGGAGAAAGCGCCGACGATCGCGATGCCGTGCAGGATGTCATCGGCGAGGAAGACGAGGATGATGAGGGTGAGGACCTCTTCGGCCCAGGCATCGACGAGTAAGTCCTGCCCTCAGTCATCCTCGTCTTCATCCCCCAACGTGCCACAGCGACTACGCGGACAACGTGGTGCTCGATGCCTACTCAGACTCGGGCCTGAATGATGCTGAGGTCTTTGAGCCTTTGTCCGCCGCCACCCGCCGGGCGGCCGAAGCAAAGATGCGTCAGCGAGACCGCATAGAGCGCGGGGGCCGCCGTGGCATGCGCGCGGCCAATCGCAGCCACGCGCCCAACTTCTTCGACAGCGATGACGCCAGTGTCGGGGACGATGCCGACTCGGGACTACTGTCCGGCACACGCACGCGTGCTCGGCGGCAGTATGATGAGCGGCGAGACGTCGATGATATGGACGGTATCGAAGATGTGCGTCTTTTTTAATTATTACTCTAAGCTATATTGCTGATACGTCGGAGTAGGAGGTTCCGCTGGAACAGCTCAGCGATATTAAGGCGAAATCGATCGTCGAGTGGATCGCTAATGATCGCGTTCGGAGGTCCATCGTCAAGCATTTCCGTCAGTTCTTGATGACCTATGTCGATGACCACGGCGCGTCAGTCTACGGTCAGCGTATCCGCAATCTCGGTGAAAGTGCGTCTTCGCTTTATGTGCTCAGCGATCTAGGCCCGTTGATGTGCCTCCCCAGACAACTCTGAATCGCTAGAGGTATCTTACCTCCACCTAGCACTATCAAAGCCCATCCTCGCCTACTTCCTCACCAACTCTCCCGCCGCAATGCTTGAGATTTTTGACGAGGTTGCACTTGCCGCCATTCTCGTTTACTACCCCAACTACGAGCGCATCCACTCCGAGGTGCACGTCCGCATTGCCGACCTCCCGCTGAGCTCCTCGCTCCGTGACCTCCGCACGAGCAATCTGAACAACCTCGTTCGTGTATCTGGTGTGGTCACCAGAAGGACGGGCGTCTTCCCGCAACTGAAATACGTCAAATTCGACTGCAGGAAGTGCGGCGCCGTCTTGGGCCCATTTTACCAGGACGCCTCCAAGGAAGTGAGAATCAGCTACTGCGCAAATTGCGAGAGTAAAGGACCATTCTCCGTCAACTCTGAACAGGTCAGTCTTTTTTTTCTCTTCTCACACGTCGTGGTAGTTTCTGACTGCGTCATCGTGTAAACAGACGATATACAGAAATTACCAAAAGATGACTTTGCAAGAGTCTCCTGGCTCCGTGCCAGCGGGTCGCCTGCCCCGCCATCGCGAAGTCGTTCTATTATGGGATCTGATCGACTCTGCCAAGCCGGGAGAAGAGATCGTACGCGTTTTTTTGTTCTTGGCCCAACCACCATATACGGCTAACTTTCGGAATCCACAAACAGGAAGTGACAGGCATCTACCGCAACAATTTTGACGCGTCGCTGAATGCCAAAAATGGCTTCCCCGTCTTTTCCACCATCATAGAAGCGAACCACATCAACAAAAAGGAGGACCTTTTCGCCGCCTTCCGCCTGACAGAGGAAGATGAGAAGGAGGTGCGCGCCCTCGCGCGGGACGAGCGCATCCGCAAGCGCATCATCAAGTCCATCGCGCCGTCGATCTACGGGCACGAGGACATCAAGACAGCCATCGCGCTCTCTCTCTTCGGCGGGGTCTCGAAGGACGTGAAGCGCAAACTGCGCATCCGAGGTGACATCAACGTGCTCCTGCTCGGCGACCCGGGAACTGCCAAGTCGCAGTTCCTCAAGTACGTCGAGAAGACCGCGCACCGGTCTGTCTTCGCGACGGGCCAGGGCGCGTCCGCGGTCGGCCTGACCGCGAGCGTGCGCAAGGACCCCGTGACACGCGAGTGGACCCTCGAGGGCGGCGCGCTTGTCCTCGCGGACAAAGGCCACTGCCTGATCGACGAGTTTGACAAGATGAACGACGCGGACCGCACGTCAATACACGAGGCGATGGAGCAGCAGACCATCTCTATCTCCAAGGCAGGCATCGTCACCACGCTGCAGGCGCGCAGCGCCATCGTCGCGGCGGCCAACCCGATCCGCGGGCGCTACAACCCGACGATCCCGTTCCAGCAGAACGTGGAGCTCACCGAGCCGATCCTCTCCCGCTTTGACGTCCTCTGCGTCGTCAAGGATGCAGTCGACCCCGTGCAGGACGAGCTCCTCGCCCGCTTCGTCGTTGGCAGCCATCTGCGGAGCCACCCCAAGTTTGACGCGACGCGGGATGAGATGGACGTCGGCACGACGCTCGACGCCGAGGTGAGCCCGCCAGTCTGCTACTTCCACACCAACGCTGACACGTAACTCTAGCTAATCCCACAAGACCTTTTCCGCAAGTACATCGTGTACGCGCGCGAAAGGGTGCGCCCGAAGCTGTATGACCTTGACTCAGAGAAACTCTCGCGGCTCTTCGCGGACCTGCGCCGTGAGTCAGCCGCGACGGGCTCCTTCCCGATCACGGTGCGACACCTAGAGAGCATGATCCGCATGGCCGAGGCGAGCGCGCGCATGTCCCTACGCGAATACGTCCGCGCAGACGACATCGACCTGGCCATTTCCGTCGCCATTGAGAGCTTTGTCAACGCGCAGAAGATGTCCATCAAGAAGACGCTACAGCGCGTGCGCACCACTTCCTTCTCCTCGCCGCGCATCATCGTCTGACTCTTTTTTCTCCTTCTCGTTTGGCAGGGCTTCCGCAAGTACCTCACACAGGCGCGCGACCACGAAGAGCTGCTCGCCTTCCTCCTTGGAGGTATCGTCAAGGAAAAGGCACGCTTCTTCCAGCTGCAACGCCATCGGCAACCCGAGCTGGTCACCGTGGCCGTTGCCGAGCTCGACGAACGGGTACGTTCGAGACACATGCCCGACTCGAACCATGCTGACGTTTTCCTCCTCTCACCCCTCTCCGTGAACCCGTACAGGCGAAGGAACACGATATTTACGACACGGCGCCGTTCTTGCAGTGCCGCCTCTTCGCCGCGAACGGCTACACGCTCAATGCTGATGCCATTGAGAAGCGTTTCAAGCAGCAGAGTTGAGGGTGCCCAAAGTTGTACAGAAACGTAAATGGCGGTGTATTGGTCGCAGTTACTCATTGGTTTGTCCATCCCTCCGATTGTTTTACTACTGTTTTTGTATCGGGTGTTCTATTGATTACCACACCGTCGAACCATACCATTCACCCAAATGCTCAAAGTGCCGTGTGCGTTTTGTTCCGATGGGTCGCGTTACGCTCAACGGCATGTGATGCCGCAACTTGAAGGGAACGGAGGTAATCACGGTGTAAATCTCCGACCCATCGAACTTCGAGCTTCCGCCATTGGGCGACTTGAAGAAGTACGGCATCATCCATCAAGAACCACCATACCACACAAGTGCAATATCTGGACTTGGGTGAAGCTGATCAGAGAGCGGCGTCGCTTGCTGACCGGACGTCGCAGACGGCGTTAGTGCCGCACATTGTCACTTCCCGGACATTTTCTGTCCCCGGGTCAACGTTTCAGCGAATTTCAGCGCCTGGCCTATTATTATGACAGGCCGTGGGATGTGAGAAGACGAATGAAGAAATGGACACCCGGACGGAACAACGCGGTCATAGGAAAGGAACCACGTGAGGGTGACGGACGCGAGTAGTAACGGCCTCGCAAGGAAAGCCTCGTAAGGACGTTCACGCGATGGTGATGTCATAAAGTACATTTATAACGAACTGAGTAATGAAAACGGGAACCGAAATGGGAGGATGCAAATGGAAGAACAGTGCGGCCCAATCGACGGCCGTGTGTCATACAGTATCCCAATCGTATCCACTCTTGTGAACGTAGACACAACAAACCTAGGAGAAACCTTACTGCGCCACCCGCGGCCGCCCTGCCACCGCGAAAACAATACAAGCCACGAAGCCTGCTCACGCTTCGCGCTTGATGAGGTCGTGCTCCTTGCGTGGGGATGAGGACCCAGAGCCGTCGGACTCGCCCGCCTCGGCCTGTACGAGCCCGCTGGCGTTGTAGTCACCGAGGTAAAAGTACACTGCAGGGAGCGCGACGAGCAATGCCCCTACGATGTTCCCGAGATACGACGCGATAAACGACCTGTGCAAACACACACAAACCACGAAGCGGGATCGTTAGCCGACCGAGAAACTCCCACAGAGTGACATCATGCGACGAACTTTCGAATATACTCCGCGGTGGTCAGCTGCACGACATTTAGGGGAGAGGGAGAGAAGTGTTTCAGTTCTACGTCCCGTGCGAGGGGTAGCGCGCGGGTGTGCGTACGTTTGCGTGGAACATAATTCCGAGAGGAATGGAGAACATGTTCGCGACGACTGGAAGTGTGTAAGTTCGCAGAAGGAGGGGGACAATGACGCATGAACTTACCGTGGTCATATCCACACGCGACGAAGATCTGGGAGCCGAATGAGCACGCAGACAGGACAGAAAGATAAGGCAGTCGCGCAGCGAACCCAGATAGGTATCCAGATTGCGTAGACCTACGATTGAGGAAGAAAAAGATGAGTGTGGGAACGAGGCGCGGACAGGTGGTGGGCCGCAAATTGCGCACCTTTGAAACGGTGTCCCGGGCCCCTGCGGCTTGCTGATCGAAAGAATAACGCCAGAGGATAAGGATGAGAGCTATGGATAGAGCGTTTCAAAGGCTGTGTGCGCACCCATACTGCAATGCTGACGAGCCAGTTGCAGCCGATCCCGCGCAAGAATATTTGGTGCCACTGTGGGGTGCCTGCCTTCCGACTAAGACAAAAATAGGCAGGTGGCAATATACGCGCTTAGCGATTTTCCCACGTCAGTCCGATAGATAGTGGAGGCTCACACGGCAAAAGCGGACACAAATTCGTTATACGGGGCCGTCGAAATAATCCCAGCGTCTAGAGGCGTTGGAAAAAAACATAGTCAGCTGCCAGGGTCACGCTGTGCGTGCGTCTTGGCACTGGGCGGTGGGGGCCACACCGGGGACGATGGAGCTATGACCGGTGACAAGGTCGGGACTCACACTTCACGAGAATAGCCGCGAAGAAGAGGCTTCCGGTGAGATTCCCGAAAGTAACTATTGGTTGCGCAGTTCGGGTTCGTAGTTAGGGTGTGCGCGGTGGAGAATCGAGAATGTGAAACGTGGGCTCACCAACCAACCAGTTCAGAGGGAGACTCCACCACGGAACAGCGCCCTTCAGGACGCCCATCGGGAAGACCTGGGAAAGAGAGAAATACGACGTGAGAGGACGCCAACTTGCTGAGCCATTTTTTCTCCCAGGGCAGAAAAGCGGCGCGGCGCGGACGCACCATCATGTTGCTCGTCAAGAGCTCCTGCCCCTGCAATACGATCCTGGTGGGTGTCGGTGAACGGATCAGGCGCGTAGAGAGAGCGCGCACATCACGAGTCCGACGGGGAACACGAAGCCGCCGAGGATTTTGACGATCCCAGGATTGGACGCGTTCAGCCCCGTGGCGCCGCCCTGGAGGACCTCGGAGAGCAGCCCACCGAAGGAGAGCATGACACCGGCGAGGAACTGAGTAGCAGTGACACCATCGTAAAAACCTCACGAGATGGCGAGGTGAGAAGACGTACCGCTTTGAAGAAGATCATATCGATTCGTGTCCGGTGCTTGACCACGGATGCCTCTACCATTGCGACCGCCACCTCTGCGGGCTTGAGCGTGCTAGGCGTTGAGTAAGGAACCATCGCTTTTTCCAGTTGGGGCGAAAGGTAACAGTAAAAGGAAATGGGCAATGAAGCGGAGAAAGAAAGGGTGGGTGGAGGTGAGCCACCAAAGAAGCAGTAGAAGGACTCTTATAGATCATGGGAAGTACTGTGGTGAGGTCGGGAGACTCTTTCGTTCTAGCTTCCCCGTGGACTTACTTGCACGACTCTAAAGAGAGTTAGATTCTTCCGGTGCTCCTCTTCTCCATTTAGATCTAGCGCAACGACAAGAACAAGTCGAGTCGATCAAAGCAAATTCAGTTGTCTGGTGCTCTTTCCTGAGTCCAAGCCTTTCCCTTTTCACTGGGCCACAGAGTCTCGAGAAATCCAGGCCCAGGGTATTACTGAATGCAGAAGACGAAAACGAGTGCTGCGGCCAAGAAAGGGACCCAATCACAGCGGTAAGTGGTAGCAGACGCCGCATAACTCACACATGGGATAAGAATAGCTCCAGACCCAACGTCCATGTGAAGGGGACACGATGCACCTCTCGACTGCTGCTATTTTCAGAACAGTGACTCGGACCCACTAGGGCTATCCAGCGAACCCTGCGAACAACCTCTCGCACACAAGACCCGGCAGCGTGAAGCAGTGGGAGCCCGAGGTTAATCATTGCGTCCGAGTCGGACTACCCGTCGGGGCGTGATGTACTGACACACGCCACTGTGGAGTGCAGTGGGAATTACACATACATTGGCGCTCAACATGCCAGCTGTCCACCCTGAAATAGTCCTATCGTCGGGAAAGGAATATCATTATCATACAATCCATCCACTTTGTCTACCTGGCGTGATCTCTAGCTACGATATCAGAGTTGACGACCATGCACAAACGCTTCCTCCCCGTCGTCCACGACGATCACAGGCGCAGAAACGACGGCCGGCGCTTCCACTTCGACTTCCACCCCCCCGTCTTCGATCGTCTTTCCTTTCGATTCCGGCGGTATCTGCACGAGGGAGATGAAGAAGAGAGAGAGCAACACGACTGCCATGAAGACGTAGAACATTGCCTCAGGGAACGTGGCGACCGTCTTCATATACACGACGCCGAACAGCGACGGGCCGATGATCTGGTTCCTGCACACACGCCCCTTCCGCATCAGTATGATTTATACGTGTACGTCTCTTTGAGGACGCACCCGAGGGCCTGAATCACGCTCATCGCGCCGAACAACCGCCCCGCCTCCGAAGTTTCCCCACCGCGGCGCGCATAAAGCTCCAACGAGAGACTCTGCACCACCGGCCCATAGCCGACGGCGAGTGTGGCGAGCAGGCTCGCCGCGACAAACATACCCGCATTCTTGGATACCGCGAGAAGCGCAAAGGATACCGCATGCAGCGCCAGCGAGGCCTTTGCAATGCCGAGGTCAAGCGCCGGCGTGTGCGCGTGCACCGGGCCACGGGAGGATGCCCCTGCTGAGAGCGAGGGCGATGCAGGGCGCGCGTTGAGGGGCTCCCCGGGCTGTGTTGGGAGCTGCACGGGGGGTCTTTTGGAAGCAAAGAAGCGCAGAAGAGCTGATCGATGTAGTAAGTACTGTAGTGTGCTGTGTGACAAGCAGCAGGACTAACCGGGCAGTCCGAGTGTCAGATAGAGCGCTCGAAAAACTGCGGCGACGCTTATGTAGTATCCGATCTGCAAACAACCGACTTAGGATCGCCAGATTACTCGCAAAGGGCCGGAGACGTACCATCTCCCCCGTCCAGTTAAACTTTCCGGCGGCATATTGAAACCAGTACTGTAATCCACCAACGACCAACGAATCAGGTGCAAATGAAAGCGCCAGCCATGTCAAAGACCAGTCCTTCTTAAAGAATTTCTGTGGTGTCACGCCGTCCTTCTGCGCGACAGGCGCAAACACCGTGAGGGGTGCAAAGAAGCCGAATACCCAACTGGGGAAGCGGCCCTGGTTCGACGCGCGCTGAGCGCGACGCGCAGCATCCATCTGCGCAGGGAGGAGCGACTCGGGGATGATAAGCCAGAAGAGGCAGGCGGTGATGGCGTGCGAGCCAAGTGCGATGTAGAAGACGACGTAGGGTTTGCCAGATAGACGCTCTGCGAGTCCCCCCAAACTTGGCCCCAGCGCCACACCAGTGAAGATCACCCCAAGAAGTCGTGAAAAGATACGCGATCTGCAGAATCCATTTTCGAATTACGATCGACAAGCAGGAATAGGTGGTATGCAAACCTTGTGGCAGGGTCGCTGCAGTCTGCAATATACGCGTGGAAAGCCGCTAACGAAGCGGAAGAGCCTACGGAAAGATTCAACACCACCTCGAAGAGAGAAGTCGGAGCAGATACAGACCGCCGATAAGACCTTCGAACGCAGAAATGTACACGAGGATCCAGTAACTCCCCGGGACTTTATCGGGTGCTACGGCGAGCGCCACGAGAGCAGCGTCTGCCAACAGCGAAGCGGTGACGTTGAAACCGAGAAACCGCACCCGGCCATATCGGTCCGAGAACTGCCCCAGTGCCGATTAGCGAATGAGACAAGGCAATGAATGGGGAGGATGAGGTCGCACCGATCCCCAAAAGGCAGCTGTCAAGCAACTCAGGATACCCTGCACCGTCGCCGTGACTATTATAGTACGGATCCGATGAGATGCATGAGGAGCGAACCAGCACCCAGTAGCACGCACTCGTGAGAAGCTTGGTGACATTCGCCTGGACAGCAGGGTCTGCAGCACAAGGTACCGGACGTGTCGTGCCCAGGAACCCAACGTCGCGCCCTGCACCTGCTGGGTCCCATTGGCGACCGTCGAGTTCTTTGCACACGAGATTGGTGAAAAGTTGCAGGCGCGGGGCGATGAGTGCGGAAATTGCTATCGCACTGAGAGGACCCAAAACAACAAACCTGTCCGTGGCATCATAATCGTGGTCAAGTCTTACTGTAAGAAGGACGATAAGAATCTCACCACGTAGCGGAGGCGCGCCGCCACCAAGGGCGTGATGCGTGCTCGCCGCGTTGCACCTCCAGAGCTACCTTGTCGATGTCCACTCCCCCATGGTCGTACATATTCAGATTAGGCAAATCCTCGATAGATGTGTGACTGTGGGTGTACACGATTTCATGCAGCAGCTCTGGAGTCTCATCACCAATCTGTCCTTCAGGCGGGATGGAACTGGTGGACGGATATGGGAGCTGGGAGGGACCGGCACGCAGGCTAAGGAGGGAGCGGGAAGGTGACGGTGAGACACCAGTCATGGCAAGTGGGAGAACGGAAACGTGAGACAGTTGTTCATGTTGATGTGTGCATGCACTGCGGCGCAAGGGAGGGACGGCAAGAGTCGAAAAGAGGGTTGTGATTATTGCTTACGAATTGCAAGCTCAAGATACTGAAACGCGTGGTCAGAGCAGAGTCCTGTGAGAAACTGACACGTCTTTTGGGCCTCTTCATTGCACATCCGCCAACAAAAACAATTTGCCCCGACCATGTGCGGGGAAAATTAGCTGTTCGGTGTACGTTTCCCCGAAAGGAAGGGGTAGATAATTTTTGGAGCAGCCCTAATATGCGAGGCAAGATGCGAGGCGTCCGAGGTGGAGTCAAGAGGACATGTATTAACTTACTAATGGTGTTTCATGGTCACAGTACTGTCACAGTCACGCTTTGGGCGGTGTTGTAACTTTTGTAACTTTAAACCCCGCTCTTGAAGCTTGATTCTTGGAAGTCCGCTTATGTATGTTCGTTTTGGAGTTTGCTGTACCGTACTCGCTTCGGATAAACACTATTCTTCGAATGGCACACCAAAACACGGAGGATGTTCAAGTCGAGCGACGCGATAAAAATATGCGCTTCCTTGAAATCCTCGTCGTTGGCATTGTTAACCATCGCCAGAACGATACCATCTCGGGGAGGAGTCAGTTTAAGTGCTGCCAGTAAGGATCTCCGTACTCCATGACTGGGACGTTATGTTATAACTACGCCCATATTTGAGACAATTTTGGCATTCAGTTTATAAGTTAGTGCAGCAATAAGTAATCGTGACCGCGACGAGTTGTTCGGTAACATTGGGAAATATGGAAGTGAAAAAGGAAACCACGACTCAGAGGCGACTAAAACTACAAGCAACAGGTGTGGGAGTAATGAACAAGCTATACGATCGAGCAGGTCAGACGTACATGCAGGGGGGCGAGTAGAAGCTGGGTAATATACAACTTCGTGAAGCTTTGAGTAATGACACGGACAAAAGCGTTAAACAGACAAACAACAGTGGTGGTATCTAGATGCGCATGCGCATATAAAAAGTGGACGAGAAAATAATTGAGTTGCAGTCCGTGTCTGTATCTTGCAGTCGGGTTGCGTCATGGGTCGGAAAGGCCTTGCAACTATCAACGCATATGGCGCTCTCCTCGGTCGTGTTCCTCTATTCTGCCACCAGAATGAAGCCGTGCGGCGCCAGGAACATATAGTGCGCCACGATTATGCGCACTACGTTCCTTACGACGTTGGTGTGTCGGCGCTGGGAATGGCTCAGGTTGTCCCACCTGTGGCCCGCTCGAGTAAAATATTTTTGGTCGCCAGGATTCGCGTTCGTCCATAATTGCCGAATTTTTGAACTTTTCTATGAGGGCTTCTTTCCCTCTAGATGGGGGGATTTAGCACGCGTAGAGGGGGAGGTTAAGGAAAAGAACGTACTGGTAGTTGGCATAAGACATTTGCAGAACTTTTTCGCTGGCATACATATTCCTGCGAGAAATTGGCAATGTATTCGCCTAGAGTGAGGCAAGAAACGCACCACTTAACGCCGAGCCGCGCCTTGGCGAAGCGAAGGAGATCGTCCACCGTGATGAAATTCACAAATGCGTACCCAACATTGCACCCTGAAACACCCTGAGTCACATCGTTTGCCAGCGTAGGATGGATGTGCATACCGTTCTTGAAATCCATTCTCAGATAAAAAAAGTCGATGCGCCTTGGGCAGACGCGCTCAATAAAAGTCATCAGGTCCTTGTCGGTCATCTTATTTGGAATGTTCTTGATCATCACCGTCGTGCGCATATCCTGCCCATTTTCGATACGGGCAATGTTCAGATTGTTGTCCATTTGTTGTTCAGCGGGTTCGTGTACAGGCAGCGTGCGGAACTTCGGGTGATTCTGTGGGGCACGGGACGGTACACGCGATGAAGGCGGATGTGACTGGGAGGGAGCGGTGCGTCTCGAGGTGTGTCCGTAAGCTGGTCTAGGTAGAATGTACTCGGGCGCATATGTAGTAGGACCTGTAGGAATGAACGATTGGGTGTATGGGTGCACGTCGTATGCCGCGATGTGTCCGTGTCCATAGGCCACTTCCGGCGCTCCACAGGCGTTGGCACAAGAGTCTGTGGTGTGACTGTCGAGCGTGGGGTAGCTTTCCTGTGTACCGACGGCGCACTGACTTGCGTCAAAGCTTTGGCTACGCCGGCGCTCGCCTGGACGATCGACGAACTCCGGCTCCCAGTCGGGCGGCGCAATAATCCGACGGCGGAGGTCCTCTGCGAGTCGCGTGCTGGCCAAAGAAAACGCCTTGACGCCATCACCCGCTTCTGCACTGGCGCTGCGCGGTCTTGTAAAACGTGAAGAGGGAGGGTCCTCCGTTATTGGGGAATCAGTACTCGGAAAAGGGATGACATTTTTCAGATTGAGACCAAGTGCTTGAGTCGGTGCGGGGGGTGCAGAGACGGAGAGATGTGATGGTGGCAACAGTTTGGTGGTGTAGAGGGTGAACTGGGTACCCAAGACATGTGGCCTGTCGTGTAGGTCTTGAAACGCCGCTTGCGTCTCGCGCACGTCGTAGTATTCCACATAAAACCACTTCATAAACGGTGGCGTCAGTACTGCGTGCCACCGAGACGAGGAGGGTATGTGCAGACTTGCCTGTCCATCTCCCGAGCGTGGGTGCCACTCACGGAAAGCCAAGAGAGTGCCAAAACGATCGAGAATGGAGCGAACTGTCGATGGCTGTGTGGAGTGATCCTTGATCTGAATCAAGAAGGCCGCCTCTTCTTCAATCTCCGTGACGGGAGAGGGATTGCCCGTGAGCTGTGAAGGTGTGTGGGTAAGGAGTGATACATCAATGAGATCACATCTGCACCTACATCTCTTGCCTCAGCAACGGAAATGAAACCCGAGTGAAGTTGAATAGCGCGCAGAACTCCACCAAGGACTATGTGTGCCTTTCCTGAGCGGACCGCGCGACAAGCGTTTTCTGCGTTGCGTAAATCATGGAATGCAAGAATGACAATCCCCAGGCTCTGCAGATGCCCGGTCCATATGCCCTTGGAGGCACCATATGGCGCAAAAGCGGTCTTAATTCCCTCGTTTGTGACCGTTTTGGGGACATTGCTAATCTGGAGGCAAAACATCAGGTTTAGGATGAGGTATGTGTCAACGACCTAACTGACCAGGAGGATGCGACTAGGCAAACTATCGAGGCGCAGATAACGAGAAAGCGGAGACTTAGAGTCCGGTTGCTGGCTCTGTGTCGAGGGGGCATAGGGACGGTCCGTTGGCGTGGCGTCGCCGATCAACTCGTCAGAATCGGAACTAAGCAAGCCCTTCTGAGGGTGGTACTTCGATTTCCGTCGCCAAAGGGCGGCACTCGTAGGGTCTAGATCTGTTGGAGTAGCAGGAAGACCGCCCTGGCTAGCGCCGTCATTGAGGGAGGATGGAGTAAGGGGAGGGGTGAGCGGGAGTGGGGGTCTCCGGGGAGATGAGCACGGGCTGAGCGGGGGGGACTTTTGGGGGTTTCTGGAGGGTGCGAGATCTAGAGGGCCGAGATGAGCACGATTGGCTGTTGGAGTCGCGATGGAGGCCAATGGTAAGTCGGATGCTTGGTGAATGTGACTTTGTGTGTGGACACTATATAATTTGGTAAAGATGAGAATCTTGAGTCCAAGGCGCATATACTCACCACAAGTTTGGTAGAGAAGGAGAGGGATGCAACCGCTGGGCAGTGCGACCTGATGCCTGATGTGTGACAGAGCAATGGAGTGTATGTCATAAGTCAGCGTGGAGAAGAAGAGGCAATGAGAACTGACTTTTCCAAAGCCGCGCATGTGGGGAGGGAAAGCAAATGAATTGACCCGTCGAGGGACGAAAAGGGAGCAAGAGGAAAGAAAGAAATGTGAGGGACGAGGCGGAGGAGGAAGGTTATATAACTGGATCCCAAAGGGAGGCGACAGGCCCAGAACGGAAAAGGAAGCGCTGCTGGACGGGGGAGCCTTGCGGAAATCTCTTGCGCTGATCTTGTATGGAAGATTCGTATCGTCACCCCCTTCATTAGCTCTAGTCTTGGCCAATCACCCGGTCGTCCTGACGCACGTCCCTTCATACTCTACCCCCTGCCCCCCGTTCACTAATTTCCGTCAGGACGTTCTGCACAACGACATTAGCCCACCTCATATTCCCTAATCCATCCCTTCGCTCCTCTGCCCTCACATAACCTCATTGCCGTCAACTCTGTCGTCCTGCTAGTGAAGGGTAGGGCACCAAAATTATCTGTTCTCGTGAGTCATACACTTCATCTCAGATACGCAGACACATACTGAAACGCAGTACCAAATGAAAACCCTCTTTTCCGCCGTATGAGAATGAGATCCATGTCCCACGGGCTCTGTTCCGCATCTGGTTACATATGGAAGCTGCCGGCAAGTATCCATTTCCGGCGCGTCTTCGCACAGCACTAGGACGCCCCAAGCTCAGCGAGTGCGGCTGTTCTCGTTGCCTGCTTTGCGACACGCACAGGTCGCTGTGTCTGGCTATTTGTTTCATTATGATATCGCGGTGACCGTGGTGACGACGAAGGGTGCAATGCAGTTGATGGTATGGGAAAACAGCCACAGCAAATAAAACAAAAATAAAAAAGAACGGTCGCGCGGACCACCGCCGCGCGGCCAACAAGTGACCGCTGCCGGCATGCCGACTTCCTGCCCATATCCAGCGAACAGCGAATACTGCACCGCCCCTCACGGAGTTAGATCCTAGGTCAAATACAATAAGTCACACAGGTTGCGCCCGGCGCCCCGCCCTCCGAGCCCAAGTCGCATCGCCCTCCAATTTGTGCGATCTTTTGGTCTACTGTACTGTATCGCTCGTTGCATACGGCTCCGAAGCCGGTCCAGGTCATCTATCTCCGAACGCGAATTCCCGACGACAGCTGCCGTCACGCGCACCCCACCCTTTCCTTTCCGGATCGTGCCCCTTCACACCCTTCCCTCATCGTATATCCACTTGCCGAATGTGCTTTCGGCTGTCTTCGCTGTTGACACATTTCATTCCTCCGCCGTTCCGGGGCACATGCGCTTCTTGCCATATCGCGTAAGTCACATGCCCCCATTTCCAGAGGAGAGAAAATAACACCAGATTCTCCTTGTCAGATCTCCATCTTTCGTCAATTGATAGTGCACCTCAAGACTGTCTGCGATATGCGCATGGTAAGGCCTAAAAGTCGATTAATGAAATCGAGGATCTCATCTGCACTGCCTAACCGGTTAGAAAATTCCCGCCATCGCCACAAATGGAAAAGTAATGGAAATAGGCCCCATTGGCGGCCCGCATCGAGGCTTGTATCGCCTACTTTGTCCTCCGGAGCCTGCTCTTGCGCCATGCTGTGCTCGGAATCGGAGGTGCGCCGCTAGTCGTGAGGCCGGGGTCGATTCGGCCCGCCCCGGTCCCACGCAAAGTCTAAGTCTGCGCTTATCTTTGAGTTTATCTTGGATCTTTTACATCGGCTATGTGCGCACCGGCTGGAAAAGTAGATCCCACAGCAAGTTGCTACTAGTAGACAATAATGCAGGTGAAGCTGTGTACAAAAATCTCTCCAAAGTTCAGCCCCCTTCATCATCAAGATATTTATGGCGGCAATTTATCCTAGCTGTGTCGAGTTAAATCACATTTCCCCATGAGCGGTGGCAGTCCCCACACGGCCATATCTGGATGATGGAGCAAGTTCCGCAAGTACTAGGATTGTGCCGGGTCCTTTCTATTGGCACACAATTGGATGGGCGAATGCTTGAACATATGTACCGTAATGATGGAAGTCTACCTTCTCTTTTGTTTCGCATGGGGGTTGCCGGTGGACTGCGTGGATCAGCTTGTCGTGCGCGATCGGTGACTGTCAGGTAATGCGGTACAGGCTCCGTTGCACTGGGAATTGTGAACTAGAACTGGTGTCCCAACGGAGGATGGAGGGTGGGATCAAGGTAAGGTCCTACCGCGCTGTGGCACTGCGCCCAATGATGGAAACTTTCTGGTCAATCTGATGACGCAATTCACAGTATCAAGATGGTGACCGGCTGCAAGCTTCTCCGTTCTGATTGGTGTGAGACGTAGCTCGGCCAGGTGGTTCGTTGACAACCGGGTGTACACGCGTCAGATGTACATAAGGATGCAGACGCGAGCAATTTCTCTCGCTTGTGGGTTTTCCGAGGAAGGTGATGGTGGAGTGCCTAAACTAAGTACCAATCATGTGAGGCAGCGCGCCGAACATTTGCGTTTACGCGTTTGTCAACTTGAAGGGTGCCTGTCTTGGGGACATGGAGATACGTGTTCCCACTACCAAGAACCCGAGCGCGCCGGTGGATTAGCAGAGACTGGAGTCAAGCCAGCACTTGGATACAAGAAGGCCAGAAGCACCACGTAAACACTACACTAGAACATGTTACAGTACCCAAACCAACAAATTCGAAGAGCGACAGCTTGAGAGCCATGCCGACGCTTGCGATAAAGGGGACGCAAGTTGGCAGATCACAATACGAAGAATATGACCAACAATCTACTTATGTATAGATACTCAGAAGTGCAGACAGACGACGATCGCGCTGATAGCAAAACCTGGGCATTTGCGGGTATAGTAGGAAAGGAGCAGGGATAGCCGTGGGAATTGTACCGAAGTTTCGATTCCGACATTGGGCGCTGTCTTGGGCCCCGCTGGCCCCGCTGGCTCCGTTGTTACAAGCACTAATAGGCAGGTAGTCGTACTCAAGCTGGCCCCGGTTGCATGATCATTCATTGCCATCGGTCACTACTTGCTCTATCTGGCCAACATTAAAAATATATCTAAAGACGCGCTCTTATAGATGCCTCTCCCACCTGGTGAGAGAAATGACTGTGACTATTTGGTTCGAAGACTCGGATGTATCGAGCGCCATCTCAAGCGGTTGCAAATGTAGACGTCTTCGCGGTTGAGCGCTATATTTTGACAGGGAGATTTCACAAGGACGTCAGCGACTTGAGGATCCTCGCGTGAAGTCAACCTGGCTCAACTTCCAACTCTCTTGGGCTTCCCTGAACCAGGATTTTAATGTCGGGGAGATTTTTTGACAGAATGATGAGGAGCGCGAGCGGCTTATTACTGTAGGTGCGCCAACGCAAAACCCCAACATTGCATGTGCCGAGTACGTTTCTTTTTCGTGGCATTTTCGCGACAATGATTTAATTATCCCATAACCGGAGAAGTTTCAGTATTAACTTGTTTTATCCCCGTTCCATGCGGAGTTTCACTCTCATGCTCTCATGCATCTCATGTCCTGTACAGTTTTGCAGAAGTGCCCTCCTTATCGGTAAACACACTCACACCATCGGGACAAAGCTTGCACCTGTTGAGCCGATCGCGTACACCAGGTAGCCCATGTCTCGTTCCTTTGTGCAGTTCATTTCCATCCGTATGATCTTGACATCATGCAAGTCAACGGATTTAGCAACCAACATGCTTGGACCGATGTCGATATCATAGGATTTAGCAGCCTCCATACTTGTACTGGGTTCAAAAGCCCTCGCCATTCCTTTCCCTTGCGTCACAATGGTTGTCCACCAGTTTCGCCATCATCCACTCAAAGGATTGTACCTCACCGCTGAGCTTGCCACCACGCTTTTCTTCCGTCTGCCGTCATGGGTATTTGGGAATCTACCTAGGGCGTCACGCCCACGACCGTCTTGGTCCCTGAAAAAATCAGTGTTGCTCAGGGTGATAGATCACTTGAACGTCATTGAGGGGAGGTGGGTGAAAGCTGGCTTTCCTACCCTTGCGGCAAATTGTAATCCTCGCTTTGTTTAGGACCGACTCATTGCTGTTCTTCGGCGATCACTTGACCGTAGCTGAAGGTCCCGACATAAAGTATGTTTGGGTCGAGCCTACACCACAACTGTTAAACACAGAAATAAGAAACTTGGCCGATGCCGCAAAAGTGGCGCCAGCGACCATTCCTGGGTACTGGATGGAAATGGCCAACACGAACACGGATATAGGAGCGCCTCCCAGGCCCGGGGAGAAGGTAGTCTACTCGCTACACGGTGGCGCCTATATCCGGCTCTCGGCGAGTCCTCGTGACATACCGGCGAATATTGGACGCGGGTTGCTCGAGCACTGCGCAGACGTCCGTCGCGTATTCGCGCTGGAATATCGGTTATCCAAACATGAGCCTGACGAACCTGCACACCCTTTTCCAGCAGCTCTTCTCGACGCACTGGCCGGCTACGTCTACCTGACGGACGTCGTCGGCTTCGCTCCAGAGAATATCGTGATCGAGGGTGATTCGGCAGGAGGGAACCTCGCGCTCGCGCTGGTGCGCTACCTAGTCGAGAACGTCGGCGCCGTACCAGGACTGCCCACGCCACCCGAGGCGCTCTTGCTGCTCTCACCATGGGTCGACCCGAACGACATAGCGGTACCACCCGGCTCGCGAGCAAACGCGAACATGGCTTCAGACTTCATTGGGCCGCCGGAGGGCCCTTTCGCCTTGTACGCGCGCCGCGCGTTCCTCGGACCGCTCGCGAAGGCACCCGATGGACGCTTCAATCGCTATGTGGCGCCAGGGTGCGCTGACGCTCGCATGTCACACGTTTCATTTGAGGGGTTCCCACGCACGATGATCGTGGCGGGTGAGGCGGAGATGCTAGTGGATCAAATTAACACGCTGGTAGGGCGCATGAAATGTGATTTGGGCGAGAAAGTGCGTTATTATGAGGCACAGGATGCGGTTCACGATTTTATCTTGTTCCCCTTCTGTGAACCGGAGCGAACACTAGCCCTGGGGGCTATATCAGATTGGTTAGAGCACTAGATATACTTTGCCTTTAGGCCACGTAGAGTCCGCGGTGAATGATTAG
>WNGR01003920.1_pt1 | contig 31236 bp, 32 predicted proteins | sample 5407581 | NCBI WGS metagenome assembly WNGR01 (sample SAMN13153383, study PRJNA577476) | soil metagenome | isolation source: 80 cm soil or saprolite under Garry oak tree replicate 2 | place: USA:California | collected 2016-06-15
TTGAAAACGTAGTAGGCTGAATTGGGGGTCAGCAACTGGACGCCTACCAGTTCCCAGCCCTCTTTACCAAGGCTATTCAGGTAGCGTCGTACAAACGCACTGCGTCGCTCGTTGCCAATTAATGTCTCAAGACCCTCGCTTGAAATTCGTCCGCGAGTATCAACATACGCAACTTTATAGGCCCATTGAGCCATATGATCCCTCCTTGATTGCTTGGGCACCTGTAGGAATCCTGACTTCCCACCCCTTTAGTAGGGGCCAGATTTATCGCGCCCATCCCAGGTTCCCAATATACTACGTATACCCACGTGCTGGATAAATCCGCACTCTACGTCATGGCTGCCTGACTCCAGACAGGAGTGTAGATAGGAAACGCCACAATGTGTAGCGCGGACACAGAACTACCAGCATAGCCCTGGGAAAGAGGTCATATCCGATGACACTCTCCCGGATAGATGCAATCGCCCAAGGCACCTTTTTGGATGGGACTGGCAGGGCGACCCTTGCTAGTCCCGCGACCCTGCCTGGTGGGCAGGTGGTAGAGGGCCAATTCATTGGCCCGTGGCCCTGGCATGCTTACGTCTTGCCTCGCACGCAGACGAAGAGTGCTCTATCCGAACAACTCAGACCTCGCCGGGTTCCACAATCAACGAAATCTCAGTTGCAGGTACTATGCTGATAGGTTCCTCTGCACAGTAGTAAGTATAGCCGCGATTCTTGTACTGCACACCGCCATTTTCAACAGTCTTTTGAGCAGGTAAAACTGACTAGCGTAACCTGTCAATTTGTACAGGTAGCCTCATTTCTTCATCCTCTCTCTCACCACCTCCAACGTTGGTATCCCCTCTGTCCCAACATACTCAATCGAACATGCCGCCACACAATTCGCAAAATCCACTGCCTCCCCTGGATCGCCATGTCTGTACAGATGGACCAGGAAAGCCGCTGCGAACACATCACCAGCACCTGTCGGGTCTACCTCATTGGCAGAATAGGCGGGAAAACGCTCAGTGGCGCCATCCTGGAAGAGTGTGGCTCCATGTCTGCCATCAGTGGCAACCAGCAATGGTACCTTGTGGCTCCAATCAGCCAGAATGGCATCGGCTTCTCCCCGATTGTCAGCAGCGAATGGAAGCAGATCATCGTGACTCAGAATGAGCACATCTAACAGTGGCAGCATCTCTTCTGCTCTGTCCCAGGGAGTTGGCCAGATGCGACCATCAGCATCCCAACGACGCAACCAGCCCTGTGGTGTGGCTGCGAGAATTGTACCAGAACGATGGTTCGTAGGGGCCTCAGCGGAGCGCGTATCAATTCCTTCGCCGCCCACCGCCGATTTATCGGCCAGTCGCCCAGGAAATTCCGAAGGAATTTCCTGGGCGACTGGCCCAAGCAGGACAATTGGTGCGCTCAGCCACGTCTCTGGGATATCTCCGAACTGGAGTGGATCGGCTCTGGCTCGGAGATATTGGGTACGAAATCCTTCATGGTAGGAATTGACAAAGGTCGTTGTGGCTGGTGACGGCCGTACAGCCAGGCCAATGCCAGGTAGATGGGAAGGTAGTTCAGCAAGGAGTTGAGTGTCTGCACAGGTGACTATAGCTACCTTTAGTCCTAAGCGCGAGGCGGTCAAGGCAGCGAAGGTAACGGTGCCACCGAGGGAGTAGAGCACCCTCTCTGGGGGAGAGGTAATAGATTTATCTGTAGAGTGCCGATTTATCGAGCACGTCACGTCCTCCGGGTGGATATCGCGTGTGACATGTCCGATAGTTAGAAAGTCTGGGGCGTTATTACCTGGAACAGGTTGGAGAATTGAAACTGGCCTGGCAGAGACAACGTCATCCCCAGGAGGTGGCATTGTCTCTGCCAGGCCAGTTTCTGTCATTGCTAGCGACCCGGACGTTTCAAGGAAATAACTACACGTCGGGCATCGCCCTCGCCGATGCTTTCGGTGCTGATATCCTTGCTATCTGAGAGGGCGAGGTGGACGATGCGCCGCTCATGAGGTGGCATAGCTTCGAGCGCGATTGAGCGACGATAGTTGCGAACCTGCTGTGCCACACGCAGAGCCAGAGAACGTAGATTCTCTTCGCGACGCTCACGGTAATTCTCAGCGTCTACAATGATCCGCATGTGGCGCTTGGTACGATGTCTGACGATCAGACTGACAAGCAATTGAAGTGCAGATAGTGTTTCACCACGACGACCAATCAGCAATCCCTGGTTCTCGTTTATGCCATGGATGTTGAGCGTAAGCGGGTCAGTTGAGCGCACTTGAACGGTAGCATGAATATTCATGTAGTGCAAGATGTGTTGCAGGACATCAACGGTAATCTCGACATCTTCACGAGTCGGGACCGCAGCTCCCTCTTCTTGTGTCTCCTCTTCAACTGCCTCTCCATTCTGGAGTACCTGGGCATCTATTTCCGGGGCACCCACAAGGGGTGCTCCTACAACCGGGTATCCTGTTCCTGCAGGTTCAAGGAATGGTACTGGCTCCTCGTCCTCTATCTCCTCTTCGTCGAACTCTTCCTCTTCTTCGTCAAGAAATTCCTCGTCTTCATCCTCGAACTCCTCCTCGTCTTCGTCGGTGAGCTCTTCTTCGTCGGCGAAGTCGGGGCCAAGGATGGCGTCAGCCATTTCAGGAGTGATAATGGCCCCACTGCTGCTCGGACTACTGGAGCGTACAGTTACACGCACACGGGCCTCTTTGCTCCCGATGCCGAAAGCTCCACGAGTTGGCTCCTGTAATACGGTGATTTCCACCTCATCACGCCGTTTTCCCAGGCGTGTCAGGGCCTGCTGCACAGCCTCTTCAATACTTTTGCCACTGGCCTCTATGCTTTCCAACTTCACTGGCCTCCATTTAACTCTATAAGGGGCGCGATACGTTCCTTGCATGCGCCTTCGCCCCTGGATAGGGACGAGGGTGATGGTGCCAGGCGGGGTGCGGCTTTGCCCACGCCCTTGCGGTCGCCCTTGGCGCATGGATTTCAAGAGACGCCTAACCGGACCCCACACGCATCTTTTTTGCGCCTAACTACGTGACGGATTTCTCTTTGGGACATTTCCCCCACCACGCCGACGAGCTGATGCACTGCTTGTTCGTGAACGGCGTCGTGCGGACGTTGAACCATTCTGAGAGGTTTTTGTTCGTAAATTGCGGCCAACCGGGCCATCCTCTACTGTTTCGTTGGCTCCCTCTAAGAGTTTGGTTTCTTTCTTTGCATCACCTGTATATGTTTTGCTCTCCCCAGCACTATTCTTAGCTGTGTTGCCAGTGAGGTTGGGGATATTCAGGAGCGAACCCCAGCCAGTCACAAAGTACTGCTGAACCATACCAAAGATCGAGGAGGTTGTCCAATAGAGCGCCAGGCCAGCAGCAAATTGCCAGGCGAAGTATGTTGTGATCAGAGGCATGATGTATTGCATGATCTTCATCTGCTGGCTCATAGCATCCTTGGAACCGCTGACGCTCTTGGGTTGGGACATGCGCAACTGTACAAAAGTTGCAATACCAGCCAGGACTGGCAGAATATGCGTCGGATCGGGTTGCCCCAGCGAGATATGCCAAGCCGCATTGATAAAGGTGAACCAACCCAGATCAATATTTGGAAATTTGCTGAAATGTGGCAGAAATGGGTAAATGATGTTGTTGATGCTCGTGAGCGAGGCATTTCTTATCACATTACTCAGTGCATAGTACAGACCGTAGAGCACAGGCAACTGAACCAGCAACGGGAGACAACCCGATAGCGGATTCACGCCATGCTCTTTATAGAGGGTCTGCAACGCGGCGGCCTGCTGCTGTTGATCTTTATACTTCTTACGCAGTTCTGCAATCTGCGGTTGGAGTACTTGCATCGCTTTCGATGATTTGATCTGCTTCAATGTGAGGGGGAACAACACCAGACGAATAATGATCGTCAGGACGATGATAGACAGACCCAGATCATTGAAGAGATGAAGCAACAACATCAGAGCATTAAAAATGGGATATGTAAAGATGAGATTAAAAAAGTGACCTATCTGGTCCACGGTTTCTCTCCTGCCTTCCTCGATCTATTTTCCCAGGTACTCTGGGACTGGATCGTAGAGGTTGCCGTGATAGAACGGATGACAACGACCAATCCGTTTGATAGTCAGCCAGCCACCACGAACAAAGCCAAAACGTTGAATTGCCTCGTATCCATAATGTGAACACGAGGGAGTAAATCGACACGATGAGGGCAGGACCACCGACAACGTGTTTTGATATAAACGAATTAAGAAAAGTGCAACATATTTCATTGCTGTAACCTTCGCATCTACTTAACTTCTCTCTCTGGCTGATGCACAGGTTCGAGAAGCCGTGCTCGACGCAGCAAAGTGATAATGTCCTGCCGAAGCATCTTNTCCGAACTGCTGGAAATGTAGAGTGCCAATTCATTGGCACGTCCAGGCAGAAAAGGTCGTATCGCCTCACTGAGTAGACGTTTAATGTAATTACGTTCTACGGCGTGCTTTGAGATACGCTTGCTGACTACGAAACCGACACGCGGTCTCTCTACTTCATTTGGTATCCATGCAAGGATAAGCAGCCGAGACGTTAGCGTACGTCCCTGCTGCCTTACTCGCTGAAACTCACTACTTTTTCGCAGGCGTGATGCCCGTTTGAGTGCCACAATGGTCCTGGTGAGCTAACTAGACAGTTAGTTTCCAGCGCCCTTTGGCGCGGCGAGCCTTGAGCACACGGCGTCCGTTGCGGGTCGACATGCGCTTCATAAATCCGTGTTCCCGTTTGCGCGGTATGCGCTTCGGTTGCCAGGTACGTTTCATTGGTGAAACCCGTCTCCTCTACATGTGATGTCCTGTAGATTATAGCCCTTCTGGGTACAGGCTGTCAATCGTAGAGAGGAATGGATATTGTCTGTGAATGATGCTGGCCACGTGCTCGATAAATCGGCACTCTACATCACCACCAGCATCATTCAGAGATTTACGGCGTCTTGAATCTCAAAAGCACACGTCCCAGCTTGACTTCATCGCTGTCATGCAGAGGCGTGGGAGTCTTTCCGGCCAGCCTCTGGCGATTGAGGAACGTGAAATTCGTACTGTTTTCATCCTCTATCATGTATTGGCCATTCTCAACAAAGATGCGAGCGTGCAAGCGGGAAACACCCCCTTCTTCACCCCCATGTGGGGTAAGATCGATATCGGGGAAGATGTTGCTCACAGCATCCTCGCGCCCAATCACCACATTGTCTTTGCCGCTAATGTCGAACTCTTGATTGTCGGCCTCAACGATCAGGCGTGCCTGCATTCCTGCCGGAGCGGCTGCTGGCGTTGGAGCAGGTGTAGGTTCAGGTGTCACACTGGGTGTGGGGGCTGCTGCCGGAACCTGTGCCGGAGCTGCTGGCGGAGCAGCCGTAGCTGGGGCAGGAGCCGCTGCACCCAACAAAGGAGCGCCACAGTTCGAGCAGAAAGCCTCACCCGCCGGATTCATTGCTCCGCAGGATGGGCATGGCTGCTGATCTACCATAGTAGCTGCTGATGCAGGTGCTGCACCTGCCACCGGTGCCGGGCTAGCCAGTGGTTCGCCGCACTCATCACAATAGGCTGACCCCTCGGGATTTTCATGACCCAAGGAACATTTTACTGACATAATACTCTATCCTCCTTATTTGTCAGAGCGACCGCCGTAGGGGCACCCCTTGTGGGTGCCCGACAGGTCACTCCTACTATACATGGTTGCGTTTCCCCCAGGTTAGGGGACATTGACCAGGGCAACCGGTAGAGTGCCGATTTATCGAGCACGTAGTCGCCCTACGGTTGAGACAAAAGGTCGTCTAAGCGCTGGGTCAACTTGCGTGTCTTGTTTCCAATCGCCTTCACCTGCTCTGGCGAAATTTGCTGTCCCTGGTTGATCTGATCCAGCGCATTGCGCGTCTCTTCATCAAGCACTCGCGTCACATTTGGGTGCAGCACCGTTGTTGCTTTGCCTGTCTTCTTATATTCATCCAGTACCTTAGTTACAAGCCGATGGGCATTCGCTTTTTCCGCAAAGTTCATCACAATCGGGTTCACCTGTGCTGCCAGTGCTGCATCCGTCGTAAACGTCACCTTAATATCGTCAGTTATTCTCTCCCCTACAAGCCCGGTCACAGGCACATCATAGGTAATTTCAGCATGGGCAATGCGGAACAACCCGGCCGGGCGCGGGTCCACCTCCAACTCCACCAGCACTGATTGAGGCGCACCTTTCTCCAGGTCGCCCAGCGGAATCGTAATCTGCCGATCAGAAAGCACCGACGCACCAAGATCGCTGATGATTGGGAGCACCTTCACCGCCTTTTTCGGCTTGATGCCACCTGGCAGGCTAAGCATCAGAATAGCATTGCGCACAGCCACATCCACTGCACTCTGCAACTGCTGTTGGAAGACAGCCAGCGCATCTTCCGGGTTCCTGATAAATTCAGCGGGCATCCCTCCACTCAGTTGCCCCACCTGGTCTAGAGTATTCTCATCCCAGTCTCGTCCAATGCCGAGTGGATAGATCGCAACGCCAGCAGCACGCGCATCCCTGGCAAGCTGAAAGCAACGCTCGGTATCGCCATACGTCACACCATCGGTCAGCAAGAACATCCGCTTCACCGCATTCGGAATATTCCAGCGATGCAACTCATTCAGACCATTGATTATCCCAAGCGACATTGTCGTCCCACCAGCATCACGAATACGGTCAATGCTCGCCATCATCCCAATCTTATCATTTGCAGCCATCGACGGAATAATCACCTGCGAAGTGTCATCAAAGATCACCACGGAAACATAATCCGTCGGCTCCAGGCGATCAATCACTGTCTTGACCGCCTCCTTCACGTTGTGCAGTTTCGCGCCTTTCATCGAGCCAGAATGATCAATCACCAGCGCAAGATTCAGTGGCATACGTACCTGCGCCATCATATCCGTAGGTTTCGCTTCCAATAAAACATATGCTACCTGGCTCCCACCAGTCACAGGCATATAGTCCTTTCCTACCTGATGTGCCAGTGTTACCTCACCGGGCATAATATATTCGCTCCTTTCACCCAATTTGTTGCTCTAGTATATCATATCATCATAAGGGCAACCCTCGTGGGTCCCGCCACCCTGCCTGGGGGGCAGGTAATAGGGGACGATGAAGGGCCGTGTCCACCATAGGGGCCGATTTCTCGGCTATGGGGTGTCCGATTCTTTTGTCAACATCCATTATCGCGCCCTATCGCACAAACACAACCACCGCACTCACATTGTCTTCGCCCCCATTCGTATTGGCCGCCTCAATCAAATCCGTGCAGGCTATCTGTGGATCAGCCGCATTATTCAATATACTCTCAATCTGTGGATTGCGCACCATCTCCCACAGCCCGTCAGAACAACTTAACAGAACATCCCCAGGATGCAGTTGCTGTTTGAAGATATCGATGGATACATGCAGCTTATCGCCCAGGCTGCGGAAAATCTGGCTGCGCTGTGGATGCGTATACACATCCTCTGGGGAAATCAATCCCCCCGCCACCAGTTGACCCACAAGTGAATGATCCGTTGTCACCTGATACAGCTGCTTACTGCGCAGAATATAGGTCCGGCTATCCCCCACATTCACAATATACGCATGATCCCCCACCACCATAAAACCTGTCAAAGTCGAACCCATATCGGTTTTATCCTGCTGATTCACCTGGCAGAGCCGCGCATTCGCTTCTTCAACGGCACCGCGTAACATCTCTGCCAACCCATCCTCATCGTATACCTTCCGCGCTTCTCCCTCTTTCTCACTAGTGAGCGGATCTACCAGCAATTCACGCACAAGCCGCTCTGCAATAATATTGATTGCCATACGACTGGCGACCTGCCCGTTATCGTGGCCACCAAGGCCATCAGCCACAATAAATACCCCGAGTGGCTCTGAAATGGACTCAAACACACGCTGAAACTGCAAAACCAGTGTACTATCTTCATTTGGCTCACTGCGTCGCACAGTCCCTGCATCCGAGTCACACGCCGCCAGCAAATGGACTCCCGTAGGGAAAACATTCTCCAACACCTGTGGCAGTTCAATCACATAGGTACGTCCCTGATCGATAAAGGTATTGACAATAGTCCCCTGCACACGCGCATCTCCCTCCTGGCTTTCAGCAGCCGAGTACTCGTGCATAACATAGGAGATGTCAAGCAACCCTGCACCGCAACTATCACAAAATTCACTACCTTCCGCGTTCTGCTCAGAGCCACAGCTCCAGCAGCGCTGATAGCCCTGATGATCAATCACCTGGTAGATGTGTTCCTGTGGATTATCACTCAATACCTGCGTAATCTCATAGCGTCCTACAACTGTTGTACCAACTGGTAGCACGGCAAAGTCACCTGCTGTCGCGGTCTGCTCTCCTGGTAAGGGCGACCCTTGCGGTCGTCCTGCAGCCTGTTCGGCCTGTTCAGATTCATCTGGCTGTGGTTGTGCTGCCTGCATTCCTTCACTCTCCTCCTGCGCTGTATCTTCCGCCTTCGCTGTTTCGCCAGCCATCAGGCCCCCATCTTCCTTTCCCTCCTCCGCATAGGAGTGGCCCTCATGGTCTCCTTGAGAAGATGGCGGAGGTGGTGGCGGTGGAATATCTACAGGTTGATCTTCACTGTTTGATGTTATGTCCTGTAGCGGCGTCTCCTCATGTGGGAGAGAAGCCTGGGGGGCTTCTGGCCCTGGGGATGGATGCCCTGGCAGATCAACGATATCCTGTGGTTGCTCATTCTCGGTAGTTGATTGTATAGGCGTAGCCTCTGGTGGCGATGGTAGGGGCATCTCCTTGTGTGGCAGGACTGTAGAGTGCCAATTCATTGGCACGTCCTGGGGGGCTTCTAGCCCTGGCATCTCCCCAATATCGGAGATATCCTTATCCCCAGGTGTTACCGACGTTGATTGCGCCTCTAACTCTGTGCCATCCTGCCCTTGTTTCGCTTCTCGCAGTCGCCGGGCATGATAGGCCAGCATCTGCTCAGGGGTCAAAATGAGAGTAGGAGCAAGGCTGGGATCGCCTGCTTCATCTGTCTCAATCTCCGTAGGAGCCATGGGTGGCGCTTCATCATCCCGCGCCACCCTCTCCGGGGGAGAGGTAATAGGGGGATGATGAAGCGCCGGATGCGCGGCTTGCGGAGCGTCTTTCAAGTTCTTCGCGCCCCGTTCCAACTCTTTCGCCCCCTCCGAATTGACCATTGCCGGTTCCGGTTTCGGGCTTAATGGCTTTCCACAGACTTTACAGAATTTGGCATCATCACGATTTATCGCATTACATAACGGACAGTTCATCCCTGCCCTCCTCACAGGGGCGCATCAGTTGCGCCCAAATTTGTAGGGACCCGACGCCCTATCCAGGGGACAGGTAATAATCGCGCCCCATAGACATTTGCGTAGGGCCCGATTTATCGGGCCCCATAGGCATCTGCATGAAATGCCTCTACAACAGCTTTTGTAATTGGAGTGCCTCAGCATTGGTCGGATCGCGCTTAAATGCCTCGCGGACCATCTCTCGGGCCTCCTGTTTCTTGCGCAGCTTCTGGTAACAAGTTGCCATCGCCGCATAAATGTCTGACAGGTCATCATTGCGCTGGCGTGCCTTTTCCAGCGCATCCAGTGCCTGCTTCCACTCTCCCGCCTTCATCAGCGCCCGCCCTAGCTCATACCATGGGTCCCACAGAGTTGCATCAATCTGGGTAGCATCCTGCAGAGTCTTGACTGCTTGCCGAAACTGTCTGGTATCGGCGTACAGATTCCCAAGTGAGATCAGAATCGGGATATGGTTAGGACTGAGTTTGAGACCATCCAGGAAATAGCTGATCGCCTCACGAGCATAACCCTGCTTCATAGCCACCAGCCCCAACTGATAGTAGATCGCCGTATCATCTGGTCTCAGCTTTCGTGCCTCCTGGAAAACCCTCTCTGCTTCCTGATAGCGTGCCAGGTCATAATAGCACATACCAAGCTGAAACAATGCCTCGAATGCCCCGGGTTTCTGCTTCAACGCCTGCTCAAATTGCTCAGCAGCCAGCTACATCTTATCGGTGAAGATCTTCTTATCCGCCTCCCCCCTTGCTGTCGCCCTGCCATAGCAGGTGATGGTGCTGACTGCTGAACCTGTTGTACTGGCCGGGCACGAATTGGTTGCGCTGGTCGTGCCTGTATCGGAGGCTGCGCCTGTACAGTTTTTAAAGGTTGTTGGGCTGACTGCACTGGCCGGGCACGAATTGGCTGGGGCGGAACCGCTTGCGCCCGCCCATGCATGGGTGGGGGAACAGACGTCGCTCCCACCGTCAATGGCTGGGCATCCCGCTTGCAAAACTTCGCACCAGGGCGATTCCGGTAGCCACACTTCGGACAGATTGGGCCACTGGCTGCATCTGCCGAAACTGCTGGCACAATAATCGTCGCATTCGGTGAGACCGCTGGAATCTGGATCGTAGCCGGGGCAGCATTCAAACTATAATTAGGTAAGCATGATTGTAAGGCCATCCGCATCGCCTCAGCACTCTGAAATCGCTTTGCCGGCTCCTGTTGCATCGCTTTAATGATCACCTGCTCCACCGGGCAAATCAGCTTCCCGCTAATCTGGATAGTACGCAGCTTCGGATTCTTCGCCAGGATGCTGCCAGGGGCAGGCGTCTGGATTGGATCAGGCTCATAATTCGTCAGCAGATGATACATCGTCGCGCCCAGCGAATAAATGTCCGAGCGTGCATCCGTCTGGACTGGAGTCCCTGGATTAACAGCACTACGTCTTTGCCCAGGAGCGGTCAGCGAACCGAGATGCTCAGGAGAGGCGTAAGAAATTGTCCCCAGGTTCTCAGTATTTGTGCTCTTATTCGGATCAAACCGTCGTGCAATCCCAAAATCAATCAGTTGAACATCGCCCTCCGGCGTCACCATGACATTGCCCGGTTTCAGGTCACGCAGGATGATAGGGGGATTGCGTGAGTGAATATAGCTCAACGCCTCGCACACCTGCATCATCCATTTAATCACCTTCTCTTCATCGAGGGGACCCTTATTCTGCTCAAGCATCTGGTCCAGGCTCTGCCCAGGCACAAACTCCATCACGAAGTAGTAGTTCCCGCGCTCCTGAAAGCTCAGTATCAGCGATGGAATACGGGGATGCTTCAAACCAAACAGCAGGTCAATCTCTTTGTTAAAGCGTTCGATCGCCGTCTTGCGCTCTTCTGGAGTCGTCGTGGGACTGATAAGCAATTCTTTCACTGCCCGGAACTGACCAGGTCGGCCCACCTGTTCAACCTTATAGACAGTACCCATGCCACCTTCGCCGAGCACCTTCACTATTTTGAATTTCCCATCAAGGATGGTACCTACTGGAAGCGCCATACCGCAGTGATCTCCGACTTTCTTTAATAAGTTTTGATCTGTATTACAATAGCGGTAATATTGTCTTCACCGCCATTTTCATTGGCCATAGCAATTAACTTATTACAGATTTTCTGAGGATCGCTTTCTTCGCTAAGCACCTTTTTGAGGTCTTGATCCCGGACCATTTCCCATAGACCATCGGAGCAGAGCAGCAGAGTATCCCCGGCTTGCATTGGCTCCTGGAAGACATCCACTTCAACTGTCTTATGCCCGGCTCCAAGGGAACGGTAGATCAGGTTGCGTTGGGGGTGTGCATATACCTCCTCGGGTTCAATTTGCCTGGCTTCTACCAGTTTTGCTACCAGGGAATGATCCTTCGTCAGGGCTTTCAGTTCCCCCTTGCGTAGAAGGTAGGTGCGACTATCGCCAACATTAGCGATGTATGCTCTATCGTCCTGGAGCAAGGCGGTTGTCACTGTGCATCCGAGTCCGCGAGCAGAGGATTGCCGTTCACCATAACTGATAATGGCCTTGTTCGCCTGCTTAATCGCGTTAATCAACTGATCTTCCACGATCTTTAACATGGGGGTCTCAGTCAACTTTTGTGTCTTGTGTCCCTGATCTTTGTCGATATCTTCAGGGGTCAATTTAACCGTCGCTTGTTCAACAGGTGGAGTCAGCCTGATCGTTATTTGATCGGGTAAGGGTTTGAAGAGATTATCCAGGACTTTGCTGATGGTCTCCACCGCGAGCCTGCTGGCTACTTCTCCAGCATGGTAGCCGCCCATCCCGTCGGCAACAATAAAAAGCCCCCGATCTCCCGTTTCTGAAGATTCGATGCGTTTATAGGGGCAGTCTTCGTTTTGCTCTCGTTGTTTCCCTATATCAGTTTTATCAGCAGCAATCAGTTTCAATGGCATATGAGTGTACCTCGCAGAAATGGTCTTTTTATGGCAATTATCTATGCTCACTATAGCATATTGCTCGTGCGGACGCTAGATACTAATGCCAATTTTAAAGCCATTTACCTGACATCCCCTCAGAAATCGGGGTGCAGGGGCTCTGCCCCTGCCGGAGCGCGAGGTGTCCTCGCTCTCTCCCTCTTCCCGGGGGCCGTAGGCCCGCAAGAAAAATTATCTGTGGATGTCAGACCTATTTACATAGCTTTTTATAGATTTTATTGTATATCAGTATCAGGAGTTAGATTACTCACAACATTGTCTACGATAGAAGCAGAAAAAAGTTGTTATGACTGCTTGATCTTGCCGATGGAGGTTGACCAGGAACCGACCCGGTTCCTGGTCAACCTCCATCGGCAAGCTGAATTACCTCTCCTCGTTTTTTGATCGTTCTCTAAAAAACATGCGAATGGCAGTACCCTTGAAGCCAAATGCCTCGCGTAACCGATTCTCCAGGTACCGCTCATAGGAGAAGTGCAGGCATCCAGGGTCATTCACAAAAAAGACAAAGGTCGGCGGATTCACCTGCGTCTGCGTAACATAGTAGATTTTCAACATTTTCCCACGGATCACTGGCGGATTATGCCGTCGCACGGCATCTTGCACCACTTCATTAAGTTTGGAAGTTGGAATACGCAAGAACCGCATATCAGCAATATTCAGTGCCATCTCGAGCAATGATTGCACATGGTAGCCTGTCTTCGCTGAGACGAAAACAATAGGAGCGTAGGGAATAAACTTCAAACCCTCGGCAACACTTTTACGGTATTTCTCGGCATCCTCAATCTCTTTCTCCTCATGGCGAACAGCGGGAGCGAAAGGCCGAAGCGGATTCTCTTGACGAGCGGCTCGTCGTTGCGCCTGGGCAAGGTCCCACTTGTTGACGACAACTATCACACCTTTGGTTTGTTCGTGAATCTCACCGGCGATATGGGTATCCTGTGCCGCCAATCCTTCACTGGCGTCGATCAGGAGCAGGGCAACATCGCAGCGTTCAATTGCCCGGCTGGAGCGCAAGACACTGTATTTCTCAATGCCGGGGCCAACTCTTCCGCGTCGGCGGATGCCAGCAGTATCGATGAGGATAATTTTTCTGCCTTCGAACTCTACTTCGGTGTCGATAGCATCACGGGTAGTACCCGGAACCTCGCTGACAATTGAGCGTTCAACGCCCAGGATAGCGTTGAGCAAGGAGGACTTCCCAACGTTGGGGCGTCCTACAATCGCAATCTTCGGAATTCCTTCTTCCTCTTCCGCCCCTTCGGCTTCATGCGGGGGAGGAAGGGCTTTGACGATCTCATCAAGCAAATCGCCAGTTCCTGTGCCCTGAATAGCCGATATCTCGATTGGCTCACCCAGGCCCAAACTATAAAATTCAACGGCATCCTGGCGCAGCCTGGCATTATCAGCCTTGTTCACCGCCAGAATGACAGGTTTCTCGGTGCGACGCAACAAGTCGGCTACTTCTTCATCGGCAGCTGTAATGCCAGAGCGAGCATCGACCATAAAGACGATCGCATCGTCTTCTTCGATGGCAAGTTCTACCTGTGCGCGGACACCCTTCATAAGGTCGCCCGGCTGACCGTTGAGTCCTACCTGGCCTACCGGGATGTTCGAGCCGAGTTCGAGGCCACCTGTGTCGATGAGGGTAAATTCACGACCATTCCAGTCTGTGTCCCCATAGATGCGGTCACGGGTCGTACCTGGCAGGTCTTCGACAATAGCGACCCGCTCGCCGATCATGCGATTAAAAAAGGTGGATTTGCCGACATTCGGTCGGCCTACAATGGCAACAAGTGGTTTCATAAAGCCCCATCTATCCCATAAATTGGGCACCCACAAGGGGTGCCCCTACATCGATTTATTTGTGAACATTATAGCACAAAAAGCTATGAAAGCTATGAGGGATGGCAGTATCAATTCCTACCCGAACAACTCCGTCACCGACCGTCCATCATGGATGCGGCTAATCGCCCCGGCAAAGAGTTCAGCAACCGAGAGCACCTTGATATTTGGCAAACGTTTATGCTCGGACAGGGGAATCGAGTCAGTAATCACAATTTCTTTCATGGGGCCCGTTGCTTCTGTCTGACCATCGTTGCCGAGTCGGCGCTTCGCGATAATAGCGAGCGGAGCATTGAGGCGATCTGCTAATTTACGGGCCTTCTTGGCAAAGCCCTCATCGGCAGAGACCACTGTCAAGTCACCCAATCCCTTCTGCACAAAATAACGTGCCTGAATGATCTGGGCAGTCAATTCATCAACAGGGATATTGAAGAAGCCCTGAATCTGCCCTGCATGCATATCCATGGTGAGCACACGATGAGCGCCAGCCACGGTAATGCAATCAGCAATCAGGCGAGCAGTGATCGGAACGCGAGGTTGATCTTTCTTGTCCGTGCGACCATAGGCGTAGTAGGGGATGACAGCAGTGATACGGGCAGCAGAGGCACGTTTGAGGGCATCAATCATGATGAGCAATTCCATGATCGAGCGATTGACAGGAGCGCTGAAGGGCTGAATAACAAACACATCGTGGCCACGCACGTTTTCATTGATTTTCACAAAGATGTTTTCGTTACTAAACTGAAAAACGTCAGCGTCGCCAGGCGGGATATGTAAGTGTTGACAGATTGCGATTGCTAATTGCGGATTTGCGTTCCCGGTAAAGACACTCAGATCGTCCATTCGCACCTCTGGTTCCTCATGGTTACAGTAAAGTATATCATAACCCATGATGGTACCGCAAACTATTGCCCTGCTCAATCCAATTTCATCTCCAGCCCAAGCAGAATACCCCGGAGCACATCATTTTCATCGTCCTGGTCAAAGCCTCCAACAACAGGACAATAGGCTCAGCAACATCTCCCTGGGCGGCATAACCAAGCCAGCATTGACTGAGGAGATGGGTCTGCCGTTTTGCAACCTCCATGATCTGTTGGCATGCAGCAAGGAAGGTTGGGTCCGGGCCGTACAGTAGCCAGCCGATGGCCATCCAACCTGCCAGGATGTCATCACCTGTCGGTGTCAACCCTCTTCCTCGGCCACACAGGTATTGGGCCAGGAGGAGCATATTTTTCTCAGACAGTTTTTGCACCCGATCTTCCCAGGGGAGACCGGGTGCAAAAACTGTCTGAGAAAGGTGTTGTCCATTCTTCCTGATTACTTCCATATCCAGTTGTTCGGGATGCTCGATATGAGAATTCCAGTGAGAACAGAAGGAAAGGTCAAGCGAGCAGCCTATAGCTTCAATATGCAGGCGTTGTGCGCCAAAAAGCACAGGCATGCCAGCTCGTAGGGCATTGAAAGGGAAGGTTCCTCCCGAGGCAGAGAGTTGGAGTCCATTGGGCATGCGTGGTGAGGAGAGCGCATTGAGCGAAAGAATGAATCCGCCGGGGAAGATAATATTGGCAGCAGCAGCAAAAACACTATGAACACTCCCACGTTGGGGTGTGCCCCTGGCTGCTGCTGCAATAGATGCGCTACAGGCGTAGGCAGTGCAGATTAGAGCCGAGCCAGCCTGGGCTGTGGCTCGGCTGCCAGAAGACCCGGGCCTATTCAACTGGCTCTTCTGGACTGGAAATGATGATATGCAGGAAGCGTCTGAGTGCCCAGAAGGCCAACCAGTAGATTGCCATAGCGATCAGCGTTGGCCACTCAAATGCCTGGTAATGGTGTGGACCCAGCGATGGCGTCGCAACGATGTTGCTAAAAGGGGTGAGGATAAATCCGGTCACGGCATAGAGAAAACTCGCAAATGCATTATTGGGGTCTGCTCCGATCAGACGCAAGACAAAACGGATCGCCAGGATCACCTCTAAGACAATCGCAACCCACTGCAAGAAATCATTGAACTTGGCGATGCCGAAAGCGACCGCCTGTCCGGTTTCCTGTCGTGTCTCGCTACTCTCTGCTGCCTCTGGTTGAGCTACGCCCTCAACTGGCTGCGGAGTGACCGGTACATTTTGCGCCGTTTGTCTCGGCTGCAATGCATCCATCGGTGGAAGTATATCAGTGGGCCTTTCACTGGTCGTTTCATCAGGAAAAGGATTTGTTTGCATTCGGCTCTCCTCGTACTAGAATCTTCTTCTACTCGGGCCGATTTACCGCGTCTCACGTTGCTATCTTTTTAACCTGGTAGGCGCGATCAATTTGGCCCTCTATCCTGACTCGATTATAGCATGATTCGTTTATGTTGTGCTACAACGAACATATAATACCACGCTCTCTGCTCGTGCTACTAAGCAAAACTGTCCCGAAGCCACCAGTTGGTTCAGTTCGCTGGTTACTGTGGCACGGTCTTCAGGGAAGACGGCAGAGAAGTCAACGACAACGTATTGAATAGTCTCATTGACAGCCGGGAAAACTGCCAGGTTCTGCCGCTCGCTCAGATGTGGATTCAGGTTGCCTCCGGCAGAAACCGAAGCATCCGGGGGAATCATGGCCAGCAGTTGCTCAATATGTTGCTCACGACTTCCTGGCTCATGGCCAGCCCAGAAGATATTCAGCATAGGTGCGGCAATCATAAAATTGAGCCAGATCGCTACAGCGATCCAAATACATGCCAGCCATTGCAAGCGCGGCACAGAGATACTCTTTGCAAGAGGCACCATCCGCTCGTTAAAACGTTCCCGTTGTACACCCGGCCTACCATGTTCGATACCTTGCCTGACACCCACAAGGAACCTGGCACCCACAAGGAACCTGGCACCCACAAGGGGTGCCACTACTATGGACGGGCTGCGCAGGATGATTCGTAGCATAGTAGTGGCACCCCTTGTGGGTGCCAGGGGGGAGGACGTGGGTGCCATGGTGGGGGACGTGGATATCATGGTGGGGGACATGGGTGCCATGGTGGGGGACGTGGATGCTACATTTACTGTTGGCGCAATGAATTGCGCCCCTACAGACTCCCCGCGCCATCCATGCCAGAGGTCTACTAATCGTCGTGCTCCATGGATCGCCGAGAGCATCACGAAGGGGATGATCGTGGCGTTATAGTGATACCCACCACTGTAGAGCAGAGGATCAGTGCTTAGCAGGTTTACTGCCAGGCTGGGCAAGGCCGGAAGGAGCCACTCAGGAGCAAGCAGACTCAGAAAGCCTGTGCTGCGGAAGAGACCGGCCAGGTAATAGAAACGGTCGAGTGTGACAAAGGTGGCAAAGAGTAACCAGGGATGCAGGAGGAGGTTGACTATCGCTGCTCCTGGTGAACTCCCCAGGGCTTCATAGCGATACCAGAAATTGTTGTGTTGTGTCCCAGGATAGAAGTGTGGGATGATGAAACCAAAGGCCAGAACACTCCACAGCACTCCTCCAGCCAGTAAGGTGGTTCCCAGACGTGGCTGTTTATACTTCCAGATGAGTAGAATGCCCAGCATTGCAATCGCAAGAGGAACGTCTTCCTTACAAGAAGCAGCCAGAACACAGGTAATCAGAAACCATACATAGCGCTTGTGTGCAAGTGCCAGGAGCGCATAGAGCAAGAAGGGTGTTGCCAGGCTGACGGGATGGAAGTCGAAGAGATTTAAGCCAAGCAATGCCGGAGCGAGCAAATAAGCAATCGCCATAAGTGCAGCGAGTAGAGGCCATTCGGTCAAATACTTGCGTGCCAGCAGGAAGACGGGTAATGCCCCTGACATCAGGGCCAGTGTCTGGAAAATGAGCAGAATACGTGGGTCTGCATGGAAGAGATAGAGTAAAGAAAGAGGCAGGATGATTGGTTCGAAATGGATGGCAAGGCGCGTTGGTGGTCCATACCAGTCAATGGCCTGGTTGGTGAAGCGGAACGGATGTCCATGGATGGTATTCCAGAGCACCTGGTCCATGTTGCCAAGGTCAAATGCTGTTGCCTTGAATGTGTCGTAGCGAAGCACAGCCTGGTGGCTCATGTCTACAGTGTAAACAAGCATGGCGAGCACCAGGAGACCCCAGGCCAGCCAGGTGAGGTTGAGATGCTTGTATAGAATCCAGGAACGATTGCGTAAGGTCGCCCCTCCCCAGGTAAGATAGACTCTCCAACGTGAGGTACCGAGGTTGGGTAGGGGCGATCCCTCACCCTCTCTGGGGGAGAGGTAATAGTCGCCCTGCTTGTTAACTTGTGCGATCCCGCATCTCCTCATCTTCCCTCAGAAGACAATAAATGACTCCCAGAAGGCAACGCCGACCAGGATCATAAACGAGAAGACAATTACAAACTCCGGCCAGGTACCTGTACGAAAACGCCAATTAGGATTCGGTGGGAAGCCGAACCGTTTATGATATGGCCAGAGTAAGGGTACACCTCCAAGCGTCAAAGCATCGGCTGCGATATGCAGGATACAGCCGAATAAGAGCGCTATAAGGACAACGTTAGAGTGCTGGACAACACTGGCTGAAGGCGCAAGTCCACGCGAGGCCAGGAGATAGAAGACCAGTTCCTGCAGACCAAGAGCCAGCAATGCCCCCAGAAGTAGTCCCAGGAGGCTGTGGAAGAGGGTGCGATGGCCTGCAAGGTGTTGAATCTCTTTACTGACCCAGCCCAGTTTTTGTCCCAACGTGCTATGAGCATTGTCAATGTCGGGCAGGAGCGCACCGATCCCCACCATAAAATAATAGACCGCTTTGGTCGCTATGAGTCCGCGAGTAGCATTCTCTGCTCCCATCAATGGCGGCCCTGTCACATGAAAAATGCTATCAAGAACAATGCCCCCGGTGAGGCCAACCAGTAGATGTGATCTACCTTCCATACAGTTAGCTTTCTCCTTTAATTATGAAGAAGATAGGTTTCTCTATGTGCCATTGTAGAGGCTCAAGGAAAAAATATCAAGTGTTCTAATCGTATTGTAGGTTCCCTGGGGCGCCCCAGGGAACCTACAATACGATTAGAACAATGACATCTGCTGTGGAGGTTCTTCTTTTTTCACCCTGATTGGTTCTGCGGTCTTCGACTGGCCTTCCTTATTTTCGCTTGTCATCCGCTCGGCCTCAGCAATGATCAGTGGAATCTTTTTGAAATCTTCGCGGATAGTCTCTTTGAGACTGGCCTGGTGGAGACCTGCGGCGGGATGGTACATAGCGATACAGATATAGCCATCTTTTTTACGGGCACGCCCATGGATACTGCTGATCTTCTCATTACCAAAGAACTTTACCATAGAGAAGCGGCCAAGGGTGACGATGACCTGTGGTTTGATAGCTTCGATCTGGCGATCAAGGTAGTCATTACAGGCAGCAATCTCTTCAGGCAGCGGGTCACGGTTGTTGGGAGGGCGGCACTTCACCACATTCGTAATGAAGACATCTGAACGTTTAAGCTTGATGCTCGCCAGGAGTTCATCCAGGAATTGTCCAGCAGGGCCAACAAAAGGTCGTCCTTGTTTATCTTCATGGAAGCCGGGGCCTTCTCCGATCAACATTATTTTGGCATGAGGATTGCCTTCGCCTGGTACTGCTTTTGTGCGCCCCTTACAGAGGTTGCACTTGACACATGTAGAGACTTCTGCAGCTACCTCCCGCAATATCTCCTCTGACGACATAAGATATATACCTCTTTCCAAACCAATAATTAATAGAGTGTACATTTGTCCAGGGCCTGGTTGATCGGCCCGTGGGCTGATCAACCAGGCCCTGGACAATCATAATTTTACCAGCGTCGATCAGGGGGACGCTGACCAAAGCCTCCTTCGCGACGCCCACCGCCGCCACGGTTAGCACCACTGGAGCCAGGACCCATTGGACGGCGCTGCCCAAAATTGCCTCCTCCACTACCGCCACGATCACCGTAGCCGCCACCAGGACGGCCTCCGCGCTCGCCATAACCACCAGGACGCCCTCCGCGCTCGCCATAGCCACCTCCACCCGGGCCTCCCCGGTTCGGCATTGAGCCTTCGCGATCACGGCCCCCGCCATAGCCACCAGGACGACCAGGGCCTCCACGACCAGGGCCACGCCCGCGATCACTGTCTTCGGGACCGGGCATCTCACCACTCAAAGCGGCGCGACGTGAGAGGTTAACTCGTCCCTGGGCATCAACTTCTGTGACCATCACTGTAATCTCATCACCAACCGAGACGACATCCTCTGGACGCATAACCTGGTAATCAGCTAATTGTGAAGTGCGTACCAGTCCCTCTTTTCCTGGCAGGATTTCGACAAATGCCCCAAAATCCACCAGGCGGCGGACTGTACCAGTATAGATGCGGCCAACTTCGACCTCTTCGGTCAGGGCACGTACCGAGTCCATGGCACGCTGCATAGCCTCTGCAGTGGTAGCTGAGATGTTGACAGAACCATCATCCTCGATATCAATCTTCGCTCCGCTCTCCTCCTGGATTTTGCGGATCATCTTTCCTCCTGGACCGATGACTGCACCGATCTTGTCGGGGTTGATCTTGATGGTCTGGATACGTGGCGCGTATTCCGACAACTCCGCACGAGGCTCACTGAGCGTCTCAAGCATCTTGTCCATAATGTACATGCGACCTTCACGAGCCTGCTCCAGCGCCTTTGCCATAATCTCGTAAGTGATACCCTTGACCTTGATATCCATCTGGAGAGCAGTAATGCCTTCGGCAGTGCCCGCCACTTTGAAGTCCATGTCACCTAGAGCGTCTTCGATGCCTTGAATGTCGGTCAAGACTGCCCATTTGCCAGCATGCTCACCTTCACCTGTGACGAGGCCCATCGCCACACCTGCTACCGGTGCCAGAATAGGTACACCTGCATCCATCAATGACAGGGTGGTGCCGCACACAGAACCCATCGAGGTAGAACCATTCGAGGAGAGCACATCTGATACTGCGCGGATAGTATAGGGGAAATCTTGCTGAGAAGGAATCACTGCTGCAATAGCACGTTCTGCCAATGCACCATGTCCAATTTCGCGCCGACCAGGGCCACGAAGCGGCTTGCTCTCACCCGTTGAGAATGGTGGGAAGTTATAGTGGTGCATAAAGCGCTTGCTCTCGCTAGAACCCAGGCCATCAAGTACCTGCTCATCACCAGGAGAACCCAGTGTCACAACACTCAGCACCTGGGTCTGTCCACGTGTGAAGATGGCGGAGCCATGAGTGCGCGGGAGGAGGCCAACCTCACAACTGATAGGTCGGATGGTTTTGAGATCGCGGCCATCAGGACGTATGCCATGATCCAGGATATTATTGCGAACGTAGGTCTTCAATTCCTTCTCGTAGAAGCCGATGATATCCTTCAGACGGTCGGGGAACTCAGCACCCAACGTTGCAAACAACTCGTCCTGAACTACATTCAATGCTGCTGTGCGTGCACTTTTATCAACTTTGTTGACAGCGGCCTCAAAACGTGGACGTACAAACTCCGCTACCTTGTTTTTCAGCGTTTCATCAGCAGGTGCAGGCTCAAACGGTCGCTTGGCCCGGTTTACTGCCTGCATCAGCTTTTCCTGCATCTTAATGATGTCTTGCAGGCCCTCCTGGCCGAAACGCAAAGCGTCCAGCATCACATCTTCAGGAATTTCTTTCGCACCTGCCTCGACCATCATAATGGCATCAGAGGTGCCTGCAATAGTCAGGTCAAGTCTGCTCTGGGCCATCTGGGATTCAACCGGGTTGAGCACCAGCTGACCGTCGATGTAGCCAACACGTACTGCACCCACAGGCCCGGCAAAAGGAATATCAGAGATACACAACGCCGCCGAAGCTCCTACGATGCCCAGAATATCGGGATCATTTTCCTGGTCTACCGAGAGCACAGTGATGATGATCTGCACATCATTACGGTATCCTTTGGGAAAGAGCGGGCGGAGAGGACGATCAGCGAGACGGCAAGCGAGGATGGCGTGTTCTGAGGCGCGACCTTCGCGTTTGATAAAGCCGCCAGGAATCTTGCCTGCGGCATACATACGTTCTTCTACATCAACAGTTAAAGGGAAAAAATCAATGCCTTCGCGAGGCTCATCGCTGCCAACCGCAGTTGCCAGGATGATGGTATCGCCATAGCGCAGAAGCACTGCGCCACTGGCCTGTTCTGCCACGCGACCGGTCTCAATGCTCATGACCCGGCCACCGATGACAGCTTCTTGTCGGTGAATCATACTTTCCTCCGAGTTACTAACACCCCTTAAATGAACTCCTGTTTCAATCAAGCAGTCCTTATTTCACGAGGTAAAACTAAATGGGGGTGTTTCTTTACTTTCTTTACAACTAGCATTCCCAGCTTCTTTGCGCGTCTAACAGTCTTCACGCAGCTCATTTCGATCCTCATCCATTTTGAAGGCTGGGTGCAACAACTAACTTCTTAATAAGCAAGTACCACGCTGTTCTACCCTGCTGTAGTCTCTTAGCTCTGCTGTGCATCGATCATCGGCTATGGCGGGGGACGCCTTCTATCGTTCGCCTGTATTTGTGCGTTTACTTATCAGTTCGTTTCAATCTCTCGTTAACACATTGCATCTGTTCTGTGGAAGAAAAGGGAGTGGAGCAGCGGTCGGGCATCTTTTGCAGCGCTCACCTTCCAGACCTGCGCCGACCGCACCGCACCCAACACAACCTCAGGACTAATGGCGCAGGCCGAGTTTCGCGATCAACGCGCGATAGCGGTCCGGGCTTTTCTTGCTGAGGTATGCAAGCAACCGTCGGCGCTGACCAACCATCATGAGCAGGCCGCGGCGCGAATGGAGATCATGCTTGTGGACTTTCAGGTGTTCCGTGAGCTGATTGATGCGCCGGGTCAGGATAGAGACCTGGACTTCTGGCGATCCTGTATCAGTTTCGTGAACGCGGGAATTTTCAATGATTTCTGATTTTTCTTCGACTGTCAAAGCCACTCTGGTATTCACCTCCTGTGTGACAAGGTGGGTAAAGATAACTAGCTGCTCGCATTATAGCATGCAAGGCAATAGGAGTCTAGATCATAATCATATTCACCGGCCACTTTAAGTGGCCGGTGAATATGATTATGATCTGACCATTTACTTGATTGTGACCTTGGCACCAACCTCGGCCATTTTGTCAGCGATCTTCTGAGCCTCTTCCTTGGAGACACCTTCCTTAATGGGCTTGGGGGCCTCATCAACGACGGCCTTGGCCTCTTTCAGACCCAGGCCAGTGAGCTCGCGGACGACTTTAATGACATTGATCTTGTTCGGGCCCACCTCTGAGAGGATAGCATCGAACTCGGTCTGCTCCTCGACTGGCGCGGCGGGTGCAGCTTCCTGCTGCTGTGCGGGGGCCGCAGGACCACTGGCAACTGCGACAGGTGCGGCACTCACTCCCCACTTCTTTTGCAGGGTCTCGGTAAGCTGGACCAGTTCCAGCACGTTCAGTTGCTCAATCTCGGCAATGATGGTGTCTACAGACATGTGTATTCCTCCTGATAGTTAATAGGGTTACTGAGCGGTTTCAGTTTCACCTTTGAGTTGTTCGGCACGAGCCTGAATTACATAGCAAAAATCGCGCAATGGCGCACTAAGCAAACTATAAGTTGTGGACAGTGGTCCTTGCAGGGAACCAACGATCTGGGCCTTCACGTGGTTCTTACCACCAGGCGTCCTGGCTAGACTCTCGACTTGCTCGGCAGTCAGCGCTCGACCGCCCAGAATAGCCGCTTTGAGTGCGGCTACCTTCGAGGTACGGACGTAGTCGCTCACTACTCTGGCAGCAGTAACCTCGTCATCGTAGCCCAGGGCAACGGCGGTCTGACCATTGAAGATGCTCTTGTCCAGCTCCGTCATATTATTGCGATCAGCAGCAATACGCAAGAGCGTGTTCTTTGCAATGTGGAACTCAATCCTGGCAGCCCGCATTTTGCTGCGCAGTTCGTTCATATCCTTGACCTTCAAGCCCTCAGTACGCATGAGGATAGCCACGGTTGCACGACCCAGCTTTTCGGCTAATTCGTCAATCTTTGCTGCCTTTTCTTGTGTAGGCATGGATGTTTCCTCTCCCTCCTTTCCTGGAAAGATACTATAAAAATGGCCTCCGGTCATTAACCGAAGGCCAGGTGAAATCGTATCAGTTCAACTGATTGACATAAGACAGGAATCGTGGGGATGCACTTTTCAGGCTTCCTTGTTTCTTGCCATTATCAGTTTGTATGACTACGTTCCCTCGGCAAGCCGACACCTTTATAGTGTCATTTACAGCATGTGAGCTACTTGCTGTCTTCGGTTGATTGTAATAGCGGGGTTCTTAGGGGCTACAGGCCCCTAAGCGGGAAACTGGGGACACCCCAGACCCGGCAGGGGGCAAAGCCCCCTGCACCCCCCAATCAAATGGGTTATAGTGTGTTTTATTACTATACTGGCTTCAGAGCGAGAGCTGACTGTACATCCAGTCGAATACTTGGCGACATCGTGGACGACAGCACAACACTCTTAATATAGGTACCTTTGGCACCAGACGGGCGAGCACGTACAACAGCATCAATCACTGAGGCAACGTTTGCCATCAGTGCATCTTCACTGAACGAGAGTTTTCCTGCTGGAATGTGCAGGAGAGCAGTCTTATCGACTCTGAACTCGACACGACCAGCTTTTACCTCACGAATAGTTTTAGCAACATCGAAGGTAATCGTTCCGGCCTTTGGACTGGGCATAAGACCACGCGGTCCCAGCTTCTTACCAAGTCGGCCAACTTTACCCATGACATCGGGTGTGGCTATAGCAACATCAAAACCCAGCCAGTCAGCCTCAATCTGTTTAATCAAGTCATCCAGGCCAACAAAATCTGCACCGGCGCCCTCCGCTTCGGCAGCTTTCTCACCCTGTGCGAAGACCAGCACCTTCACTTCTTTTCCTGTGCCAGCCGGTAGCATCGCCACGCCGCGCACCATCTGATCAGCGTGACGAGGATCAACGCCGAGTTTCATATGCACCTCGACGGTTGGATCAAATTTCACATAGTTGATCTTCTTGAGGAGTGGAATGGCTTCTTGAGGCTGATAGAGTTTTGTGCTATCAACAAGTTTCTGTGCTTCGAGATATTTTTTCCCATGTTTTGGCATCTTATTCAAGCCCTCCTTGTGGCAATAGAACCGCAGTGACTTTCGGGCAGTGCATTGGTTCTTTACTGAATGGATACAAAGTTAACTGATCGTGATACCCATGCTTCGCGCCGTCCCTTCGACTGTGCGCTCAGCACCCTCAATATCAATCGCATTGAGGTCTTTCATTTTCAGTTCGGCAATTTCACGTAGTTTGGCGCGGCTGATCGTCCCGACTTTGGTCTTATTGGGAGTAGCTGCACCTTTTTCAATGTTCGCAGCCTTTTTCAGCAGATCGGCTACTGGCGGCGTCTTGGTAATGAACGTGAACGAACGATCTTCATATATAGTAATCTCAGCAGGAATGATCGTCCCAACCTGGTCGGCTGTCTTCGCATTATAGTCCTTGACGAACATCATAATGTTGACGCCATGTGGACCAAGCGCGGTACCAACAGGCGGTGCAGGCGTGGCCTTTCCTGCGGGAAGCTGTAGTCGGACTACAGCCCTGACACGTTTTGCCATAGTATTTCAAACTCCTCAAAATGGATGGTTAGATTTTCTCGACCTGGAGGAAATCCAGTACGACTGGTGTCTCACGACCGAAAAAGGAAACAAGCACGGTAACCTTATTGCGGTCCATATTGATATCGCTGACCGTGCCAATAAAATCAGTGAATGGGCCATCGATGACACGCACGTTCTGCCCTTTAGCAAAACTGACTTTGGCTTTCGGCTTTTCGGTCTCCTGGGAGACCTGCTTCAGGATTGCCTTTATCTCATGTTCCTGCAAGGGAACAGGACGCGTACCAGAACCAACAAAACTGGTGACTCCAGGAGTGTTACGTACAACATACCAGGCCTCGTCGCTCATTATCATCTCCACCAGCACATAGCCAGGGAAGACCTTGCGTTGCACCGTGCGCCGCTGGCCCTGCTTGATCTCCACCTCTTCTTCCATAGGGACGACGACCCGGAAGATTTTGTTTCGCATATCCATTGAAGCAATACGTGCTTCCAGATGGCTCTTAACTTTGTTTTCGTAGCCTGAGTAGGTATGAATAGCATACCAGGCCCGTTCGCCTTCTGTGCCAGTCTGCTTGGTTTCATCGGTATGTTCAGTAACCATGGTGTTTTCCTTCATAAACGGTATCGCGTCCTACGGGCCGCCACTAATCAGACGGAAGAGTTGGAGAAGCCCCACGTCTGCTGCAGCCAACAATAAACCAACCGCCGTTGAAAGCGCGAGTACCACAAAGGTCATGTTTCTGGCTTCCTCGAAAGTAGGCCAGGTCACCTTATATCGCAATTCATGGTAGGCATCGCGAATAAATCGGGCAGGCTTACTACGAAGTAGACGAGCCAGAGTCCCAGATTCTTTGCTGTCGCGACTTTCACGCCTGATAGGTTTCGCTTCCCGTTCGCGTGTCATTGTTCTGGAGTCCTTGCTCTGCTCTTTCTCTTTTTCGCTTCCTCGTGCTTTTGGCTCCACCGTTTCGCTCGAGGCGGCGTTTTTCTTTTTAGCGGTCATTTTCTTCGACACGTTGAACCTTCCCCGATCTGTACTGGAGTGACAGTGTCCTATTTGGTCTCGCGATGAGCAGTATGCACGCGACAGGTAGGACAGAATTTTCTTAGTTCAAGACGCTCAGTCGTCTTCTTCTTATTCTTTGAAGTTGTGTAGTTCCGCCGTTTACACGTTGGGCAAGCCAACGTAACAACGACGCGGTTCTCTTTCCCTTTAGCAGCCATATTTTCCCTCTACGTAGAGGCGCAATGAATTGCGTCTACAGCCCACAATATAAATGACTCATAGGGCACTCCCCCATGTAGTGCCCCTACAAAACTTATTCGATGATCTGGGTACAAATGCCAGCGCCAACAGTGCGACCCCCTTCACGGATAGCGAAGTGGACGCCTTCTTCCATGGCGATGGGCTGGATCAACTCGACGGTCATCTCGATGTTGTCGCCCGGGATCACCATCTCCACCCCCTCTGGCAGCTTGATGGCCCCAGTGACATCAGTGGTGCGAATGTAGAACTGCGGACGATAGCCATTGAAGAAGGGCGTGTGCCGACCTCCTTCCTCTTTGGAGAGCACATAGACCTGCGCCTGGAAGTTCCGATGCGGCTTGATCGACCCCGGCCTGGCCAGCACCTGTCCTCGCTCGATCTCGTTGCGCTCCACTCCCCGCAGCAAGCACCCTACATTGTCTCCCGCGATACCTTCGGTCAGTTGCTTATTGAACATCTCGACGCCGGTGACGACGACGGTGCGGATCTCATCATGCATGCCGACAATATCGACGGACTCGCCGACCTTGATGGTGCCGCGCTCAATGCGACCGGTGGCCACGGTGCCCCGTCCCTTGATGCCGAACACGTCCTCCACCGAGAGCAGGAAGGGCTTGTCGGTGGCCCGCACAGGCGTGGGGATGTAGCTATCGACAGCATCCATCAACTCCCAAACGCATTGGGCATCGGGGTCGTTGCGCGAGAGGTCACCCGTGCTCTCCAACGCCTTGAGAGCTGAGCCGCGAATGACGGGCACCTCGTCGCCAGGGAACTGGTAGCGGGAAAGCAACTCGCGCACCTCCAACTCCACCAGTTCGAGCAACTCCTCATCATCCATCATATCGACTTTGTTGAGGAAGACCACCATAGCTGGCACTTCCACCTGGCGGGCCAGCAGGATGTGCTCGCGCGTCTGAGGCATGGGTCCATCCGGGGCGCTGACCACCAGGATGGCTCCATCCATCTGGGCCGCTCCGGTGATCATGTTCTTGATGTAGTCGGCATGGCCGGGGCAGTCCACATGGGCGTAGTGGCGCTTTTCGGTCTCATACTCCACATGCGCGATGGCAATCGTAATGCCGCGTGCTTTCTCTTCCGGGGCCTTATCGATCTGGTCAAAGGCCATATATTTGGCGAGCTTGGCAGCCGCCAATGTCTTCGTAATCGCCGCCGTCAGGGTCGTTTTCCCATGGTCGATGTGTCCAATCGTTCCCACGTTGACATGCGGCTTCGTTCGCTCAAAGATCTTCTTCGCCATGTCCTGAATGGCTCCTCCTGACAATTCTACCTGCGATCAGTGTAACAAATGGTATAAGACATGCAGCAGCCGTCCTCCCGTAGACTGATCGCCATTTTCAATGCTCCGATACTGTTCCCACCCTTATCCAGGCCGAAGGCTGGACGTAACAGGGAATGACGATCTTTTCAGAAGACGGCGGCAAAAACTGCTATAATTCTGCGCGGAAATTCACGAAGATGCGAGAGGAAGTCTGCAACATATGCAACTCAGGCATCATCAGAAACCACGGGAGCCCGTGATGGGAATCGAACCCATGACCACAGTCTTACCAAGACTGTGCGCTACCGCTGCGCCACACGGGCCAGTTTTTTGTCTATTTGGTGGGCAGTGGAGGATTCGAACCTCCGAAGCTTGCGCAACTGATTTACAGTCAGTCCCATTTGGCCACTTTGGTAACTGCCCAGCATTGGAGAACACACCAGCGTCTTCTAAGTGATCGACGTGCCTATTATATTAGACCGTTTGTGCCTTGTCAAGCACTTTGTGCCATGGTGGCAGCTATAAACTAGTACAAAAAACCATTGCTTCTTCAGAAATTTGCTGGTATAATTGCCATCGTTGGAGAAAAAATAACAAACCCCGCCTCATGCCTAATGGTATGGCTTCTGCCATTGTTCTCTGTAGTATGGCGGTTCGGACTTTGGAGTAAAGAGGTATTCTTATGGCAATGAATTGTGACTTTAGACGCTCTTCCCTGCTCACAGAACAGTATCAGCGTGAAATGGAACTCATAGCTGTTGCCCTACAGGAGGAAAGTCAGGATGAGCGTGAAGAACGTCTCAGTCTTGTTGCAAACTCTTGGTCACTCACTACCGCTTGTTTTCAGTCGCAGCTTGAGTCCAGCGATGTGTACATGTATCCCGCTGTAGCCTCCGCGCGTTTGTGATCGTGTGCTTATCGTAGATATGTAGTTTAGCTATGCCTCATCCACCAGACCTTGCATCGGATGCATTGACCTATCAAACGCCTGTGCAATTCGGTATGCTCTATTGGGTGAATTTTGGCTATGCAGCCCTTCCTCCTGGCATCGAGGAGAAGCGTATCCTTGATTGGCACCCCGCACTTGTTATTTCAGGAGACCCCTTTTGTCGCTACGCGGGAGCAGTCAATGTCGTGGCCCTCACCTCGTATCGTGGAAAACTCCGTCCTTACCATCATCTCCTCTTGAAACGAGATTATCCTCTACTCGATACCGATAGCCTGGTGAAGACCGAGTTGATCTATCCTGTGCTGCGTACTCTGCTCGCCGACCAGTATGCTATCTGCAAACTCAACGAGGCCGACCTGCGTTCAATTATGGGGAAAGTAGCCAACAGCCTGGCTATTACAATGTTTTATTCACTGCACTAACATGCCTCACTGGATTGCTCATGAACATTGATCAAAGCCAACCTGGCCAGCTTAGCCAGCTTCGCCTGTTACCCTCGGTAGATGAATTACTGCAATCTACTCCAGGACAGCAACTCATTCAGCGCTTCTCTCGCCCTATCGTACTGCGCACTCTTCGTACCTGTATTGCCTCGGCCCGCACTGCTATCCTCAACGGCGCTCCCTGTCCTTCTTCTGATGAGCTTCTCGCCTCGGCTGAACAAATCCTGGAACTCGAACAACAGCCACATCTGCGACCCGTCATCAATGCCACTGGTGTCCTCATCAACACTAATCTAGGGCGTGCACCCCTTAGCACTGAAGCATTGCAAGCTGTACAGCGAGTGGCTGGTGGCTACTCCAATCTGGAATATGAGTTGGAAGCCGGGGAGCGAGGCTCGCGCCATACCCATGTAGCAGCATTACTCTGCGAACTGACGGGAGCTGAGGCTGCCCTGGTGACAAACAACAATGCAGCGGCAGTACTACTGGCCCTCAGTACGCTGGCAATGGGACGTGAAGTCATTATTTCTCGTGGCCAGCTGGTCGAGATTGGCGGAGGATTCAGGGTCCCTGATGTGATGCGCCAGAGCGGTTGCCAGTTAGTCGAGGTTGGTACGACGAATCGCACTCGTATCAGTGACTATGAAGCTGCACTGAGCGACCGCACTGCCCTGTTGCTGAGTGTCCATCCAAGTAATTTTCGGATTACAGGCTTCACCGAGTCCACCCCGGTAAGCGAGCTGGTAGAACTGGCGCACCGGCATGGATTGTTGGTGATGGAGGACCTTGGTAGTGGATGTCTACTCCCCAGCGAGCACTATGGACTGGTACATGAGCCGACACCCCAGGAAAGTCTTTCGGCAGGTGCAGATGTCGTCTGTTTCTCCGGCGATAAATTATTGGGTGGTCCACAGGCTGGGCTTCTCGTGGGGAAAGCCGATATACTAGCGCGTATTGCCAAACATCCGCTCATGCGTGCTGTTCGCATCGATAAAATGACCCTGGCTGCACTAGAGGCAACCTTGCGCCACTATCAGCGCAGCGAAGCAGAGCTACACATTCCTATCTGGCATATGATCTCGACACAGCCTGCGAAGATTGCGAGTCGCGCTGCAAGCTGGGTCTCTCGACTCCAGACTCAGGGCATCACAGCACACACACAACGAGGCGAGTCTACCATCGGCGGCGGCTCCCTCCCTGGAGAAACGCTTCCTACCACCCTGGTAGCACTCGACGCTGCACATGTTCCGATATCTCTGGACGAACTGGCAAAGCGCTTACGCCTGCGTCCTCTTCCTATTATTACCCGCATTCTCAGGGATACGCTTTTGCTTGATCCCCGCACGGTGCTTGAGGAGCAGGATGAGGAGGTAGTACGCGGGCTGGCGGAGGAGATAATTCCAAACTTGTAAGTGCGTCTCTCTCCCTGACACCCTTCTGGCATCTGATTGCGAAATCCCGCTCTCTCCTGAGACAAGAAAGAGTAGGAAGGATAGTATGCGAT
>WNGR01004472.1_pt1 | contig 31192 bp, 23 predicted proteins | sample 5407581 | NCBI WGS metagenome assembly WNGR01 (sample SAMN13153383, study PRJNA577476) | soil metagenome | isolation source: 80 cm soil or saprolite under Garry oak tree replicate 2 | place: USA:California | collected 2016-06-15
GCATTGTTCGACATGCAAAGCCGTCCGTCATCAAGGAAGCGGCTAAATGCATCCCAGCGGCTGAGGCAGTAATTGATCGCTTTGGTCGTGTCGTTGTTCCTGGAGAGCTTTGCGCGCTGCTCGCGTAACCACGCCTCCAGCTCGACGATCAGGGGGCGGCTACGCTCCTGGCGCACACGCAACCGCTCCTGCGCAGTAAGACCGTTGATCTCGCGCTCGATGGCGAACAGGACATCGATGCGCTTGACCGCCTCGGCCGCGATCGGCGCCTTGCTGAGCCGCGCGAGATCAAAGAACTTGCGCCTGCCGTGCGCCCAGCACGCGGCCTCGATGATCGGACCGCCCTTGCGATTGGCCTCGTAGAGCCTGCCAAAGCCGGCGTAGGCGTCGGCCTGCATCAGTCCGGCATAGCCCGCCAGATGCTGCTCCGGATGCGCACCGCCACGATCGGGCGAGTAGAAGAACACGGCCGCCGGCGGATCTGGGCCGGCAAACGGACGGTCGTCGCGCACGTAGTTCCAGAGCCGGCCGGTCCGGGTCTTGCCCTTGGCCAGGACCGGCACCGTAGTATCGTCGGCATGGAGCCGCTCGGCAGCGAAGACATGCTTGCGGATCGCGTCGACCAACGGCATCAGGGTTGCCGCGGAGGCACCTACCCAGTCCGCGAGCGTCGATACGTCGAGGTCGATGCCTTCACGCTGGTAGACGTCGCTCTGACGATTGAGCGGCAGGTGCAGGCCGTACTTGGCAAACAGAACATGGGCCAGCAGTTTGGGCCCTGCACGCCCGCGCGCAATCGGATGCGAGGGGGCCGGCGGCTGGGTGATCGCTTCGCAGGCCCGGCAGACGAGCTTCTCGCGCACGTGCTGGATCACCTTCCACTGTCGCGGAACGAGCTCCAGCGTCTCGGTCACATCCTCGCCAATCTTTCGCAATCGGCTGTCGCCGCGGCATGGGCAGGTGGCAGGCACCGGATAGACAATGCGCTCCCGCGGCAAATGCTCCGGCAGCGGCCGGCGGGCTGGCTTGCGGCGCTCGAACGATGGCACCGCAATCTTTTCGGCTGCTATCTGCGCCGCGGTCTCGGCTTGCGCGGCGTTCTCCTCCAGGTCGGCGAGCTGTAACTCGAGTTGGTCCAGCAAAGCGCCTCGCTCGGAGGACTGCCCGAACTGCTCATGTCGGAGCTTCTTGATCGTGAGTTTTAGCTTCTCGATCAGCAAGGTCCCCGCCTGGGCCTCGGCTTCTGCGGCCAACCGGGCCGCTCGCTCGGCGCGCAGCATCGCCTGCAGCGTAGTCACATCGTCGGGAAGAGAATCATCGGCGCCCATCACCGACCAGAGAATCACAAGACGCGGTCTCTGTCCGAACCGCTGATCGTGCCACCGATTCAAATCCCAGCGATCAGCCCGCCGCCTGCGGTCGCCAGGTATGTTGCGGCATCCGCCAGTCGATGCCCTCCAGCAGGTAGCCAAGCTGGGCTGGGGTGATTGTCACCACGCCATCAGCCGACGATGGCCACAGGAAGCGTCCGCGCTCCAGCCGCTTGGCATAAAGCGACATGCCCAGTCCATCGTGCCAAAGGATCTTGATCAGCTTGCCGCTTTTGCCACGGAACACATAGAGGTCGCCGCCGTGCGGGTCTCGCTTGAAGGCTTCCTGCACCAGCAAGCCCAGCGAGTTCATGCCGCGACGCATATCGGTGTGGCCGGTCGCAATCCACACCCGCACGCCCGACGCAATGGGGATCACCGTAGGCGTCCATCTGCCAGCGCCGCCACGGCGGCCTTCAGCGTCGCCGCGTCGACCGTACCCGTGATCCGCATCCGAGCCCCGGCAGCAAACTCGATCTCGATCGACCCGCCGCTGCTGGCCGGCGTGACTGGACAGGGCGTCGGCCCTGATTCCGCGACCACCATTGCCGGTACGAAGCCAGGTTGTGCGGCATCCTTCGGCTCAGGCCGAAACGACCGTCGCCATCGCAGCAGCAATGAGCGCGAAACGCCATACCGCCGCGCTGTTGCCGCGACCTGGCGCGGCGCCTGTAAGCTCTCCAGGACGATCTTGAGCTTCTCGTCCTCGGACCAGCGCCGTCGCCGGCCTGTGTCCACTACCTCAAGCCGTTCGACTTGGGCACTGCGCCTATCACTGTCCATAAGGACAGTTCTCAACAACACGCCTCATTCGGCAAGGCGGCCTTCACCGGGCGGATACAGACAGGGGTGGTCGCGCGCATCAGATGTCCCGGCGTCTCTATTAGGAGCTTGCAGTTCTGGATATTCGCCGGGATCTTCTTCATCTGCGGTGCTTCGACGACTGGACTGATCGATAGCCGCTTGGGCATCCTATGTATGGGCAATGGGCTTGGACTGCCCGCAAGCGCTGACGTTCTTGCGATCGTTGCGCTTGGCGGTGTCATTGGCAGCACCGCCAGTGGGCTTCTGGCCGACAGGTATCCAGCACGGATGTTGCTGGTATCTTATTTTGCGGCGCGTGCGATCGCCTTGCTCTGGCTTCCTTTCACCGACCTCAGCTTCCTTGGGCTTGCCAAGTTCGGTGCAGTTTATGGCCTCGACGCGGCACTGACGTTTCCCGCATTGGTCAAGCTGCTGTCCAGGAATTTCGACCGCCACATTATCGGAACGGTGATGAGCTGGATGATGGTGGCTCATGTAGCGGGTGCTGCGATTACATCCGCACTGGTCGGATTTATTGGACTGGCAGGCTATGCAGTCTCGTTTACCCTTGTCGGCTTCATGTGCCTGCTGGCTGCAGGTCTTGTGAGAATTGCTCTGTCGCGGCCTACCAGCCGTTTGCGGATTTCCGGCCGATGGCCCTGCGCGAAGGTGTGTCGCCGAGCAACAGTCCTTCGGACATCGCCATTGCCGCAAGTTGCGCTCTCGACGAGCAACCCATCTTGTCGAGGATATGCTCGATGTGGGTTGATACCGTGCGCGGTGATACGAACAGCTGCTGGCCGATCTGCGGATTTGATGCGCCGTCCGCAACCAGGTGCAGCACCTGGATTTCACGCAGTGACAGATTATGGGGCCAAGGTGCCAATTCTTCGGTGACCAGAACTAAGTCGCCTCGGCAGGGTACGATCTCCACGCGGTGACAGCAGCCGGTTTCGTCGGACCAAACGAAGCGTCGCGGAGCCCTGCGACCGAGCTTTTCCAATATGAGACGGCGCAATGCGCCACCCTCACCCAGGTGGGGACCGGGCGGCCGGTTCGGCAGCTGAAATGCGGCACCGGTCGATGACGCCACCATAGCAAAAGCAGTGGGTGCCAATGCGTCCGCGAGAATCCGGGGTGTGCGCAGCAGGTCGCAGACCTCCGCCAAGAATGGACGAAACCGTTCGGTAATTTCCCTGCGCTCGTCGGTTGCCTCCGCGGGCCGGCTCCAACTCATATGGTACGCTCCGACGTAACGGCCGTCCGGAAGGCGTAGGCACATGGTCGAGCCTTCGTGGAAGCCCGAAGGAATCAGAAATTCCTCGCCCAGTACCGTCTCCGGAATCGCCAGCCCCCAATCGCGCTTGTAGTCGCGCCATCGCAGCGAGCGCGGGTCACGTCGGTGGGCGAGCGCGAACGCCGGCCCGCTGCTCACATAGTCGTCGTTGACGTGAGACAGTATTCGATCAGTGTAGCCATCAGTGGATATCGTTTGATGACGGTGAGTCTCGGACATTGGGTCCCACGCGGTCAAACAAAAGGCTGAGCAGTGCACGAGGTCGCGGAGCAGACGAGTGACCTCTGATGCCTTGTCAATCAGTTGTGAGCCCGGATCGAGTGATGCCGTGCTCCAGGGGACGATCGCCGACGATAAGGATACTGCTTTCACTACTTGCCCCGTGAGATGCCCTGCCGGGAAAGAGCCAGTCGGAAAAAGTTCAGCGTTATGATAGTTCCTTTTTAGGCGACTGTCGCGCCGAGCTGATGGGCGAAACAGGCCGAAACTGCTTTTTTTTGACCAAATAGGACCGATAAGTTTTCGGCGCTTGGCTGCAGAGCCCCGTCTGGGGAGTCAAAGAGAGCACTCCCGAGCTTCCACCAAAGCGAGCGACTTCGGAAGTGGCAGCGAGCCAGAGTGCCTCGCCCTAACATCTACTTTCATCCGCCCCCTGTCCCTTGTGGTTGTGAGTCGTTGCAATTGGCAACGCCCGAAGAGTGAACGTCGACGTGTCGGCCACCACACCACAAATCGATACGCCTAGCGCCAAGACGCGTTGCGCGCCTGGCCGCGTCAAATCGGTCAACTGACGTATTGCTGCAAAAAGGTGTGTGACGGAAGTTTGACACACGTCATCCGGCTGATCGCGCGACCGCTAGTGCGACGGTGTTCATGAATACAAGGTTCTCGCAGGTATCTCTGTAGCCCTGTGGCCACGCCGGGGAGGCACCAATTCTCAGTCGGTGGGCGCACGTGACCATCGAACGCAAACGCAGCAGGAGGTTCGAATGACTTCGAGGTTGACCAGACGAACAGTGACTTCGGGCCTTGGTGCGGCGCTGGCTATGCCGTGGATCGCGCGGCGAGGATTTGCCGCATCAAAGCCGATCGTGATCGGCGTGCCAGCGACTTCGACGGCAGCGATCGGCGCGGCCGATCATGGCGATCATGTCAACGGCTCGACGATGGCCGTCGACGAGATAAACAAATCGGGCGGTGTTCTTGGCCGCGAACTGAAGCAGATGGTCATCGACTTCGACCCGTTATCCCCCGAGAGCGGCAAACAGGCTATCGCGCAGTGTATCGACGCCCAGGTCGATGCGATATCGAACCCGTATATGTTGCCGCCGCTTCCGGCGATGGATGCGTCGTCGCAGTACAAATGTCCTTATTTCCACGGCTCCGCGAACCGGGTGTCATCCGAGGCGGTCAAGGCGAACCCCGAAAAATATGGTCATGTCTTCATGGCCACCTCGGCGGAGACGAACTATGGCTGGACGTTTCCGCAGTGGTTGGAGCACGCGGAGGAAGAGGGCGGCTGGAAGCCCAAGAACCGCAAGATCCACATCGTCCAGGAACAGATCGCATATTGCCAGACCATTTCGAAGTGTGCACAGGACGCCATCAAGAAGCGCGGCAAGTTCGAAGTCGCCCGCGTCACCAACATTCAGTACCCAGTGCAGGATTGGGCGAACGTCGTTCGTGAGCTGAAGGAAGTCGATGCCGGGACAATTCTGGTTGACCATTGGGTGGCGGCCGAATTGGCGGCCTTTGCGAAGCAATTCGTCTCCGATCCTGTGCCGAACTCTCTCGTTTACTTGCAGTACGGCCCCTCGCAGCCGGAATTCCTGACGCTCGCAGGGGCCGCCGCAAACGGCTTTTGCTGGAGCACTGTCACGGGAGTCTACGGCGACGAAGCAGGGCAGGCTTTCCGGGCAAAGTACAAGAAGCGGTTTCCCGGAGTGATGGGCCTGGCCTACACGGGGATCGCCTACGATTTTGCCTACATGCTCAAGCGGGCTTGGGAAGGGGTCGGCGATCCCAAAAAGTTCAGGGAAGTCGTTGCCTGGATTCGCGCCAATCCCGCGCGGGGCGTTTGCGGCTACTACGATATGAACAACCCGTACCAGGAAGCGCGGCACTTCCCGGACAACGGTTTTGACGGCTTGCAAGCAGCAGAAATAGAAAAGGGGCAATCCCAGTTCTACTGCCAGATCCAGGATAAGGAACACAAGATCGTCTATCCGAGCGAAATCTCGGAAGCCAAGCTCAAGCCCGCGCCGTGGTGGACGTGATGCTGGCGCCTGGCGCGGTGGCCGGCGGTTCGGCGCGGGCAGGGGCCTCTCCCCCACTATTCTCCTGTAGCGGCATATCGCTCGACCTTGGCGGGAGAGAAATCCTTCGCGGGATCGATCTTCACGTTCAGCCGGGCGAGGTGCTCGGTATCATCGGCCCAAACGGGGCCGGGAAGACGAGCCTCTTCGAGGTGCTTTCCGGGCGGACGCAGCCGAAGAGCGGTTTTGTGAACTTCAGGGGGCGGGACGTGACCTCGCTACCGCTCTATGAGCGCGCGAGGCTGGGCATCGCCCGCACCTATCAGACGCCAGTCGTGCCCGATGAGCTCAGTGTCGAGGAAACGTTCAAGGCCGCGCGCCAAGCCTACTATCCGTACTGCACGAAGTTCGACGCCGAGTACGGCGCCGAACTAGTCGGCCTGAAGGTCGACGACGACGAGCCCGCAGTACGGCTGGAGACGCTCAACCGCCGCAAGCTTCTCCTCGCCTGCTTGCTGATGCGACGGCCGCCGTTGTTGCTGATGGATGAGCCGGCGGCCGGCCTGATCAACTCCGAAGTCGACGAGATCGATTTCCTCCTGCGGTTACTCTCGAAGGAAATGAACATTGCAATCGTCATCGTCGAACACCGCATTGAGCTCCTCGGAACGATCACCGACCGCGTGATGGTCATGGATGCCGGAGAAGTCATCTCGCACGGCGACATTGCGGAGGTTCTCGCTGATCCGAAGGTCCACGCCGCGTACTTCGAAGACTTGAGGGAGTGAGGACGAGCCATGAACTTCATATCTCAAGTTGGGCCTGAGATTGGTCGCCAGGCGGCAGCCGCGAAGCGCGAGGTGTTGAACGTCCGCGGTCTGTCGGCCGGGTACGGTCCTATGCGGGTGATCCACGACCTCGACCTCGTCGTGGAGTCCGGCGCGCGCATCGGCATCGTCGGTCTCAACGGTCATGGCAAGTCGACGCTGTTCTATGGAATTGCGGGTCTCACCGGCTGGCAGCGCGGCTCCATCAAATTGAACGGCGTCGAGGTCGGACGTACGCGCAGCCAGGGCCCGGGACGATACACCCACGAGATCGTGCGCGCAGGACTCGCGCTTATCCCGCAAGGTGACGAGATTTTCCATGGCCTGACCGTGGAGGAGCACCTCGATTCCGGCGCATTCACCACGCGCGCCTGGCGCGAGCGCGCGGAACGCAAGCAGCGGATCCTGAAGATATTCCCGCCCTTGAAGAAGCTGATGGGTATTCCGGTTGGCCGGTTGTCGGGCGGTGAACGTCGCATGGTCTCGATCGGCAGAGGTTTGATGGCAGATGCTGCTCTGTATCTCGTTGACGAGCCGTCGCTCGGCCTCGCCCCCAAGATCGGCAAGAGCGTCATTCAAGCGTTGATGAGTGTCGAACTCGGCGAGTCGGCGATGGTCATTGTCGAGCAGAACGTCGCCCTGCTTGAGGGACGCGTCGACCGAATTATCGGAATGCACGCCGGACAGCTCAAAGGCGAGGCTTCGGCGGCCCTGACACTCAACGACCACGGAAGAGGGTGACAAGATGGATCTTTGGTTCGTCTTCAGCAACGCCATCGTGCTCGCCTGCATCTATGGAACGCTGGCCATCGGGGTGTCGATCACCTGGTCGAGCCTCGGCCTACTCAATCTGGCGTACGGAGTTATCTTTGCCTTCGCTGGCTATGCCGCCTGGGTCGTCTCGCAGCAGCTTTCCGATTGGGGACCGGTGCTCCTGGCCACCGGCATCCTTGCCGGCGCGCTCGGCGGCATCGTCGTCTGTGCCCTCGCTTTCATTCCGACCCACGACAAGCCCAATTTCACGATCCGGGGGATGATCGCGACGCTTGCAATCAGCCTGCTCGGCACGCAGGCCCTGTTGTGGTGGTTCGGTCCGCGCGCGAAGACCCTGCCCGGAGTTTTTGGCGACTGGAAGGTTTCGCTGTCGGGCATGGTCTTGACCGCGGATAAGGTCGGCAACGTACTGACGTCGATCCTGATGCTCGTGGCCATGCTGCGATGGATGCAGTCGAGCCGGCGCGGACTTGAGATCCGCGCCATGATGATGAACCCGCATGCGGCCTCCATCGTCGGCATCGGTGTGCGGCGAACCTCGTTTTACGTCATGGCGATTACCGGCAGCATGGCCGGTTTGGCCGCGGTCCTGCTCTCGCAGACCTACTACATCTCGCCGTTTGGCGGACTAACGCCGATGATCAAAGGCGTTAGCATCGCGCTGTGCGGCGGACTAGGAAGCGTACGCGGCGCCGTCATCGCGGCCATGGTGCTCGGCCTCAATGAATCGCTCACCACCGTTGCGATCGGGGGGCGCTACGTCCTTATCACCCAGTTTGTTTTCATTATCGCCATCTTGCTGGTCCGGCCGCGCGGCATCGCGGGGATCCTCGACAAGGCGAGGGAGGCTTGATCTGACATGAGCGACCTGGAGACGAGTACCAAGTGGCGCAACCCGCTATTCTTCTGGGGGGCGAAGGGGGCGATCGAAGAACTGCCGACCATTCCCTTCCGCAGCCACCAGGACATCTGGCGGAGAACACGTGAATCGAAGGCCACGCTCTTCGCGGTCGGACGATTGCGGTACTATTATAAATGGCCGGGTCATGGCGGCGCCACGTGGAACCGGCTGCGCTACTGGCCGACGCGCCGCCGCGTGATCCGCGTTCGCGGCGAAGAAAATCCGAAAACGCTCCGGCGCGAGAAAACGATCGTCGACAAGCGACCAATCTGGTGGCTGCTGGGACTGCTCGTTCTGGCGTTGGGGCCGCTCTGTACACCGCTCGGCGTCCAGAACACCTTGCTGACCGCGGCATCGACCTTCGCCGTCTACGCCGCGATCAGTCTCTGCTGGATGCTGATCATCGGCACCGCGGGCATCTTTACCCTGGCGTCCTATGCGGTGGTCGGTACAGCCGCTTTCTGCACAGCATACCTTTCCATCAGCTTTGGGGTGCCGTGGTGGCTGCTGCCCCCGATTGGGGCCGTTGTCGGATTGATCTTCGGCGGGATCATCGCGCTGCCGGCGACGCGCCTCGACGGCTTTTACTATGCGCTGTTGACCCTTGGACTGAACGAACTGTGCCGGGTCTATTTCACCACCTCGCCGTTGTTCGGCGCAGCTAACGGAGGCCTGTTTGGCGCCACCACGTTCATTCCAGACTCCGCTTCTCAGTTCGGTCGGCTCCTGACGAGCTATTACGCCTGCTTCGCATTGTTGCTGCTGGCGCTGCTCTTCTACCGGCAGATCAACGGCAGGCGCCTGGGACGAATTCTGCGCATGGCGCCGGAGAAACGCGAGGCGTTTGCCGAAGCGACCGGCGTGAACTACCGCAGGGCTCGTGTCTGGGTGTTCGTGCTCTCTTCGGCCGGGTTGGGCGTTATCGGCGGATTCTACACCACCAACTTCGGCGGCGTGGCGTTTTCGCTATTCAACTTCAACACGGTTCTGCTTGGTCTCGGCATGCTGGTAATCGGCGGCATTGGCCGGGCCGAGGGAGCAGTCGTGGGCACGTTCATCGTTGTCTTGTTCGACAAGTTCCTGATCACGCTCGGACCGCTCCGCCTGATCCTTATAGGTATGATCATGCTCTTCGTGAGCCTGTACCTGCGCAACGGCCTGTTCGGGATCAAGGAACAGTTTCGCAACTGGCGAGACAAGAAGAAGAGCGAACGTCGTTCCACGCGAGCTGAGAAAGGAGGCGAAATGTTGCCCGAGGAAGCTACCGAGACGCAGGACAAGGACGTCGTCTACATGCGTCGCTTCGACAAGATGCAGCGCGATTACTTGAAGACGCTGGTCTCCCCGGAGGTCATCGCGGAACACCAAAGGTCTCCGCAAGGCCAGCACAGCGAGGCACTCCAGCGTTTGCTCATCTACTTCCGCAGGCGACCACAGATCGACAAGTACGCGATTACTTGCGTCGAGGTGAACAAGGCCTATCGCATCGTCGCGTTGTCCGGACATCGAGGCGTGCCGCCACGACTGGTGGAAGACAAGATCTATCCGACTCCAAAAGAGGCCTTCCACGGCGTGTTCATGCGGCGTGTGCAGGATTTGCTCGAGTCGTGAATCGCCGAGGGGACGTGACCATGCAGATTGGTCACGTCCCCGTCGGCCGGTGGTCAGTGAATTTCAGGACTAGGTGATGGCACAGGTCAAAATCTTTGGTTACGCGGATAAGATCTCGGTGAAGCCGGGGCAAACCATCCAGTTTCACGTCAATGCCGACGGCGCGAACGTCGCCGATGCGCATCTAGTGCGCCTGATCCACGGCGACGAACATCCGGATGGACCAGGATTTGTGGAGGAAGAGGTCGACTGTGCCGCCAACGGCGTCTGGCAGGTAGAAAAGCAATTCACCCAGGTCGGATCGTTCCTGGAAGCGGCCGATCCGCAGCGCGAGCTGGCGTTGGAAGGCAGCCTTACTCTATTCGCCTTTATCCATCCCATATGGCCCGATGTCGGGCATCGCCAATGCCTGATCGGCCGCTGGGATAACGACAAGAACTATGGATACGGCCTTGGCATCAACAAGAGGGGCTTCCTGGAGTTCTGGGTCGGCGAGGGCGACGAAATCGACTATCTGGAGGCTGAGGCGCCGATGAGAGCGCACATGTGGTACCTGGTGGCTGCGACTCTTGACGCCAGGACCGGTCGCGCGACGATATATCAGGAGGGCGTTGGCAACCGCTACAACAGCCTGCTCGGCAAGGTCGCGCCCATCGATTACCGCTCGCATGTTTCGGAGGTCTTCAGGTTCCGTCAGAAGCATCTGCCGGAGACGCCGTTCCTGATGGCGGGCTCGCGCGATTGGCACGAGAAGCGCGGCCACTTCGTCTCGCAATTGTATTGCGGGAAGATTGATCGGTGCGGATTATTCAGTCGCGCGTTGAAGCGCGAGGAACTCGATGAGATCAAGAACGGCCAGGCGCCGACGTCTCATGGATTGGTTGCCTATTGGGACACGACCGACGGCTACACTGATGAGGGAATTGGCGACGTCGTCAGGGACGTCGGCCCCTTTCATCTGCACGCCAGGGGATACAATCGGCCGGTTCGTGCGCAGACCGGCTGGAATTGGGGCGGTCGCAACGACTGCTTCCGGTTGGCGCCCCAAGAATACGGCGGAATTGAATTTCACGCCGACGCCTTGATCGACTGCAAGTGGAAGGTGACAAGATCTCTCCAGGTGCCGGACGATCTGCGCAGCGGAGCTTACGGAATGCGTTTGCGCGCCGGTGACGGGAAGGGCCTGGGCGAGGAATATATCGTCTTCTTCGTTCGCCCCAAGACGCCGACCGGCCGTATCTGCTTCCTTGTACCCACCGCAAGCTATCTTGCCTACGCCAACGAGCACCTCGGTTTTGATGCGCCCATTGTCCAACCGATGTCGGGCCAGACGCCCATCCTCGCTGAAATCGACATCGAGATGTACAAGAATCCGGAGTTCGGCCACGGTTGCTACGATTCGTGGGCGGACGGCCAAGGCGTCTGCTACAGCTCTTATCACCGTCCCGTCGTGAACATGCGGCCGAAGTACCGCATCGCTTCCATGAATACGACATGGCAGTTTCCCGCCGACCTGTCGGTCATCGGCTGGCTCGAATACAAAAAATACGACTATGATGTCGTGACCGACGAAGACCTGGACCGCGAGGGCGTCGCGGCCTTGGCGCCATATAAGTGCGTCATCACTGGCACCCATCCCGAATACTATTCCGACCGGATGCTGGACGCGACCGAGGATTACATCGCGGGGGGCGGGCGCTACATTTATTTGGGCGCCAACGGCTACTATTGCAATGTTGCTCACCGTCTCGACGAGCCCTGGGTCCTGGAATGCCGCAAGTTCGGTCAGGGATGGAAGGCGTGGGAGGCGCGTCCTGGCGAACATTACATGGCAACGAACGGACAGAAGGGCGCCGCGTGGCGAGCCCGAGGTCGTGCACCGCAGAAGCTGGTTGGAACGGGCTTTGTCGGTGAAGGCTTCGGAGCGTCGATGCCCTTCCACCGGATGCCGGACAGCTACGAGCCCTCCTCGTCCTGGGTCACGGAAGGAATTGAAGGGCAGACATTTGGCGCCTTCGGCCTCGCCTACGATGGCGCGTCCGGTCTGGAGCTCGACGTTTACGATCTCAAGCTCGGGACGCCGCCGCATACCAAATTGATCGCCTCTTCCGGGGGACACGACGACAACTACTTGATCATGATCACCCCACACGAGCACGAAGGTCTCTACGGCACTTATAACTATGAGCTACGCGCCGATATGACCTATTTCGACGCGCCGAACGGCGGGGCGGTTTTTTCGTGCAGTTCAATCGCCTTCGGCCAGTCGCTGCCGATCAACAATTTCGAGAATAGCGTTTCCCGCCTCCTGGCCAACGTCGTAGAAACATTCGTCAAACCTGGACCGCTGCCGGGATTGGCACCGAAAGACGACAAGCACGCGGTGAAGGAAAAGACAGCGCAAGTGACAGACGTGGAAACTTCACCGGCTTGATCTGCAAGTTGGCCCTGGAGCGATAGCTCGCGAAAGGTGTCGGTCGAGTACGCGATCGGGAAGTAAAGGGATGTCGGGATTCGGATATGACACAGTTCAAGCTCTTTGGGTACGCGGACAAGATCTCGGTGAAGCCTGGGGAAGTCGTTAAGTTCCACGTCGATGCCGAGGGCACGGACACCGCCAAGGCGCAACTAGTGCGCTTGATCCATGGTGATCAGGATCTAGCCGGACCGGGATTTGTCGAGGAAGAGGTCGATTGCGCGGCGAACGGCTTCTGGCGGGTCGAGAAGCAATTCACGCAAGTCGGGTCGTTTCTTGAAGTGACCGATACGGCGCACAAGTTGGCGCTGGAAGGTGGCCTTACCTTGTTCGCCTTTGTCCGCCCATCGTTGACGCAAGTCCGGGGCGGCCAATGCTTGCTCGGTCGCTGGGACAATCACCGCAATCAAGGCTTTTGTCTCAGCATCGACGAGAGCGGGCGCCTGGAGTTCCGGATTGGCCAGGGCGACGAAGTTGATCACGTCCAGGCCGAGACGCCACTTCAAACGGAGATCTGGTACTTCGTGGCGGTCAGCCTCGATGCCACGACCGGCCGCGCAACCGTGTATCAAGAGACCATCGTCAATCGTTACAACAGTCTGTTGGGTAAGGTCGCCCTTGTCGACAGATGTTCGCACGTTTCGAAAGTCTTGCGGGTTCGCCATAAGAACCTGGCCGGCACGCCGTTCTTAATCGCCGGGTCGCGCAACTGGAACAAGAAATTTGGCGACTTCGCTTCGCAATTGTTTTGCGGCAAGATCGACCGACCCGGGTTGTTCGACCGGCCGCTCGCCCGAGAAGAACTCGACGGGATTAGCAATGGACAACCCCCGTCTCGCGAGGGCTTGGTCGCCTATTGGGACACAACGGACGGATATGCCGATGACGGCGTAGGCGACATCGTCACGGATGTCGGACCACATGGCCTGCACGCCAGGGGGTTCAATAGGCCGGTTCGCGGGCAAACCGGCTGGAACTGGGATGGCACCAATGACTGCTTCCGGCTGTCGCCCAAGGAATATGGCGGCGTCGAATTTCACGCCGACGCTATGGTTGATTGCAAGTGGAAGGTGGCGAAATCCCTGAGGCTGCCGGACGATCTGCGGAGCGGTGTTTATGCGATGCGTCTGCGTGCCGGTTCCGGAAGCGGCTTGGCGGAGGACTATCTCGTCTTCTTCGTTCGGCCCAAGGCACCAGCCGCAAGTATCGCCTTCCTTGCTCCCACGGCGACCTATCTCGCCTACGCCAATGAGCGCCTCAGCTTCGACGACCCGACCACCCAGACCGTGACAGGCATCACGCCCGTCCTGTCCGAGATCGATATCGAACTGTGTGGGCGCGACGATTTCGGACGGTCCACCTTTGATCGCTCCGTCGACGGCCAAGGCGTCTTTTACAGCTCCTATCACCGTCCGATCGTGAACATGCGGCCGAAGTATCGCATGTCGAGCACTGGCGTAACCTCGGGATTCGCGGCGGACCTGTCGATCGTCGCCTGGCTCGAACGCCACGACTACAACTACGACATTCTGACGGATGAGGATCTTCACCGCGAGGGACTTGGCGCGCTGAAGCACTATAAGTGTGTACTGACCGGCACTCGCCCGCAGTATTACTCGGAGCGGATGTTGGACGGGATGGAGGACTACGTCGCGGGCGGCGGCCGCCTAGTCTATCTTGGCGCCGCCGGCTTTGACACCGCGGTCGCTTTCAGGGACGACGAGCCATCGGTCATGGAAGTCCGCAGGTTCGCTCCTGCATGGAAAACCTGGGAAGCGCGCCCCGGCGAATACTACATGGCGACGAACGGGCAGAAGGGCAGTTCGTGGAGAGCCCAAAATCGTTCGCCGCACAAGCTTGTAGGCACTGGTCTTATCGCCGATGGCTTCGGGACGAGCGAATTCTATCGCCGAATGCCGGACAGCTATCACCGCACGGTATCCTGGATTACGAAGGGAGTAGAAGGGGAGATCATCGGCGATCTTGGTCTGGCCTATGAAGGAGCCGCCGGGCTGTCGCTCGATCGTTTCAACCTTGCGCTAGGGACACCGCCGCATGCCAAGATCATCGCTTCGTCCGGTGGGCATACCGACAACTATAGAGTGAACCCGGAAGTCATTCACTATGCCTATCAGGGGCTTTCCGGTTCATTTGAACACCATGTTCGCGCCGATATGGTGTATTTCACGGCGCCGAACAACGGCGCGGTCTTTTCAGTCGGGTCTGTGGCCTTTGGATCGGCGCTGCCAGCAAATAATTTCGATAACAACTGTTCGCGCGTGCTGGCCAATGTCATGAATGCATTCATAAGGCCGGGGACATTGCCCGGTTCGCTATGGATCAACGAGGAGAAGCAGTGGCGATAGATACGGTCCGCCTCATCTGAAAGAGGGCGGATCGGAGAGAATAAGCGCTGGCATGCCGCCACATCTGCTGTCGTGGAGCCGGCACGTTTGAATTCTTGTACCAAGCTGGCGAGTTCTACTTCATCGAGATGAATACTCGAATGCAGGTCGAGCATCCGGTGACGGAGCTATCGAGATTGTGCCGAACAGCTCAACATCGCGCTCAGAAAGCCATTGTCGCCTGACCTATACTGCGAACAACTCCGGCTTCGATCCCACTTCGTCGGGCGTGACCACCGTCCCGAGCGATTCGAACCTGCGATCCGCCGTTGCTGCCGCTTGGCACGCCTGAGAGGGCGCGGGGTCGTTCTCGGGCAACCGGGCTTTCCGGAAATGCATTAGCTTGCTTTTGGAAAGCAGTCTGGATGAATCAAGCGAGAACGACGCTCTGCGCCCTTGATCGATGCACAAAAGCCAGCGCTGATTCAGATAGTTGGGTCGTGTTGAAGATGGAAGAAGGGCGCCGCAGGTTCTGGGGGATAGCGGCAGCGCCTCTCGGACTTGCCCCTTGACCTGAAGTGCCGAGCTTTCCGTACGTTCTCCAGCCGTTGGTTTGGGGCAGGCTGCTGCTTGCCAGCCGAAATTCGCTGCGGAATCGTTCTTTGGACGAGCGTCTTCGAGCATTAATTCGACCAGTTGCTATCGGCGGAGCTAGGGATGTCTTTTGGCGCAAAGCGGCGCAGTTTTGATTGACCTCCATCTTCTTGGCTATACTTAGCTCAAACTTCCCCATGATGGATTGGAGCGAGAGTTCAAGGTTTTCAATTGGTTAGAGGGCGGCGTGTGCACGAAATGTGCACCGGGAGATCAAGAATAATCTTGCGACGGCCAACGTGAGCATGCCTTTTGAAGTGGGCGGGTCGGTCGCGGAAAGCGTCACTTCTTCGCCACGCATTCGCGCAGCGACACCTGCGGCCTACTCGATCAACGATGCGGCCTAACGCGATTGGAGCAGCTGAATGAGGTCGAGCAGCCCAAAGGTCCGCCTGCCAAGAAGGGCTCGCCCTCGCTCATTCGGCAGGCGCCGGATGGACGTCGCGTGATATCGCTTGATGCCGTCGCGAACCAAACAGCCAATTCTGCAGCCGATCGAGGTAGAGGTAGACGACTGGCGTGGTGTAGAGCGTGAGTACCTGCGACAATGCGAGGCCACCGACGATCGCGTAGCCCAATGGCTGACGGATCTCCGATCCGACACCGGTGCCGACCTGGTAGATCGATTGCTCCGGTGTAAGACCGTCGGTCTGTTCGGCCTGAATGGCGAAGTCGACGAGCATGATGCCATTCTTCTTGACGATACCGATGAGCAGAATGATCCCAACCACCGCGATCACGCTCAGGTCGTAATGAGCAGCCATCAGAAGCAGCAGTGCACCGACACCCGCCGAGGGCAGCGTCGAGATGATCGTGATGGGATGGATGGTGCTTTCATAGAGCACGCCAAGGATGAGATAGATCACGAACAGCGACGCGGCGATCAGGACCGGCGTGCTCTTCAGCGAGGCACCGAAGGCCTGGGCGTTGCCCTGGAAGCTCGTCTGCAGCGACAGCGGCGGATGCAATTCCTTTTCAATGGATTGTATGCCGCTCACCGCATCGCCGATTGCTGCGCCGGGTGCAAGGTTGAACGAGATCGTCACGGAGGGGAATTGCCCCTGGTGGTTCACGACGAGCGGCGAGACCTTCACCACCGAATCGACCAGCGTCGACAGTGGCACCTGCTGCCCGCTTGACGACTTGACGTAGATGCCGTTGAGCGCTTCGGGCCCATACTGGAACTTCGGGTTGACCTCCAGAACGACGTGATACTGCTGCAGGGCCGTGTACATCGTCGAGACGATCCGCTGACCGAATGCGTCATCGAGCGTGTTGTCGATCGTGTACGGCAGGATGCCGTAGGACGAGGCGACCTCGCGCTTGATCGTGATGTCGAGCAGCGGCCCGGCATTGAGCTGGTCGGTCGTCACGTCAGCGACCGTAGGCAGCGTCTTGATCTTGTCGAGAAACAGACCCGCCCAATGGCTGAGTTCGCCCTGATCGGCATCGTTCATGGTGTATTGGAACTGGGTCTTGTTCAGCCGCGCGCCGACGGTAATGTCCTGCGCCGGCTGCATGTAGAGGGTGATGCCCTGGATCTTGGCAAGATTGGTGCGCAGTCGTGCGATCACCCTGTCGATCGGGTCGCGCTGATCGGCCGGCTTGAGCTGGATGAACACGCGGCCATCGTTGACCGTGTAGGTGCCGCCGCCCGCGCCGACCGCCGAGCCAACCGACGCCACGGCGGGATCTCGCACGACCGCATCGAGCATGGCCTGCTGACGCTCGGCCATCGCCTGGAACGAGATGTCCTGCGCGGCTTCCGATTGACCCAGGATCAGGCCGGTGTCCTGCTGAGGAAAGAATCCCTTGGGAATGATGACATAGAGATATCCGGTCACCACGATGGTGCCGATCATCACCATCAAGGTAATGAAGCGATGCCGCAGCACGACCTTCAAGCCCGCTTCGTAGGCATTGAGCAGCAGATCGAAGCCGCGCTCGGACCAGCGGTAGAGGCGACCGTGCTCATGGCTCTCGGGTTTGAGCAGGTAGGCGCACATCATCGGCGTGAGGGTCCGGGAGATCACCAGGGAAAGGACCAGTGCGACACTCACCGTGATTGCAAACTCGCGGAACAGCAGTCCGACATAGCCGCTCATCAGGAACAGCGGAATAAAGACGGCGATCAGAGAGAACGTGATCGCCATGACGGTGAAGCCGATCTCGCCGGATCCCTTCATCGCGGCGTCGTACGGGGACAAGCCTTCCTCGATATGCCGCGTGATGTTCTCGATTTCGACGACGGCGTCATCGACCACGAATCCGACGGCGATCGAAAGCGCCATCAGCGACAGGTTGTCGAGGCTGTAGCCCAATTCGTAGAGGATCGCGAAAGTGCCAATCAGCGAGAGTGGAACGGTAACGGCCGGAATGACAGTCGCCCAGAAGCTGCGAAGGAAGACGAAGATCACCATCACGACGAGGGCAACGGTCAGGAGCAAGGTGAACTGCACGTCCGCAACCGAAGCGCGGATCGTCTGGGTGCGGTCCGAAATGACGTTGATCTTGATATCGGCAGGGATCGACGCCTGGAGCGTCGGCATCATCGCCTTGATGCGCTGCACCGTCTCGATGACGTTGGCGCCGGGCTGACGCTGCACGGCAAGAATGACGGCGCGGCTGTTGTTGTACCAGCCCGCGATCAAATCGTTTTCGCCCGCGCTGACGGCGCGTCCGATGTCGCGAATACGAACCGGCGATCCGTTGCGGTAGGCGATGACCAGATCGGCATATTGCTCCGGATGAAACAGCTGGTCATTGGTGTTGAGAGTATAGGTTTGACGCGGGCTGTTCAGCGTTCCCTTGGCCAGATCCACGTTCGCCTGGCCAAGTACGGTTCGTACATCCTCCAGATTGATCCCGCGCGCGGCCAGCGCCTGTGGATCGACCTGGACGCGAACTGCGGCCTTCTGCTGGCCACCGATGCCGACAAGGCCTACACCCCGTATCTGCGAGATCTTTTGCAGAAGAATGTTCTCGGCATACGCGTCGACTGTGGTGAGCGGCAGGCTGTCCGAGGTGAGGCCAAGCACGAGGATCGGCGTGTCGGCCGGATTGACCTTCCGGATCGTCGGCGGATAGGGCATGCCGGTGGGCAGATACGGACTTGCCGCGTTGATGGCCGACAGCGTATCGCTGACTGCGCCGTCAATCTGGCGGTTCAAATCGAATTGCAGCGTGACCTGGGTGTAGCCGAGCGCGCTCGCTGACGTCATCTGCGTGAGTCCGGGTATTTCCCCGAACTGGAGCTCGAGCGGCGAAGCGACCGAAGAGGACATCGTCAGTGGGTCCGCGCCAGGCATCTGGGCGGTGACCGTCAGCGTTGGATAGTTGACGTTCGGCAGCGCAGCCACCGGCAGCAACGGATACGCGACAAGTCCGGCAGCGAGCAATCCGATCATCAGCAGTGCGGTCGCGATCGGTCGCCGAATGAAGGGCGCGGATATATTCATGGGATCGGTGCCTGTAATGCGTCTTGGGCGGTCGCTTCTTCTGCGGCCTTGCCGTGCAAGGGGACGACGCGCGTTCCCGGCCGCAGCTTGTACTGTCCGTCGACCACGACCTGCTCATTGCCTTTCAGGCCGGAATCAATCAGCGCCTGACCGTCACTGGTCTGCGCAACCTTGATCCCGCGGAGAGACACCGTGTTGTCCGAATTGACGACGTAGGCATATGGTCCGTTCGGTCCTTGCTGGACGACAGAGGCGGGAACGGTCAGGCCGTTGTGCCGCGTATCGAGCAGCAATCGCGCATTGACGAGTTCGCCGGGCCAGAGGCTGTTCTGCTTGTTGGCGAAGTTCGCCTTGAGCTGGATCGAGCCGGTGGTCTGCAGGATCTCGTTATTGACCAGCCCGAGCTGTCCCTCGCCAAGTCGAATCGTATTGTCCTGGTTGTAGGCCAAGACAGAAAGAGCCGCCTTCGTGTTTCGCTGCTGTTGCTGGATCTGCGGAAGAACGGTCTCGGGCAGGGTAAAGATCAGCGAGATCGGGTCGAGCTGTGTCACGACACAAAGGCCGTTCGTATTTGACGGGCTGATGATGTTGCCAACGTCGATCTGGCGAATGCCCACCACGCCGTTTATCGGGGATGTAAGCCGCGTAAAGCTGAGCTGCACCTTTGCGGCATCGATCAGGGCCTGGTCCGCCTTGATCGCCGCCTGTAGCTGGCTGACCTGCGCATTCTGCGTTTCAATCAATTGAGGCGTGGCCCAGCCTTTGTCGCCGAGCTGGTTGTACCGGGACTGATTGGCCCGCGCATTTGCGAGCTGGGCCTGATCGCGTTCGAGATTGGCGGCGTATTGATCGATCAGGGCCTGGTAGGGTCGCGGATCGATCTGCGCGAGCAGATCCCCGGCATGGACCTGCTGGCCTTCGGTAAAGTTGATGCTGATGATCTGTCCCTGAATCTGGGCCCGTACGACATCCGTGTTGTAGGCAATCACCGTACCGACGCCGGTCAGATAGATCGGGACGTCATGCTGGGTTACAGTACCGGCGACGATCGGAACCGGTGGTGCCGGAGCCGGTGCAGCCGCTGCCTTTGGCATGGGGTAGAGATGCGTAAAGTGCAGCAGACCGGCACTCGCAGTGATTGCGGCCAATACGGCGAGAGAAATGACGATCTTCGTTTTCATGGACGTTGCTCCGGAACGCAGAGGCTCAGCAGCCGCCTGCTAAGCCCGTGGATGCCGATGTGCCGAAGGATGAGCATCCGGGTGTGGCAATCGGAGCGGATGCCGTAGACGGAGCGGTCACAGTCGGCATTGTCGGTATTGTCAGTGCGAAGCTTCCCGTCACGAGCGGGACTGCCGGCGTGGGAAGCAGCGTCGCAGAGCTGACGCCGAGATTGCCGATCTCTGTTGAGTCGAAGGGGACGCCGGTCTTGGGGCTGCCGCCGGGCGTTGTCGGCTCCGTCGAAGTCGGGCTTGACGATGCGGCGATGCTGCTCGAGCCGGAGCCGCACATGCCCGACATGCCGGCGGTATCGAGCGTGCCCGACATCCCGGGGCTTTGCATCGTTCCTGACGTCATCGACATTGACGAGGTCGCCCCTATTCCCGACGAAGTGTCTATCGATGCCGCTGTGTTCCCAACCCCTCCGCCAGTGGCTGGTGTTGAACCAGCCATCGCCATTCCGCCGCCGTCATAGGTCGACGTCGAGCCGTACATTCCGCTTGGCGAGAGGCCAAGTGTTGAGCATGCAGTCCCGGTCGTAGGTGTGGCGATGCTACCGGTGACAACAGGGGCTGGGCTGACGCCGGGTGAAGCAAGTTCGGTCGCGCCAAGGCCGATCCCCACCGGCGAAATCGGTGCCCCTGCGGTGCTGCCGAGCGGGGAGGTCACCCCCATCGTGGGAGTCGGAAGGGCCATCCCCGTCACCTGTGCAAGCGCTCCGCCACCCGCAAAGAAGGCGACACAAGCGGCGACAAAGCGATATCTCATGGGCGTCCTCCATTGCGACGAAGCTGGTGCACTGAAACCTGTCGATGGTCGGACACATTCCCTTGCGGTTTTGCACGATCATCGCGTGAACCCGGTCTTCGACGGCGGCAATCTCAATGGGAACCCGCCGAGGCAGGTGCATTCGTCCCTTCCGGGTGCTGGCGCCGGCTCGATATTGGCCGGGCAGATCAAAGATGTCGGGGCAAGGTCACATCGCTCATGACCAGAACGTGTCCGGTAGATTGACAACGATGGGTACAGGCGTGCTGCGCACCACGACCCACCGGAAAGGCAGGACGCGGGATGGATTGATCTCCATATGCGGAAGAAAAGCAGGAACGTGAATGAAGTCGCCTGCCTTGGCGCGTGAAGAGAACTCGCCCTTGTCGCCCCACCGAACTTCGCAACGGCCTGACAGGGCGAATGCGATCGTGTCCTGTTCGCCGTGGTGGTGGATTCCGGTTCGTGCGCCCGGCTCCACCTCGAAGAGGCCACCCCAGATTGTCGAAGTGATGCCCAGCGACGGTCCGATCGCGGCGAAACGATGGGAGCCCGATGTTTGGGCCGTCGTCGCATCGAACCGATCTCGGCTCACGATTTGGATTGCGGATCGTGTATCCATCATGCCGCCTCGCGATCCGGAGGTGCCATGAATTCGGGGCCGACGGGATCCTTGATCGTCTCCCGAAGAATTCGATCGATTTCGGCCATGGCGGCTTCATCGAGTCGCCAGCCGAGCACGTCGGCGATCGGCGAGAGTTGCTCCGAGCGTCGAGCACCCCACAACGCAATGTTCAACTCGCCGCTATCGAGTACCCAGCGTACCGCCAGATGGATCACTCCCCTGTTGAAGCGTTCCCGCGCGAGCTGGTCGAGCCGCCCCACCGCGTCGAGATATTGCTGGAAGCGTGGCGGTCGAAATTTTGGATCGCTCTTCCGCAGGTCGTCGCCGGTGAAATGGCTCGATGTTGACATGCTGCCGGACAGCAGGCCTCGGCACAGCGAGCCGTAAGCGAGCAGCGCGATCTTCTTCTCCTGGCAGTAGGGGAGCACGTCCTGTTCAATTGCGCGTTCGAACAGATTGTAGGGCGGCTGAGCCGTATGAAGTGGCGCGACCTTGCGGAATTCATCCATCTGCGCCGGGCTGAAGTTGCTGACGCCGACTGCGCGAATCTTGCCGTCACGGTGCAGCGCGCCAACCGCCTCGGCAGTTTCGGCAATCGGCGTAAGGGGATCGGGCCAGTGCACCTGATAGAGATCGATGACATCCGTCCGAAGCCGGCGCAAAGAATCTTCGACTTCCTCGATGATCCGGGCCTTGCGCGCATTGCGAAATGGCTTGCCGTCCTTCCAGTCGAGTCCCGCCTTCGTGGCGATGATTGCGTTCCAGCGCCGACCGCCGGCGAGGGCCTTGCCGACGATCTCCTCCGAGCGACCGAATCCGTAGACGGGCGCGGTATCTATGAGATTGATTCCGCGATCGAGCGCTTCCCGGATCGTCTTGATCGCATCGCTTTCGTCGGTCCCGCCCCACATCCAGCCACCGATCGCCCAAGTCCCGAGTGCAATGCGAGATGCGCGGATGGATGTATCGGGGATGTCGATGTATTCCATGTTCCTTTTCGGGGCGATGTTCATTGCTTGATCCTTTTTAGTCTGCGCCCACTTGATCGCATAAGACGCTGGGGATATTCGCGCGAACCAATCTCGATGCTCTGATCGGACGCCTGCCTGTCTCTGGACATCGCGGATGCAACTGCACACCGGCGGCGTTGAGTGGGCGAACTTGATAGGCCCGAGGTATTGGCGCTGGCGATGCGTCGCCATTAAATTGGACTTCAGAGTCGTCACTTTGAATTGACGTCCCGATTGGGGCTGCCGTCGGTCCGGATGACGCAAGCGGATCCGGACCGAAAGCAGGGAGGCCGCAGTTGCATTAGCTGCAGCTTAGTGGCAATGGCTGATCGGGATGCAAGGCGTACCAATCGTAGCAGTCGGGGTCGCCATAGTAGGCGTAACCCCGCCGGTATCTGCCGTAGTGATTCATGGCATGGTCATGGATACCGGTGCCATACGGACGGGGATGATCGCCACCGGTCCCACCCATGTCGCCACGCATTGCCATGCCGCCGACATGAGCGCCGCCACCGATGCTGCCGATGTGCGCGCCTCCTCCGAAGCCGCCCATGTGCCCGCCGCCGCCGAAGCCTCCGCCGTGGCCGCCGCCACCTCCGCCGCCGCCCCGCGCATCGGCCGCGCCGACAGCCAGTGCGGAGGCAAGCGCGGCCGTAACCATGATCATCATCACTCGTTTCATCAGGACACTCCTTGTATTTGAATGTTCACCGGTCAGCGCAGCAATCCGTACGCGGCTGCGTGGCCAGGCTTTCGCGATGCTTGAAAGAGTAGGATCGATCGACAGCCGCGCCATTCAAATTGCCTTCACAAAGGCCGGAGTACTGTCCACTCGCGGCAAGTTGAGAAACTCCGAGACCAAAGAGGCTCGCGGTTGACGCTCGCTGCCGGAGAGAATGATCAATAAAAGAGCGGACTGGAAGAGAATCCAGCCCGCTCTTTATCGGTGCGCTGATCGACGAGGAGTCACAAGCGCCAAGGCGCAAGAAGAACAGTCGAACAGGCTGAAACCGCAATACGCAGATTAGAACGCGCCCGTGCCCGGTTCGCAGGGAACGTTGTTGCCGGTCCACGGCGCCGTCGCAAATGCGCCAACGTGCGGCGCCGGAACGCAGGCACGTTCACCCGAATAGAACGGCGCTTCCGGTGCGGCGGCATTGGCCTCCACAGCAGTCCGCCGAGCGAGGCTGCCGCTTTCACGCGCCATGGCGGGCGTAGCAAGCATTGCCACCGCAATCAGTCCAGTCGACAGCAGTTTGAGATTCGTCATTGAGCTTCTCCGTTGAAAAACAGCAGGCCGGGTCAAAGAGCGGCCCGTCCCAGCAGATGGGATGGATCGCGGATCAGCCAAACGCACGAAGCGCTCACGCGGCTTCAATGAGACGTGAGCCGCAAATGCGAGAAGCGGCGCAAATCGGTGTCGATGCGCGCTTTTGCGAAAACTCTGTCTACCGCGATGCGCGCGACAGTCGCGCGTGCGGTCGGGCAACTTCAAAGTTCTGCAGTTTCATATATGGAGGGCGCAGTTGGTCGCGCAGACCTCTTCGAGAGCGCGGCTCGAAGGAGGAAGATAGATCGAATGGACGGGGATCGGTCTCGCTGGGGCGCTCGGTGGTGTCCTGGCGTCAAGCGGCCGCGTTGAGACGGCTTTTACCAAACCGCGCGGGCCGAGAGGCCTATAGTCCCGCTTCTTCCGAAGCCACCATTCCGAGTGCCGTCCAGTCAAGTCCGCCGTGGCCACGTGCGATTCCGGTGATGAGACGGTCTCGAACGACACCGACGGATGGCATCGGAGCGCCAGCCAGCTCTGCTTCGGTCAGCGCCAGGCGGACGTCCTTGAGCGCCAACGGCATCGTCAACCCCGGTTTGAAACTGCCGGCAACGAGCCGGCTGCCGTAGTTCTTGTGGACGCGACTGTCGAACATCGTCCCGGTCATGATATCCACGAATTGCTGAGGGTCCTGTCCACGCTTGCGCAGGACGGTCACGACTTCTCCGAGGACCTCGAGAGCTGTCGCCGTCATCATGTTGCCGAGTAGCTTGATCAGATTGGCTTGCGCGGGATCCGTCCCAATGACGAAAGTCTGCCCCAGCGAATCCGTCACCGGCCGGCAGCGTTCACAGGAAGTTGGGTTGCCTGCCAGGATGACAGTCAGCTGGCGAGCTCTGGCGGCATCGGGGTTGCCGAACACGGGGGCGGCAACATAGCCTTGACCGCGACGTTCATGCTCGAGCAGAAGCGCGGCCGAGGCCTCGGTGCTGATGGTGCTCATCGACAGGTGGATCACGCCCGGCCGTAAAGACTCCGATATTCCGAACGGTCCAAAGAAGACATTCCGCACGGCAGCGTCATCCGGCAACATGGTTATGATGATGTCGCTGTCGAACAAGTCCGGACGACGAGTTGTTGCCGTCACTCCGAGCGCCTGGAGGTCGTTGATACGCTCCGGCCGGCGTACATAGGCGCGAACGTTGCGACCGTCGGCCGCGAGATTGGCCGCCATGGCTGTACCCATCAGGCCAAGGCCGATGAATCCGATCCTGGAGGACATCAGTCCATCAACTCGCGGATTGCCAGTCGTATCCCGTTTGTCGACATCGTCAAGCATGGCAGCTCGTGCTCCTGATCGCGTACCCGGGAAGGTAAGTGTCTGGTCGAAGGATGTCGTCTGAAATCGATTTCAGTGTTGGCAGAAGCAAGAGTGCCCGGCGAGGCCGTCCGGCTCCGGGCGATCACGATCGCCGCTGTCCGCGCCCGATCCGTTAAGCTCCTTAAATCGCTATTTAATGGCGCCTCCTCGGAAGGGGGATTATGTCTCTTGTCGACGGTCCTGCCGCGCTTGCCAAGGCGGCCTGATAACCCGGAGCGGGCGGCGCTGCGCCAAGTCAGCGGGGTGGCGCGGTCCGGCTCACTCCAAGTCGGCTATTTGGAAGTCGGCTATTTGGGCGGTGGCCTATGACTTTGCCAATGAGCGAGCATATGATTTCCAGCCAACCGGCTGGGCAGTTTGGAATCCCTGAGATCGAACGGATGATGAAGGTTCTTCTGATCGAAGACGACGGCGAAACGGCCGAGGAAATCGTGGCCGAGCTGAGCGAGCTGGGGTTTGAGGTCGAGTGGGCGTCGAATGGAATTGACGGCCTCGACAAGGCTCGCGCGCTGCATCCCGATGTCCTGATCGTCGATCGCATGCTGCCCGGCATGGACGGGCTCACAATCATTGAGGCGTTGCGGAGAGACCAGGTCAGCACCCCAGTTCTGGTGCTGAGCGCGCTCGGGGCCGTCGACGATCGGGTGCGAGGCTTGCGAAGCGGCGGAGACGATTACCTGACGAAGCCCTTTGCGGTCGTGGAGCTCATAGCAAGAATTGAAGCCCTGCTTCGTCGCCCCACGGACAGCCGTGGGACGACGTTGCGGGTCGGTCCTCTTGAACTCGATCTGATCGGGCGTACCGCGTCGCGCGGCGAACGGAAGATTGATTTGTTGCCACGCGAATTCCGTCTCCTCGAATACATGATGCGGCGAAGTGATCAGTTGCTGACCCGTGCGATGTTGCTCGAAGAGGTCTGGAACTACAAGTTCGTTCCGGCCACGACCAATCTTGTCGACGTGCATATGGGCCGGCTGCGGCATAAGGTCGACGGCCCCGGGGAACCCCAGTTGATTCACAATGTCCGAGGCTCCGGGTTCATTCTGCGAGCGTAGCAATAGGCGCCGCCAGCGCCGTTGCCTGGCGATCGAATGAGGTACGAACACCAACCGGCGGGATCGATGCGCCAGCTCCAATTGATACGCTCGAACACCTTCCGCTGGGCCTCGGCGGTGGCCGCCGTATTCGCCGTATTCATGATCGTGATGTTCGGCTTCATCTACTGGAAGATCGACGGCTATCTGATCGCGCGATCCGATCGCATGATCGCCCAACAGCTCAATTTCATCGCGGTCCTGCGGCAGGACCGCCGCGTCGGTGCAATCTCGGACCATCTCGACCAGGACTCCCGAGGCGTCCAGTATGCGGGATTGTTTGATTCTGCCGGCAACCGGCTTGCTGGCAATCTGGCACGGTTGCCGCAGGACCTCAGGATCGACGGAACGGCGCAAGCTGCAAGGGTCGCGCGCGTTGGTCGATTGCAGGGTGGTGATCCGCTGATTCGCGCAGTAGGCAGGCGTCTGGAAAATGGCGACGTCCTCGTCATGGGACGGAACGTCGACGAGACCCGCGAGATATCGAGTGTCGTGGGGCAAGCCCTCATGCTGGGGCTGCTGCCGGCGCTCTGTCTGTGCTTGTCGGCCGGAGTCTGGTTGAGCGTACGCTCCCAAAGGCGGGTCGAGGAGGTCAATCAGCGGGTTCAGCGCATCATCGCCGGTGACCTGCGCGAGCGTCTTCCGCATCGAAATGCCAACGATCCGTTCTCCAGATTGGCTGTGATCGTGAACGGCATGCTTGATGAAATGGAGGCGATGATCAATGCGCTCGCTGGCGTCGGCAACGATATTGCGCACGATCTGCGGACCCCGCTGACACGCGCCCGGTTGTCCTTGGAGCGCGGGCGCACGCACGCAACCACGGTGGAGCAACTTCAGGCCGTCGCGGACAAGGCGATCGGAGGCATCGATCAGTCGCTTGCGATCATCACCGCACTTCTGCGACTGACGGAGATTGAGAACAGCCGGCGTTCGGCCGGGTTCGGCAATGTTGCGCTTCATGAAATCTTGCGAGAGGTATGTGACGTCTACGAGCCGATTGCGGAGGACAAAAGCATCGAGCTTGGCGTGGACATCGACCGCAAGCTGCACGTTTGGGGTGACCGGGATTTGCTCTTCGAGGCTGTGGCAAACCTCGTCGACAACGCCATCAAGTTCACGCCGGCCGGCGGGAAGGTCGGCCTCGACCTCTTGCGTGGTGACAAGGAAACCATCGTGCGTGTGACCGACACCGGTTCGGGTATCAGCGAACAGGAGCGTGAAGCCGTGCTGCGGCGATTTTACCGCTCCGACAAGATGCGTAACACGCCGGGTGTCGGGCTCGGACTGAGCTTGGTGGCGGCTATCATCAAGCTGCATAGCTTCCGGCTGGTCGTTCGTCCCGGTCCTGGGGGGCGCGTCGAGATCGTCTGTCCTGACAAGTCCAATGGAGCGAACCAGCCGCAGAGATGATCGATGCGGTGGCCAGATGCGGCGCTACCGTCCAGCCTTGCCGAAGATCAAGTCTGATTGGGCGGCTCCGGCCGGGCGGCCAATCACAACCGTACCGTGGTTTAGCGCTTGGTGACAGGAGTTGCAGGCCTCGCTGAGCTCGTCATAGGCTTTCCCAAACTCCGCGCCGTCTCTCCGATTGATCGCAACCTTCAGATCCTCGAATGGCTGTTTGGTGACGGACTCGATCATGTCGGGAAGCGGGGTATTCTGCTCCGTCGGATGCGCCCGTCCGAGTCGGCCGAAAGCGCCGCGGAGATTGCCCAGCTCGTAGGCGACAAAATCCCAGTCGCCGGCCTGTTCGGCGCGCCATATTCGCTCGTGCCTGGGTTGAATCGTTTCAATCATCATGTCGCTGATGCTTGGCAGGTACGTTGGCGGTTGAGTGGAGGAGGCGCCTGGTGGGCCGGCATGAGCTCCGGGCACGCGCACAAAGGCGGTTGTCAGCAGGATCACAATGGAAGCCGACAGCACGCCAAAGGCCAGCGAGCTCTTCGACACGGCAGAGAAGGGACCAAGGTTCATGGTGGCTATTCCGAACGGGGCGGAAGAAAAGTAGGTGGGCCCGGTGCTGTACGGACCCACCTAAGCTCGCTCGTTTGCTACGAGGCCGGCTTCGGAGCAGTGGCGTTAGTCGACGAGACGCGCCACACGGCATTGCCGACATCGTCGGCGATCAGCAGCGCACCGGTCCGATCGACGGCAAGGCCCACTGGTCTGCCGTGGGTGTGGTTGTTTGCATCAAGAAAGCCGGTGACGACGTCCTGTGCGGGACCCGAGGGCTTGCCGTCCTTGAAGGGTACGAAGACCACCTTGTAGCCGTTGAGTGGTGTTCGATCCCAGCTGCCATGCTCTCCGACGAAGGCGCCGCTCTCATAGTTTGCGGGCAAACCATGGCCAGAGGACATGGCAAATCCCAGCGGAGCCACGTGGGAGCTGAGCGCGTAGTCCGGCACGATTGCCCTGGCCACCAGATCTGGCCTTTGCGGTTGAACGCGCGGATCGAGATGCTGGCCATAGTAGCTATACGGCCAGCCGTAAAAGCCCCCGTCCTGCACTGAGGTGAGATAATCCGGCACCAAATCGGGCCCGATCTCGTCGCGTTCGTTGGCAATCGTCCAAAGCTTGCCTGTCGTCGGTTCCCACTGCAGGCCTGTCGGGTTGCGCACGCCGCTGGCGAAAACGCGATGTGCACCGGTAGCGCGGTCGACCTCCCAGATGGCGGCGCGCTCATACTCGGCCTGCAGGCCGTTCTCTCCGACATTGCTGTTCGACCCGACACCGACGTAGAGCTTGGATCCGTCCGGGCTGGCCAGAAGGCTCTTCGTCCAGTGATGATCAATCGGGCCGCCCGGCAGGTCGGTCAGCTTGGTGCCCTTGGCAGCGATGCTGGTCTGTCCGTCCTGATACGGATAGCGCATGATCGCGTCCGTGTCTGCGACATAGAGATCGTGGCCAACCAGCGCGACGCCGAACGGGGAATTGAGGTGATCGAGAAACACCGTTCGGGTGTCGGGAATGCCATCGCCATTGGTGTCGCGGAGCAACGTAATTCGGTTGGCGTCCTTCGCCTTGGCGCCGGCGAACCACTGCACCACGCCGGTGATCAGATCCTTGGGACGGAAAACCGGCGCCTTTGGACCGTTGCTCTCGACGACCAGCACATCGCCGTTTGGCAGGACGTAGACTGATCTGGGGTGCTGAAGCGCCGTGGCAAGGGCATGGACCTGCAGCCCCTGCCCGACCTTTGGCGTCTCGGATCCCCAACCCACGGGCGTGGCGATCCGGATCGGAGGCAGCAGATATTGGTGCAGCGGCGGCAGCACGGGATTTGCGCCGATCTGCAGCTTTGGATCACCTCCGTTACCGTCGCAGCCGGCCAAACCCAATCCGGCGACGGCGACCACGATGGCAGCAATGCGGGGCAAACTCGTCTTGATGTCAGTCATGCCTTTGCTCCGACGCGATAGCGATTGGTCAACGTCCAGCTTGGGGACATTGCGAAAAGCAGGAGAACGAGGGTGACGCCCGAGAGGGTCAGACCCGTGGGGACGACCGCGGTATAGCCGTCGCGGCTGTGAACGAGGACATTGAAAATGGACAGCACGACCGCAGACGCGTAGGCGAATGTGCGGATCCATGCCGGTCTCTGGCCGCGAAAGAGATCGATCAAGCCGGCCAGCGCGACAAGCGCGGCCATGACCAATCCTCCGGCAATCAGCCAGACGGAAAAACGGTACCACATCACCTCGGCGGTACGGCTATAGGCCAAGTCGGTGGCGAATGCCGCCGCGAAGTAGGCGACCGGAAACGGCACCAACATCTGGTGAATGGGCCCTCTGCGTCTCCTGGCCAGTGGCCGACTGGTGAGGGCAGTACTTTCCGACTTAGTCATGCTCGTGCGCTCCGTGCATCGATTTCTGCGTTCTTGCGCCCACGACGGAATGGCGTTCCACGCGGACCTGTTGACCTAATTGGGCGCTTGTCTCCGATATCGTTCTCGACCGCCGAATGATCTTTCGAATTCGCACGAAGCAGGGCGAGCCGGTCGCCCCGGCAGTGCCGTCGTGCGATCAGGAAAATCCGACCGCGAGGCCAAAACATCTTTCTGAACGTGTAACGGACCTGGGGAGAGCAGCAATGATCACCGGTGGTCCGCTTCAGCAGCGAGCGAAGCTCCTCTGGCGCGGTGGAAACCCTACGCTTGCATCAAGATGTGTTGCCGAGGAGAGGGCGATTGCGCTCACCTTCGGCGGATCTACCAATGCGGTGATGATGGCCACACCGGCTGATTTGGAGGATTTCGGAGTTGGCTTTGCCTTGACGGAAGGCATCATCGAGCAGGCGGACGAGATTGCCAGCATCGAGATCGCGGAGAGCAGCCTCGGAGTCGAGGTTCAAATGTGGCTGGACGGAGATCGAGCGGACGAGCTCTCGGCGCGTCGCCGGGCCATGGTCGGCCCGGTCGGCTGTGGCTTGTGCGGAATTGAAAGCCTGGAGCAGGCCAGCCGCGCGCTGCCGCACGTATCAAGCAAGGCGACCTTTCGCGCGCGCGACTTGCTGAACGCCATGAGCGGGCTCGCGCCCTTGCAGGAGCTCAATCAGAAGACACGGGGCGTGCACGCTGCGGCCTTCTGGCAACCGGACAAGGGCATAGGCCCGGTGCGGGAAGATGTCGGCCGTCATAACGCACTCGACAAGCTCGCTGGTGCGCTCATTCGCGAGAGGCGAGGGCAGGGGGTGCAATTCTCCTGACAAGCCGCGTGTCGGTCGAGATGGTGCAGAAAACTGCGCAAATCGGTGCGCCTGTCCTCGTCGCGGTCTCGGCGCCAACTTCGCTCGCAATTCAGACGGCCGATCAGGCAGGCATTACCCTGATCGCGGTCGCTAGAGCGGATGGCTATGAAATCTTTACCCACCCAGGTCGTCTTAACTTCTCTGATTGTCCGACCATCGCAGCCTGAGGTCTGCTCGCGTTCGGGAGTTCTTCCAGCCGCCCAGTTCGGATCTGAGCTGCATGCAAACGGGCAAAATCCATTCGCTTTAGAAAAGACCGTCGTAACGCGTCTCCTACCTCAGCAAGGTTCAACGCGAGGCCT
>WNGR01002225.1_pt1 | contig 31162 bp, 31 predicted proteins | sample 5407581 | NCBI WGS metagenome assembly WNGR01 (sample SAMN13153383, study PRJNA577476) | soil metagenome | isolation source: 80 cm soil or saprolite under Garry oak tree replicate 2 | place: USA:California | collected 2016-06-15
CTATGCACGAGACTGTTGCGCCGATGCGTGAAGCACCGCCGAGTGCAGGACACGGTGAAATCCCGCGCCGAAATCGCGCCACGATAAGCAGGGCACCGTACTCCTCAGGTGTTCGGGACACCAATCGCGCGACACAGCGGCCGCCAACGCCTCTCCGAGTAACCGGGGCTGCCCGGGCGGGACCAACAAACCGTTGTCCTTCTCGAGCAGTTCGGGAACTCCCCCGACGTTGGACGCAACGACGGGCCGACCGGATGCCAGCGCCTCGAGCACGACGTTGGGACAGCCCTCGCGGCGGCTTGGGAGACAGAGAACGTCAGCGGCAGACACCCACGCTGCCACTTCAGCATTCGGCCGCCGCCCGAGCAGCCGCACCCGACCCTCGAGACCATATTCGCGTACCAGCGACTCGAGAGGACGCATGAGAGGTCCGTCTCCGAGAATGACGAGCTCGGCCCCTCGCTCCCGCATGTGCTCGGTAAGCACCTTGAACCCGTTGATCAAGATGTCCGGCCCCTTCTCGGGCAGCAGGTTTCCCACGTAACAGATCAGTGGGCCAGCGCCCGTATATCCCAACCGCCGGCGCGAATCGCCCTTGCTGTCTGGCCGGAAACGTTCACCATCAACACCGTTGTACTGGACGAGAACCTTCTCCGATGCGACACCAAGCTCCACCACGCGCTGCTGCATCGCGCGGCTGAGTGCGATGACTCGGTAGGCCGAATCGAGGGCGGCCTTGACACGCGGCCGCATGTGCGGCTTGCTGGGCAATTCATTGATGTCACTGCCAATGACATTGGCGACGAGGGGACAGGCGGAGTCTCGCGCGAGAAGGCCCGCGACATACGTATCCGGGTATGCCCAGATGCCAAGAACTGCTTCGAACTCCCACTCACGGCGCAGGCGCCGAATGAACGGACGCACTGACAAATACATGGTCGTCGCATGCAGTCTATGCGCACCAGGGACCCCAAAAACGGTGGGGTGGTAAACTGGTATGCCGCCGTCCATTGCGTAAGCGGACTTGCCGAGAAGCGCAGGCAGATATCGCAGGCGGCGCTGCCAGGCGATAGGCGCGACGACTCGGACGTCACAGAATTCGGATAGCGCCTGCACAGCGTTAACGTGGTAAACCCACTGAGTCGGCCATCCCGGCGACGGAAACAGACTGGTAAAGACCATGACGCGCATCAGCGGGCACCTGCCAGGTTCAAGTACAGATGGTTGTAGCGTCGCCGCATCGCGTCGAACGAGAACTGGGGCTCCGCCACGCACTTCGCTTCTGCTCCACCCACGTCAAGATTTAGCAAGAGTTGAACAATCCGCATAGGTTCTTATTCATCCCGCTCTTCGGTCCGGCCCCGGCCGACCAACGCTGCCAAGCGTGTTCTGCAATCCCGCAGACCGTCAAGCAGCGAGTTCCGCCAACTCGGCCGGCGCACGGTGTGCCAGTCCAGTTCGCGTCGTTGCTCTGCCAGGGAACGCTTGTATTCGAGGTCGCCCGCCATGAGATCAAATTCTGGTAATGTGGATTCCAAGTAGGACTGAAGGGCTACCTGCAATGTAACCAGCCCAGGGCGAAGCTTCCTGTTATCGCTGAATTTGAATCCGCACTGATAAAAGAAGGCCTTGCTTTTCAGCACATAATTGTAGAGGATCCCGATGGTTTCATCGTCGGCCGAAACTCTTAAGATATCAATCTCGCCGCGATTGAAGCATTTCGCCAGCATGGCGCGATGAAACTGCTGGAAGCGCGGCGAAGCGAACGCCCCCGGCCGCCCCTTCGCCGTCCAGCGGTCCTGATGCAGCCTGGCTAATTCCGCGAGCATGGCCTGCGCGTGTTCGATCGACTGCGCCCGCGTCAGACGCAACTGTCCGGACTGCTGATACAGCTTGATACTTTGCCGGATGTTGTAGCGCACCTTGTACGACAGGCTCATTTCAAACGGTTCGCCGCCGGCGCGGAGGGTGTTCAGATCCACGTAATAGCTGGGAAACGTCGTTACGTTCTGCTCGTGGCCGGGGAAGACCTGTTGCAGTGCTGCGGAGGCTTCCGTTCGGGAACATCCATTTATCACGAACTCGTCCCAACCTTGGCTGTCGAGGTGCCGGCGAAGCGCGCTCGCAACAGCGGTCTCCCAGCCCCGCAAACAGAGCAAATCGTTGGACTCGGCACCGACTTCTTCCCATTCGTCCTCACCAGAAGCGTTCAGGTAGGCTCGGCGAATCCACACTGGCCCCCTCCGCTGCCTACGCCACACCAGCAGGCATACGCCTACGATCTGGCTGCCGTGGAAAAATCGCAGAATTTCGATGTCTAGGCAGGGGCGATACGTTTCAATCCATGTGCCGATCCAGTCCACACCCAGAAAGAATGATGCGTAAGGTGACTGCTTGGCGAGCTCGACCCAGTCACGCTCGGCTTCCTGCCAGTCCGATGACCGCGTGGTAACGGTCGTAATCGGCTCTACCGCGGGCATGAGCGGAAGTGCATATACAGCGCTCATCTGTTTCTCCAATATATTGTGGGGCTCAAGCGACGGGGCTCTCCGAGTGCTCAGCCTCCAGTTGTAAAGCTAACAGCGGCATGACAGCGGTCGCGAGTGTGCGGCTGCCGCCGGCGATCCACTTCAGAATCCCGCGGCACAGCCGTCTCAACCGCAGCGGGATGCGCGATTCGAATTGGTCGATCATGATCAGGTCCCCGGCCGCGAGCGACTTTGTCAACCGCAGTAGCACAACGTAGACCAGGATTCTGATCACTGGCCCACAGATCAGCGCCGCGAAGAACCGCCTTGGCTCGCCTGTGCAACCCTCGGCATCATTTCGTTGACACCAGTGCGGATGCTAGCCGACTGTGTTCGGTCATCGTAAATCCTGCAATATCAACATCTCGCCTTGTAGGCTGTGGAGACGCATTGTGGCGTCTACCCCGCATGGTTGCTTGCTGAACTGCGTTTTTTTCAGGCACAGTCGGCTTCACTCCGCATATATGTAAAGGAATTCATGACGGGCTTTGGCCTGTGATCGTCGTTAGTGAAACCCCGCGATCACCCGCGGCGCCCCCATTGCGCATCGAGCCATTACTGTTGTGGGGCAACATCCGAAGTCGCCATTACTCCTGTTGTCACCGCCGCACCGCCGGTCCCACCCTGTCGTCGCGTGATAGTCGCGAGGAACATCGGCAGGCGAACGCCAGCACTGAGGCCCTGCCGCAGCAACAACGACAGACACGCGCCCAGCACGCCGAACCGCCAGATCAGAATGGGCGAGCAAATGAGCGAAATGATGATCGTGATCATCAGGCGCGCGGTATCCTGCCGCTCGCGCCGCGCCGCGCTCAGCGCGTGTCCGAGTCCATTTGCCAACCCGACGAGTGGCACCCACCAGACCGTTACCTGCATCACGAACGTGCTGACGGACGGGTTGTCCGGGAACAGCATGCGGCTTATCGGTGCGGCTAGAAAAAAGACGCAGAGCGCAGCCGGCACACATAGCATGACGGGCAGGAGCGCAAGGCGTCGGAGCAACGGACCCGGCTCCTGTCGCTGATACGCACGCACCATCAGCGGATAGAACGCGGTGCATAGCGCATCCGGTATCACGTCGAGCCTGCGGACCAGCAGAGAACCAGCCGCAAACTGCCCGTAATTCGCCATCCCGGACACCATCGGCACGAGCAGATTCTCGGCCTGGTTCGCCAGCGTGCCGACGAATACCTGGGTCCCCATGACACGAGCCTCCCACAGGATCTCGACCGAGCGCCGAACCGACAAATGGAAACTGACGGGAAAGAGATGCCGGTTCACGAACAGTAATGACAGTGAACCGGACAGAATAGGTCCAATCAGGTATGCCGCACAGAGCGCTGGTACACCAAGCTCCGCGTATGTCACAATCACAGACGCCCCCGTCAGCAAGAGGCCAGCGATCATGTTGATGCTGGCAAGGACGGGAAGGCGATCAAGGGCCTGCAGCACATCGGCAACGCACACGGTGATCGCGTTGAACAGTATACCGATCGAGAGAAGCGACGTTGCCAGCAACACGGTCTTGGGGTAACCGAGGCCCCAAGCAGTGCCGATGCTTGCGCCTGCGGCGACAACCGCCAGCAGGCTGCGTGTTCCAAGCTGATCGCGAAATGCGGTGGCGGCGCAACCCGGATCCTGCGCCAGCCGTCTCACGAAGAACGAGCGCAGGCCCAGGTTCGTGATGATCTGTGCCATCGTGTTCAGCGACAGCGCAAGCGCCCACTGCCCGTATGTCGCGGCTCCAAGTTTGGCGATGATGAAACCTGTCGCGGGCACCGAGAGCAGATTCAGGAACAAGGGCTGAATCATCAGCAACACCGCACCAAACAGAGAGCGTTTCAACTGCAAAAAGGTCTGCGGCATGCGTAACCAGCGTCGGCACGATGATTCAGGCGAATGCGCGACGACCGTGCTCATACGTGCATCCGTCCGGTAGTCGACAGCAGCGCCACGCGCAGCTCCAGGAGATCTGGAGTCACTTCCTGGCCGACCTCGATGCGCGACAGGCAGAGCGGGTTGCGCCACGGGGCGGCATTGAACCCACCCTGATCGTAAGAAAATGCCGCCCGGTACCCCGCACGCTCGGCCGCGCGGATGGTCGTTTCGTCAAAGGCCTCGCGGCCACCGACCGGATAGGCACAGCTGTGCACGTCACATCCGAGCTGCTGCTCGAGTATGCGCCGGGACTCTGCCAGCTCCCGATACTGGTCTTCGGCTGGCAGGCGAGACAGGACCGGATGCGTATGCGAGTGTGCGCCTATGTCCATGCCTGCAGCACGCATCTCCTTCGCCTCGTCCCAGTCAAGAAACCTGCGCCTGCCGAGAGGCGCCGCCATCTCGCAGCGTTGCTCCACGTCGTCCACAAACGCCTGCGCGAGCGGGCCCGGGAGACCGTAGTAGATACGCAAGAGCCTGCGGACAGCCTGCAACCGTGCTTCCGGCGTGGATCCGAACCGAACCTGTTCGCCCGTGCCAAGGCTGATATCGAGCCTACGTGTGTTCCGTACCGCGTATGCGATCCGATCCCACCACGGCCATACCGCCGAACCGACGAAGGTCGTCGTCAAGAAGAAGGTCGCCGGAAGACCAGCCGACCGCAGGAGCGGAAATGCCACCTCGTAGTTATCGCGGTACCCATCATCGAAGGTGATCAGCACGACGGCCCCTCGACTCCTGGGAGAACTGACGTGGGCGATGGCCTCTGCGAGGCCAACAATCGCACACGTGCGCTTGAGGCGCTGCAACTGCCGCTCAAACACCTCCGGACTGGCGTCAACAACGTGCGGGTCGCCCTGGACGGTCGCCACATCGCACACCCGGTGGTACGTCAGGACGATCAGAGACGCTTTTTGGGGAAGACGACGGATGGTCCACGTAAGGCCGGCGTACCGTGACGCAGCGGCGGCGTCGGCCCTCCGGCTACGCTTCCGGCGAACGGGCGGGTGTGAATCAACTCCGTGCATTCCCCCTCCCATCGCAGCCCGCACCGCAGCCTTCGCCACGCGGTATGCGGTGCGCAGGTACCCCGCGCTCTTTCCAGGCAGCATGGACGCACCAAGCAGCGCGACTATCCTGATATTGCGAGGGTCACACCGAACAGCATGGGCGAGGTGACGCCGGGCCTTCCCGACGTGCCCCATCTTCAGATTCTCGTCCGCAGCCCACGCGTATCCCTCGCCGAGCGCTTTCACGATCAGCCGCCGGTATTTGGGGTCAACGCGATCGCCATCTCGCTTCAGCGCGGTGGTCACAATGCGCACGAAGCACTCGGCAAGCGGGACAGCGTTCTGCGGTTTGGTGAGCTGATCCGCCCCGCCGATTCGATATGATGTGCTAACGACATCGAGGAAACCCACCGCACCCTCGCGGCAGGTGCGAAGATGGAAGTCGTAATCCTCCCCCGAGGGCTTAATTGATTCGTCAAACAGCCCAACCGCCTCGAGCCGGCTGCGGGTGATCATGACGGTCGACGTATGCACCAGGTTGCCCGTCAGCATCGGCGAGAAAATGTTGCCGACGTGCAGGATGGCAGGCGAGGCCACAGCGCCGATGGCCTCGAGCGGCAGCCGCCGGTGCTCCGAGAACAGCGTGTCGTTCGTGAACCACTGGTACGAGGTGTAGAACTTCCTCAGATAATGAGACAGCAGAACGTTGTCCCGGGAGTCGATGGCTTCCATGTCGGTCCAGACCATGCCGACGTCTGGATTTGCCTGGAGGGCCGTTACCTGCACCTCCAGTTTCCACGGACGCCACAAGTCGTCCGAGTCCAAGAAGGCAATAAAATCGCCGTGCGCCGCGCGCAGCCCGGAATTCCTGGCAGCCGAGACCCCGGCATTCTCCTGCCGGATATACCGTATGCGCCTGTCCTGAACGCCCGGTTCAAAGAGGCGGCTAGTGCCATCGGTTGAACCGTCGTCGATGACGATCGCCTCCCACTCCCGGTGTGTCTGCCGCTTGACGCTCTCGAGCGTTCGCAGAAGCATCGCGCTGCGGTTGTATGTTGGAATGATGATGCTGACGAGTGCTCTCGGCATTGGGCACCTCACCTGATACTCTGAATTTTATCGTGCATGGCCCGAGTGGCTGCCGTCCACGTGTAGCGCTCCTCTGCTCGCGTCCTTCCCGCAGCCCCCATGGTTCGCGCCAACCAGGGATTCTCCAGAATTCGACACAGCCGATCGACAAGCAAATCAGGTGAATCGGGCGGGACGGTGAACCCGGTCATGCCGTCGACGACCATCTCCGGCATCGCCCAGATGTCGGTCGTCACACATGGAAGCGAAAAGAACATCGCTTCGACGACCACTAGGCCTAACGGTTCCTGACGACTTGGCAGGCAGAAGACGTCAGCCTGCCGATAGGCTTCCAGCAGCCGCTCGAACTCGGCGGAGTTGCCCTTGCGCAACAGACCGAGGAACTCCACGCCTTCAGGCCGATCAGGGAGTTCCGAGGGTCCCGCGATGATCAGTCTGGCATGGGCAATGCGCTCTCGCACACGGGCGAAAGCCTTCAAGAGGACATCCCCCCCTTTACGCTCGAACTCCTTGCCAACGAATAGAATGGTGGGGGGATGGCCGCGCCGGTCTGCGCGATCAGGCGCGACCAAACGTGACATTGCAATATTCGGTCCGGCGTTCACAGCGACGACGCGGTCCGACGGTAGGCGGTAATCCTCGATGAACGAATGGCGCAACCGCTCACTGATAGTAAAAATCGCCGCTGCACTGTGATAGATCTCGGCCTCGCGAGCATTGATGCGTTCGGCTTCATCCTCCGGCATCTGGTGAATCGCTGAGTACCTGTTCGAATGGTTTTTGATTGAGAGCGCGAAGTTCCAGTCACAGTAAAGAGCATACGGCGTCCGATCCATTCCTGGGGGATTAAAGCCGGCGCCGATCTGCAGGACGACATCCGGCCGCTGCTGAAGAGCGGAAAACCCGTGCTCGGCCAGGCGCGACTTGGCTCTCGCGCTGACCTCGCCGTACCGGAAGCGCGCGCGCCAGTGGCCGCGGTCGTACGCGTAGGACCGGGCGGCCACCCAGGCGCGCGTGCGGTCAGGCAGCTTTGTGTTGATCGTAGAGACAGGGTGACCAAGTTCGCGAAAGTGCATCAACATGTTGTGAGCACTTCCGGAAAACGCCTTGTCAGGACTTTCAACGTCGCCCTCGCAAACCAGTACCAATCTCGCCAGTCTCTCCATGTTCGCTCCTCATCGCCGACCCGCGGTTGGAGCTCACGCTGGTCGTCTGATCACACTACTGAGCGTCCCGAACCAGTGGGACGCGGGATGCAGGCGCACTCCAAGCCCACACGGCCTAGCCTTTAGATGTCGCTGGCCGTTGTGCAGGGAGCGGATGGTGGCATTGGCATTGCCACCCTGCCTGTACATGTCGCCATGGCGCCAGCGCTTGATGACGTGCCGGCTGGACTCGTGGAGCACTGGACAATGCTGATGATCTACACAGCGGATTCGCCGCCACCTCGCGCTTAACGCCAGCCTAACATTTTCTGATCCGAATTCTAAGCTACGGATTCTGTATGGGATGGAGTTTTGATAACCCACAGCATGAGGGTTCGACTCCCTCCTCCAGCACAAAGCGCGTCAGCCGGTGCCATGCTTGACGAGCACCATCACATACACCAGCGCTAGGCTTCCAACGAGTATAGAGGCCGTGGGGAGGACCCATCTCGGGACGGGCAGCAACTTTGTGTTGCTCTCTTCGTCGCCTGCACAGTGCCACGTCACCATGCACAGTGCGAGCAGGAGAAACAGCGGCGGCGCGTATGTGCGCGAGAGAAAGTAAGCACAGATCAGGAAGCCGAGCAGGGAGGAGCGTAGCATCGCCGCATAAGGTCGGCTGACAACTTCGGCGCCTTTCTCCGACAACTCCGCCACCTGATTGACATCGAGGAATGCGGTCACTACCAGCGCCAACCACGTAAAGTAGCCGATCAGCCCGAGCTCCGCAAAGCAGAGTACAAACGAGTTGTGGGCAGTAAGGTAGTGGTGCTCAGTGAAGCTGTCATAGCCAACACCGAACAAAGGCTGATGGCGCAGCATGGTGAGTCCCTCGCTCCAGGCGAGAATCCGTTCACCCGCAGACTCCTCTTGGGACGAGAACCCTCGTCCACCGCCGACATTCATCACGACAATCGCTACCAGCAGAACTCCAATCAATATGCCCGTCTTTACTACGCCTAAGGTCTTTCGCATTCCAAAAAACAGCAGCGAGACGAGCCCAAGAACGGCGCCTCGCGAGTGTGTTAAGAAGATGGTGTAAAGAAATGTGGCGCCCGGGACACAGAGCAAAACGATGTTTCTGAAAAACTGTCGCTGGCGGTACCAAATGCCGAGCATCGGCAGCGCAACGACGATAACCTGTGCGAAGTCGTTCGGGTCACTGAGGAAACCGAGACTCCTGACGCGCCAGAGAAACTGCCTGGATGTATCGTTCGCGGGAACATCCGCCGCATCGGCCGGCTGACCGTCGCCTTCCTCGCCGACCTGCTGGCGAAGAACGAGACGGTCCACCATAAAACCATAATGGTAGGCGGCAATCCCCGCAAGCGAGAGGATTAACGTCGACAAAACGATCGTGGCAAGCGTTACTCGCAATCTTGGAATGGACGTGACATTCAGGAGCGTCAGCACAAACAGCAGAGCTGAGGTGCTGAAGTCGGACAGTGCCACAGCGGCCCCGCCTGCCCAACCATTCGCGATCTTGGACAGGGAGATGCAGGCGAGCAGCGCGAGCATCAGCACGAAATGCAGTTTCCTCGCCGCCGTCCTGCCTGTGTCCAAGACGGGAACGACGGCGGCTGCCAGCGCAACCAAACCTAAGATCATCATGGGCCGATAGATCCCCAGTTCTGGAGCGAATGCCTCCATCGGCCGGAGGTAAGCTAGCGCGACGAATGCGAGGTAAAGGTAGAAGACCATAATCAGGGCGTCCATTCTACGTGAGTTGTTGCAATGGTGTGACTACCCCTCCGTAGCGGCACCCATCGCGAGCGACTCACGCTCGCGACCCGCAGACGTGTCTCCCACGTCTGCGGGTAGGCGGTCTTCTTTCTCGCGAACAATTGCTCAAGGCAGTGATACGATACTAAACTTTGGGATAGAGACTGGTGCGCATCTAGCTCCTGCGCGTCGACTCGCCCGCAAACTTCGATGAACTCGCCTTGGCGGAGATTCAGATTCGTCCGCGCAGCCAATACCAGAAGAGGCCCACACCTTCGTGAAGAACGTCTTCGTTCCACCTGATCGCCTGCCAACTGGGAAGCGCGTCTTCCCAGCCGAACTCGTAGACCGGGCGAAAACCGCAGGGGGCTGGGATAACCGTAAGTCCTAACTTTTCGAATGTTTTCTGAGCTCGCCTCATGTGTACCGCGTCAGTGACCAGGACAATTTTTCGAATCGCTTTCTGCCTTAGGATCTCGACCGTGTACCGCGCGTTCTCGTCAGTAGAACGGGAGCGATTTTCGATAATCAGCTGCGATTCGGGAACGCCGTAACGAAGCAAGAAATCTCGCATGACATCCGCATACGACCACAACTGATCGCTATGCAGAGAACCTCCTGAGAGCACCAGAGGCAGGGAATGCCATTCGTGATACAGCCAGGCAGCGTAGCGGCAGCGCTCGTATGTGCTGTTTCCGAGTAGCGGTAGCGGCAGCGGCAGAAAAGGATCGCGAACCGCGCCTGCGAGCACGACGATTGCCCCCGCCTGCTTGTCCGTCGGAGGCTGCCGGCTATAGGGAGACTGGACAGCGCGCACGATCAGCATCGACGCCGGTGCCCAGCAGTAGAGGAATAGCATCAGGGCAGCCACTTTCACAAGCAGGCGACGAGCTCCAACCCTCGGCCAGAGTGCGCCGGCAACTGTGAAGATCAAAAGAGCCGTGAATAGGAACAATGAATGCTTTCCACTGGGCCTTCGGGGGCATCACCTGCCCGTGCGTGGACCTAGAGGCAGAACGTTGGTCTGGCTCGCTGCCCGAGAGGCACTCATCGCCTCCAGCTCTGATCCCGACCCGTTGCTGGAGTGGGAAGTGACGCGGCCGTGCTGTCTTGCTGGGTATAATGCCGAGCAATGTCATTCGTAGAGTCTAAAGAACCGTCAGAAGCAATAATGATTTCTGGTTTATCAGCTAGATAAGCTAACTGCTGATTGTTTTGGATGTAGTCATCGATCACTTTCCCTTCATTAGAAGCTGCAATGGTGGAGACAGGCAGAAGCTGCGAGGGGAAAAAATGGCTCAATTGGATAGATATCATTAAGGCTCCTTTTAGCTGTCGGCTCTCAGGCTGTTCATCTGTCTGACAGTTGACAGCTGATGGCTGGTGGCTGAGAGCTATGATGCTGGCTGATAATTCTCGCCGGAATACCGGCCACCGTTACATCGTCAGAGACATCTTTAACAACAACGGCATTAGCGCCAATCTTGACATTATTGCCGACGCGGATCCCGCCTAAAACCTTTGCCCCGGCTCCGATAAAAATATTGTTTCCTAAAACAGGGACTTGGACAGGCAAACCGTTACGGGAAGCGCCGATCACAACTCCGCTTTCAATGACAACCTTCTCTCCGCCTTGCACCGCCCCGTTAATGATCACACCAATGGGATGCATGAGCACAAAGCCTTTCCCAAACTCCGCGCCACGGCCGATCACACACCCATGAAGCAATTTGTTGATTTCCAATAAAAACCAGCCGATCACGCCTAAACCGATCTTTTGAAACAACTTGGCCAGACGATACAGAGCCACTGCCGACGTGCCGTCTGTTAATAACACCTGCAGCACATGCCGCGATGACGTTTTTCCGTAGTAGCATTCGGCCTTGCATTTTAAATCGTCAATAATCATAAAATCCCCTTTGTTCTGTAACTCGTACTCTGCAAACCGTAATCCCGTTCTAAGCTGGCTTTCCAACCGATAACGACTGGCCAGCACCTTCCCTTGCATGACAGGTATTTCATGCGCCAGTCGCTGACCGGATGCAATCGCTGGTTTTTCCCGGGTGACCGCGAACCGAGTTGCGGGGACCACGTGGCCCCGACACGCTTGGCCCCGGCAGTTCAACTGGGCTGGACTTGCAGGGTTGGCGCCACCTCTTTGCCGACCTGAGTCTTCGGGAAAAGTCGCAGTTCTAGCCGCTGCCGTAGGCGCAGTGCAGGCTGCTCCACCAGGTAGTAGGACGTGGCGGCCAAGGCTAGGCAGCCCAACAGGTTGCCTGGAAATGCTGTCAGCCAACTATCCTGAACCTGACGATTGAGCAGCGGCTGCTGCCAGAGATAGACCGAGTAGCTCCAGAGGCCGAGCAAGACCAGCGGCCGGGCATTGAGGACTTTGGGCACCCAGCCCCGTTCGCTGCGCGTGACTCGTTCGATGAACAGAGCGATGAGCACGTTTTGTGCGGTGATGCAGAAGACCCAATCGAGCTTGGCGAAGCGTCCGAGCGCATTGATGGCCAGCACCGCCGGCATGATGAGGAGGTAAGCGTGCGAATCGATCCAGCGACGGTAGGTGGCATGCTCGGTCAAGCGGCGGCGGCCGAGAGCCAACAGGCAGCCGCAGGCGATGCCATCCGCCGTGGTGAAGAACGTCTCGCCAATCCCGAGTCGCTGACTCGGTAAAACGAACGCTATCAGGAGCCGCCAGACGGGAGCGAGCAAGATGTAGCCGCACAGAACTCGCTGGGCTCGCGATTGGCCAAGCCTGCGGTAGAGAAACGGCCAGAGAATGTAGAATTGCTCTTCCACCGCCAGCGACCAAGCGTGCCCCAGGTCCCAGGCTCGGTCGCGGTGATAATTGGTGGTGTAAGTCATCGCGTGCCAGACGTCGCCAGGCCGAAGCGACAAGGCGCCAATGGCTTCCATCAGCACGATGATCGAAATATACAAGTAATACAGTGGAAAAAGACGCAGAGTCCGGCGAAAGTAGAAGCGGCTGAGACTCACCGTGCCAGTCCGACGTTCCTCTTCCATCAGGAGCGACGTGATCAAGAACCCTGAGATGACAAAGAAGGTGCGGACCCCGAGCGGACCGAGAGAGAAGAGGCCGAGCAGGCGCGAGACGACTTCCGGCGGATGGAAGTTCCGCGTCCCGAGCAGATGGGCGATCAGCACCAGCGAAATGGAAAAAGCCCGGAGACCGTCGAGACCGAGAATCCTTGATCCTGGCTTGGACGAGGTCGCATTAGCTATCGGGGGTTCTTGGGTTAGGCTGTGGTGACGAATTTGGATTTTCATGATTAGATGTTTCTTCATCTAGAGAAGAGGGACTGCTATGACAAAAGACCGATTACTAATAACCCCCGTACGTTCATTATATTTTCAAAGCAATTGCAACAATCTGCTCTGCGTTCTTCCGCCACGTATGTTTGGCAATAATTTTATTCCGGGCATTCTGGCCCACCATCGTGTGTTTCTCGTGACGATCAATCAAAAACTCCAAACTTTGCTGCAGCGACTCCCTGTCATCCGGTGAAAACAAAATCCCTTCTTGCCCATCTTGAATCACATCTTGAATGGGTTTCAAACGCGGGGCCACCACCGGCTTTTCCATAGCCATATATTCAAACAATTTGATTGGTGAGCGATACTCGTTGGATCCTGGGATCACACAAATATCCATCATCGCAATGTATTCCGGAACCTGTTCATAGGGAACAGCGCCGGGAAAGATCACCTTATGCGTTACGCCAAAATCTTGGGCCATCTGCTGCAATCTTTCTTTTAAAACACCATCGCCAATGAGCACCAAGACCGCATTTTTATCTTTTGCAATCTGACTAAAGGTTTCGACTAGTAGTTCTAAATTATGCCAGGCGACAAACCAACCGATAAAACCCAAAACAACCGTATGCTTATCAATGCCCCATTGATCCCGTAAATGATTGTGCACTCTGGCCGGATTAAACAACGCCGTGTCAACACCGTTGGGCATTACATACACCTTGGCACCGTTAATCCCCCTTTCGCGAATCTTTTCCTTTAAGAAGTCTGACACCACGATAATAGCATCAGCGCGGTTAAAGATATAATGCTCGATGGCTTTGGCCATATTGACAAAGAATTGTTTGCGCACGCGTTTCTCCCCGGCCACTTCATTCACCTCAACAATGTAAGGCACTTTATACTTCTTTGCCAAACAGGCACCAGCGAATAAAAAGAAGGCGTTACGCTCATAGAGAAAACGAATATTTCGATGGGAAATCACGTGGTTTAGCTTTAAATAAGCAATCAAATTGTAGGCGATTTCTAAAACTTCAAAGAAAAATTGCGGCAAGGAACGGCTGAGTGCTGTGAAGAGCTTTGATTTTACCCCGCCCTTTTTTGTATAAGGATTGCTGCCCGCTGTCTTCACTGGATCCGCATCATTGGGAGAAACCACATGCACAGCAAATCCCAAATCACGGAATCCTTTAATGATGTAGGCAATGTGCACACCTTCCGCGCCAGTGCCTTGCGTTCGGTGGTGATAGAGAATGTCCATACTTTGTTCCAATTGGTCACCTCATACTGACTGTTTGCCCAAATGACGATATCCCACTCTTGCTGGAGTAGATGCAACAGATGGGTCTTGCCGCATTGTTAGATACCCATTTCCCCGCCTGCGGCCACTGGGGAGGTCTTCGCTTGGGTTGGGTGACCACTATTGGGCTCAGCGCTGTTTGTGGGAGTTGGCCGTGTGTGGCGTGATGCACGGATATGCTCGAGGGTGGAACGCAGCCCCTCCTCGACCGGGATGCGTGGCGTCCACCCCAAAACCTGTTTCGCTTTGCAGTTACTATACTTTCTCGACTTCCACATACTATTGACGAGATAAGGTCTAAATACCAGGGGAAGGTGTCCTTGCGTCTTCACGGTATATAGCTCGTTGAGCTTCCCGATAAGGCGAAGTAAAACATAGGGAATAGTCAGATAGGGAATTTTCTCCACAACTCTACGATACTGTTTTAAGATCTCTTTGGCCGTTGGCTGTTCATCATCGCAAATATTAAACACTTCTCCAGCGATATCCGCGACTTGGCCCGCACGCAGAACCGCTTCGGCACAATTTTCTACATGGGTGAGTGGAATCTCATTCCTCCCGCCGAGATGGAGAAATATCCCGCACAGCCTGAGACCGATGCGGCTCGTGAGTAGAGGAGCACCAGGGCCATAGATGACTCCGGGTCTCACGATCACAATGGGCAATTGGTGTTCACGTATATATCTCCAGGCTAACTCCTCCTGCCGCAGCTTCGCGAACGCATATGGATCACGCCACTGGGGCTGGGGTTCCAAAGGGACTGACTCGTCCACGACCGATGTTTGACTTACCCCCATCACCGAAAAAGAACTCACCAGCACGATCCGTGTGACCTCCGCCTCGCGTACGGCCAAGAACAGGTTCTCCGTCCCGACGACTGTATTGGCAACCTGGGCGGCATAAGAACCTCTCAGCGAGGCGGCGAGATGGTAGACGACGTCGATATCCTTGAGCGCCTCCTTGAGGTCTTCAACGCGGTTAAAACTCGCTGGAAAGAGTTCGAGGCGGTTGGCGTCGGGATGCTCTTGCGCCAGCGCCGTATCTTGGGTTCCTGGACGAACCAGGAGTCGTATCCTGGCCTCTGTCGCAGCCAGAATATGCGCCACGAGTCTGCGTCCTAGGTACCCCAATCCGCCCGTGACTAACAGCATACAGTGGCACCTCGCCTGTCTGTTGTGAGCATTGGTTCACAGCTCTCGAAGAGATTCTCCATAATGCGCGTCGTACGAATCGCTTCAGAAACGGGAATCGGCTCTGCATTTTTGCCTGCTATAGCACCGTAGAACTGGCGAAAGAGCGTGTTCATCCCGTCGAAAAAGAACAACTCCGCTCTCAAGAAGCCACCCATTTGCTGACGGTATGCACGTTGCGCTTCTTTTTTATCGTTTCGCGCCCATTGCATACGCCCGAATGGTCCTGGGAGGGTCGCTCCCCTGACCAACCGCAAGGTTCTCGATACACCATGAAACAACGCTTGGGCCTTCGTACCATGCACAACGACATAGGTATGCACTGGACGCGCATGACAGCTAAATATCAGATTCGCGGTACAGCTGGCTCCGACTATGGTGGCGCGGAGTTCATCGACCAGATCGTCCCGCACGTCACCGAACAAGGGCAGCCGTTTTCTTAGCCCCACCGACCGCACCTGCGGCTCTTCATCCGTCAGAAAGGGCAGCATCAGAGACAAGGGATGGGAAATATTGTTCTGCGCCAGCCCGCCAGGCAGCTGGTGTACCCAGTGCGTCGGATCGCTCATAATGACGGAGCCGAAAGGACCAGCCAGGTTATAGCCCATGAATCCATCCACATGCACGATCTCCCCAAGTTCACCCTGTTCATACAGACGCCGCAGGCGTAAAAATCCAGGTTCGAACGCCTGATTGTGGCCGACACAAAGCAAGCGCTGCTGCTTGCAGGCGAGTTCCCCGAGTTCTAGAGCCTCCCACAGATAGGCGGTAAAGGGCTTTTCGATGTACAGATGACATCCGTAGTGCAGCGCCTTTTTGGCGATCGCATAGTGACTGAGAGGCGGCGTCGTGACATGCACAACATCCGGTTGCGTTTCCGATAACATCACATCCAGATCGGTAAAAGGTCTGAGAGAGAATCGCACGGCCAACTGGTCTGCCATATGCCAGTTCTGATCACAAACCCCAACAATGTGCACTTGGGGCACCTTGAGCGCTTCCATCACGTGGGCATCGGCGATCTGTCCACAACCAACCACGGCGATTTTCATATTTCACCCACTTGTCGTGACGCATGCCAACCCATGACTGAAGTGGTCCCCTTTTGCAGTGTCTGCTCAATCAACGTCCGTACCACAGCAACATTCCTTCAATGCATTGCAGATCATTCGACGGAAACATCTCCCGACGATATTCGCGTCCCATGAGGGGCATGAGCTGCTCGCAGCGCTCTCAGCCCCCTGCGGCAGTTCGTCAGGCCTGTGACGCCGAGACAGTGCTGGTAAATGCGGAGGTGTTCACGTGCACTCGCGGTCAGCGAATAGTTGTTCTGAATGTTGAGGCGCGCCTCGCGGCGCATTTGGGCAGTGAGCGCAGACTCCTTGTATATCTGGTTCAGTGCGCCATACATGGATTCTACATTTCCTGAGTCCACGACGAGTCCGTTGACATGATGCTTGACGACCTCAATATTCCCACCCACATTGGTAACTACGCAGGGCAATGCGCAGGCTCCGGCCTCCAGGAGGGCCAGAGGAGTGCCTTCCGACATGGACGAGAGGACAAAACTATCGAATGCGTGATACCAAGGGAGGGTATTCGTCTGTGCCCCAGCCAGAACCACCCGTTCGCTGAGTTTGAGTTGGCGCACGAGGTTCGCCAACTCTTCGGCCTGCTCGCCGTCTCCTACAATGACGAGGTAGGTATCATCCGTTATCGAAACCAATCGGCTAAAGGCTGTGACCAGCAATGGATAGTTTTTGACAGGAACAACCCGCCCAACAGTTCCGAAGATGAACCCGTCCAAGGGTAGCCCCAAGGTTCGACGAATGGAGGCTTTCTCTTCTGGCTCGATGGGGTGAAACGTCTCCGTATCGATACCGTTTTTGATAGTACTGATTTTGCGACGAGGTACATGCCGCTCTATGCACAGTTTGCGAGTCACATCACTGGAGACTGAAACGATCTGGTGCGCACGTCCCAGCAGGATGTCCTCGAATATTTTCCTGCGACGCGGCCCGTGCGCCGGGCTATGGACGGATATGATAAGAGGACGGCCGGTGATTAGCGATGCTAACGCGCCATATACATATGCCTTTGGGCTATGTGCGTGGATGACATCAATAGCCTTGTCTCGTATACAGCGGACGATTTGTCTCAGGGTTTGCCAATCCAGGATCTTACTCTCGGGCCTGTGATTCCCGATATAGGTCGTCATATCGGCGGGGAGTTGACGGATCAAATCCCCCTCATGTGAAAGGCAGAACACGAATGGCTCGATCTTGTAGGGCCGGAATGCATGAGCCAGGTTGATCACGAAGCGTTCGAGACCACCGACGTCTAAACTGAAAACAATCTGCAGGGCTTTCAACTGCATTGCTGGGACGCCAAATTCTGCCATCCCGGCCAGGGCAGACTGCGCACGATGGGTAGGCACGAGCCATGGTTGCATAACTCTCTATCCGTTCAGCTTGGGCTCGCTTGGCTGTGTGGTAGACTCGGTCACCGCCGCAACCGAGTAAGAAGGGCGCTTCAGTATGAAGTCTCGATAAGCGTTTGGATTCCCTGTGTGGCCGTCCTCTGCAGCCTTCACAATATTGAACATTTCCCTTGCCGTCACATAGTGCAATACATAGTGCGAGCCATCGTTGTAGTTTTGCTCCAGGTAGGAATACATGTCATCAACCGCTTGCCCCAACAGGGTATCCATGGCCTCCTCTTGGGCACCATGGGTATGAATCTTGACAAAACACCATTCTGGTCTGCCTTTGACGTGCACATGCGTTTTGATCCATAGGTCAATTCTCTCCGGCGTCGGCGGTGCGACCCTACGCACATCCGCACTCTCGATGCGAGGGAGGATGCCGAACTTACGCCGCTTCCAATTGAGCCCCAGCGGACCTGGGATGAGCATGAGGTCGCCCGAGGGGGCTTTACCCACCTCGACATCAACACCTCGGTTGTGTGACTTAGGACGAGTCGGATCGTCGGACGCATAATAGATGCTATTGATCTTCGCCGCCTGGGTATCGGACGGGGCGGAAGGCAAGGTGAAATCCGCATAGCATCCAAGATCTCGCAACACCTGAAGTTCGTTATTGATGCCGCACCATCGGCCGTCTTTACGGGAATTGTCGAGCGCCCAGTTGCCGTGTATGAAGGCAAACCGCACGTCACCGGTGGCCGGCTCCCACGGTAAGGCATCATGCACATGGACGAGCTTGGCGATGAAGACATTGATTTTTGCCCGAAGTCCTTCTTCGGTATCCTGGTCGTGATGCAGGTGAATTTCAATCTCCCCAAACCCTCGGGCACACAGATGGCTCAACGCGCGGAGATGTTCCTCACGGTATTCTTCCTCTGGGTAAAAGAAACAGTGTTTGGGGACCTGACCATCCGCATCCTGATGCCGTTCCGCCAAGGACGGATACTCTTGGCACCAACGGGCCACCCGCGCTCTTTCGACCTCCAGGGCCGGGCGCTGCCAACCGGGTTCGTAGTGGTCCACAAAGCAGAACATGACGTGTACAGGCCTGTCATGTTTCTTCTGCTTGCGCAAGGCACCACGAATGTAATCTGGCAACCATAGGAACATGTTCTTGCGATACAACTCGATCAAGGAGAAGAGCATCAGGCATCCTCCTCCCATCAAGAGTATGAGTATTGCTGCACACAGCATGGGGGAACTCTCCCTATAAACGAGTCTGAAACAGTTAGTAGATGAGTTACAATTAGAACCATTCGTGAAAATCGAACGGTATACAGGGGGGCGTCATCGTAGAGTTCGTTGCCATGTACCAGAGCTACCTCCTTTGAGATACCGCATGAAACCTATAGCAAATGCAAGGTTCATGGTCATGACAAATACCGGAAACAGGAGACGCCGTGGCACATTCCAATACTGACTGGCGATGTATAACGCATAGCACGCAGCGTAACTGCATACCTGCATCCAGAATAGCACTGCATACCAGCCCACGTGATACAGCAACGCATTGGTGAGCAGCGCGATGAACAATAATTGCGGTACAAACCAGCGCAATACCTTATGCGAAATATATGTGAACACAGGCATCCTGACGAGCGGACTCATGAACCTGAGTAACCGAAAGAAGGCTTGATAATTTCCCATCCCAATGCGGATACGCCTCGTGAACTCGGCAGCGATGCTTGGCGCCTCGAGTTCGTAAGCCATAGCCTCCGTATCGTAGATAATCTTGTGCTCTGCTGCCGCAATGTTCATAACGATTGTGAAATCATCTACAATGGTGTCAGGAGGTAGATGCACGAACAATTCGCGGCGAATCGCATAGTTCGCACCGTTCGCCCCCAACAACCCTCCTATTCTGCCTTCGTAAAACTTGAGCATACGCTCGGTACACCAGTAACGACTGTCCTGGTTGTCGGAACCATCTCGCACACCGATGAAGAGTTCGCCGCACACTGCCCCAACTTTGGGATCCGCAAAGTGCCTGACGAGCTTACGCAGGTCATCAGGCGCAAACTCGGTATTGGCATCGGAAAACACAACCAGGGGTTCCTTTACTTCCAGCATGATATTGTTCAAGACAGTAGCTTTGCCTCGCCGCGCTTTAAAATCGAGGCACACGACGCGTTCGCTCTCGAACACTCGTATAATTTCCGGCGTTGCATCGTCACTCCCATCAGAGCCAATATAGATTTTGTATCGGTCTTTGGGATAATCCAGGCTCAGGAGGTTCTGCAACCGTTTTTGGATGTGCTTTTCCTCGTTGTATGCCGCGATGACGATGGCTACCTCGGGCCATTCTTCCAAGTCTGCAACACGTCTGTTGTGCTTGTGGCTAAGATAAAAACGATCAGCTCGTGCCTGTTGAAAAGCCGCGATTAATGCGAGAACAATCGGGTACAATAGATAAGTATAGACAACCGAAAAGACCGTCAGCCAAAAAATGACTGCGAAAAGGACATGCATCGCCGGATGCTCCTTCTATACTCACGTTTCGCGCGAATGAAAATCGGTTGTTGAGAATCAAGTAACAAGCCCGTAAGAGCTCTCCAGCGGCACCTCCATCAGGGCGAGGATGCGCTTTTGCACGGCATGCAACGGTGTCAGATGATAGAGGAGCTTGCCGTCGATCTTGAGGCGCGCCAGCGTCACGCCGCGAAAAGCCTGCAGCAGCAGCGCCGTCGTCGGCGGCGCCGTCTGCCGTCCCGGCTGCCCCGGATAGCTGCCTTTGCGTGGAGCGCCTGCGTGCTGCAGATGGCGCCGCACGACGCATTGCAGCCACACCAACACGCGCAGCGCGAGACGCAACAGGCAGAGCAGCCCGACGAGCCGCTGTGCATCATGCAGGCACAACGGCGTGAGCGACAAGGAGCGCCCTTTCAAGCGCCCGACACCTTGTTCGCTCAGGGACGCGCTGCGAGACGCGGCGACCGCCTGCTGCAGGCGCAACGCCTCGGCCGTGTGATGGGTCGCAGAGACGCGCCAACCCAGCCGCCGCGCGGTGTGGGCTCTCGCCGCGTCGGCGCTCGCCGCACTGACGCGCCCACGCTCGCTGCGTACGATGGTGGCCGGGCGCGTCCCGTAACGGCGTTTGACTGGCTCATGGATTTCGGTGGTCACGGTGCCGTGCACCAGCCCAGCCACACGATAGGGCGCCATGATCGCGGCGACCGCTCGGTGCGCCGCCGCCGCGTCCGGCACGCGCGGCTTGCCTGGCTGGCGTTGAGCCAGCGCGGTGATCGTGGTGACGGCCCGTGGACGCGTTGGCGCACGGGCTTCTCCTGGCTCGCGGCACAGGCCAGCGAGCGCACCCCCAGACGGCGCTCCTGCCACGGGCGGGACTGCCCGGAGTGCTCCGGCGCGCTGCGTGCGCCCGGGTCGGCAAAGCCGAGCGCCACCGGATCGTCCGTCTCAGCGAGCGCATTGGTGGCCGGCGGCCAGCGGCTCGCGCTGGGCTTGCGCACACCGCGCAAGACAGGGGCAAGCACGCGGTCACGTTCCGCCTCCGGCCTCTGCGTGGCGGAGAGCGGGCCTAAAGAGGAATCTTGGGGTGCAACCATCGCAGCGCGGGTGCTGAGGGCCGCCATGTTGCAGTCGCCGACGGAGGTCAGCCCGCTGGGCCGGGCGATCTGGCGGACTTTGGCACTCTCCGGCAGCGAGAGCGGGTCATCGGCCGTCGGCGCACCACGCGTCCTTGCAAGTCGTAGACGCGCAGCACGGACTGATTGAGGGCGTGTTCAAACGCGCCCCAGCGGTCAGCGACGCTCAGGGAGTCGAGGAGCGTCGCCAACCGCTCATCGGTCAGGTCGCGTGGTTTGACCTGGCGGCCGAGGCACCGACTGAGGGTACGCCGCTGTGCTTTGACCCACGGCTCGACGCGCGCGAGCCGGTGGTCGCCCTCGGAGAGGATGAAGGCCAACCACACGACCGTTGTCCAGCCAAGACTCAATCAAGAATTATCCGTAGCCTGGAAGTACACGACCTTTTCCCGCGGAGATGCTGTTTGTTTGCCTTCTTTGGCCTTGGTGTGCAAGGCGACTTTGGCGAACAAGACCTTGTGCGCGGTGCTGAGAAGAATCAGCATATCGAGAAAGAACGACATATTTTTAATATAGTAGAGATCGAACTGCAACTTCTCTATCGCGTCCTCCACCGTCGCGCCATAGCCATATCGTACTTGCGCCCAACCCGTTATCCCAGGTTTTACCACTAAGCGCTGCGCGTAATACGGGATTTTCTCCTGCAGCTCAGCGACGAAATGCGGCCGCTCGGGACGCGGCCCCACAAAGCTCATATCCCCTATGAGTACATTGAACATCTGCGGGAGTTCATCGAGACCAGTACGGCGCAGAATCTTGCCCAGCCTGGTTATCCGGGGATCAGTTTCCTGAGCCCATACCGGGCCTGTCTCCTTTTCGGCATCCTGCACCATCGTCCGAAACTTAGAGAGCGTAAAAATCCTGCCATTCTCCCCGACCCGCTCCTGACGAAAGAAGACGGGCCCATACGAGTCGAGCTTGGTGAGAGCGGCGATCAGGGCAATCATAGGCAGTGCAATACATAACCCGACAGCGGCTAGCACCATATCCGTTAGCCTCTTGAGGGACCGCGTCAGGCTGTTCCTCGTAAAACCATCCGCAAAGATTAACCAGCTCGGTCGTAGATTTTGGATAATGATTTTTCCTGTCAATTTTTCGTAGAACATGGGCCAATCTTCAACACGTATCCCTTGTAATTTACAATCTAAAATTTCTTTATAAGGGAACATACCCCGTCGCTCAGACAGCGCCACCACCACCACGCTCGGCTTTCTGTCTTGTACAATCCTGGCAAGCTCTTGAATGCCTCCCAGAACACTGCAATCCAATACGTCATCAGTGCTTATAAAGTTTTCAGCAATAAGACCTTGCACTTCGAATCCATGACTGCTCCCCTCAGCCAATTCTTGAGCTATATTGCGAGCGATGTCATTCACTCCTAGGATTATTACCTTTTCTTTACTGTTATTTATTGCCCAATAATAGAGGAATCTAAAACAGATAATTGCTGGTACAAAAACTATGAGAGATGACAAATAATCCATGCTATGTAAATGTAATGAAGGCATAACAAAATTTATAGATGCAACAATAAAGAATATAATAACAAGACACATTGAAAATTTTGCAAAGAACTCACTCCGTCTAAGATGCAGTCGCGAGTTGTAGAGATCTACAACATAAAAGGTAATAGCGGTAGCAAGAGCAATCACGAGAGCTTTTGAGTACGTGTAATCCACATCTGCTGGTATAGGCTGAAAATAAAGAAATTGTTTTATAATAGAATCTGCATATACTGATCCAAAAACTATCATACTTTCAGCAATGACTAGGAAAGCCAAATTCCAAGGAATATAGTGCTTACAAATACGTATCATCTCGATCCTCAAGTTTTTTCAGGTTGACAAGGCTGGGATATTCCGCCCGACCTCATCTGCTCGGTACTTCAAATAAGGAGTCGGTTCACGCCGCTCTAACAGGTGTGACAGCGAAAGATACGTCGCTTGCCGCTTTGGGTGAGGTACGTCGCAATAGCACTCACGTTGCCCTGTTGCATTCGTCTATAATAAAAGCACTCAGGATTGGGACACGGTTGGCCCCAATCTTTGGGTTTCCGCATAGGTCAATCCTCCGGTGAGTGTGATGTGGCAATCTCACTCTATCCAGCGGATTGGCCTTTTGCTATTTTCAAAGTACTAACGGGTGAGCACCCAGTCATTAGGATTCACATAAAATAGGCTTCGCCCCTTTCAGTCACATGTAACTGCTCTTCACTTTATCTTCCTTATAGATATAAAGGTCTCGATCACCGTATCGGCCAGTCTGGTAAAAAGCCTGAGTCCTCGAAAGCCTCTTTCCTCCAGTGCCGAGGTGCTTTTGCCCCACACAGATGCCTCTGGGTGGCCAACGTCATGCTCGAAGCCGATATAAATTTGCAAAATCTTCTATACAAAGGTATTTTATATAATAATACAAATTATAATAATACTTGTCAAGTTAGCGCCATGCGGGCGGACTTTTCTCGTCCATCACGTGCTTGGCTCTCTTCCAACCTCGCCCCAAACCTGCAGTCCTGTCAGTGCTAGATGTATCATGAGCTTTTCCCCATCCCCGTTAGCGCTCGCGTCTGGGGGAATATCGCGGCGGAGACCACAACGCCCTCGCTTGATCTCACGCAGTTCGTTATAGACCACGCCGTAACGTGGATGCCACACTTTCCAGAGCATCATCTCCCCGCCACACCGAGTACAACGGAGCGGATCACGCCCCGTACTGGCAAGCACGCGAGCGCGGTAGCCCGCGTTCAAGGGGTCTGAATGCCCTACCGTTTTTTTGTGCTGAGGACGCCTCATATCATGAACGGTCGAGACCCAGCGCGTCACAGCAGAGCAGGTGATGAGGCTGTACACCATAGACCTGCTCGCTCTCTTGATCACCTATCAGGAATTGGACCAAGGCCACTTGTGTAAATAAGGACAACACAACCGTCGCCGTTGGGGTCGCTGTCGCGCCTTTGTTCCTCGGCACCTGCTGGTCATGGGTATGGAGATAGAGGCGCACCTGTCGCTGGATGATACTGTAGACCAGCAAGCCGACGACGGTGAGCATCGCCAAGGCGGCAGTCCGTTCGGGTTTCTCCAGCCACACGGGGGCGATAGCCGCAAGGTTCTTGATCCAACGAAAACCAGGTTCCACAGTGGTATTTTGGTCTTGATAGGTCTTCAGAATCTCTGTATCCGTACCCTCCTCAGGGCGCACCGTCGTGGCGAGTACCGTCCACCCATGATCTTCCTCGGGGTAACTCAGAACCTCGACCTCGACCACCACACGAGAGCCCGACTCGGTCGGGGGTGGGGCTGTCTTCGCGGGCCGTCCTCGACAGGCGCGGCGCGTGCGGCGGAGCTCTGCAATGATGCCAGAGCGGACCGTGTGATACCGCCAGGGGCGCGGTCGGTGCCCGCGGTGTCCCTGCCCCCGCCCCTCATACGCGGCGATGGCGGCTTCGGCATCAGGCAGGCAGGCGCACCACTGGGTGTGCACCTGCCGCACGTGGTCGGCCACGGCCCCAGCTTCCTTCGCTTGGGCCGCTGCATAGGACTGAACTTGCTGCTGCGCCAGTTGACTCGAATGCACGACGATAAAGCGCAGCTCCTCCTGCGCGACGCGTCCCTCGTTGTATTCGACCTCCACCGGTTGGAACACGCTTTGGCCATGCCAGCGTCGGGGCGCTTCAGCCTTGGTCCGCCCCGGTTTCTCCACCAACAGCGGTAATGCGGATTGTTGCTGCCCCCACGCTTTGAGCTCCTGGCGTACAGTACAGGTGCGTAGGACTAAGGTCACGAAGCCAAGGCCCTGCTCCAGACACAACCCGAGGGTGCGGCGACTCTACGCCTTCCTATCTGCCACAATCCCACGGACCCCCTCCAGGCCCAAGGCCAAACATTCCTCAATCGCCAGTGGCGTTTCCACACTATCACTACGGTTACCATCTCGGATGCCGATGCGCAGGGGTATGCCTCCATCCCCCCTGACCCCACGACTGAGGAGCACCTGCTTGAGATCGGCACGGCTGTCTTTGCTATGCCCATGAGCGGGTCGGGGGGCTCGTGGCGTTTGCGGTTCATCCTCATAGGCCCCATAGAGCACAATGGTCGTAGTGTCCTGATGCAGCCATGGGGTTGGAATGGCATACACCTCCAGCGCTTTAGCGCAATAGCACCACACACGTTGTTGAGATGCGCCGCAAACAGCGCATCCAGAATGCGCCCTCACCGGTAATCATGCAGCGAGGCATGCGTGAACCCCGGCTGCAGCAGTGCCACCATCCCGCGCTCTTCCAGCCGTTTTCCCACCTTGTAGAGGGCATGATCTCCATCGAGAATCGCGAGGACCAACGCCTCGATCCCACGCCCACACGAGAGCACATGTGCAGGGCAAACCGGGCCATAACATCCTTTCCGCAGGTGTCAACTTTTGCCGACCTTACGCGCTATCCAGCACTTCGAGAAGCAATCATGCGGGGAAGCGGCAGAATGAGGCTTCGATGCACGATAGACCATGCATTGGTATTGAAGGACTTCCGCTGATCGAACACGGTCGGCATATGTGCACACTGACGTAAACAAAGTCATGGCACGGTTTGTGCAGGGTGGGATCAGACGGTCGATCACAGTGGCGATCTCCAGATGCCGTAAGACTCCCAAGACCAAAGGCAAATGTGCTACGGGATCACTCTGTTGTACTGCAATGGCCATGATGCACCTCCTGTCGTAGCTTCTCGCTGACAGCATCATAGCGCAGTGCCCTCTGATACAAGAAGCAGCTCCTGAAAAATTTGAGGTGAAAAGGCATGAGCCTCGGGCCACAACAACGACAACATGCCTGTTCCCCCATGCGGTTATTCTGCCTCAAACTTCACGGGAGCTGCTAAGAGCTGGCCTCTCCTCCTGAGCAAAAATTGGGTGGTGCAACCTAATCCCTTGAACGTGGGCCTCATACATTGCCACGTCCGGCCGACGACCAGGAGCAGGAGCAGGGCTGCCAGCGTGGGGTCGGCATCCATGCCCGGGCGCAGGGTGCAACCCCCACCGCCCCCGCTCCCACTGCTCGCCTGGGCGGGCGCGGTAAGGGACGGCTGGGAATAGAGGAACACGGCCCCATCGCGATCGTCCTGCGTCAGCGTATCCACGTCAGAGAGGTGGCTGTTCATGATGGCCACCACCGTCTGCCCCGCCTCGTCGGGATGTTCCAGCCCAAGCACATGCCCCAATTCGTGGAGCAGGACCCGCTGGATATCGATCGTGGGAAACAGTCCCAGGGTGGCTTCACACGGGCGCAGTGGACCGGCATAAGCGTTCCAACAGAAATTCGCATGTGCCAGTCACAGGGGTCCGCCTCCGTCGTGTCCATCGTAAAGAAGTTGGGCACGACCGTATTCCAGAAGGCCAACACCTCGGCGGCGCTGGTGTCCCAACTGGTGGTGCCATTAGCCAGCGTCGTCCCAGGGGGCACGCTGCCCAAGTTGACGCTCATCGTGACCTGCGGGAGCGCCCAGACGACCGGGCTCCCGGTGGTTTGATTCGGCACCACGAAGAAGGACTCCACGGCAGTATCAAACGCAAAGGCCTGGGCGCACTGCGGCGTGAGGCCCAGCGCTGCGGCGAGGAGCAGGGGGAGCAGCCGTGTGTAGTTACCGCGCATGGGAGAGCCCTCCAAGGTCGTCCGCGTTCCCCGCACCCGAACCTTCCTGGGACAGGACGCGGAGCTGCGCGTGGATGCGCTTGACGAAGGCCTCGACCGTCACCTCTGCCGCCGAGCGCAGGGACTCCCGCGACTGCCCCAGCGGTGGTCCACCAGGGGGCTTGGCGTGCGGCTGCTCAGAGAAGGGCCAGACCACCGTCTGCTGGCGCGCGGGGTCCCACTCTACGCGGAACACCCCTTGATGCAGACCGACGACCGGAAAGAGCGCGGAGAAATTCCCCTGGATAAAAAGAATATAGCGTCGGCCTACCTCAAACTGGGGGAGCCCCGGGTAGACCTCCCCCCGTTGGTCGACGACTCCACCGCTGACACGGAGCACGTACTCGGTGTCGTGCCACTCGCCTTTGATCATCTCGAGATCCGCGAGCGTGACATAGGTGTACATCCGCTCCCCCTGCGCCGCCACGGCACTGGTGACCTGCGTGACCGTGCCGATGAGCACCCAATCCGCGAGCCCGACCAACTCCGCAAAGGTCCGCGGCACGGCGGTCAGCGCCCAACTGCTCGTCGTCCAGCCGAGAACGAGCAACCAGACGACCACGGCCGCACCGAGGCGAGGCCGCATGCCGCCTCTACGCTGCAGAGAGTCATGCCACGAGATGGGGCGCGAGAAGACGAGCGCAGGAGAGACGGGTGGTCGCGTGGGGGCTGCCCTATGAGCCACCGCGGAGCCGAAGAACACAGCCCTGCCCAGACCTGCTCCGGAACGCGGAGAGCGTCCAAGCGCACCTAGCAGGGCGCAGACAAGCTTGCCCCAACCATCAATTTTTGGTACTCTTTTAGACACCATGAGGGCTACTCCTCGTGAGGATGCGGGCTGGCGATTGTGCCCGCCAAAGCTTGATCACCAGCCCTCTCTTTTTGTCTGTACCTAATCTAGCAGTTCGAGAAGCCGCTGCTGCCCCTCACGAAAGAGGCCACCAAAAAATACAGCCCTATCCCCCCCGACGCTGGGATGAATACGGTCCGACTGCGCCTTCTCTAGGCTGCGCTACAAGGTATGTACGCCACCTCATATTATAAAGATATTGGTGTATGCAGAGACAGGAAGAGACATGTACAGCTCCTCTGTCCTCCATCACCCTACATAAAAAAGATACCCACCGGGAGACGCCGAGCACATCGATGCAGGCGCCCATTTTGCCCTGGACAAAAGTGCCTACATTTAGGGCCCTGGGCATTGTGCACCCCGCCAGGGGACATATGGGTCCTGTGTGCCATGATCTCCGGCAGGCGCTTGGACCACAAGGGGTTGGGTCGCAATTTTCCTCGCTCAATTTATCGGACTCGCTCAATTTATCGGACTTTGTAGCGGTGGCACTGGTTCAGTCTGATGGGGGCCGCTCAGTGATGGGAATTCCTGGACAAATCGGGCTCTACCTGTCATACGTCATCGACCCGATCAACCCTAAAATGAGGGCGATGACATGGAACTGTTACGACTCAAGTGCCCGGTATGCCACTCTGCTGATATTCAACATCATTCGCCCTATACCACAAAGAATTATAGTGACCGTATCATTTACAAATGTACTACCTGTCCGGCCTATTTCTCTGAGACAAAAAATACCCTCCTGGAAGGTTTGAAAACCCCTGTGAGCGTGATCTGGCAAGTGGTCAAGGCACGTACCGAAGGGATGGGATTAAATGCCGCCGCTCGCACCTTTGATAAGGCCAAGAATACGATCCTTGCTTGGGAAAGAAAGTTCTGGTTGTAACGGATTCTGTTGATGGTCTGAAGTGGGGTTGAACACCGCCCCCGATTGCGAGATGTTAGGGTTGACTCATCAACCCCCTCTTCGCACATCGAGGCAGGCATGACCACGATAGCACATCCGACCACAAAAGGATACCGCACGATCCGCTTACCCCTGACCGAGTCCGAATATGACCGTTTTCTCACGGATCGATCCTATGCCAAAGCTCGGCTAGAGGAGCTCTACGAGGAGTGTGCCGCATTGTTTCCCGACGCCTTTCCATGGGGCTATTCGTTTTGCGGTTATACAGAGCCCTCGATCAAACAGCAACTCCTGTGTCGCCGCATTCGTCTGCGTCTGGAGCAAGGCCGTACGGTCTTTACCATCGCACCCGCCTTCGTCATGCCTTCCATGACGGGGCGGACCCAAGACGTCGACCATGCGCTCTTCTTGATGCGATTTCATGTGCCCTGTTGGGCCATTGCGCACGTGTTTGGCCGCGATGCGATGTACTGGTATCGCCTGGAGCAAGGTTTGGGTCGCTTCAGTCTCGTCGGCACGACGGTCAAAAACCCCGAGCGATTACCCAAGGACCTGGTGGCCGATGAAAAGCATAGCTGGTTGAAAGGCGAGCGGGTTTCTATCGCCACCACCGCTGCTCAAGACTGTCTCTTGGGAGCATCCGTTGCGCCCTCAGCCTCTCAGGCAGACTTGGAAAAAGCGTATGGTGTGTTTGCCAGCGAAGCTCGGACCCTGGACGCCAATTATGCGCCCCAAACCGTCAATACCGATGGCTGGCAAGCCACGCAAGGCGCTTGGAAGGCCCTATTCACCCACATCACGGTCATCCTGTGTTTTCTCCATGCGTTTCTCAAAATCCGTGATCGGGCCACCAAAACGTTGGGCGATGTGTTTGCTCAGGTCCAAAAGCGGGTGTGGGAGGCGTATCACGCCCCGAGCAAACGGGCTTTTTCCCAACGTCTTCGGCGCTTGCGGCAATGGGCCGAGACAGCCCTCCCAGAGGGCGTGATGAAGAGCCATACCCTGGACTTGTGCAGCAAACGCGATCAGTTCAGTAAGAGCTATGATCACCCAGAGGCGCATCGCACCAGCAATATGGTGGACCGGCTGATGAAGTTTTTGGATCGTGCCTTTTTTCATGCCCAATATTTCCACGGCATGCTCGATTCGGCTGAGAGCCGCGTACGTGCTTTAGCTTTGCTGTGGAACTTCTGTCCATCGTCTCCTCAAACGGTGCGCAAACACGCTGGGCAAGCCTGTCCAGCCGAGCGTCTCAGTGGCAAGCGCTACGCCGATAATTGGCTGGAGAATTTACTGGTTTGTGGCTCGATGAACGGTGTCGAGCAAGATCCACAGAATCCGTTATAACCAGGAAAAGGCTACAATGTCCATCGTGGGCTTCTTCGTAGGTTGAGAGTTGAGGTCGCGGTGGACTACAACTCTACTACAGCGCTACGACAGAAGCCCTTTCACGTGAGCGCATTTTGGCGAAGGTATTGTCTTGACACAGTCCATGAATTTGGAGTACTCAAGGCACACAAGCGTTGGACCAGAGAGCCCATCGTAGAGGCGCTCTGGTGCCAAGGGCACGCGTCGGTTCGCGCTGTCCCTAACCCGTGGGGAGAGGAGGCAAGGTATGCACCCACGCCTGAGGCTCTGGATAGGTATGCTCATCATGGTGTCGCTGGTCACGGTACCAACGGCTCTCCTGGCGGCGGAGTGGGCAGAGGTGACAGACTGGCGCCTCTTGGAAGCCGACAAAGACGCCAGCAACTGGCTCACCTACTACCGGACATACAACGGCTGGCGCTACAGTCCGCTGTCTCAGGTCAACGCGCAGACGGTCAAACGGCTCACCCCGAAGTGGATGCTGTCTCTCGGTGAGGCCGGGAACCAACAGGCGACGCCGCTTGTGAACGGCGACACGATGATCATCACGTCGCCCCTGGGCGTGGATCTCAACCGCGTCTATGCAGTCGACGTGACCAGCGGGCGCGTGCTGTGGAAGCACGAACACAGGCTCCCCGATGATCTCGCTGGCTTGGCACTTTTGGTCCCAATGAATCGAGGCGCCGCACTCTACAAGGACAAGGTCTACTTTGGTACCCTCGATGCGCAGCTCGTAGCCCTGCAAGCGGCCACCGGTGAGGTGGCATGGAAGACGACGGTAGCCGATTACAAGGACGGCTACTTCTTCACCATGGCACCCCTGGCTGTCAAGGGCAAAATCCTCGTCGGTAGTAGCGGTCCCGGCGAGATGGGGCCGCGCGGTTTCGTGGCCGCCTTCGACGCCGACAGCGGCCAGGAACTCTGGCGCACTTACACGATTCCGGCTGCCGGCGAGCCCGGCTCTGACACCTGGGCCGGCGAGTCGTGGAAGTACGGCGGGGGCTCCG
>WNGR01001203.1_pt1 | contig 31147 bp, 31 predicted proteins | sample 5407581 | NCBI WGS metagenome assembly WNGR01 (sample SAMN13153383, study PRJNA577476) | soil metagenome | isolation source: 80 cm soil or saprolite under Garry oak tree replicate 2 | place: USA:California | collected 2016-06-15
TGGTGTGCAGCACCAGCATCTTGAGGGGCGGCGGAAAATCGGGCAGGCTGTCTATGTTGCGTTCCGCCAGGGCCGCGCCAATCTGGATGTGCCCCAGCAGCGTGCCCTCAACGGTGTACTCGAAACCGATGTCCCATGACAGCTCGCGCACCTTGCCGATGTCGTGCAGTATCACGCCGGTCAGCAGCAGGTCGCGATGCAGGATGGGATAATGCGGCGCCACACGGTCCGCCAGCGTAAGCAGGCTGATTACGTGCTCAAGCAGACCGCCCAGCCACGCATGGTGCAGTTGCTTTGCCGCCGGAGCTTCGCGGTAGGCACCCGCAATCTGCGGATCGGCGAGCACCGTTGAAAGCAGAAGTTTCAGATTGGGTTCGGTGAAGCTTTCGACAAACCCGAGCAGCTGTTTCCACAGCGCCTCCACATCGTAGGTGGTGGAGGGCATCAGGTCGCTCTTGTCGGCCTCGTTCGCGGACGCCTTACGCAACTGCTCCACCTTCATCTGCAGGCGGTCGTTGAAACGCGATATGCAGCCGCGGACCTTTACAACATCGCCGCGATCGAAGTCCTTGCTGATCCGCGGATCCGTCAGCTCCCATGCGCGCCCTTCCAACTGCCCCGTCTTGTCACAGAAGATCAGGCTCAGATACGGCTTGTTGGTCTGGGTGGTTCGCTGCTGTTTTTGGATTACGAGGAAGAAACTATCGAAGTATTTCCCGTCTTCAAAATTGGCCAGATCGGCAATATAGATATCTTTCATTCTGCGGAAAGCTTATCGCAAAGTAGCTTCCAGCCGCCACCCGCGGCTCCGTCTTCAACCCCAGCACCGAGCACTGCCCAAACCCTCACAGGACATGCAATGATTTATTTGGATCGATGCCGATGCATATAGAAGAGACGGAACAGTCCATTGCGATCAGGGAGATGGAGGCCGGCGACGCTGAGGTGGTCTCGCGGCGCACCGAGCAGCTTGGGTATGACCGGACTCCGGAAGAAATCCGCGAGTGGATCGCCGGGCTCGACTCAGTCCGAGGACGGCAAGTGGCCCTTGTCGCCTGTATTGCCGCCGAGATTGTGGGATGGATCGAGGTGTCGATTGAGCGCCGTTTGCAGCAAGCATGAAGGAGAGGGAAATTTCGATGACCTGGATCGCCGTACTAGTAGGTGTTGTGGTGGGACTCGTATCGGGGGTGGTCGGAATCGGCGGCGGCATCCTGTTCGTTCCCGCACTGGTCTGGTTCTTTGGCATGGACCAGTACAAGGCCCAGGGCACTTCGCTTGGGGCGCTGCTGGCACCGGTGGGCATCCTCGCGTTCTATGAGTATTACCGCAAAGGCAACGCCGACCTTCGCATCGCGCTGCTGCTGGCGGCGGGTTTCCTGGTGGGGGGCTACTTCGGAGCTGTCGGCGCGCAGCACATTTCTGAGCTGTGGCTACGCCGGATCTTTGCGCTGACTCTGATCACGGTAGGCGCGCGCATGTTCTTTACTCGTTGACTCCTTCGACAGAAACAGCCCGGGCGATGAATCTCAACCGCACGTAGTCGGCAACCCAGGTTCCCTCTTCGTCGCGCAGTGCCGGCTCAAGCAGCGCGCAAGTCTCTTCTACCATTGTCTCTCGCAGATTTTCCGGCAAGCCTTCGAGAACTCCGCGGCGAAACGTGCGCAGCCAGGACGCCATACCGCCTTCGCCCAGCACAGTGGGGCGCGGAATCAGCACGATCTTGTCCACACGAAAGCCGTGCTGCTGCAGCCGCCGCGTATAGCCCTGGGGTGTTGCATAGTAGTTGACGCCCTCTTCGAGACTGCCATATCCGTGCCGCTCGAGACTCGCCATCAGCGCAACGCGAATGGCGGCGATGTTGCCGTGGCCGCCCATCTCCGCGACGAAGCGGCCACCCGGCTTGAGCACTCGCCGAACCTCGGCCATCATGGCGTGCTGGTTGCGAACCCAATGCAGGGCCGCATTCGAGAAGACGGCGTGGAACGATGAGTCGCTGTAGGGCAGGCTCTCGGCGCTGGCCTCATCAGCCGCGATGCCCCGAGCACGCGTCGCAGCCACCATGGCTGCAGAGGCATCCACACCCACTACATCGGCTCCGCTTGCCGCAATGCGCGCCGTGAGTTGCCCGTCTCCGCAACCAAGATCGAGAATTCGCTCTCCCGGGTGCGCATAGGATTTATCGCAACGGGCGAGCCGCGAACGATCTCTCAATGAAAAGTTTACGTGCATCATTCCGCCGATGCAAAGGCATGTGGTGGTATAGTTCGTTCACCCCAGACCGTTGACGAAGGATGGTCCATGGCTGATTCCCCGGCTCCTGCTTCTCCACGCACCAGCTTTCAACTCGTACTTGCGATCTTCATAATGATCGCCGTGCCCGCGGCGTTGACGCTTCACACCGCGCGCCTTTCGCCAAGCGTCGACACAACGGCACCGGACCTGACGCCCTATGGTTACACCGTCAGCCTGCTTCTCTTTGTGGTGCCTATCCTTGTGATCAGCATCTGGTTTTTGCCGAAGGAAAGCATTCATATTTCAAAAAAATCGTTCGTGCGGACGATAGGGATTCTCTTTCCGCTCGGGGCGGCGCTCGACTTCTTTTTTGCGCGCGTATTCTTCACTTTTCCTAATCCCAATGCCACCCTGCGCATCATGGCTCCCGCGCTGGGCGGGGGTGTGCCCGTTGAGGAGTACCTGTTTTATTTCACGGGGTTTGTCTGCGTGCTGCTGATTTATATCTGGCTTGATGAATACTGGCTGGCGGCCTACAGTGTTCCGGTAGATGCGGAACGGCGCACCGATTTTCAGCGCCTGCTGCGCTTTCATCCAGAGTCGCTGATACTCGGGTTGGGTCTGATCGTGGGAGCAATTGTGTTCCGCCACTTCTTCGTGAGCGCGCCCGGCTTTCCCGGCTACTTCATCTTTCTTGTCGTGGGAGCTCTCGGTCCATCGGCAGTCCTGTTTCCGTCGGCACTTCCAGTGATTAACTGGCGCGCGTTTGGGCTTACCTTCTTTCTGGTTCTGCTGATCAGCCTGCTGTGGGAGGCGACCCTGGCGCTGCCTTATGGATGGTGGGGATTTCAGGATGCGCAGATGCTCGGCATCCGCATTACGGCATGGAGCGGCCTGCCTATCGAAGAGGTCTTCGTCTGGAGCGCGGTCACCTACGCCACCACCATTGTTTACGAAACAGTGCGCCGCTGGCAGTCATCTGGCAAAGCGGCGAGGCACGCATTTTTAGGGCCGCCACCATCGGCATGAACCCGTTTTGAATCTGGCACCTTCTTGACTCAGTCTCTACACCGCCGTTGCGAGTATCAGACCGGATGCGGAACGTACCCGGGGCCAGGAGCTGTTGCCGCTAATCAGTCCCAGACCAATTACACTTGTGCTTTGCTCTCAAAAATGCAGGAGCGAATCGAATACTGGCTGGTTGTCGCTGTGGCGCGTACCCTCGGGCGTATGCCGCGCGGTCTGGCGCGCCTTGTTGTGCGCGCACTCACGCTGGCTCTCTACCTGGCGCTGGGCCGCTTGCGCCGTGTCGGCGAGCGCAACCTTTCACTGGCACTTTCTGAGTTGCCAAGGCCAGAACGCAACCGAATCCTGCGCCGCGTATTTCGCAACCTGGGCTGGCAGTTGGTGGAGTTTTGCCGCATGCCCCGCTACACTGCGCAAAACACGCAGGGCTGGATCCGCACGGAAGGTCTTGAGCATTATCTTGCCGCCGAGGCGCGCGGCAAAGGCGTCCTGATCCTCACTGGCCATCTGGGCGCATGGGAGCTCTCAAGCTTTTACCATTCGCTCCTGGGTCATCCGATGGGGATGGTCATTCGCCGCCTCGACAACCGGCTGCTCGACGCCTATGTCAACGGCGTTCGGTGTACTCACGGGAACCGCGTGCTGCACAAAGACGACTTTGCCCGCGGCCTGCTCACCGCCATGCGCGCGGGGCAGACCGTGGGCATTCTTATGGACACGAACATGACTCCGCCGCAGGGCGTGTTCGTTCGCTTCTTCGGCATCGAGGCCTGCACGGCTTCGGGCCTGGCACGTGTCGCGCTCAAGACCGGCGCCGCTGTGGTTCCGGGCTTCCTCCTGTGGGAGCCGTCGGAGCGTCAATACGTTCTCCATTTCGGCCCCGAACTCGTTTTCGAGCGCTCGCCAGATCACGAAGCGAATATTGTGGCCGCGACGCAGCAATGCAACGATGTGCTCGAGTCATGGATTCGCCGTTATCCTGACCAGTGGCTTTGGATTCACCGGAGATGGAAGACAAGGCCTCCGGGGGAACCGGGGCTCTACTGAATTTTGGGAGACAGGAGTCCGGCTCATCCAGCAAGATGGGAATTGGAAATCCGCTTAATAGGGCGGGGGCAGTCCCTCTAACCCAAGGGCGATAGGATGCGAAGATGATGACGCTCGGCCAACTAATCGAAATGCTCGGGGGTAAGCTCGCGCAGGGAAGGCTGGACTATCACGTCGAGGGAGTCAATACGTCCGCGCTTGCCAGCCCTGTTGACCTTGTATTTGCTGAGGATGCAGCGTCCGCTGGTGAAGCCCTGAAAAGCAATTCTGGAGCAGTCGTACTGCGGCCCGGGAATCCGGAGATTTATGCGGCCTTCGGAACCAAGTGCATCATCGAGGCGACGCAACCGCGCCTGTGGTTTGCTCGCGCCGCCAAGCTGCTCAAGCCGGTTATCGCTGCCAGCGGCACGCATCGCACTGCATCGATCGGGGACCATGTGGAACTCGGAGAAAACGTCACCATCGGCCCATGTGCAGTCGTCGATGATTACGCTCAAATCGGTGCCGGAACGCGCGTTGAAGCGGGCGCCATCGTCGGTCGCGGAATCCACATCGGTCAGGACTGCCGCATCTATCCCCGCGTCGTGCTCTACCCCGGCACCACGCTCGGCGATCGCGTAGTCATACACGCCGGCGCAGTGCTCGGAGCGGACGGCTTTGGATATGTGCGCGACCCGGCGACCGGCGCCTACACTCAATTTCCGCAGCAGGGCACGCTGATGATCGAAGACGATGTGGAGATCGGCGCGAACTCCACCATCGACCGCGGCGCCCTGAAGGAAACGCGCATCCGGCGCGGCACGAAGATCGATAACCTCGTCCACGTCGGCCACAATTGCGACATCGGCGAAGACGTTATCCTAGTCGCTCTGACCGGCATCTCCGGGTCCAGCTCAGTTGGTAAAGGCGCTGTGATTGCGGGACAAGTAGGCATCGGCGATCATGCTCATGTCGGTCCTGGCGTGATCCTCGGCGGACAGGCCGGCGTGCTCAGCGGCAAAACCGTCACCAACGAAGGGCTGAAACCCGGCACAGTGCTTTGGGGAACCCCAGCGCGACCTCTGAAGCAAGTGCTGCGCGAACTAGCGGTGCTCGCACGACTTGCGAAAGAGCGTCGTCGCGTTTCCGAGCCCACGCCGGTTTTCGAAAAGGATCTGCACGAATCGGATTCGAAGTAAGAGAGAACCTCGGCTGATTTGGTCGGATCATGAGCACCGGCCAATTCTGTCGGAGAACACAACAGATCGCTTCAGAAAAAGTTAAAGTTCGCCACCGTGGTAGTCGATATCCCTCGTAACAGCATTTTTATCGGGAGGAGGACGACCATGGAAATTGGACCGATCCATCCCGTTCGCCCCGTTTCCATGGTCAAGCCTTTGCGTCCCGACGTAGACCTTTCAGGAATCTTCGCAGTTGAGTTTCGCAAGCAAACCGAGGACGAGACGTACGAGTCAAGCCAACAACAAGCCGCGCGCGGCCTCGAAGACGAGACGGCTCCCGAGGATGGCTTTCAGGAGGACGCTGACGACGAGCCCGGGAACGACACAGCATCCGGCAATTTATTCTCGCCGGCCGCTGGACCAGGCAAGATAAGTTTTTTCGCTTGAGCACAATCCAAGGTTTGGCAGGTCAGGCGCTCTGGATTCCGAGCCGGGATTTAAGAATTCGTACGCGATCGCGAGCAACGGTGAGTTGTGTGTGCTGCGCGTCTTTGAGCGTGACGACAACTTTGCCGGCGAACCACGAGTTCAGTTCCTGGATCCAATCCACATTTACCAGGACGGCGCGGTGTATGCGCAAGAAGCGCGCTGGATCGAGGCGCTGCTCGAGATCGGCAATCGTCTGATCGATCACATGGTTTCTGCCGTTCACCGTCGCGTATGTCAGCTTGTCGTGGGCCGCGAAGTGCGTTACTGATTCGACATCGAGAAATGAAATGCGCTCGCCCACGCGTGTGGCAATGCGGCGCGGATAATCGGGCCGGTCGACTCGCAGAGATGCCGCCAGCTCTTGCAGTAGCGCGGGCAAATTTCGATTCTGTTGCCATTCCGGTTTCTTGACAGGACGTATTCTCTGAAGCTTGTTGAGGGCGCGCTCCAGTTGCTCCGGCTCGATGGGCTTGAGCAGGTAATCGATGGAGTTCACTTCAAACGCACGCAGCGCATAGTGATCGTACGCCGTCGTGAAGATAACGAAAGGCTGCTCAGCCAGGCGCGACAGCAGCTCAAAGCCATTCATGCCCGGCATTTCAATATCGAGAAACAGCACATCGATGGACTTTCCCTGAGGTGCCGACAAGAACCGGATAGCCTGCACCGGATCGGTGGCGCTGCCCGCAACTACGAGGCCATCAAAATTTGTGAGCAACCGCGTCAACCGTTCAATCGCGAGCGGTTCGTCATCGACGAGATAGGCGTTGAGCGTTATCTTCTCCATGGCAAAGCGGATCACTCCTCGAGAAACAAGAGGCTCACAATGGTTCTGTCATTCTTTCGGTCCAGCTCAAGCTGTCCGCGTTCGCCAAACAAGAGATCGAGGCGCGCGATGAGATTGCCCAGCCCGTGTTCGGGATTGATAGCTTCGAGCGAAAAGCCCGGCCCGTCGTCGGCAACTTCAAGCCGCACGCGTCCGTTATCGCGCGAGGCCGACACACGGATCATAGCTCCCTCAGCCCTGTGCGCCACCACATGCTTGATGCAGTTCTCCACCAGGGACTGCAGCGCCAAGGGCGGTACGCGCACTATTTCCATGCCTCGGGGAACGTCAATCTCGTAACGCAGCCTGGCGCCGAATCGCGTGCGCTCAATCTCGAGATAGTCATGCACAATCTTCATTTCCTGCGCCAGGGGCACCAGGCTGTCATGCTTTGCATTGAGTGAGAACCGCAAGAGCGATGCCAGCTTTGCTACGGTATCCTCAGCACGCTTTGGATCCGATGGAATCAGGGCGGCAATGGAGTTGAGCGTATTGAACAGAAAATGAGGATGAATCCGTGACTCCAGCGATGAAAGCTGAGCCTCGGCAACCAGCTTTTTTGCGCGCTCCTGCTCCACCTGTTGCGTGCGCAGTCCGAGTGTGGCCGTTTGCAGCCGGTGGCGCAGGGTTTCATACGATGTGATGCTAAGTCCTGTCACCAGTGTAATGACAATCGCAAAAGGATACGCGGATCGAAACTCAATCCAGTATTCGCGCCGTGGAACAATCCGAATCAGTTGGAACACAATACCCGCCCCCAGGCAGCCGACCGTTGCCGTAAAGAGCAGCACTACAATAAGGACCGGTGCCAGGAAACGCTGATATTTGGGCGAAAAATGATAAGAAATCCACGTAAGCAGCACGGCGGAGGGAAGGCAGATCATCGCCGTATAGATCAACGAGAAAAGGAATTTGCGGCCGGCATGCGAAAGCTCGGCATGGCCTGCCACGAGAAGAAGGATGGCAGCCAATACAGCAATGGATGGCACCAGCCAGACCGCCTTGAACGCTCCCTCCACGAGTCCCAAAGTGCCCTGGGAATTGGTTGCGCCTGGCTCGGTTTTTGGACAAGGCTCAATCATAGCTGGAATCGAATTCCCATTGAAGTGGATGTGGAGTAAGGAGCGGCGCCATACTCCGATGCTTTGCTGCCTGACGGTACAGTCATATGCAGATAAGATGAGACATGTTTTCCGAACCACCGGTTGACGTCCAGCACCAACGTATAACTTCGATCATCAAAGTTACTCACTAATCCGCCAGACATGTCCCACTCCTTCCAACCGGGTAACTCGCGCAACCGCGACTTACCTGCATTCAGAAAGCCATAGTGTTGCCTGCCGGCGGCCGGCGACAGACCCGTGCCGCGAAAGTATGCGGTATTCGGCGGTGTATAGAACTCACCAATGAAGGTGACGCCGCGCGCCGTCGTGTACTTGGCGCCCAGCAGCAATGCTTCTCGCTCTCGCCACGCCGATTCACCGTGGACTTCCCACGCTTGCCCCACCACGCGCGTGAACGTGAGGGCGCCAAACGTATCTGCCCCGCGATCGTGGCCTGCGATGAGCGAAGTGTCGAATCCATGCACCAGAACGTTATACCGGAATGCCGTGGTGTCGTGCAGGTTTGTTTCAGTGCGAGCAAGCGCGGCGGTGGACCACGCCAGCGAAAGCGCGTGCGGGCCTCGCACCCAGTCGGCCTTGATCATGTCACGGCCTTCGCGCACGTTGAGCCGGTCAGAGGGATCGGTGGCCACTCGCGGAGGATCGAGCGCACCTGCTGCGGCAAATGCATATCCCGTGCCCCAGCGCACCATCTTGCGGCCAGCCATCAGGTCGAAGTCACCTGCCGAGAGCCCCGCATATGTCTCCTTGACGTGCATCCGCGTGCTGGTGTCGGCGTAAGTCGTCGAAATGCCCACGAGGCTGGACGAAAAGCTCCATTGCTTGCGATAACGCAGGCTGAACGTGGGCTCAAGCAATACCTGGTTGAGAACCTCAGGAGCCGGCACGCTCAGATTGCTGTAGAACGTGGCATCGTCGATCACTGCGACAGAGTACCGCGTTTGTAGTCTGCTGCCTTCCTCTCCGGAGCTATCCGTCGGCGGAGAGTCCTGCGCAGCGCACGCAAATGTGCTCAGAGAGAGGATGATCGAAAGTGGCAGGCAGCGCTTCATGAGTTCTTCGATCTGCGTTCGGTAAGATTAGGGTGCCTCGCCTTAGAACCTTTCTGATCGCCCTTGATAGAACAACTTGTCCGGCAGAGCGCGAGGGGCGGATCCGGAGTACTCAAGCACGCTGTGCGAGCCGTGCCGTATCTCGTCGTAAAGCGTCAGGCGATGCAACAACATCTTGCCTCCGGATTCGGCATACTCATCGAAGGTTGCCGATTTGATATGTTTGCCGGAGGTGAGGTAGAACTCGGCTCGCACCGGCCGCGCATCTTCCATGCGCACCCAGTAAAGAATTCTCTGATAGGTCGAACCTTTGCGTCTGGCCGTTAGTTCGAGAACGTAACAAGATTGTGTGCCTACCTTCTCTGAGCGTACATAGACCGGCTTGTAATCGACGGCATAGTTGGTGCGTGCGACATCGCCGTTCGATGCGTCACCACTGAGCCGTTCCAGAGGAGTGATGCGCACGGGCCGGCTGGTATCGGGCAAGTAAACCCACATATCGTCGCTGAGCATCAGCAGGTGGCGGCCTTTTTCGCGGGGGCTCATGAACTCGACGTAGGTTCTGTCGGTGCCCTTCTGCGAGACCTCGTAGAGTTTCTCCTCGTCTGATTTGCCCGATTCATAGTTGGTGATCTTCACTCGCGTGACAAACGAAGGCCATCCATTACGGAATGTGTCTGACTGCTTCAGCAGGGCTTCAGCATCCACTCTTGCAGGACTGGCCGCGCGGCCAGCCATCGCGCATGCCAACACAAGGCTGACGAAGAACAGCAGGAAAAAAGCGCGAAGGATGTAGTTGATTTTAGACATGGGCCAATGCCTCAGAGATTTGCAGCCGCGATGCGCGAATCGCGGGCAGAATCGACGCCATTGCAAGGGAAACGATAACCATGATTGAAGCGCCGACCATGATGCCCGGCACGTGCAGAACGCGGAATGGAATCGGCATCGTGTATCCGGGCGGCGGCGGCATGTGGAGTCCGGAGGCATTTAGGATCACTCCCATCAGGTTGCCAGCAGCCACTCCCGCCACTGCGCCAAACACTCCCAGCAGCGTAGCCTCGAGCATAAAGAGCGTTATGATCCAGGCGCGGGGCGTGCCCATTGCAAGCATTGTGCCGATCTCGCGGGTACGTTCGAACATCGCCATCAACAGGGTATTTACGCTCGACATCAGCACCATGAAGAACACGATGACGCCCATAAACAGGAATATGCCGCTGAACATGGTGCGCACCTGGTTGTAGTAGGCCGCGAGATCGATCCACTTTTTCAGTGCCATCTCCTGCGGCAGGCCGCGAAGACGCGGAGCGATCTCGTCCGCTGCGATGTCGGTGTTTGCGGTTGCGTCAAGACCCACCACCAGGTTAGTAACGCGATCGCTTTGCAGCAGGCGCTGCGCGGATGGAAGCGCAATGCGTATGTAGCGAGCATCAATCTCGGCGATGCCGGTCTTCACAATGCCGGCAATCTGCACATCGACCCCATTGAGCGCACCATCGGTGGTGACTGCCAGAAGGGTCAGGCCGTCGCCGGGCTTCACGTTCATCGACTTGGCTAAGCCGGCCCCGATTAGAGCTTCAGTCTCTCCATCGGGCTTGTTGTTCAGGTCGTGTCCCGAGGAGATACGGGTCGCAAACCCCAGGCTCTTTTCAGCCACAGGATCGACGGCGCTGCCCATGAACACAGATGATTTGATGCCATTCGACAGCATTCCATAGAACTCGATGCGTGGGGCAACGCCGCGCACGTGCTGAGCGCTTGAAACCGTGGCCGCTATCTGCCGCCAGTTATCGATGCCGGTATCGAGAGCGCGCACTTCATCGCGTTTGAAGTGATCTGCGGTAAAGACCTGCAGATGGCCGACGCCGTCATGAATCGTGTCTTCGCGCAGCCCGTTCATCATGAAGGCAAAGTATCCGCCGGCCAGCAGCAGTCCGGCCACACCGCCACCCACCATAAGCAGCGTCATGGCCGTGCGCCGGCGATTGCGAAAAACATTACGAAAGGCAAGCAGCAAGAACTTGGCCATGGCTGTCTCCTTGAACAGAACTATCGGACTCGATTCGTCCGTCAGTAAGCCGGACGATGCGCGGCGTGTGTTCGAGCAGCCGCTGGTCGTGCGTGGAGAAGATGAACGTCAATCCCAGGCGCTGGTTCAGATCGCGCATCAGGTCGATGAGTTGCGTGGCGTTGTGCGTGTCGAGATTCGCGGTGGGCTCATCGGCCAGCACCAGCGCCGGACGATGCACAATGGCGCGCGCCACGGCGACTCGCTGCCGCTCGCCTCCGGATAGCAGATCGGGGCGGTGATCCGCGCGTGCCGAGAGGCCCACGCTCTCGAGCGCCTCCGCTACACGCTGTCGCCGTTCACGCACGCTCACGCCCTGCACCAACAGTGGAAACTCCACGTTCTCGCTGGCCGTGAATACCGGAATCAAGTTGAAGGTCTGAAATACGAACCCGATTTTTTCCCGGCGGAGTTGCGTCATGCGTCCTGCGTTCAGGCTTGTCGTCTCCGTACCTCCGATGCGGATGCGGCCCGTCGTGGGCTTGTCGATGCAGCCGATCAGATTGAGCAATGTAGATTTCCCGCTGCCGCTGGGACCCGAAATCGCGAGGAACTCGCCCGCGGTGGCGCGCAGACTCACGCCATCGAGGGCGGTCACGGCACTGTGGTCCAGCGGAAACTTGCGGCTGACATCTTCGACACTCACTAGCGAGTCGGTTCGATTCATCGTTGCCGTCCCCTTCCGGAGCGTTTCGCTCTATAGAAAAGGTAGCGACGCCTCGACGATTGCGCTCTGAGTTCCTGACCAAAGGCAGAACAAGCAGGATGAAAGGTAAAAATCGCTACAGGAATCGTGAGAGTTCATCACTGCACGCGACCCCGCTTTTTGAGAAGATAGAGGAGTGAAGCGCTCCGGCACCGCCGACCTCCCTCTGCACGGCGGACGTGTGCCGCCTTGGCTGGCCGAGCGCATGACGCAGTTGGGTACGGCAATTGTTGAGCACATCGTGCAGTCGTACGGCCCCTCCCAGTTCCTGACCCGCCTCAGCGATCCCTTCTGGTTTCAGGCGCTGGGCTGCGTCATGGGTATGGACTGGCATTCGTCGGGCATTACGACGTCGGTGATGGGAGCGCTGAAGCGCGGCCTCAATCCGCGATTCTCTGAGTTGGGCTTTGCGATCTGCGGAGGGCGCGGCCGCCACTCCGTTCGCACTCCTGATGAGCTGCGCGAATTCTCTATCCGCACCGGTCTCAATGGTGACGAACTTGCACGCACCAGCCGTCTGACGGCTCGCGTCGACAACAACGCGATTGCCGACGGATTTCAGCTCTATCTTCATTCGTTTGTGATTCACAAGTCAGGCGAGTGGTCAGTGGTTCAGCAGGGCATGAATCAGAACAACCATCTAGCACGGCGCTATCATTGGCACTCTACGAGTGTGCGCGATTTTGTGAGAGACCCGCATACTGCGATTCTCGGCCAGCCGCAGGGAATGATTCTGAATCTTGTCGATGCCCGTGCTGCGAATGCTCAGCAGGCGTTGCTCACGATTGCCGCGCAACCCGTGGAATCGTCTTTGCAGGAGGCGCGCAAGTTGACGATGCCCTCGCACCACGAGGTGCGCGCTGAGGATGTGGATCTGAAGCGACTCGGCGCGGTGCTGGCCGTGGCTCACGAGAAAGACTTGTGCGATTTCGCATCGCTGCTGCTGGTTGAGGGCCTCGGTCCGCGGACGTTGCAATCGCTCGCGCTGGTGGCGGAGGTCGTGCATGGCGCTCCTTCGCGTTTCTCGGACCCCGCACGATTTTCTTTCGCTCACGGGGGCAAAGATGGTCATCCGTTCCCAGTGCCGCTCAAAACTTATGATGAATCGCTGGGCGTGTTGCGGCGCGCGCTCGACGCAGCACACCTGGAGAACATGGAAAAAATTGAAGGCTTCCGCCGTCTCGATCGGCTTACGCGCGCGGTGGAGAAAGATCGGCAACCGCTTGCCGATTTCACGGCCGCAGTGACTCATGAGCGCGCGATATCCGCCTCTCTCGACGGCAGAACTGTCTTCGACGATGACCGCCCGCGCAGGAAACAACCAGCGGATCCGCAGCTCTCGCTGTTCCCCGATTGATGCCCCTTTATTCAGATTGTATAAATTCACAGCGCAACTCGCGTACATGTGTGCTCGGGAGATCACTGCTACGTAGGTTCTGGTATAAAGGCTCGGAAGCAAAACCGGCTGTCAAGAAAGGTGTGCGATCTGAATGCTGCGAATCTGGTTGGTGTTGGTCTGTGTATTAGGCGTGCAATCATCAGCGAAGCTTTGGGCCGATTGTGGGGGACTGAAAGACCTCAAGCTTGAGCAGACCAGCATCACCACGGCCGAAGCGGTGACTTCGGGTAGCATGGAGATTCCGGGTGTCGCCGCTCCAATGCGCGGTTTGCCTTCGTTCTGCCGCGTGACTGGAGTGCTGCGGCCGACGAGCGACTCGGAGATTCGGTTTGAAGTGTGGATGCCGGCGCAAGACTGGAATGGCCGATTTCTTGGCGCGGGAAACGGCGGGTTCGCAGGATCGATCTCGTACCAAGAATTCACGGGCTATCTGAAGCGCGGATTTGCCGTGGCGGGATCCGATGCTGGACACCAGGCCGAGGGGACCGATGCGACATGGGCATTCGGGCATCCGGAAAAGGTAAAGGATTTTGGCTGGCGCGCCGTTCACGTCAGCACGGAACGCGCAAAGCAAATAATCGCGGCTTATTATGGCAAGCCGCAGCAGAAGGCTTACTTCGATGCATGCTCCGACGGCGGGCGCGAGGCGTTGATGGAGGCGCAGCGTTTTCCGGAGGACTACGACGGGATTTTGGCCGGCGCGCCCGCGAACGCCTGGTCGACGATGCTGGCGGCGGGAATCGGCGCCATGCAGAGCCTGATGGGCGATCCGAAAGCATATTTCTCCGATTGGAAGCTGCCTGCAATTCAGAAGGCGTCACTGGCTGCATGTGATGCGACGGACGGCGTGAAAGACGGAATCATTAACGATCCTGCGAACTGCCACTTCGATCCGCAGGTGCTGCTGTGCAAGAGAGGGGACGCGCTGGATTGCCTGATGCAGCCACAGATCAATGCACTCAAACGCCTGTATGCGGGCGCAGCGGACCGGCAGGGGAAGGTCTTCTTCCCGGGCTTTTCAATGGGAGATGAGATGGGCTGGCGCGAGTGGGTCGTGGGCGAGGATGCGGAGGCTTCAATCTTCTCGCGTTTCGTTCGCAACAACTTCCGCTATATCGTGATCGGCGATCCAAAGTGGAATGCGCTGAGCGCAGATCTAGATGCTTCTTTGGCCGAGTCGAAGCAAAAGAGTGCCGCCGATCTTGATGCCACCAACCCCGACCTGACGCGCTTTGCCGCCCGGGGAGGAAAGCTGATTTTGTATCACGGCTGGAATGATCCGGCTATTTCGCCCGGGAATACGATCGAGTATTTCAATAGCGTGCAGCAACAGATGGGCAATGAAAAGGTGGCGTCGTTCGCGCAGCTCTTCATGGTTCCGGGAATGGAACATTGCATCGGTGGGCCAGGGCCGAGCGCATTTGGGCAGTTTGGAATGGCGACCGCCAAGGGACCGCAACACGGGCTTTTCGATTTGCTGCAGGCTTGGGTTGAAAAAGGTTCGCCCGATGAAAACGTGATTGCCACAAAGTACGCGCCCGGAGAAGACGGCTCGATGAAAGCCGTGATGACGCGGCCATTGTGCGCTTATCCCGCGGTGGCTGAATATAAGGGCTCGGGGGATTCGAATGACGCCTCAAGCTTTGTTTGCGCTCGGCCTTGAGCGAGTCAAGCGAGTTTGCATCGGTGCAAAAATCTGATTCCCCATCTTCCAAGTGAGGTCATAGTTGCAGCAGGATCATTCAACGCCGTTGCGGCAATCGGAACCGAGGTATCTGGTGGAGGCGCGGGGCTCGGACTCCGCGGGTCAGGCCGCGGGTTCGGTGGCGAGTCTTGGAGCTTCTCGTCGCGAACTCGATGCGGCGATTGCGCGCACCACGCGGCGGCTCGCGCCCTTTCTGATGTTGATGTATATCGTTTCGTTCCTCGATCGGGCCAACATTGGCTTTGCCAAGCAGGCGTTGGAAATTTCAGAGGGCATCAACGAGCACGTCTATGCTTTGGCTGCGGGATTGTTTTTCGTTGGCTACTCGTTGTGCGGGTTTCCTAGCAATCTCATTCTTCACAAAATCGGCGCGAAGGTGTGGCTGGCCCTGCTGATGGTTTGTTGGGGACTGGTGTCGATGGCAACCATGTTCGTAACCGGCAGCACGTCGTTTTACGTGTTGCGGGTGCTGCTGGGAATCATGGAAGCCGGCTTCTTTCCCGGCGCAATTCTCTACCTGACTTATTGGTTTCCCAATGGAGTGAGAGCCCGCATGCTGGGCCTGTTTTACCTGGGCGTGCCTCTCGCGCTGATCGTGGGCGGCCCGCTCTCCGGCTTTCTGCTCGCAATGCATCCGTGGGGAGGCCTGCAGAACTGGCAGTGGATGTTTCTGGTGGAGGGCTTCATGGCCGTGATCCTCGGCGTTGCTGCCTTCTGGTATCTCGATAGCCGGCCAGCCAACGCAAGGTGGTTCCCTGCCCCCGAAAAGCAAGCGCTGATCGAAGCCCTCACACTCGAGGAGAAGGATCGGCGGTCAGTGGGGCCGACGCAGCTGCTCCCCATGCTGCGCGATGTGCGGGTGATGCATTTTCTGCTGATCTATATCCTGATTCAGATGAGTACCTACGGCGCCATCTTTTATCTTCCAGCGGAGATCTCGGCGCTCCTGCACAAGCCTGCGGGCCTCGAGGTGGGCCTGGTGTCGGCAATACCCTGGGTCTGCACGCTTGCCGCTGTTTACTTTTTGCCGCGCGCAGCCGACCGATGGAACAAGCGCCGCCAATTCGCATCGCTTGCGCTGTTGATTGCCGGCACGGCCAGTTTCCTCTTTCCGTCGGCGGGCCCGGGTGTTGGTCTCGCGACGCTGTCAGTTGCGGTTTCAGGCTTTATCGCCGTGCAACCGCTTTTCTGGACCTTCCCGACGGCGTATTTGGCTGATCGCGCCGCAGCCGGCGGAATCGCCCTGATCGGCATGGGCAACTTGGGCGGATTTCTGGCGCCGAATGTGAAGGTGTGGGCCGACGATCATTTCGGCTCTCCGCGAGCCGGCTTGTATCTTCTTGCGGGGCTGACCATTTTGAATGCGGGATTGATGTTTCTCGTCCGTAGTCGCCGACAGCCGGTAAGCCCCCCATAATCCCAGACCTGAACTGAAGTCAAAGAATCTTCTTGCGAAGTTGTGCCTGTTGTTCTAATTTACTAACCAGTTAGTTAATTATGCCTTTAAGCGCAAATTCCGGATCGTCCGACCGTTCGGCGGAGACCCGCGCCCGCATTCTCGATGCCGCGCTTAGCGAGTTCAGCACGCATGGCCTTGCCGGTGCCCGCACGGAGCGCATCGCCACCGCCGCCGGCGTGAATAAGGCCCTGCTTTACTACTACTTCGCCAGCAAAGAGAAGCTCTACCAGGCGGCATTCGAAATGATCGCGGAAAGAGTGCGCGACAGCTCGATGGCGGTCTTTCGCCGCGATGCCAGCGCCGGTGAGAGGGTATTGCGCGCGGCCCTGAATCACTTTGATCGGATCCTCAGTCAACAGGAGTTTCAGAGCCTGATGCAGCAGGAGATGATCCGAGTGCACAAAGGCGAAGCGGGGATCATGTCGATCCTCGCCAAAAAGGTGTTTGAACCCACGCTGAAGATGTATCGCACGACAGTCAGCGAAGGAATTGCGAGCGGAGAACTCATCGATGTGGACTGGATGCAGATGCAATTGGCGACTCTGGGCGCAAACGTGTTTTATTTTCTGAGCGCGCCGGTGTGGCGCATGATTCTGGACGAAGAACCGCTCACTCGGCAGGCGCTTGAGGCGCGGCGCAAGATGCTGCTGGAGTTTCTGGGACAGGCTTTATTTCAAGACCGGCAGCACGGCACGGAACTAGCTGCGCGTGTCTTCGCCGATACCCCGATGCCCGAACTGAAAGGCGATCGGCTCAACATGGGGAGGAAGTTGTGAACGCACGTAATCGAGTTTTTATGATTTTGGGACTGCTGACGGTGGGCTCTCTAATCTGGTACCTGCTCACGGCGCGAACCAGTGGCGACCTGCATCTTATCGGCACCGTTGATGCCAATGAGGTCGAAGTCAGTTCCAGGATTCCTGGCCGTATTCAGACGCTGACCGTCGAAGAAGGCCAGGACGTGAAGGCGGGCCAACTCATCGCCGTTATTGAGAGCGACGACCTGGCAGCGGCGCAGAAAGCAGCCGATGCCACGGTAGCGAGCCAGCAGTCCAGACTGAGCGAGATGGTCGAGACCGAACGCCAGACCAAGGGTGAGACTTCAAGCCAGACCATCAATGCCGGGGCACAGGTGCGCGCGGCGCGAGCTGCCCTGACACAGGCGGAGGCGAATCTTGCCCATCAGCAGGCCGACACGCAACGCACCGTGGCGCTGGCCAAGCAGGGCATCATGAGTACGCAGGCAGGCGAACAAGCCACTGCCAGCCTGCAGTCTTATCAGGCCGCCGTGGAAACTGCAAAGGAAAATGTCTCCGCCGCCGAAGCCTCGCTGCGCCTTGCCAAGGCTCACGAAATGCAGGCCCAGGTCGCTGCGCACACTGTTGTGTCAACGCGAGGCCAGGTGCAGAACGCCCGGGCACTTGCGGCTCAAGCCGGTGTGGAGCTGGGCTATGCGAAGGTGATCGCACCCATCGATGGCAAGATCAACGTTTGGGCCGCCCGCCAAGGGGAGGTGGTGGGGGCCGGTACGCCCATCGTCACCATCATGGATCTGACACAAACGTGGGTCTACGCTCCGCTGCCTGAGACGCAGGCTGACGCCGTGAAGCTCGGGGACTCATTGCGCGTGGCGCTTCCCAGCGGCACCAGCGTTGAGGGCAAGGTGATTGCGAAGTCCGCTGAAGCCGACTTTGCCACGCAGCGCGATATCAACGGCAGCCGAAAGCGCGACATCAAGACCGTTCGCCTGAAACTGCTGATCGGCAACCCCGGTGAGCGTTTTGTCCCCGGCATGACCGCCGATGTCTACATCCCCAAAGACAAGCTGGTGAAGCAATGACGCGGGCGCCAAAACCCGGTCCTGCGATTCTTGCTGAAGGCGCGGCAGCAGGCGTAGCCCCGGCCGCCATTGAGGTCGTAGATATCGTCAAGCGCTACGGTGATTTCGAAGCCGTGAAGAAGGTCAACTTCAGGGTCGCCGACGGTGAGATCTTTGGCCTTCTCGGACCCAACGGAGCTGGAAAGAGCACCCTCATCCGCATGATGACCACTCTCATTCCGGTCACTGCCGGCCTTGCTCTCGTCGCGGGACACGACGTGACCAAGGAGCCCAACGCCGTGCGGCGCATGATCGGAGTTATTCCGCAGGCACTCACGAGCGATCAGGATCTCACCGTCGAAGAGAACCTCAGCATATACGCCAAGCTTTACAGCGTTCCCCGTGCAGAGCGCGAGAAGAACATCAATGAAGTGCTGGAAGCTGTCGACCTGGTGAAGTGGCGCGGCGCGCAGACCAAGACTCTTTCCGGCGGAATGCGACGCCGCCTTGAGATTGCCCGCGGGCTGGTACATAACCCTCGCATCTTCTTCCTTGACGAGCCCACTACCGGTCTTGATCCTGTCTCGCGCATCGCTGTATGGGAGATGCTCAACAACCTGAAGAAGACCCGCAGCCTCACGATGCTGCTGACCACGCACTACATGGAAGAGGCCGACCGCCTTTGCGATCGCATCGCCATCGTCGATCACGGCACGCTGGTGGCCCTCGGCACCCCAGTTGAGCTCAAGCAGAGCGTGCCTGGATCCAATGTGGTCGAGGTGCAGTTTAATCGCGAAGACGACCAGTGGCAGTCTCGACTTGAGAAGCTTGTTGGCGTCACCAGCGTGCAGTCGCAATCGGCCGGCGTCTATCGCGTGCTCACTTCGAACGGCTCGCAGACCACTACGCAGCTGGTTGAAATGGCCACATCGCTGGGTGAGCAGCTGACGTCGCTCAGCGTGCAGAACACTTCGCTCGATGATGTGTTTGTCCACTATACCGGCCGCCAACTTCGCGATGAGCAGGTCAAGGCCCACGCCTTCACCATGCCGCCGCGCCCGGGAGTACAGCCATGAACCGAATGTTCGCCATCATCGAGCGCGAGATGCGCAAGTTCTTTCGCTCGCCGGTTCTAATGATCATGTCGATGATGCTGCCGCTGGTGCAGCTCATCATTCTCGGCAACGCGTTCGGGGGCAAGGTGCGCGGTGCGCACGTTGCCGTGGTCGACTACGATCACGGTCCGCAATCGGTGAGGATTCGCGAGGCCTTCGACTCGGTAGCCGTCAACATCGCTACGTTTACAACGCTTAACTACAACGACGAGAAGCAGGCCCGCGAAGATGTGCGCACAGGCAAGATCGATGCGGCGATCATTATCCCCGCCCAGTTCTCGCGCCACTTTTATGCCAAGGATGCGCCGCGCCTCGGCGTTGTCGTCGACAACTCCGATCAGTTTATGAGCAGCAGCATCGGAGCCGAGATGCAGTCGCTGGTCGAGGCTCTGAACCAGCCAGTTGTGCCTGATCGCGTCATCACAAAGATTGCTCTCGAAACGGTCGAGCTTTATCCCTACGTCGAATACATGAAGTACCTGCTCTCCGGCTCCATAGCGCTGGCCATGTATATCTCGGTGATGATCGGCGGGGGCATGCTCTACATCGACGACAAGGCGCGCGGTGTACACGAGGGCTATCTCGTCACTCCCATCACCAAGCTTGAACTCGTGATGGGACTCAACATCGCCGGAGCCATCAAGGCGGTGCTCGCCGGTATCTCGCTAACTGTGATCGGATCGCTGATGGCCGGCCTGGGGGTCATCTTCCATCCCGATGCGCTGTTCAATCTCTTTCTGCTCATACTCGGCACATCGATCGCCTTCAACGGCATGATGTTCCTGATGATGGTGCGCGTGGACGACCCACTGGTTCCGCGCGCCATGTTCGGCGTACTCAACACGCTGCTGTTCTTTCCATCGGGCGCGATTTATCCCATTGCGGCCTTTCCGAAATGGCTGCGCGCGATTGCCATCGTCGACCCGTTCACGTACGCAATTCACGGGTTCAAAGCCATCATGCTCAAAGATGGCGGGTTCGTATCGATTGAAAAGGATCTGTTCTTTCTGTTTGCCTTTGGGATCGGCACGCTGTTGATTGCGACACCGTTATTTAAACGCACACTTTGATTGCAGTGATGATGTGAAAAGTTTCCGGCGCGCAAGAACTCCGGAATGCGAAGGGGCGGTCCATTCCTTGTGGGAGGATGGGCCGCCTCATTGCGTTGAGGCATCGATAAATAGACCGCTCGTTGCTTTTGGTGAAGCGAAAGTTTAACGATGATTTTCCTCTTTCAGCCAACTCGAATGTCGGAAAGGGAATCCTTCCTCTATATGAAGACGAAATTGCAGCTGCCAGCGATATTTCTCGGAGCCGCCCTGATGTGTGCACCGGCTCTTGGATGGAGCCAGCAGTACCCTAACCAGGACAGCGGCGCCAAACAGGACATGAAGGACGCGGGCCACGAGACCAAGAACGCGGCCAAGGACGCGGGACACGGCGTGAAGCAAGGAACGAAGAAGGCATACCACAAGACGAAGCGCGGCACCAAGAAGGCGTGGAGAAAGACGAAGGACACCACGAAAGGTGCCGTGAATGGCGCCAAGGAAGGCGCCAAGACTCCGGAATAGTGTCCCGATCGTTCAAACCGTAACGTGCAGCCTGCTCTCCGGCCATACGGCCAAGATCAGGCTGCCGTCGTTTGTATTGAACGATGGGCCGCGACGAACGCCCCGCTCGATCTTCTGCAGAACAGCCAGTCGTAAATCCCCGTGTTTCCCGGCGGTCGCCCGGACGTTGCAAGTCGAAATGCGCGTGTGACTGGTGTTTACCGGTTCCACGCCTCATATTCCCTTAAAATATTCCTGAAACAAACCCCTGTTTCATATCGCTTGTGGTGTGGTAAGCTCGGTCGCCGTGGCTGACTTACGGCTTCCCCCTCCGTTCCATCAGCTCAGGGTATTTCCCCAGCCGGCTCCGAAACCTCACTGTCTCGGCCAGGAGACCGGCATTGAACCGAACATACCTCAATGTCACAAGGAGAATCGACATGCGAAAAGTATTCAGCCTGGCATTGTTCACGTTGGCAGTTAGTACAACAGTATGTGCATGGGGAGCCGACAACTCCCTCGGAACGTGGAAGGCTAATATTGCCAAAACCAAGTACACTCCGGCTCCATGGCCGGTGCAAAGCCTTACGGTAACGCGGGACGCAGCTGATGGCGGCGTAAAGGTTACCAACTCAGGGATGCGTACGGATGGCTCCGCGATCAACACCAGCTACACCGCGAAGTACGATGGCTCGCCAGCGGAGGTCACGGGAGAGGGATCGCCGTACGACAGCATTTCAGTGAAGCAGGGAGATGCCAACACATTCACTTACGAAGCCAAGAATTCGAAAACGAAGTATCGCGTCAGTGGACGCATCGTGATTTCAAAGGATGGCAAGACGATGACGACCATTGCGTCGGGTGTTGACCCAGATGGAAAACCATTGACATTGAAACTGGTGTACGACAAGCAGTAGGTAGAAAAATCCGAAGAGCAACTCTCCGGCAAATCGCTGAAGTCAACGCACGGAAAGGAGAACCTGGTATGGCAGATTATCTGCTGCAACTCTCATACAGCGCACCTGCGTGGGCTGCCATGGTCAAACATCCCGAAAACCGCGTCGAGGCAGTACGGAAGTCGATTGAAAAGCTCGGAGGCGCCATCAAGGGCTTTTGGATGTCATTTGGTGAGCACGACATGGTGGGAATACTCGAGATGCCGGATAATGTCAGCGCCGCAGCGTTTGCCATGGCAATTGCGGCCGGCGGAGCCTGTACGAACGTCAAGACAACCCCGCTGCTCAATATTGACGAAGGCCTGGCTGCCATGAAAAAGGCTGGAAGCAGCGGGTACAAGCCGGTAACCGGGTGAAAAGTAGGAAGACACCTTCGATAGCCGGGATCGAGTAGCATGAAGGCTTCGTGAAACTGCTTCGCTCTTGATGCCGCCGGTCTCATTGATTCGCGAGGCATCGCGACTAGATCGACTGCACCGGCAGCAGCGTGAGGTCGTCCACCAATCCCACTTCTTTTTGCACAAAAGGCTCGCCATAGCGAACACCGCCCAGCAGACCGCAGTGGCGCGCTTCGGCAAAAGTGCGCTCGCGAATCTCTTCCTCAGGAACAAACAAGGCGCCACCTGCGGATTGGTTGGCGTATTGCGACCTGTATGCCATCAACGCGGCATGGCGCTGCTCGATAAAAGGGGTGATGTCAACAATAAAGCTCGGCCGCACATCGGCATACAGGCTCGCGTAAACAATCTTGAAAGGCCGATGCGGCTGCAACCCCCCGGGTGTATCTGCCGTTTCGATCTTGGCGAGGCCGGAGAGAAAGCACGCCTCATAGCCGAGCGAGGCCACGATGGCGTGGTCGGGATGCCGCGCCTGCCAGTAGGGCAGAATCACCACGCGCGGACGGAGTTCACGCAACACGCGCACGATCTGAATGCGAGTTTCATATGTATTCGCGATGGCGCCGTCGGGTAGATCGAGAGCCTGACGCCAGCCCACTCCCAGCAGCCGCGCGGCCTCTTCAGCCTCTTGCGCGCGCTCTGCGGCCGAGCCGCGCGTTCCTGCTTCGCCTTTTGTCAGGTCGAGGATGGCGGTGCGCAGACCGCGGGCCGCCATGCGAAGCATGGTTCCACCGCAGGTCTGCTCCACATCGTCGCGATGAGCGGCAATGGCCAAGACGTCGGCAACAGAATCAGCAGCCACGTCAGCCCTCCGCTTCGCGATCGGTCGTTTGCAATTTAGTAGACGGTGTTGTTGCCGTCCGTCAGCCCATCCATGTAGGCCACATCGTAGGCCGTGCCGGTAACCGTCACATACTGGTTATCGAAGGCCCGGCCGTCTGTGGTTGAGTAGATATACACCTGACCGCCCTGCGCCACATATACCTTATGCAGGCCGGTGACAGAGGCAATGCCAGTCAGGTCGCCGAGGTAGTTCTCAATCATGGTTACTGACTTGGTAGAAGTGTTGTACATGGTGAGGCAGCCATAGGGCAGACCCTTGGCATAGCGCTCGCCATTGGTGCACTTGGTCATGCCAATCCAGAGGGTGCTGTCGTCGGCCTCGATCATGCGGCTCACTGCGCCCGGCGCACCGTCGCTGATCGACGTTGGGGTGCCTGCCGTGTTGCTGTTCAAGTCAATCACCGTAAGGTTGCCGGTGAACAAGCCATCCGGCTGCGGCTGCTGGCCCGCAACGTACATCGTCGAAACATCGACCAAAGCGTTGCTGGCTCCGCCGGGAACAGGAATGTTGGTGATTGTGCCTGTCTTTGGAAGCTGGCCCGACTGCTGGTTGGGCAGGAAGATCATAGGACCAACGGGAAGCAGCGAAACAGACGATGCGGTGCCGCCGCACTCCGGACCGCAATTCAAGATATAAGCCGTGCCGCCGTCGCCGGAGAAGACAGCCTTGACGGGCCGATCAAACGTCAGCGGAGCGCCGTAGGGGTTTCCCGTCGCATCGATGGAATCGGGGCTCTGCATCTGGAACAGGCACCATCCCGGCGCATTGAGCGGTTCGCAGTCTACCGCAGCCTTAGGCCACGAGGCCGGTCCGGCGGAATAAGCCAGGGTCTGCGAAGCGCTCAGCTTGCGGGTGTAGTAGCCGTAATTGGAGTTTTGTACAAACGCTACGGCCATTGAACCGCCGGGATTCACGCTCACGCGGTAGACGCCGGGAAGATTCAGCCCATAGGTGCCGCCGCTGGCCTGGTCAAGAACCGTGAGCACGTGCGATGTCTGGCTCGCAGCAAACGTGAACTCCTGATTGCGGGTCGTAAAGATGCTGGAGGAGAGGCCGTTCAGGCCCTTTTGTCCGCTGGCGGAAGCCTCTTTCGCGTAGTTGATCATCGTCAGCGAGCCGTCGCCGGAGCCATAGACCGCACCCAACTGCTCCTCTGGCATGTTCTGGATGGTGATGGGAAGAGCGCCCGAGTAGCCTGAGATCGAGTAGCTGCCAACCTTTCCGTCGAAGCTTGACCGGATGTCGTAGTAGGCGTCGACAATCTGCAGCGCGCCCTTATTGAAAGCACTGGGATTCTGGATCGCGATCAGAACTCGGTTGGTCAACTTGCTTGGGGGCAGCACACGGCCCGCAAAATAGGTCGTCTTGCCACATCCAGCCAGCGCGGCGGCGATCAGGAGTGCCCCGGCGGCGCTCATCCAAAGACTGCTCTTCTTCAAAATCCCTTACCTCGACGGAAAGCGCGGAGCGTGCCGCGATTTGGCGCGCAAACGCGGCCTCAGTGAACGAACAGATGGCGGTTGCCGGTGGTCCCGGCAGATCCGCAATGATCCCGGCAAAATACCGGTTCAGCAATGCTTTTGACTCCCGAAGTATAACAAAGCAACCCAACCTTCGGCCGGATGGCCCTCCGCCAGTAAACGGCGCGGCCAGCCACACTGGGAGATCGCGCCGTGTCTCCTCCGGCCCCGGCGATGCGGTAGCATGGAGAGGAATGCCAACCCTCGCTGACATCTTCAGTAATCGTGCGGTGCTCGCCGATGGGGCGATGGGCACGGTTCTGTATGCCCGCGGCATTTTTATCAACCGCTGCTACGACGAGCTCAACCTGTCCGATCCGGGGCTCATCCAATCGGTTCATCAGGAATATCTGCAAGCCGGGGCCGAGATTCTCGAAACCAACACTTTTGGCGCCAACCGCTTCCGTCTGGCGCGTCACGGCCTGGCCGGTAAGGTGGCTGAAATCAATGCCGCCGGGGTGCGCCTCGCGCGCCAGGCCTGCGAGCATCTGAAGGAGAAACAGGCAGGAGACGCGTACGTGGCGGGCTCGGTCGGTCCGCTGGGCGTTCGCCTGGAACCGCTGGGCAAGACCGGACTTGAAGAAGCCCGCGCGGCTTTTGTGGAGCAGATTCGCGCCCTTAACGGAGCCGGCGTCGACCTGTTGATCATTGAAACCATGCCTGCGCTTAACGAGGCGCGCGAGGCACTGCTCGCAGCCGGAGAGGCCGCACCCGATCTGCCGGTGCTCGCCATGGTCACGGTGGACGACGACAGCAACTGCCTCGACGGCTCTTCGCCGCAACAGGCCGCGGCCCTGCTGACCGAATGGGGAGCAGATGCGGTCGGGGTCAATTGCTCTTCAGGACCGGCGACGGTGCTGACCGCCATCGAAGCGATGCGATCCGCCACCACGTTGCCGCTCGCGGCCATGCCCAACGCCGGCATGCCGCGCGCCGTCGAAGGCCGGAACATTTATCTTTGCTCTCCGGAGTACATGGCCAGCTTTGCCCGCAAGGCAATCGCCGCCGGAGCGCAGATTGTTGGCGGCTGCTGCGGCACCACGCCAAATCACATCCGGGCGATGCGTTCTGCGATGCGCGCCATCGACGCCCAGGCACGCGTAGCCGAGGGGGAAACCGCAGTGGCGCTTACGGCGGAGACGCCGCCCGCGCCGCTCGGCCAGCGTTCGCGCATCGGCGCACTGGTGGAGCACGGCACGTTTGTCACGCTGGTTGAGATTGTTCCTCCGCGCGGTGTTGATTGCGCAAAGGAGATTGACGGAGCACGCCTGCTGGCCAGCCTTGGCGTTCACGGCATCAATGTGCCAGACTCTCCCCGCGCCTCTGCCCGCATGAGCGCGCAGAGCCTGTGCATCCAGATTCAGCAGCACACCAACATAGACACCATCCTTCACTACACCTGCCGCGATCGCAACATTCTCAGCATCCAGTCGGATCTGCTGGGAGCCTCGTCGATCGGTTTACATAACATTCTCTGCCTGACCGGCGACCCGCCCAAGCTGGGCAATTATCCTGACGCGACCGCGGTGTTTGACGTGGATTCCATCGGGCTGGTGAACGTTTTGCGCCGCTTGAACCATGGTCTTGACATCGGGTCCAACTCGATTGGAACCAGCACCAACTTCACCATCGGCATCGCCGCCAATCCCGGCGTGCCCGACATCGAGCATGAGTTGCATCGCTTCAAGTACAAGGTTGAAGCGGGCGCCGAATATGTAATTACTCAACCTGTTTTTGACCTGCGCCTGATCGAGCATTTTCTCGAACGCATTCAGGGTTTCCGCATTCCGGTGATTGCGGGCATCTGGCCGCTGACCAGCCTGCGCAATGCTGAATTCATGAAGAACGATCTGCGCGTCTCAATGCCAGAGGAGATCATGCTCCGCATGGCCCAGGCCGACACTCCCGAGGCTGCGCGGCGTGAAGGCATCCTTATCGCGCAGGAGATGCTTGAAGCGGTGCGGCCGTTTGTGCAGGGCGTGCAGGTCAGCGCACCATTTGGCCGCTACAGCGCCGCTGCCGAAGTTATCGCCAGCGTGCTGCCTTCAAAGGCATGAGCGCCGACACATCGAACCCCGCGTCCGAAAACACGGAGTAGTCCTCATGGCAACGTTCGAAGAATCCCTCAAAAAACTCGAAAACATCGTCGATCAACTTGAAAAGGGCGACCTGCCGCTGGAGGAGTCTCTCAAACTCTTCGAAGAAGGCGTGGGTCTCTCCGCTGTGTGCAAACAGGAGTTGGACGCCGCTGAAGGCAAGGTTCAATTGCTCGTAAAGCAGCGCGACGGCTCGATCAAAACTGAAGCATTCCCCACGGAGAAGCCCTTCTAAGGAATCGCCGCGGTGCTTGAATCATCGCCTACTCACCCCAGCATCTGCGGTTTGTGCGCGGTGCCATCGAAGTGACTGGTGGTCTTGTAGAGTTCGAACTTGCCTTCACCCGCAACAGGCTTGGTGCGTTCAAGCAGACTCGCAACTTCGGTCGATGACATCGGCTTGAAGGTGCGCGCCGCCTCCAGAGCCTGATCGAGCGTCTGCTGGTTATCGATGCCGGTGATCTGCACGGCGATCGGCAGATTGAGGCAGTAGTGCAGGCACTCGATCGGTTTCACTGTATTGCTGTTGAGGATGAACGAATCCCCAAACCCCTTCATTCCTAATGGCGCGATGCCCTCGCGGGTCAGCACGGGAAGCACCTCGCGGGCAAAGCTGCGAAAGTGCGCGTCCATCACATTGAGCGGCATCTGCACCGCATCAAAGTGAAACTGGTGCTGGCGCGCGTGGTCGAGCATGCGTAGATGCACATAGGGGTCCTTGTGGCCCGTAAACCCGATATAGCGCACCTTGCCTGCCTTCTTTGCTTCGAGCATCGCCTCGATCGCGCCGCCCTCGGCAAAGATGCGGTCGGGATCTTCAAGGCGGATGACCTCGTGAAACTGCATCAGATCAACGTGCTCGGTCCGCAGCCGTTGCAGCGACTCGTCGATCTGCTGAGCGGCAGAGGCTTTGGTGCGACCATCGATCTTGGTCATCAGGAATACTTTTGCGCGGTATCCGCCGGCGAGCGCCTTGCCCATGCGTATTTCGCTCATTCCGTCGTTGTAGTCCCAACAATTGTCCATAAACGTGATGCCATGATCGATGCCCCGGTGCATCAGTTGAATGGCATCCTGCTCGGAGAGGGACGATTTGCCGATGTGATATCCGCCCATACCAATTGCCGATATGCGCTCCCCGGTGCGACCCAGGGTGCGATACACCATGCCTTCCGCTTCAGGTGTCTTTGTACTCGCGTGCAGCAATGGCTCAGCCGCGGCAGCGCCTGCGACGGTGCCTGCCGCCTTTAAAAAATCGCGACGGTCCATCCAGTTCATATTTCGATCTCCTCTAGCCCAGGTTTGAGTTTGTCCGCACTCTGAATAGGTCGAGCGATGCAGTGCGGATCAGGCGCTCAAAATGCAGGCTCATCATACTTTGCCGGCGACCCGTATTTTTTTGGATGCTCTGCAAGGAGAAACGATGGAAGCCACAAGTGAGTGGCGGATCGACTCTGACATGCATTCGTAATCAGGCACAGTCAACGGCTGCGAGTCAGCGTCACGGGGGATACCCTGACACTGAGAACCGCAAGGCTTCTCGCATCGGTCTGCTGCAACATTCTTACCCCCTGCACCAGGCTCATCTTCGCGGGCACCGCGGCAAACCCGCCGCGCACCTCGTTGGTCTCCCGCCCAATGGTCTTGAACATGACTGCGCGCCCGGTCAGATGGACTTCGAGCCGCTGGGTCTTCCACTCGCCGGCGCTCACCTGCGTACGCTGCAGCCGGAACCAGCCGCCCTTGTTGAGCCGCCCCAATATGCCGAAGCCAAAATCAACATTGTCGTCGAGGTGGCCATCGAGCCGGACCAGCCGCTTCAGCCGCGCGTCAACCCACAGTTCGCCGCTCATTGCGTGGGCGACCCGCGCTTCGATCGATCGCGAAACAAAGCTGGGGTCAGGCCGAAAGCGCAGGCGATGGCAGCCGTTCTCATCGCTCACGTAGTCATACAAGAACGCCTCCGGCAGTAAAGCAACAACCGAGGCGATTCGCTTCTCGTCTTCTACATATGCTTCACGCTGGCTGGCCTGCTCTTTCGGCGAATTCATCAGTTTTAACAGCCGCGCTTGTTCTTCCTGCCGGGTGCGTTCGTCGAGCGGCTGTCCGTTCGCGAGCAGCAGCCGGGCCAGGGTTCCATCTGAGGTTTCCACCTGCTGCTCGAGGCGCGTGTCATGCGGGGTGTGTTTCTCGACCCAGTAGCGCCAGTAGCCATGGCGGTCGTGATCGTACAGTTCGTTGTAGGCCACATCGCGCACCAGTTGCGCGGCTGGCTCGGGTTGTTGTGCGCCGGACGCACAGGTACCGACGGTCATACTGAGAATTCCTGCCCCGACCCAGACGGCGCTGCCGAATCCACGCATTCGCTGAACCCCTCGCAAGCAGGTCTCTGACTCGCAATGAGTATGGCTGGGCTTTGGTTTAACTACCGCAACGCTGCAATGAATGGGAGAAGAAATCTTTCCAAGGGTATCGGCGAAAAAAAGGAAGCTACCGAAGCCTGAAAACTTGCGGACATTGCTCCCCATCGCTGCTCCCCTTTGCCGCGATCGGATGCGGCAAGTGTTGAAACCTTGGATGCAGGTTGATTGGGCAGCGGTTGATTTGGCCTTAGAAGAAGCGGGCGGTGAGAAACCACGCCATGGGCTTGCTACACTGGGGCCATGATGGACGAACTGGAGTTTCGCCGGGCCGCCGAGGTAGCCCTCGACTCGTTGAAGCGGCACTTGATTGAATTGGAAGAAGAAGCCGACGCGGGCTTCGAAGTGGAAGAGCAGAATGGCGTGCTCAATGTTGTCTTTGAGGAGCCAGCGGGAAAGTTCGTGATTACGCCGAACACTCCCGTGCGCCAGATCTGGATCTCGGCGCTCTCCACCAGCTTCAAGCTCGATTGGGATGGAGCGGCAAAAGCATTCGTCTTGTCAAAGTCCGGCGAACAGCTAACGCCGCTCGTTGACCGCCTGATCGAGGAGCATCAGGAGATCTAGCGAGATCAAGAACAGCATCGCTGAAACCCGTTGCCAAAGTCCACTTAAGGATTTTGCGTGTCGCTGCATCCGATTCTCAATCCGCAAAGTTCACCCTCAGAGGCTGTAGCCAGTATCTCAAAAACATCAATGTCGAGTAGCCATTAGACTTGCGCCAACTCCACGACGCTTATAGGTGGGGTAAGGACCCGGACCTTACTGTTCTATTCTGCGAAACAACTGGAGTCGTTGCCTCAATTCTTCTCTTAGATTGAAGGGATGCGCGCGGGCCCGGCAGAGCTGCTTTGCCCGCGCGCTTAGCTGTTACTGCAGAGAATAAACGGTCTTGAGCACCTTCTCCGCCACATTCTGCGGAAGCGGCGCATACGAAAGCGCGGAAACTTCGCCTTCGCCCGACTTCACGATCCAGCTCAGCATGTCTTTGAGCACCTTGCCTTTAGCCGGATCAGCGGACTTCGCCGGAATCAGCATGTAGGTGAAGCTGGAGATCGGATAAGCGTTTGCGCCCGCCGCGTTGGTGATGGAGATACGGTAGTCCGCCGGCATCTGCTTCACGCCTGCAGCCGCTTCGGTCACGCCTTCAATGGTTGCTTTGGTCCAGTTGCCGGAGGCATTCTTCACTTCGCCGTAGCTGATCTTGTTCTGCAGTGCATAGATCAGTTCGACATAGCCTACCGCGCCGGGCAACTGCCGTACGAGACCGGCAACGCCCTCATTGCCCTTGCCGCCCACGCCCACCGGCCAGCTCGGCGAACTGCCCTTGCCGGGGCCGTCGTTCCATTCCTTGCTCACCTTGCTCAGGTAGTCGGTAAAGATGAAGCTGGTTCCGCTTCCGTCTGAACGATGAACGACGATGATCTTCTGGTCGGGCAGCTTGGCGCCGGCGTTGTCCTTCGCAATGCGAGCGTCGTTCCAGTTAACGATCTTGCCAAGATAAATATCGGCCAGTACGTCGGGGCTGAACTTTACTTCCTGCGCGCCCGGTACATTGAAGATCGTCACCACAGCGCCGAGAACCGTTGGAATGTGAACCAGTTTGATTGGCGAAGCAGACAACGCCGCATCGGTCATCGGCATGTCAGAGGCGCCAAAATCAACCAGTCCTTGGGTCACCTGGGTGATGCCGCCGCCCGAGCCGATTGGTTGATAGTTCACCAGAACGCCCGGGTGCGCCGCACTGTACTCGCTGAACCACTTCGAATAGAGGGGATAGGGGAAAGTAGCGCCCGCCCCAGTCAACTTCTGCGCCTGGGCCGAGCCCACAGCCAACATCAACAAACCAATAGCAATCAACGTTCTTTTCACGTATCGCTCCCTTGCAGTGTTTACCTGCCGAGATCGATTCTCTACTGCTAATGTTACGGGCGTTTGAATGAAGGGCTTATTAACCAGGGTTAATGCGACCCGTGCCGGATGCTCATGCCTCCTCCGCCACGGTGGACAAGCCATGGAACGAGAGCCTTACGGTTCGGCACGCTCCCTCCACTTCTTTGCCAATTCCTTGTCGGAAAGCGCCTTGACATAGACCCCTCCTACCACAGACCTCGCCTGGAAGCCTGTCTC
>WNGR01001171.1_pt1 | contig 31069 bp, 38 predicted proteins | sample 5407581 | NCBI WGS metagenome assembly WNGR01 (sample SAMN13153383, study PRJNA577476) | soil metagenome | isolation source: 80 cm soil or saprolite under Garry oak tree replicate 2 | place: USA:California | collected 2016-06-15
GCGACCACGCCACCCTGCGCCGGCTGCTCGCCGACCATCCCGAACTGGTCACCGCAGGGCTCGGCACGGCCGGACCCGACGGCATGACCCGCACCCTGCTACACGTAGCCACCGACTGGCCCGGCCACTACCCGCAGGTCGCCACGACTATCGCTGCCCTGGTCGAGGCCGGCGCTCATGTCGACGGACGGTTCACCGGACCGCATACCGAAACCCCGCTTCATTGGGCCGCCAGCAGCGACGACGTCGAAGCTCTCGACGCGCTGCTGAACGCCGGAGCCGACATCGAAGCCCCCGGTGCCGTCATCGCCGGCGGCACCCCACTCGACGACGCGGTCGCGTTCGCGCAATGGCGGACCGCACGACGCCTCGTCGAACGCGGCGCCCACACCAACCTTTTCAACGCCGCCGGGCTCGGCCTGCTCGACAGGATCCGCGACCACCTCGCCGCCGACCCCGGGTCCGAACAGATCGACAGTGCGCTGTGGTCAGCCTGCCACGGCGGACAACAGGCAACCGCCGAACTTCTCCTCGGCCACGGCGCCGACCTGAACCGGCCAGCAAGGCGCCCGATCAGCAACCGACCCGCCCCTCACACAGCAATAGCCCGCGCACCGTCGCCCGGGAACCCACACCGCTTACGCTTGCGACGACTACTTGCGATAGCCGTCACGGCGGACTTTCGCATGCGTCGCGGCAACCGCCAGTTCCGGACCCTCAAGTACGGGTTGAGGGTTCTTATGCTGCCAGGTTGGGTGCACCTATACGCTCCACAGTGGACCCCAGTCCCGCATCGTCTACGTTCGTTGTGAAGCTGGGTCGCGGGTACCGCGCGCAGCAGTCGTGGCACATAGAGGCCCAAGCGGAGCGCGCGGACCGCGGCCAGGGTACGGGTCGGTGCGTCGAGCTTGGCCATGATGTGTTCGATGTGCGCGTTGACCGTGCGCCGGGCAACGACCAGGGCGGCCGCGATCCGGCGGTTGGGCCAGCCCTCGACGAGCAGGCCGAGGATCTCCAACTCGCGTGGGGTCAGTCCGCACGTGTCGCCGGGCGGGGACACCAGCACCACGGCGGCCAGGTCGTACGGGGACCTGGCCGGACCGGGCAGCATCGTGATCCGGACGTGGTCGTTCGCGGCGTCGGTCGACGGGTACGGGCACAGGAACGAGCTGTAGACGCGGTCGGCCAGCCGTTCGGCGGCCACAGCCGGAACAGCCGAGCCGAGGCGGAGCAGTGCGTGGCTCGGCAGGCCGGGCAGTGACAGCGGATGGCCGGCGCGGGTCAACACGACCGCGACCCGGGCGTCGCCGACGATGCCCGCGACGCTGGCGATCGACCGCAGCGGATCGACCGCGCTGGCGATCGTCGGAGCCAGCATGCCGATCAGGTCGCGCGCGGCCTCGGTGGGATGCCGGTCGGTGTCGGTGTTCAGGCCCAGCAGCCCCAGATGCCGGCCGTCGCGGGTGAACAGGGCAACGGCAAGGCCTTCCCGGAGCCGGCCGGCTTCAGGTACTCCGCCCACCCGCGGATCTGTTCGCGGGCTACCGGCAGGTCGCGTACCCGCAACGGCCGGCGCACCCGGTTGAATCCCAGCAGTTCGATCTCCTGGATGTTGGCCGGGCTGGTGATGTACTCGAACACGGCCTTGTCGTAGCCGGCGCAGCGGACTCAACAGGGCCTCGGCCCGCTGGTGGACAGGGCCCGGCCCGGACGCGATCTCCCCGAGCTCGACCGCGACGTCCAAACCACGCGACGGCAACCCAGCCACCCGGTCAAGCAAACGCCCCGACTTCTCGGGACGCAAGGCCAAATATCGCCGCGAAGCGCCGGTTGCTCAGGCCGCCGGTGCGAGCTCCCCGTCGGAGCCGGCGATGCGCAGCCGGGCCAGTTCGGCGACCCGGTCGATCTGCCGCTCGGCGTCGCGGTACAGCCGCTCGTACCCGCGCATCATGACGCCGGCGCTGACCTGCCAGCCCAGCGTGGCCAGGGACCGCTTGAGCCCGTACAGCCAGGCGCGCGGTACGCCCTCGCGGTCGCGGTCGAAGAAGCGCGGTACGACCTCCTGCTCCAGCAGCGCGAAGACGTTGCGCGCCATGGCCTCCCGGCTCGCTCCGGCGGTGCGGTCGCCGATGATCCAGCCGTTGTCCCGGTCTACGATCAGCTCGTCCGCGCCGCCGTCCGCGGTGGTGACGACCCGGCAGCCGCTGTACACGGACTTCATGAAGCTGGTACCGCATGCCTCGTCGCCGCGGCGGGGATGGTTGAGCCAGATGTCCGCGCCGGACAGCAGCCGCTGCGCCATCCGCATGTCGTACCCGGGCAGGTACACCATGCGCCCTCCACTGTCCCGGGAGTACGCCACGATGCGCCGGATGCGCTCCTTGCCGCCGCCGTCCTGCGGGTGGGCCAGCCCGGCGACGAGCACGCAGACCGGCCGGGCCGGGTCGCCCGTCAGGGCGGCCAACCGCTCCGGCATCGACACCAGCAGGTCGGTCTCCTTGTACTCAGCCGCCCGCCGGGCCACCACGATCGTCAATGCCTCGGGGTCGAGGATGCGGTCGCGGTACTCCCGGACCCAGTCGACGAGTTCGGCCCGCTGCTCCTGCCGTGCGGCCCACAGCTCCTCGTCCGGGATGTCCCACACGCCGGCCCACTCGTCCTCGCCGGCGTAGTCCCACCCGGCGCCCACGTACCGCTCGAACAGTTCCGCCATCCGCGGCGGGGTCCAGGTGCGCGGATGCACACCGTTCGTGACGTACCGGATCGGCGCGGCCCGGCCCGGCCACAGTGGACCGAGCACCCGCTCCTCGGTGACCTCGCGGTGCAGCCGGGACACCGCGTTGATGTTCCCGGACAGCCGGGCGCACAGCACGGCCATGTTGAACGGCTCGGCCGCGCCCTGCGCGGGGAAGTGCCCGAGGGTCATGAGCCAGTCGAGGTCGACCCCGCACTCGCGGGCCCAGCCGGCGAAGTACCGCTCGATCAGCTCGCGGTCGAAGAGGTCGAACCCGGCCGGTACCGCGGTGTGCGTGGTGAACACGGTCGCGGCCCGCACCGCCTCGACCGCATCGGCCAGCGGTGTGCCGGCGGCGAGCTGTTCGCGGATCCGTTCCAGGCACAGGAAACCGGCGTGGCCCTCGTTGGCGTGGTACACGCGCGGCCGGTGTCCGAGCGCCTGCAGCGCGCGGACCCCACCGACGCCGAGCACGATTTCCTGGCGCAGCCGGTGTTCGCGGTCCCCGCCGTAGAGCCGGTCGGTGATCCCCCGCAGGTGCTCCGGATTCTCCGGGAGGTCCGTGTCGAGCAGGTACAGGTTCAATCGGCCGATCCGGGCCCGCCACAACTGGATCGCGACCGGCTCACCGGCCAGCTCGACGGTGACCCGTTCGGCACACCGGTCCAGGCCCGCCCCGGCCGGATCGAGGTGCTGCCAGTCCTCTTCCTGCCAGCCCTGGTCCAGCCGCTGGCGGAACCACCACTGGTACATCAGGCCGACCGCCACCATCGGTACCGCGAGGTCGCTCGCGGTCTTCTCGATGCACCCGGCGAGCATGCCCAGCCCACCGGCGTAGTTACGCAGCGACGGCGCAATGCCGTGCTCCATGCAGAAGTACGCGACCCGGGCCGCACCCGGAGCGACGGTGAGGTAACGCGCCAGGCCCTCCTCGACCGCACCCAGCCGGTGGGTGAACAGCTCGTCTGCGGCGAGCTGCGCCAGCCGGCCCGGGGATGCCGCGCGCACCAGCGCCACCGGGTCGTGCGCGGCCGCCCACGCCCACGGATCGACCTGGCGGAACAGCTCCTGGGTCGGAACGTCCCACACCCAGCGGAAGTTGCGCGCCAGCACACCCAGCCGGCTCCGAAGCTCAGTCACGGCGGTACCACCTCTGCCACGATCTACGGACAGCAATATTCCCATCCCCGGGCCGCGGCAACCCTCGGTCGGTCATCCACTCAGCCGCAGAATCCGGGCGGCTTCCAGCGCCAGGTGCAGCTCAGCGATGCCGGTCGGGCGTGCGAGGCTTCGGCCGGTCAGCTCTTCCAGCCGCCGCAACCGGTACCGGACGGTGTTGCGGTGCACAGGTAGCTTGGCGGCGGCGACCGAGGTGGCGCCGTCCTCGGCGAACCAGGTGCGCAGGGTACCGAGCAGGACGTCGCACTCGACGGCCGGCAGGGCGAGCACCGGCCCGAGGACCGACCGGGCGACGGTGGCGACCGCGTCGGGCGCGGTGGCGAGCAGCACGGCGACCGGTACCTCCCCATACTGCTACCGCACCACCCAGCTGCTCGGCGGGGACACCCGGTTCGTAATGTCCACCAGTGGCCACATCGCGGCCATGGTGAACCCGCCGGGCAACCCCAGCCACCTACCGCCGCAACCCCGCGAACCCGGCACAGCCGCAGGAGTGGCTGGACGGTTCGGAAACCGTGACCGGCAGCTGGTGGCCGGACTTCGTCGCCTGGCTCGGTGCGCGCTGCGGCGCGGACCGCAAGGCGCCCGGTGCCCTCGGCAGAAGTGCCCTCGGTGGCGGCGGGCTCGGCCCGCTCGTCGAGGCGCCCGGCACCTACGTACTCGACCGCCAAGAGGAAACCACCATGTACGAGAACATCGGCCGCTCGCTCGGCACCGGCTACTTCCGCATCGGCGACCAGCTCACCCCGCCGAGCGCGAGATCTGGCGACGTACCCGCGACTTCGTCGACCACGAGGTGCTGCCGGTCATCAACGACTACTGGGAGCGGGCCGAGTTCCCCGCGCCGCTCGTGGTGAAGCTCGCCGAACTCGGCATCGTCGGAGACGGCATCGAGGGGTACGGCTGCCGCTGACCGTGTGGTCCGCCGGCCACCAGCGCGCGATGCTTCCGGTCCAGACCTGGAAGGCATGCTCGGCCGGGCATTCGACGTCGAAGGACAGCCGCAGCGGTTCGATCACCGGCGCTTCCCCTCCGGCCAGGTGTTCTCGGCGAGCAGCCGGAACCGCGCGGCGGCATCGCCCCACACCTGGGCCAGGTACTCCTGCACCGCCCCGACCCCCTCGTCGTGCAGCCGGTAGATGCGCTGCGTGCCGCGCGGCTCTTCGAGGACGAGACCGGCGTTCTTGAGCAGGCGCAGGTGCCGCGACACGGCGGGGCGGCTGATCGGCAGCGCGTCGGCGATCTCACGTACCGAGCGGCCGCCGGTGCCGAGCAGTTCGACGATCGCGCGGCGGTGCGGGTCGCCGAGCGCCTCGAACGGGTCGCCGGCGAGGTCGGCGGTGGGCATGCCCGGCTAACCCCCGTTCTCCACCCGGTGCTTGAGCCCGTCGGTCAGCACCTCCCAGACCGCGTCCGGCTTCGCGTTGATGATCGAACTTGCTTCGTACGATCTCACGATCGGGACGGTAACAGAAAGGTTACCGTTGCCGCAATCGCCGCTTGACACCCTCGGCAGGATTGACGGTGGCCACGACGGGGTGGCACCGAGGGGGGCGAGGCGAGATGACCGCGCGGTTCGCCGCCGTGGACGTGCACTACCCGCAGACGGGCGGGGCGCGGGCCGGGTGCGTGGTGGCCGCGGACATCCGGTACGGGACGGTCGTCGCCGAGCACGTCGCGTCCCTGGCCACGGTCGCGGCGTACCGGCCGGGCGAGTTCTTCGCGCGGGAGCTGCCCGCCCTGCGCGCGGTACTGGCCCGGGCCGGCCGGATCGACCTGCTGGTCGTCGACGGGTACGTGGACCTGGACCCGGCCGGCCGCCCAGGGCTCGGCGCACGCGCATATGCCGAGTTCGCGGTACCGGTGATCGGCGTCGCGAAGACCGCGTTCCGCACCGCGACCCACGCGGTACCGGTGTGCCGCGGGCAGGCCACCCGCCCGCTATACGTCACCGCGGCGGGTATGACCAGGGCCGAGGCGGCCGAGCTGGTCAAGCACATGGCCGGCCGGTACCGGCTGCCCGACGCGCTGCGCCGGGTGGATGCCCTGGCCCGGGGGGCACGGACCTGGCCGGTCACGTTGCCCACCAGTAGCGACTTCGGTACAGTCGGGTCGTTGCAGTCGTAGTTCCTCGTACGTTTCTGATGAGCGCCCGCAGGAAGTGTGACGGTGGGCGCTTTCGTCTTCGCCAGGGGATTTCCGGCGGACACGGATCTGACCCACAGCGACCCGGCACCGACACGGTAGTCGGCCGGTAAGTGTTTTGCGAGGAGAAGAAGCAGTGGCTCAGGGAACCGTCAAGTGGTTCAACGCGGAAAAGGGATTCGGGTTCATCACGCCCGATGGTGGTGGCCCGGACGTGTTCGTCCACCACTCGGCGATCCAGACCAGCGGCTACCGCAGCCTGGACGAGAACCAGCGGGTGACCTTCGAGATCACCCAGGGTGCGAAGGGTCCGCAGGCGGAGCACGTCCAGCCTGCCTGACGCGTGTCGACGGGGGGTGGCCGGACCACCCCCCGTCCTCCGCTACGGAACGAGCAGCACCACGGTTTCAGCGACGCAGACCGGCTTCTCGATGCCCTGCGCCTCGATGGTCGTCTTGACCACCGCCTGGAACCCTTGCGCCGTCTGGCGTACCGACACCAGCTCAGCCCCGGCCCGTACCGACGAGCCGACCGGCAGCGGCGCGGGGAACCGCACCTTGTCGGTGCCGTAGTTGATGCCCATGCGCAGCCCGTCGACCCGGTAGATCTCCTTGGACAGCAGGGGAATCAGCGACAGGGTCAGGTACCCGTGCGCGATCGTCCCGCCGAACGGGCCCTGCTTCGCGCGGTCCGGATCCACGTGGATCCACTGGTGGTCGCCGGTCGCGTCGGCGAACTGGTCGACCCGTTCCTGCGTCACGGCCAGCCAGTCGCTGTACCCCAGGTGCTCGCCGACCGCACCGGCCAGCTCTGTCACGTCGGTGAAGGTCCGCATGGTCACCCCGTCGGTCCGCCGGCCACGTACAGCACCTGCCCGGAGACGAACGAAGCGCCGTCGCTGACCAGGTAGGCGATGGCGTTCGCCACGTCCTCGGGCCGGCCCACCCGGCCGACCGGGATGGTGGCCGCCGCCGCGGACTGCATGTCCTCGAAGGAAACCCCCATCCGCGCGGCCGTCTGCGCGGTCATGTCGGTCACGATGAAGCCCGGCGCGACGGCGTTCACCGTCACCCCGAACTTCCCCAGCTCGATCGCCAGCGCCCTGGTGAAGCCCTGCAGCCCGGCCTTGGCCGCCGAGTAGTTGGCCTGGCCGCGGTTGCCCAGCGCGGACGTGCTGGAGAGGTTGACGATCCGGCCCCACTTGACCGTGGTCATGTACTGCTGGACGGCCCGGCTCATCAGGAACGCACCCCGCAGGTGTACCGCGACGACCCCGTCCCAGTCCTCGTCGGTCATCTTGAACAGCAAGTTGTCCCGGGTGATCCCGGCGTTGTTGACGAGGACCACCGGCGGCCCGAGTTCGTCGGCCACCCGGGTCACCGCCGCCGTGACCGCCGTCGCGTCGGCCACGTCCACGCCCACGCCGAGCGCCGAGCCACCGGCCGCCTCGATCGCGGTGACGGTGTCCTTGGTCGCGCTCTCGTCCAGGTCCAGTACCGCAACCGCGAAGCCGTCGGCGGCCAGCCGTTTCGCCGTTGCGGCACCGATGCCGCGCGCCGCTCCGGTCACGATCGCGACCCGGGGAAGTTCTGCTGTCATGTTGATTCCCACCTGTCAAAGTTGGGCGGTCTGGGTGAGGCCGCCGTCGAGCACGAGCGTCTGCCCGGTCACCCATGCGGCATCGGGTGACGCGAGGTAGGCGACCGCGCCCGCCACGTCTTCCGGATTGCCGAGCCGGCCCATCGGGTACCGCTTGCTCAGCTCCTCCTCGTGCCCCTCGAAGAGCCGGCGCGCGAACTGGGTCCGGACCACCGCGGGTGCGACCGCGTTGACCCGGATGCCCGGCGCCAGCTCGATGGCGAGCTGGCGGGTCAGGTGGATGAGCGCCGCCTTGCTCATCGCGTAGGCGCCGAGCCCTTCGGCCGGCTGGAGCCCCGCGATGGAGGAGACGTTGACCACAGCGCCGCCGTGCGCGCCGAGCCAGGCGTCGTGGGCCGCGCGGATCCAGCCGAGGACGCCGAAGACGTTGACTTCGAAGACCTTCCGCACCGCGCCCGGGTCCTGGCCGAGCAGCGGGCCGTAGACCGGGTTGATGCCGGTGTTGTTGACCAGCAGGTCCAGCCGGCCGAACGCCGTGATCGTGCGGGCTATCGCGTCGGCCTGGTGCGCCGGGTCGTCCCCCTTACCCGGTACCGCGATCACGCGCTCGGGTCCACCCAGCTCGCGGGCGGCCGCGTCGAGCGGTTCGGGGGTGCGGGCGGTCAGGCAGACCTGCCAGCCGTCCTGCACCAGCCGCTGCGCGATCGCCAGCCCGATGCCCCGGCTCGAGCCGGTCACCAACGCGACCCTGTCCGGCATGGACAACCTCCTCAACTTTGCTACCGACCGGTCGGTATGCTCACCGTACGGGTTCGGTCGGCCGCCGGCAAGGGCGCCAACCCGTCGATGAGCAACTGCCCGAACACGTTGCCGATCTGGCTGGCGTTCATCGGCCCGTCCGGCCGGTACCAGGTCTGCAGGTGGTGCACGCTGCCGAAGAAGAAGTGCACGGCGAGGTCGGCGGACATGTCGGTACGCAGCAGGCCGATCGCCTGCCCTTCCTCGACGAGCGCCCGGAACCGCTCGTGATACCGGCGCCGCTGCGCGCGTAGCGCCGCCCAGTTGGCCGGCTCCAGCAGGTGCATCGAGCGGAAGAACACCGTCGTCGCGTCCAGGTGCTCGATTGTGGTCACCACCACGTCCACGGCGACCGCGCGCAGCCGGTCCACCGGGGTACCCGGGCCCGCCGCGAGCCGCTCCAGCTTGTCCAGCTGCATCGCCAGTACCTGCTGGTAGATCTCCAGGAGCAGATCGTCCTTGGACTGGAAGTAGTGGTACATCGAGCCCTTGGTGACCCCGGCCGCGGCGACGATCTCGCTGACCGATGCGCTCTCGTACCCCTTCTCGGCGAACAGCCGGATGGCGGCCTCGACCAGCCGCAGACGTACCGCCGGCTCCTGCGTCCGCGCCATCCGCCGTCTCCCTTGCCGCACTGGCCTTGCCCCGACCGACCTCGGTAGCATACCGTCTGGTCGGTATGGAGGGTAAGACGCCTGGCATCGACCTGACCGGGCTCACCGCGTGGCTGGCCGGGCTGTTCCCGGACCGGCCGGTCGAGCCGCCGGTCGTACGGGTGATCGCCGGCGGCCGCTCCAACCTCACCTACGAGATCGTCCACTGTGGACAGCCGATGGTGCTCCGCCGGCCACCGCTCGGCCACGTCCTCGCGACCGCGCACGACATGCACCGCGAGTACCGGGTGCTGACCGCGCTCGCCCCTACCCCGGTACCGGTACCGGTACCGCAGACGCTGGCCTACTGCGCCGACGAGAGCGTCATCGGGGCGCCCTTCTACCTGATGGAGAAGGTGGCCGGGGTGGTGTACCGGGACGCGAACGCGCTGCGCGGCCTGCCCGCCACAGCCGGGACCGGGCTGGGCACGGCCCTCGCGGACACGCTCGCCGCGCTGCACACCGTCGACCCGCAAGCCGTCGGGCTGGCCGACTTCGGGCGGCCGGACGGCTTCCTGGACCGGCAGATCCGGCGCTGGCGCAAGCAGCTCGCCGCCTCGTACACCCGGCCGCTGCCGGGCGCGGAGGAGCTGGCCGAGCGGCTCGCCGACACGCTGCCGGTCAGCGGCCGCGCCGCCATCGTGCACGGCGACTTCCGGCTGGACAACGCATTGGTCGATCCAGCCCGCCACAGCATCGCGGCCGTCCTCGACTGGGAGATGGCCACGCTCGGCGATCCGCTGACCGACCTCGGCCTGACCTGCGTGTACTGGGACGGCCTCGACGACCTCGGGCAGTCCATCCCGCCCTCCCCCGGCAGCCTGCCCGGCTGGCCGCGGCGCGACGAGATCGTCGCCCGCTATGCCAAAGGCAGCGGCGTGGCGGTCGGGAACCTCGACTGGTACGTCGCTTTCGCGTACTTCAAGCTCGCCGTGATCCTCGAGGGCATCTACTGCCGGTACACCCAGGGGCTGACCGTCGGCGAGGGCTTCGGCCAGATCGGCGGCGTGGTACCCGAACTGTTCGCCCGCGGGCACCGCACACTCGGATAGGAGTAAGGGATGGACTTCGCGCCGGACGCCACGACCAGCGAATACGTCGGTCGGGTCACCGACTTCCTCGACGAGTGCGTGTACCCCGCCGAACCGGTCTTCGCCGAGCAGGTCGCCGCGCTCGCGAACCCGTGGGACCGGCCGCCGGTCGTCGACGAGCTGAAGGCCGAAGCAAGGCGGCGCGGTCTGTGGAACCTGTTCCTGCCCGACAGGACGTTCGGCGCCGGCCTGACCAACCTGCAGTACGCGCCGCTGGCCGAGCTGTCCGGGCGCAGTCCGGCGCTCGCCCCGGAGGCGATGAACTGCGCCGCCCCGGACACCGGCAACATGGAACTGCTCGCCGCGTTCGGTACCCCGGCGCAGCAGAAGGAGTGGCTGCAACCGTTGCTGGACGGGCAGATCCGCTCGGCGTTCAGCATGACCGAGCCGGACGTCGCGTCCTCCGACGCCGCGAACATCGCGACCCGGATCGACCGCGACGGCGGCGAGTACGTCATCAACGGCCGCAAATGGTGGTCCAGCGGCGGGATGAGCCCGCGCTGCACGCTGCTCGTCGTGATGGGCAAGACCGACCCGGCCGCCGAACCGCACCGGCAGCAGAGCATGGTCCTGGTACCGCGGAACGCGCCGGGCGTCGAGGTCCGTCGGGGCATGGAGGTCTTCGGGTACACCCACGGACCCCACGGCGGGCACGCCGAGATCGCATTCCACGATGTCCGGGTACCCGTCGAGAACCTGCTCGGCACCGAGGGCGGCGGGTTCGCGATGGCCCAGGCGCGGCTGGGTCCGGGCCGTATCCACCACTGCATGCGCCTGATCGGCATGGCCGAGCGCGCGATCGAGCTGATGTGCCGCCGTGCGGTGGACCGGGTCGCGTTCGGCCGGCCGCTCGCCGACCAGGGCGTCGTCGGCGAGTGGATCGCGGAGTCGCGGGTACGGGTGGAACAGCTGCGGCTGCTCGTGCTCAAGACGGCGTGGCTGATGGACACCGTCGGCAACAAGGGCGCGCACACCGAGATCCAGTCCATCAAGATAGCCACACCGTCCACTGTGGAGTGGATTCTGGACAAGGCCATCCAGCTGCACGGCGCCGGCGGGGTCAGCCAGGACACGGTACTGGCGGAGCTGTGGGTACACGCCCGGACGCTGCGGCTGGCCGACGGGCCGGACGAGGTGCACCGCCGCTCGCTGGCCCGCCGGGAGCTGAAGCCCTACCGCGAGACGGCGAACATGTAGCAGCCGTAGAGCACGTTGCGGCTGTGTACGACCACGTGCGCCGGGTCGGCGAGCAGCTTCGCGATGCCCAACTCGGGAGCCAGCACTTGGGCTGGATCAGCAAGGCGGCGTTCGTCGGCGTCGGCTGCGTCTATGAGAATCGCGTCGGCGATCCGCCCGCGCGCGTCATAGGCGCGCAGCACCTGCTGGCGGTCCCGGAACTCGGGCGGCCACCCACCACCGGCCGGGTACCCCTCGCACGCTTCCGCGTGCACGAACACCGGGCCGGTCTCGGCGTAGGCGCCGGCAGTACCTGGCGGCGCGTACGCGATCAGCGCGACCCGCTCCCCCTTGCGGGACAGCCGCAGGCAGCAGCGCAGCGGGGAGCTGCCGGTACCGTCGGCGAACGGCCGGAACTCGTTGCCGGCCACGTCCCGGCCGGTGGCCCGGATCCCGTCCAGCTCGGTCGGGGGGATCGCGGCGATGTGGAAGGCGGTCATACCTCCAGCCTGCCTATTTACCCCTTCCGCATGCTGGCGGGAATCGGCCCTGGCCCTCGAAGATGGACACATGATCGTGGTGTGTGGTGAGGCGCTTATCGACCTGGTACCGGCGGGCACCGGCGCCGCCTACGAAGCCCGGCCCGGCGGCGGCCCGCTGAACATCGCCGTCGGCCTGGGCCGGCTCGGCGTCGACGTGGCGCTGCTCGCCCGGCTCGCCCGCGACCGGCTCGGCCGGATCCTGCGCGACCACCTGCGCGGCTCCCGGGTCGCGCTGGATCTGATCATCACCTCCGTCGCCCCGACCACGCTCGCCGTGCTGGGCCTGGACGCGGCCGGCGTGGCGGCGTATGACTTCTACATCGACGGGTGCGCCGACGGCAGCTGGCGCGCCGACGAGCTACCGGACGAGCTGTCCCCCGGAGCGGCCCTGCAGGTGAGCGGCTCGCTGGCGCTTGCGGTACCGGCGATGGGCGACGCGCTGGAGGCGCTGCTGACCCGGGAGCGACCCCGGCGCGTCGTCGCGTTCGACCCGAACATCCGGCCCTCGCTGATCCGCGACGAGGCCGGGGTACGGGCCCGGCTCGAACGGTGGCTCGGGCTCGCCGACATCGTCAAGGCGAGCGCCGAGGATCTGGCGTGGATCGCGGCGGGGCGGCCGGTCGAGTCGGTCCTGCGCGAATGGCGGGAGATGGGACCGACGGTCGTGGTCGTCACGCGGGGCGAGCACGGGGCATACGCGGTCGGGCCGGCCGGTCCGGTGGACCTGCCCGGCGAGCGGGTCACCGTGGTTGATACGGTCGGCGCCGGCGACGCGTTCATGTCCGGGCTGCTGGCCGCCCTGGACCGGAGGGGCCGGTTGGCGCGTCCGGCGCTGGCCGGGCTGACCGCCGAGGACCTGATCGCGGCGCTCGGGTACGCCCAGCGGATCGCCGGGATCACCTGCGGGCGGCTCGGCGCGGACCCGCCATGGGACCACGAGCTTGACGGAGCGTAATCAGCCGAACAGCTGAGTGTACGTAGTATTTCCGTACAGGCCTCGGTAGTTCTCCCGTGTCTGCCGTACCAGTCCGTCCCACACACTTCCCTCATGAGCGAGTGTCAGCGAGCGAATCAGAGTTGCAGCGCGGTCGAGCCTCCTGCCGGACCCTCGCTGCGCTGCGGTCCGGCATGAGCGAGCACCAGTCCCCCGCCGACCGGCAATGGCGGGTTGACCGGGCCGGCGCCTGGCTCCGTGACGGCGGCAGTGTGCTGTTCCTGGGCAACATGACGCCCGCCGAGTCGACCGCCATGCTCACCTCGATCGCCGCCCAGTCCGCGGCGTACCGGATCATGCGGTGTGGTGTGGACGGCGGTCACGCCGACCGCCCGTACCACGCCCTGGCGGACCTGCTCGCCACGACGACCGACCGCGACCTGGCCTCCTTGCCCGAACCCCAGCGCGCGATCCTGTCCGGCGCACCGTTCCGGCCGGCCCCGCAGGCCGACCACTTCACCCCGGCCGGGGTCCGGCTCGCCGTCCTGAACCTGTGCCGGCGGCTCGCCCGTACCGGGAGGCTGCTGCTCATCCTCGACCAGCTGCACCATCTCGACCTCGCCACCAGCGACGTGCTGCGCTTCGTCGCCCGCGCCGGGGCTGGCCTGCCCATGCAGCTGCTCGCCACCGAGCAGCTGACCAGCAGTACCCGCTCCACCGGGCACCGCGTGTGCCCGCGCCCGCTGCTCGTGCTCGGCCTGGGATCGCTGACCCCGGCCGACATGAGCCACCTGATCGACGCCCTGACCCTCACCAACCCACCGGACGCCCGCCCCTGACCCAGCCCTTGCTCCGCCCCCGGCAAGGACGGATGCGGCGACCCCACCCGGCGACATGCCCGCCGGGACCGGGCCCGTAGCACGGGTCAGGGGCGGGACCAGCCGGGTAGGCTACGGCGAGGAGACGTTCGCCCGGATCGCGCAGCGGTACCCGTCCTTCACCGAGCACCAGGCGGGGGTCCGCCGGCGGATCCCGACGGAAGCTCGGTCGACTTCGGCAGCGGTGACTCCCGGCCGGCGGTGATCGCCAACGCCGCCAGCGCGATCCGGTTCGACGGCTTCAAGTTCGAGAAGAGCGCAGGCTCCAGCGACTTCGTCTTCCAGAACGTCACCGGGTACTGCGTCCACGCCACGACCACCCCACGGGTGAGCGCGAAGGGAGACACGGCGCCGGCCGTGTCCGCCTTCGGACGTTTATCAGAAATTAACCGGTCGAGGCGGTTCGGCGGAACCGCTGGCGGGCATGAGGGCGGCACGAATTCAGGATTTGCGCCCCTCACCCGTTCCCTACCTTCAGGTCAAGCACCATTCGACCCCGGAGGACCGCCATGACCACCCCGACCGACCAGGCCCAGCCCACCTTCGTTGACAGCGAGCGCGGACTGCTCATCGCCGTGCTGGTCATGGTGCTGCTCGGCGTCACCGCCGTCCTCGTGGTGATGGGCTGACTGATCACAGGCTGGCCGCAACCGGCTCAGCACGCGCAGGCGATCCCCGACGCGGGCGCCGTCAGCGGATCGGCCGGCCGGCGCTCCACCCCGTCGGCCGTCTGCACCGGGAAGCCCTCCCGCACCCAGTACTCGTACCCCCCGATCATCTCCTTGACCCGGTAGCCGAGCCGGGCGAACGCCAGCGCTCCCCGGGTGGCGCCGTTGCAACCCGGTCCCCAGCAGTACGTCACGACGAGCGCGTCGCGCGGCATCAGCCGCGGCGCGCGCGCTTCGATGTCGGTGCGGGGCAGATGCAGCGCACCGGGCAGGTGCCCCTGACTCCAGGCCGCGTCGCTGCGGATGTCGACCACGACCAGCCCGGGCCGCGCGGCCTCCAGGTCCGCGTGCACGTCACTGACGTCGGTTTCAAAAGACAGGCGCGCGGCGAAGTGATCGGCCGCGGCCGTCGGCGAAGCAAAATCCATTAACCCATTCAGGGGTACCGGCAGCCGCCCGGCCCAGTGGCCGGACCGCCATGATCCCCGGATATCCCGCCTACCGGCCCGGCTACGCCGCGCGCGCGAGGATGTCGTCCAGCTCGTTGCGCAGCGTGAACTTGGCGCGCATGCCCACCAGCTGCCCGATCACCTCGCCCTTGCGGAACACCGCCAGCGTCGGCATGGCCATGACGTTGTACGTGCGGACGGTCTCCGGGTTGTCGTCGGCGTCGAGCTTGACGAAGCGCAGCCGGTCGCCGTACTCGGCGGCGAGGTCGTCGAGGATCGGGTTCAGCTTGTGGCAGGGGCCGCACCACTGCGCCCAGAAGTCGACGAGCACGGGAACCTCGCTGCGCAGTACCTCATCGGCGAAGGTAGCGTCGGTGACCTCGGTGGGCATGTCCCTCTCCTTCCGCATACGTCCATGACCAAGTTCGGCCCGCCCGGAGGTATTCCCGGGCGGGCCGAAATCCATGCCCCGATCAGTGGGTGAACGTGATCCAGTCGAGGTTCACGTAGTCGGTCGGTTGGCCGCTGGTGAGCGTGACGTAGACGGTGTGCGTACCGGTGATCCCGCTGACGTTCGCCGGCACCAGCCGCCAGCTCTGCCAGCCGCCGGTGTTGGCGATGGCGAAGCGGCAGCTGGTGGCCGACTCGGCCTGGATGGTGCCGTAGGCGTCGCGGGGGCCGCCGCCACCGGTCGGGCTGCCCGACGGTGTCGGCGTCGGCGACCCGGTACCGCAGGCACCGTAGACCTCGAACTCCCACAGCGAGCACCCGTACGGCGTGGCGCGCTGGGTGCCGTAGAGCCGGACGTACCTACCGGTGGCCCTGACGGCCAGGTCCTCGATGCCGCCCGCGCCGAACGGGTTGAGCGTTCAGCGCCGCCGCCACCGAGGCGCCAGCCATCAATACCGCGGCCGCCAGGACGGCCACGAGTCTCGTCCGCGGCCGGGCTCTTCTGGCATCTGCCAGTGTCGATACCTCCGGTTCCACTGGCCTCCGGTCGGATTCGAACGGGGGAGGTGCTCCGCGGTCAGCTGGCGGGCGCAGTCGCGCGCGGAGGGGTGAACGGGAGGGATCAGCGGGAGAGCGCTCTCTCAGAGATCTTACTGGATGCGTTTTAACGAGACATCCGCCATGTGGCCTAGTGGTTAACCGGGGCCGGCGCCATAGGATGCCTGGTGTGACCCCCACGACGCCCTGGGCCTCACCGGTGGGCCGCGACAACGAGTTCGCCATGCTGCGCGGGGCGGTGACCGCGCTGAGCGGCGGGCGGGGTGGGATCGCCTGGATCGAGGGCGAGCCGGGCATCGGAAAATCCACTCTTGTCGCCGCAACCCTCGCGGCGGCCGCCGCGCGGCGGTGCCACACGTTCCGCGCGGTCGGCGACGAACTGGGCCAGCGACTGCCGCTGCGCGTGCTGGTCGACGCTCTCGGCCCCACGGCGGCCGGGGAGGTCGTCGCGCTGCTGAATCAGGACGCGACGGACGGCGTGGTGGAGGGTCCGGACGCCGTGCCGGCCGCGATAGAGCGCTTTCTCGCCAGCATCGACCGGCTGTGCGCGAGCGCGCCGGTCGTGCTCGCCTTCGACCATTTCCAATGGGCCGACGAGGCGAGCCTGCTGGCCTGGAGCCGGCTCAGCTCGGCGGTCGAGCAGATGCCGCTCCTGCTGGTCAGCTCCTGCCGGCCGGTACCGGTCCGCCCGGCCGTGGCGAGCGTGCGGCGGACGCTCGTAGCCAAGGACGCCCTGGTCCTCTCGCTCGGCCCGCTGGCCGCACGCGACGTGGCCCACGTGGTGGGCGCGGTCGTCGGCGCCGAGCCCGGGCCGCGGCTACGCGAGACGATCGCGAACGCGGGCGGTAACCCGCTCTATGCGCGGGAACTGATGGACGCCCTCCTGCGGGCGGAGCGGGTCAAGGTCGACGGCGGCGTCGCCGAGCTGGTCGAGCCGATGGTGGAACCGCTGCCGGCACTCGCCGTGGCGATCCGCCACCGGCTGAGCTTCCTGTCCCCGGAGGCGACGCCGGTACTGCGCATCGCCGCGCTGCTCGGCCCCGAATTCTCGGTGTTCGACCTGGCCACGGTGACCGGCCGGTCGTCCAGTTCGCTGCTGCCCGTCCTCGACGAGGCCATCGCGGCCGGTGTCCTGGCCAAGACCGGCGACCGGCTGGAGTTCCGGCACGACCTCATCCGCCACGCGCTGTACCAGGCGACGCCGGCGAGCGCCCGCTCGGCGCTGCACCGCCAGGTGGCCCGGGCCCTTTCCGACGCCGGCCTGCCCGTCGAACAGGTGGCCGCGCACCTGGTCGCCGCACCGGACGCGATCGACGGCTGGGCGGTGGACTGGCTCGCCGGGCACGCACACGTACTGGCGTACCGGGCACCCGAGCTCGCCGTCGAGTTGCTGCCACAGGCCGAGCGGCGTAGCGACCACGGCGACCCGCGGCACCGGGCGATCCTGCGCGGCGAGGCCCAGGCGCTGTTCCGGATGCGGCGGCTGGAGGAGGCCGAGGGGGCCGCCCGGCACGCCCGCGCCGTGTCCGGCGAGCCGGCGTGGACCGGCGAGATGGCCTGGATCCTCGCGGCCATCCTGTTCACCGGCGGCCGGTACGCGGAAAGCCTGTCGGTCGTGGACGAAGCGCTCGCGCTCGACGGGGTACCCGCGCAGTGGCGGGCCCGGCTACGGGTGTCGCGCGCGCGGGCACTGCCGCTGGTCGGCTGGCGCGAGGACGGCCGCGCCGAGGCGCTGCGCGCGCTCGTCGAGGGCGAACAGCTCGGCGACCGGATCACCATCGGGTACGCCCTGCAGGTCGCGTACATGTTCGCCGACCACGAGCACGGGCTGACCTTCGCCGACCGGGCACTGGAGGTCATCGGCGACCTTCCGGAGGCCTCCGACCTGCGGATCTCGCTGCTGACCAACCGCGCGTACAACCTGGAGGCGCTGGGCCGCACCCAGGAGGCGGAGGCGGCCATGCGGGAGGCCCTGATGCGCGCCGAGAGCGCCGGCGCCTGGCGGCTACCGGTGGTCCGCGCGCAGACGGCCAGCCAGCAGATCGATGTCGGGCAGTGGGACGACGCCTGGGCCGAGCTCGAACCGATGACCGGCGACATGGGCCTCGTCGAACGGCTGATCCGCTGTGGCGGGCTGGCCTTCGTCGCCGCGCACCGCGACGACCGCGCCGCGTGCGAGGAGCACCTGCGGATCGCCGACTCGCTGCCCACCCTCACCGGGTACCTGCGCGGCAACGCGACCCTGCTGCTCATGGCCCGTGCGGTCGACGCCGAGCAGCGCAACGGCGCGGCGGCTGCGGCGGCGGTACTCGCCGACACCGTGGACATCGACGACATCGGCGACCTCTACGAGCGGTACCTCTGGCTGCCCGACCTGGTCCGGCTCGCGCTGTCGGCCGGCGACGGCGACCTCGCCCGCGCGGCCGTCGCCGCCGCCGAGGCCGACGCGGCGACCGAACCGCTGCCCCGCTGGGTCCTGGCCGCCCGGCGGGCTCGTGCCGTCCTCGACGGCGACGCGGACGCGCTGCTCACGGTCGCCGGCGAGTACTGCAGCAGTTATGCCCCGCTGGCGCTCGGGCAGACCTACGAGGAGGCGGCGGCGCTGCTCGGCGCGGCCGGCGACAGCACCGGCGCCCGCGCGGCGCTGTCCGACGCGGCCCGCACCTACTTGTCGCTGGGCGCCGGCTGGGACGTCCGGCGGGCCGACGCACGGCTGCGCGGGTACGGCGTGCGGCGCGGCCTCCGCCCGGTCCGCCGCCGGCCCACCGCCGGCTGGGACGCCCTGACCCCGACCGAGCTACGGGTCGCCGCGCTGGTCGCGGACGGCCGCTCCAACCCCGACATCGCTGCCGAGATGCTGCTGTCCCGGCGCACCGTCCAGACACACGTATCGAGCATCCTCGCCAAGCTCGGCTCCGGATCCCGGATCGAGATCGCCCGCGAGGTCGAACGCCACCGCCGCACCGGATCATGACCTGGTCGGAGTTGGCGCGGGCGGCGCCGGAGCTGGCCGGGGCCGGGTGGGATCTCGTTGAGCGGTACGGCTTCGTCCTGCTCGGCACGGTCCGCCGCGGCGGGGCACCGCGCATCAGCCCGGTCGAGGCGCACCTGGTTCGCGGGCATCTGATGCTGGTGCTGATCCCGGACACCCGGAAGGCGGGCGATGTCCGCCGCGATCCCCGGGTCGCCCTGCAGACCCCGGTGACCCAGGCGGCCGACCCGGGGGGCGAACTCAAGCTGCACGGCCGGGTCACCGAGGTCGGCGCGCAGCAGCGCGACGCGACGAGCGACGCCGTCGAGGCGCGCAGTGGATGGCGTCCCGCACCGTCGTGGCTCTTCCTGTCGGTCGCGGTCGAGAGTGCGGCCCTTCTCCAGTGGCGCGACGGCGATCTGCTGCTCACCCGCTGGGACCCGGTACACGGCCTGCGCGGTCCCGAACTGCGCCGCCTGGACATCGCCTCCGGCCGGTACCGCCGCCAAGGGCGGGACGGCGTCACTTGAAGCGGAATTGATCAGGCTGATCTGTGACCAGCCGGTGGCTGCCGGCTCCCGTGCGCGACCTGGGCGTTCTTGGTTGCCAATGGTCAGCGTTGGTCGGCGCTGGTCTCGCTCTGACGGCCTGGTCACGGCCTGATCTTGACCGGCAAACCCCCACCGCCGCCACGACGGGGACTCGCTAGGTCGTGACATCCCATCCAAGCGTCCGCAGCCCAGCCAATACCCTTGCTCGGCTGAAGGTCCAAAAGATCAGTACACGGTCATCATCGTCTGACTCGAACTTGAGCCCCCTACCGAGGAGCGCGTCATAGGGCTCGATCTGAACCACGTGCAACCGGCTGATCCTCCCGACGCCGAATGGTGAGCTGATCAAGATCGAGTTCCGATCCGCCCGAAGAGAGGCCAACGGCCAGGTCGCGTTCATCGCCGCCCATCGTCGCCAGCCGCGTCCGTGGACCCGAACGCCTCCGCGTACCCGGAACACCCGATCTTCCATACCGATGATTTTGATCGAGGACGCTCGCCTGCGCGTCCACTTCACAGGGCCGGACACGGGTCGACGCCTTCCGTGTCAGGGCAACCACCACGATGTCCTGACCGGCCGTAGGACCCATGCTCACCTGCGGAGTATGTTCCGCCAGCGTCCGTCGACGTCCGGCGTGGTTCGTGCCGGTAGTCACTCGGTTAGTCACTCACCAGCGCTCTCTAGATCATCAGAGTCGGTGGTGGGGCCTGCCGACGTCGCGAGCCGGCACACCGCCTCCCGCGGTCAGCCAAGCGCCAAAAATGTTCGGACACATGTACGACGCCAGCCCAACTGGGCTCTACGCGGTCAGGCACCCGGTCTGACGCTCGGAGGCCCCAGGCACGCTGCAGACTTGTCGACAGCCCGCAGAGCGGATAAAGTGGTGGGGGAAGTTGGGCAATTGGGCAGTTCCCCGGTCCGGAGGTTACGGTGGGCGACGTACTGATCGAACTCGACGAGCGTCGGCGTGCTTCCCTGGGCAAGGTCGGCCACCCCGACCACCGCCGCTACCTCGTCCACGAGGAGCCCGGTGGCGTACTCGTGCTCACCCCCGCCGCGCTGATCCCAGAGAGGGAACTGATCGTGTGGGAGAACGCTGAGCTGCGAGCATCCCTGTTCCGCGGCCTGGCAGACGCCGCGGAAGGCAAGACGCGCCGCCTGGAATGGGTCACCGCAGTGGAGGATGACGACGAGGAGTGAGCGCGCCCCCGTACGTCCTCGTCTACAGCAACGAAGCTGAAGCGATCCTCGATGATCTGCGGTCGAAGGCCCATTTTGCGGCCAAGTTGAAGAAGGTGCGTAAGGCTCTACGCCTACTTGAGCAGGTAGGGCCTTCGCATCCGGGACTCGCGACCCACCAGTACCAGAGCGTGAAAGGCCCCGACGGCGCGGCCGTGTGGGAATCGTATGTGGAGAACCGCACCCCGTCGGCATGGCGTATGTGGTGGATCTATGGCCCCGCCCCAGACACGATCACGATAGTGACGATCGGGCCGCATCCCTAGGACACCTCCGGTGCCAGGACTTTGACATCTGTCCTGAGTTTTCGTGGCGGCGTAGCGGGTGGCGGCGGCCGGCCAAGATCGAGCCGCAGGTCCTTGCGTGAGCCTGCCCTGAAGTTGCCATTCGCGCTGTTTGACTAGCTCAGCCCCGGTGCTCGGCGTCCGAGCAGATCCTCAACACCCTCGACGAGATACCCACCGCACCGAATACCCGGACCCACAACGGCACCAAGGTGCCCGCATGACCGGCTCGACGCGGACACTCGCACCCGAGAAGAAATTCTCGGGTACGGGTGCCTACACCGAGCCCACCCTGTTCGACCCCGACCCGCCCGGCGATGACCGGTACTGGCCCTGGGCGCAGCCGACCAAACCCATGCCGACCGGTGCCCGTCCTGCGGTGGGCGACCCGACCGTGATGGCCCGCACCACCACCCCGGACTACCACGAGTGGCTGCACCACGTCCGGGCCGCGTCGGGCTGCCGGCACCCGATCCGCCTCGACGGCGACATCCACGTCACCAACCAGGCCGGGCAGCGCATCGCCACCTACACCACGGCGGACATGCCCGACGGGGTCATCTACACCCCCTGCGGCAACCGCCGCGCCAAGGTGTGCCCCTCCTGCGCCGAAACCTACCGCCGCGACACCTACCACCTCGTCAAGGCCGGCCTGGAAGGCGGCCGGTGGGGCATCCCCCCACTGCACGACCACATCGCCCTGTTCGTCACCGCCACCGCCCCCTCCTTCGGCCCCGTGCACCACCGCGTCGTGAAGGTCCACCGACTGCCGTAAGAAGGACGGCTGCACCTGCCGGCCACAGGTGTATGTCTCACTTGAAGCGGAAGTGGATGAAGAGGCGGCCCCAGTTCTGGGCGTCCTTCTCGACCCGGTGGTACAGCGCCCTGATCTCCTTCTGGTCGAGGAAGCGCAGTACCCGCTTCTTCAGCTGGCCGGACCCCTTACCTGGGATGATCTCCACGAGGGTGATCTTCTTGGCGACCGCCTCGTCGATGACGGCGCGCAGCGCCCGGTCGATGTCCTGGCCGCGGTTGTAGACGTCGTGGAGGTCCAGCTTGAGCTTCACGGACCGACACTACGCCGGGGAGCCTTGCGCGGGCGGGGCGCGGAAGGTCAGATAGGAACATGTCGGCCATCGCGCTCTCCGGCGTGACCAAGGTGTACGACGGCGACACCCCCGCTGTCGACGGGGTCGACCTGGAGGTCGGCGAAGGGGAGTTCGTCGTGCTCCTCGGACCGACCGGCTGCGGCAAGACCACGATCCTGCGCATCGTCGCCGGGCTGGAGCCGGCGACCAGCGGGACCGTACAGCTGGGTGACCGGCCGGTCGACCACCTGCCGGTACGGCAGCGCCGGGTGGCGATGGTGTTCCAGGAGTTCGCGCTCTATCCGCACCTGACCGTGGCGGAGAACATCGCCTTTCCGCTGCGCACCGAGCCGTCGTCCGACGAGGCCGTGGTCAACGCCCGGGTACTGGAGGTGGCCCGGCTGGTGGGCGTCGACGACCTGCTGCGCCGCCGGCCCGCGCAGCTGTCCGGCGGGCAGCGCCAGCGGGTCGCGATGGCCCGGGCGATCGTCCGGCGGCCGAAGGCCTTCCTGCTCGACGAGCCGCTGTCCAATGTGGACGCTGCGGTACGCGCGGAGCTGCGCGGCGAGATCGTGCGGCTGACCAAGGCGCTGGGCGTCGGTACCCTCTACGTCACGCACGACCAGACCGAGGCGATGACGATGGCCGACCGGATCGCGGTCATGCGGCGCGGCCGGATCGAACAGGTCGGTACCCCCAACGAGATCTACTCCGATCCGCAACGGCTGTTCGTCGCGGCGTTCGTCGGTACCCCGCGCACCAGCCTGCTCCAGGCGGCGGTGTACCGGCGACCCGGTACGGAGGCCATCCTCGACCTCGGCGAGCAGGCGATGTCGCTGCCCTGGTCGGATCCGCGCGCGCCGGCCCTCGCCGCGCACCACACCGCCCGGATCACCGTCGGCCTGCGGCCCGAGGCGCTACGGGTCGTCGAGGCCGGTACCGGCGGGATGACGCTGCAGGGCCGGGTGGTCCACGTGGAGCACCTCGGCAACGAGGCGATCGTTCTGGTGGACGTGGGTGGGGTACCCACTGCCGTCGCGGTGAGCCAACTGGAGTTGGTGGACACCCCCGGCGCGCTCACCGACGCGGTGGCCGAGGAGGCGGCGGGGCACCACCGTGTCGACGCGCTGCGCGAGACGCTGGCCCGGCTGGTACCGCACGCGCACAGCACCCCCCCGCCGGCCACCGCCCGCACCCCGTACGGCTTCTACCCGGTCTACGAGCAGCCGGAGGAACAGCTGCAACCGACCGCGCTCGGCGGCACGCTGGCGATCCGGGTCACACTGCCCGCCCCGGTACCGCACCTGGGTGACCAGCTCGTCATGGCGGTTGACCTGGACCGGGTGTTCCTGTTCGACCACGCCGGCGACCGCATCCGGTTGGACATTCCACCCGAAACATAGATAGCTCTTTTAGTACCGCATTGCGGTCGCACGACTTGGGCTGGCGCGCCGTGCCGGGTTACCGTCAGTTCGCCGGTCGGTTAGCCGGTCGTCCACCCCCGGGCGACGCCGGCCGGTGCCGACGAATCGCGTCGCTGCCTCCGTTGGCAGCAGCGAACCGGGGACCCAGGTTTGTTGGGGTGAATCCGCGAGTGATCGCGGTAGGGCGACTTCCGGTCCGAACCCGTCAGCTAACCCGGTACGCGGCGAGGGTCCGGCCAGCGCCGGCCCTCGAACGGGAAGAGAGGACTGGAGTCCTTGCGCATTGCACGAACGTTCGTGCGCGCCCTGCTCGTCGGAACCGCCAGCGTCGGGATCGTTCTCCCGGCGGCTGTGGCGTCGGCCACGCCCACCCCGGCAGACCTCCAGCAGCAGATTGATGCCAAGTCCGCGGCGCTGGAAAAGACCATTGAGCAGTACGACAAGGTCACCGAGGAGCTGAAGGCCACCCAGGCACAGCAGGCGTCACTCGCTACGCAGCTCGCGCCGTTGCAGGCCGGCATGGATGCCGCGTACTCGGCGGTGCAGGACGTCGCGGTCAAGGCGTACGAGGGCGCTCCGCTGGGTACCGGTGCGGCGCTCCTCGAGGCCGGATCCGCGGCCGACCTCATCGACCAGCTCGGCGCGCTCGACCAGATCGGCCGGCAGCACCGGACCGAGATCTCCGGGTACCAGCAGGCGGAGTCCAAGTACAACGGGCAAAAGCAGCAGCTCGACGCGGCGCAGGCCGCGCAGACGGCCGAGCAGCAGCAGCTGGACGCACAGAAAGCGAAGATCAACAGCGACCTCCAGGCCCTCTACGCCCTGCGTACCCAGGCGTACGGCCGGCCGACCGACCCGCCGAGCCGCTCCAACGCGGTCCCACCCGCGGTCGCGGGCTCGGCCGGCGTTGCGGTGCGATACGCGTACAACGCGCTCGGCGTCCCGTACGTGTTCGCCGGCGAGACCATGAGCGGCTTCGACTGCTCCGGCCTCACCAAGGCGGCCTGGGGTGCCGCCGGGCGCTCCCTGCCCCACAACGCCGCCATGCAGTGGGACGTGGTGGCGCACATCAGCCGGGGCAGCCTGATGCCGGGCGACCTGGTGTTCTACAACAGCCTGGGACACGTAGGCATCTACGTCGGCAACAACCAGATCATCCACGCGCCGCACGCCGGTACCGTCGTGCAGCTGGCGAGCGTGGACATCATGACGCCGTACGGGTACGGCCGCGTGCGCTAGACGCTGATTCCCACACCAAGGCCCGCCCCCGTCTCCCCGCGGGGGCGGGCCGCCCGTTCCTAGGATGGCGGCATGGCCTGGGATCCCGCGCAGTACCTGAAGTTCGAGTCCGAGCGGGCGCGACCGTTCCATGACCTGGTGAACCGGGTGGACGTCGACGCACCGGCCCGGGTGGTGGACCTCGGCTGCGGTCCCGGAAACGCCACGGCCACCCTGCTCGACCGCTGGCCGACCGCTACGGTACGGGGGATCGACTCGTCACCCGAGATGGTGGCCAAGGCGTCCGAACTCGCCGGCCCCCGGCTCGACTTCGCCGTCGGCGTGATCGAGGCGTGGCACCCGGACGGGCCGGTCGACGTCATCGTGTCGAACGCGGCTCTGCAGTGGGTACCCAGCCATCCGGGTCTGTTACCGCGCTGGATGTCCGTGCTGACCGAGGGCGGCGCACTCGCTTTCCAGGTACCGTCCAATGTGGACAGCGGTGCAGCTGAGGCCTTCCGCGCGGTCGCGACCCGGCCGCGCTGGGCCGGGCAGCTCGCATCGGTCGCCGCTTCCTGGGGGCCGTCGCAGTCGGGTGGGGTGGTGCGCTCCGGCGAGGAGTATGTGGACCTGCTGGCCGGCGCCGGGCACCGCGTCGACGCCTGGCAAACGACCTACTTCCACGTACTGCCCGGCGAGGACCCGGTGCTGGAGTGGTACTCGGGTACCGGGCTGCGGCCGTTCCTCGACGCGCTGGCGCCTGGTGACCATGCGGAGTTCGGGGCGGAGGTGGCGGCCGCTTTGCGCGATGCGTCCCCGCCGCACGACTACGGTACGGTCCTCCCGTTCCGCCGGTTGTTCGTCATCGCGTACCGCCGCTGAGGTCAGGCACCGGGGTTTCCAGCAGCCGCGCCAGCGGCTGCGGCTCCCACTCCGGCTCGTACCGGTCTGCGCTGCGCTGGTACATGTGGACCGCATCGGCCTTGTCCCGAGAGACGATCCAGTAGCGGGGTACTCCCGCCTTCGCGTACTCGTCCTTCTTGATCACGCGGTCAGTCAGCTCACTGTCGGGCGCCATGACCTCGATCGCCAGCAGCAGGCCATCCAGGCCGGCATAGCTGGAGCGCGCAGACCGCGGCGGCTTGTCGAGCGCCCATACCGTGAGGTCCGGTTGCCGACCACCACCGACGTCGATGCCACAATCCGGGGTTACCTGCTGTGGCCCGAACCCGTTTGTGTAGAACCAGTACATCAGCCGGCCGACAATCAGGGCGTGCTCAAGCGTGGCCGACGGCATGATCGACAAGACCCCTTCCCGGCTGAGCTCGTACCGGTGGTGCTCGTCGGCCGCCGCCATGGCAGCCACGTCATCGAGTGTGATATGGGGCGGCATCTGCTCACCGACCGCCGCAGCGTTCATGCCAGCCTCCATCTCACAAACAAAGCATGCCGAGACGTTGGGGCGGTCCGTTCTGACGAAGCCGCCCCGAACGCGTACCACTCAGTCCGTGGCCGGTAGGTCGAACTCGCCCGACCGGACGGAACCGATGAAGTCCTGCCAGGGCTGCGAACCGAAGCTCAACATCGGTCCATCGGGATCCTTCGAGTCGCGTACCGCGATGAGGTGCGCTAGCTCGGCAACTTCTACACAGGCGCCATTGCCCGCGCTGCGGCTACTCTTCCGCCAGCACAGGTCCGCACCCTCGGGCGCAACAGACATGTGCGCCACTTCCTCTCGTATGGGTAAGAGATCACTTCGTGGTATGTGCCAGCGCGGCAATCAGTTCCGTGGATCGCTCGGGACTCAGTGCCACGTCTCGAAGAGCAGCGAAGCTGGTCAGATAGCTGCGAAGCTCCTCGGGCCGGCTCCGGAACACGCCACCCGTCATTCCCTCGGAGTAGACGAGTGGGTGGTCGGCGCCATCTGCAAACTCCAGGATGATAAACGACCCGGCGAGAGCCCGGTGCGCGCCGGCGTCGAACGGCAACACCTGGAGCGTGACGGTCGGCCGCTCGGCCGCCTCGACCAGGCGCATCAGTTGGCGACGCAGCACGTCATGCCCGCCGATCCGGCGGCGCAGCACGGCTTCGTCGAGAACCACCCGAAGCCGGGGCGGCGGCTCCCGGATAAGTACCGCCTGCCGGGCCATCCGTACGGCGACCCGCTGGCCGAGGACGTCGGGGTCGTCGTAGACGCCGTCGGCCAGGGTGACGGCGTTGGCGTACTCGTCGGTCTGGAGCAGCCCGGGGACGACCTGCGCTTCGTAGGTGGAGATCACGCTCGCCTCCGCTTCGAAGCCGATGAGCGTCTCGTACGCGTCGGGCAGCGCGTCGCCGTACGCCTCCCACCATGCCTTCTGGCGAGCCTGCCCGCGCAGCGCGATCAGGCGGGACCGCTCCTTGTCGCCGACGCCGTACTCGCCCAGCAGGCGCTCCAGGTCGTCGCCGCGGATGCCGATAGTGGCCGTCTCGATCCGGCTCAGCTTGGACTGCGACCAGCCGAGCCCACCGGCCACATCGGCGACCGTCCGGTGGGTGCGCTCACGTAACCGGCGCAGCTCCGCTCCGAGCTGGCGGCGAAGGAGAGTCGGGCTCGGCTTCGATGCCATCATGCAGACGATAGCGTGATCCTGCGGCACATAGTGCAACAACGCCGCAGACTTTTGCACTTGCATTCTGTGACGGCCGCATGCCTGAATAGGCGTTAAGACGACAACGGAGTCGGTGCAGGTCACTCCCACCGCACCAGCCGGGTCTGATCTCCCGGCCCGACGCCTGTACGCATCCATCGATCCCGCTCTCCGACCCACTAACGGGCGGTCCTTCCGCATCCCTTGGAAGGCCGCCCCGGCGCCGACCCGGCGCCCCGAGTCACGCCCCGACGAACCAGGGAGCAGCACCATGAGTGCGGAAAGTGTTCGACGCACCCCCCGTCCCGACCGAGTCCACTACCGGCAGCGCGGGGTGGAGGTGACCAGCCGCCATCTGACGGTCCGTACCGAACGGTACGAGATCGACGAGCTGGCGGACATCATGCTGATCCGGGGTTCGGCGCACCCCGGCGTGAAGATCGGCGCCGCGACCGCGGTCGTCGAGTTGGCGGTGATCGCGCCGCTGGTGGGCGTCCTCGCCGCACCGATGATCATGCTGGTGGGCATCATCGCCCTCAGCGTCCCCTGCCTGGTCGGGGTGATCTGCGCGATCCGCTGGCCGGCCGAGTTCGGCCTGATCGCCCGGTACCGGGGTCAGGACGTCACCCTCTTCACCACCCGGGACGCCCACGAGTTCGGGTTGGTGACCCGGGCCCTGCGGCGGGCGGTCGGGTTCTGAGAATACGAAACGGCGCCGGTGTCCACGGGGGCACCGGCGCCGAAAGGTACCATCGGCTAAGCGGCCTGCAAGCCCTCGGCCCGGGCCAGCTCGCGCAGCCGGCCCAGCGCCTGGATCTCCAGTTGGCGGATCCGCTCGCGGGACAGCGAGAACTGCGACGCGACCTCGGTGAGCGAGTGCTCCCGGCCGTCCTCCAGCCCGTACCGGGCCCGCATGATCCCGGCCGAGCGGTCGTCGAGGTGGCCCAGCAGGCTCTCGATCCGCTGCCGCTCCAGGGCACCGAGCACGATGTCTTCGGGGGACGGCGAGTCGCTGTCCGCGACCAGGTCGCCCAGGTTGGTGTCCCCGTCGTCGCCGACCGGTGTGTCCAACGACACAGTGTCCTGCGACCAGCGCATCAGCTCGATGACCCGGTCCAGCGGCACGCCGAGCGCGGTGGCCACCTGCTCCGGCTCCGGGTCGCTGCCCAGTTCACGGGTCAGCTGGCGCTGGACGTTACGCATCCGGTTGACGTCCTCGACCAGGTGTACCGGCAGCCGGACGGTCCGCTCCTGCTGCGCGATCGCCCGGCTGATCGCCTGGCGGACCCACCACGTGGCGTAGGTCGAGAACTTGTACCCGCGCTCGTAGTCGAACTTCTCCACCGCGCGGACCAGGCCGGTGTTGCCCTCCTGGATCAGGTCGAGCATCGGCATGCCGGACCGCACGTACCGGCGGGCGATCGAGACCACCAGCCGCAGGTTCGCCCGGATGAACAGGTCCTTGGCCCGTTCACCCTCGCTGACCAGCAGCTTCAGCTCGCTCTTCTTGACACCCTCGGGGATGTCGCCCTCGTCGAGCAGGTGCTCGGCGTACAGGCCCGCCTCGATCGCACGGGACAGCTCTACTTCCTGGGCGGCGTCGAGCAGCGGGGTCCTGGAAATTTCATGCAGGTACACGCCGACCAGGTCGCGCTCTTCGGCGACCTCGTCTGTGCGCAGTACCTTTACCTTCGCCACGTCTTCCACGGCTCGGGCCTCCCCCAGTCGTTTCCTGCTCTATACCCTCGCTGCCCCAGACACAACAGGCGGCGCCTTCCATTGATTCCTCGGTATCTGCCGTTTGCGTCACAACTTCGTGACGACCGGCGGCACGATGCACTCATTACTCATTACGTATCTGGACCTGCTCCAGGTTCGCATCCGGACCTGAGTATTGGCTGGGAGTCAGTTGGGGCGGACCTGACAGTGCCTCACCTGCCCCAACAGTGCCTCACCTGCCCCACCAGTCACGCGCGGGACTTGCCCCACGCCTCCAGCACGCTTGCCTCATCGGCAGGGTCGAGCCCGGACTTTAGGTTGGCAGCCCCGTCACGGTGTACCAGTCGAGCGGCCGTGCAGGCGCCGTAGTGCTCGTAGTCGTTCGCGGTCGGGTCGTCGATCTCCGGCGGCGCCGGCGGCTTGACCGGCGTGTTGTCGACCCGGCCGCCCGGAACGCTCAGGTCGGCGTACACCGAGATGGTCGAGACGTACGTCCAGTGGCCGACCCGGCCGGCGAGGTCGGCGACGGCCCTGCGGACCTGGCTGGGCACGCTGGACACGTCGATCACCGCGTCGAAGGTACGGCCGGCCAGCGGCGCCAGGCCGTCCGGCCGGTCCCGGTCGACCCGGACGAGCGTGGCGCCCGCGGCAACCGGCCCGGACCGCCCCCGGGCCGCGCAGGTCACCTCGTGGCCGGTCGCGACCGCGTGTGCCGCGGTCGCTCGCCCGAGAGATCGGGTACCGCCGAGGATCAGCAGCCGCACTCGCCCATCGTGCCCGGGCGGGCACCGCGCTACCTATCCGCTGAGCGCGAAACTCAGGTAGCGGCCGCAACGCGGGACTTCGCGCCGGCCACGGCGATGCCGACGAGCCACCCGACGAACAGGCCGTACTTCGACCCGTCCCCGGCCGCCTCGAAAGCGCCCAGCCACGACGAGTGCGAGGCCACGAACGCGAGCAGGTCGCGTACCGGAGCCGTGGACCGGACGGTCCACGCTGGCCAGGCCAGGGTACGCAGGAACCAGCCCCATACCGTGTTCCCGTCGGTGTGCCGCCCGACCCACTCGGTGAACGCCTGGTTGCCGAACGCCAGCACCAGGAGCACCGTCGCGATGACTCCGGCGCCCGTTGCCGTGCGGGCACGTCCCACAATCGCCATGGATCGAAGGGTACGGATGATCTCCGCGGTACGACAGTCCGGCGCACAGGATGTCCGGCCCGAGCACGCAGGGTCATGGGTGAATCGCCCAATGCCGGTCGTTCACCACTTCGCCCACGGCCCGATCAACCCCGTCGCCGCGTACGCCCTCGCGTTCCTCGGCGCCCTGCTGGGACTGGCCAGCATGGCGCGCGCCACCACCGCCGGTACCCCCAGCCGGCGCGCCCGCTGGTTGATCACCGCCGCGTTCTCGATCGGCGGCGGCATCTGGCTCATGCACTTCACCGCGATGCTGGGCTTCGACATCCCGGACAGCCCGGTCCGTTACGACCCCCGGATCACGCTGGCCAGCGCTGTACTGGCCGTCGTCGTGGTCGGGCTGGGCCTCACGCTCGTCGGTACCGGCCGGCGGGCGCTCTGGAAGATCCTGTTCGGCGGCGTCTTCACCGGTACCGGGGTGGCCGCCATGCACTACACCGGCATGGCCGCCATGCGGATCGCGGGAAGCGTGGAGTACCAGCCACCCGTGGTCGGCGCATCGGTGCTCATCGCGATCGCGGCGGCGACGGTGGCGCTGTGGCTGTCGGTGACGGTGCGCGGCCGGGGGCTGATCCTGCTCTCCGCCGGCATCATGGCGCTGGCGGTGTGCGGTATGCACTACACCGGCATGGCGGCCCTGCACGTCGAGCTGGTGCACGACGGTACCCCGGTCGAGGGCATCGACCCGATCGTGCTGATCCTGCCGATCGTGGTCATCGCCAGCGTCGCGCTGGTGGCGCTCGCCTTCGGCGCCCTGCAGACCGCGACGGAGGAGGATTTCGCGCGGCCGGCCGTTGCGGTGCGGCGGCTGGCCGCCGTCAACTCCCGGCCGCACCCGGTCTCGCTGGCCGAGTTCAACGCGACCCTGCCGATCCCGGTCTCGTCCACCGTG
>WNGR01001047.1_pt1 | contig 31050 bp, 29 predicted proteins | sample 5407581 | NCBI WGS metagenome assembly WNGR01 (sample SAMN13153383, study PRJNA577476) | soil metagenome | isolation source: 80 cm soil or saprolite under Garry oak tree replicate 2 | place: USA:California | collected 2016-06-15
CCGGGGTGGTCGAGCGCGTGCTGTACGGCTGCGACACCGACCGCGTCTACGTGCGCTTCGACAGCCCGCGTTCGCCAGAGGAACTCGAGACCCAGAAGATCGAGTTCTGGATCTATTTCTCCGGCGTGCCGGCTGACGACCTTGGCGGCAAGCTCCAGCTGCCGCTGGCGGTGACCGCCACCGCCGACTTCGGCTTCGACGCCGCGCACGTGGTCCGCATCGTTCCGCACTCTCGGGGTGCCAAGATGACCGTCGCTCGTGTCGATTCCGAGCAGGCCAATGCCGAGCCGGTGGCCGAGCTCGAGTCCACCGATCCCTTATTCGTATCTATACCGCTGTCGGCGCTCGGCCGGCACGGCGGCGAGACGATGGAGATGGCGCTGGTGGTGAGTCGCGAGGGCCGCGACATCGAGCAGGTGCCCCCGTCGGGCTCGCTTGGCCTTCGGATCCCGGGCGATGGCGCTGCCGCTACGGCGCCGGGGCCGAAGCAGATCAAGGTGTTGGTCGCCACGTCTGAGCTCACGCCATTCGCAAAGTCGGGTGGCGTTGCGGACGTCGCCGCCGCGCTGTCGAAGGAGCTGCGCCGGCTGGGCCACGACGTGCGCGTCGTCCTGCCGCGATACCGCCAGATCGACATCGGCAGGCACAACCTGAAGCCGGTCGTCCACGACCTCGCCGTTCCACTGGGATCGCAAACAGTGCCCGCGACCATCTTCGAGGGCCGGCTGGGCGATGTCGTGGTGTACTTCGTGGACTGCCCTCAGCTGTACGACCGCGATGGCATGTATGGGTTCGGAGACGACGACGCTCGCTCGGTCTACTTCTCGCGGGCGCTGCTGGAGATGCTGCCGGCGCTGAAGTTCTCGCCCGACGTCATTCACATCCACGACTGGTTCGCCGCACTCGTGCCCAACCTGATCGATCGGGTCTACACGGAAGGCCCGACGGACGAGGTGGCGACCGCTCTGACGATCCACAACCTCACCGCACAGGGCGTGTTTGGATTCGGCGCGCTGACGCTGGCCGGCCTCGACAAATGGGGCTTGATCCGCGTCGGCATCCCCGGCCTCGACAACGTCGTGAACGTGCTCGGGCGCGGCATCCACTTCGCGGACGTCGTCAACACGGTCAGCGAACGCTATGCCGCCGAGATGCAGATGCCCGAATACGGGGAAGGGCTCGACGAGCTCATCCGCTCCCACGCACACAAGCTGCACGGGATCGTCAACGGCATCGATTACGAGATCTTCGATCCCCACCGCGACCCGAACATCCCGCATCACTACTCGGCGTCGGCGCCCGAGCCGAAAGCCCTGTGCCGCGCCGAGCTGCGCAGCGAGCTCGGCCTGGAACAGTCGGATCGGCCGCTGTGCGCGATGGTGTCGAGGCTCTACGACGTCAAGGGCCTGGACCTCGTCGAGCAGGCCATGCCGGCGCTCATGAAGTTCGGTGTGCAGGTGATCGTCATCGGCACCGGCGACCGCCGCTACGAGGACATGTTCCGCCGCTACGCCGGCGAACGTTCGGGGCAGGTCGCCGCCGCGATCGGGTTCGATGCGCCGCTCGCCCAGCGTATCTACGCGGGGGCTGACATGCTGTGGATGCCGTCTCGCTACGAGCCTGGCGGCCTCGGCCAGCTCATCGCGCTGCGCTACGGCACGGTCCCCGTGGTGCGAATGACCGGCGGGCTGGCCGATACCATCAAGGACTACGACCCGGTGGCGTCGAAGGGCAATGGCTTCACGTTCGCGCCCTACGACCCCTGGCAGTTCTATGCGGCGGTCGTGCGAGCGGCCGAGACCTACCGTCATCCCTCGCTGTGGACATGGCTGATCCGGCGCGGTATGAACGAGGACGTGTCGTGGACGAAATCAGCTCAGCGGTACGTGCAGCTGTTCTACGCGGCGATAGCGTCGCGTCGCGAACGCCGAGGCGTCGCCGCCATCCCCGACTGATCGGAAATATGTGCCAAGTGGGGCTTTAGGCCGGATTTATTCCGGCCGTCCGCCAAGCGTGCACCATCCAAGCGCCACCCAACATGGCCGAGGAGAGGGGAGGGTTCCGCGGCGGGGGACATCTGTCCCCCCCGCGATTTATCCACCCCAATCGGGCAGCAGGCGCAGCTGCTCCACGCGCCGCGCACCAGGCGAATATGCGTTTTCGAAGTAGTCGGTGACCATCCGGCGTGCGGAGAAGTCGGTCACCACATAGCGGATGGACGCTCGCATCATCTCGACCCAGCGCTGCGGGATGCCGGCGGTATCGCGCTCGAAGTATGCGGGCACCACATCGCGCTCGAGCAAGCGGTAAAGACCTTCGGCCTCGGCCTGGTCGTCCACGGCGGGCCTGTCCAGCGTCGCGCCCGAAGGGATCGCCCACCCGATCTCGGGCCGGTAAGCCTCGTCCCACCACCCGTCGAGGACGCTGACATTCAGGACTCCGTTGGCCCCGGCCTTCATGCCGCTCGTACCGCTCGCCTCGAGGAACCGCTGTGGGTTGTTCAGCCACACGTCCGCGCCGTGCACCAGGTGGCGCGCGATCGCGAGGTCGTAGTCCTTGAGGAACGTCACACAGGGCTCCTCCCGCGCGAGCGCCACGACGCTGGCGATGATGTCCTTGCCGGGCTGGTCCGCGGGATGGGCCTTGCCCGCGAAGATGAGCTGCACCGGTCGCTTGGGGTTGCGCAGCAGCTTTGTGAGGCGGGGACGATCCTGCAGCAGCAGGTTGGCGCGCTTGTAGGGCGCGAACCGACGCGCGAAGCCGAACGTGAGCGCGTGCTCGTCCATGGACTCGCTATCTACCGAGCGGGAGCGGGCGACCTCGAGCAGCTTTCGCTTCAGATCGATGTGCACCGACCAGAGGTCGGCGGCGGGAATCTCGAACACCGCCTGCCAGCGCCCGTCCTTGCCATCGAGATCCCACCAGTCCGGCCCGACATACCGTCGCAGCAGCTGGGCGATCTCTGGCGCCACCCAGGTCGGCATGTGCACCCCGTTGGTAACCGAGCCGATCGGCACCTGCGACTCGGGGAGTCCGCGCCACGCGTCCTTCCACAGGCGGCGCGAGACGGCGCCGTGAAGGCGGCTGACCCCGAACGACTGGTCCGCGAGCCGCAGGGCCGCATATGTGGTGACGAGGCGGTCGCGCGGATCGCCCGGGCGCTGGCGGCCGAGGTCCATGAAGCGATCGAACGAGATGCCGACCTCCGTGAGATACGGATTGAGGAGATCCCAGACGAGGCCCGGCTCGAAGTAGTCACTGCCGGCCGCGATCGGCGTATGAGTGGTGAACACGATTCCGGCCCGCGCGACCAGCCGCGCCTCCTCCAACGTCATCTGCCTCGAGGCACGGAGCTCGCGGATGCGCTCCATCGCGCATAGAAAGCTGTGGCCTTCGTTGAGGTGGAAGACTCCGGCGACCATGCCCAGCGCCCGCAGCGCTCGCACGCCTCCGATGCCGAGCACGATCTCCTGGCGCAGGCGCCGGTCAGGCTCGGGCACGTACAGGCGGTCGGTGATGCTGCGCAGGTCAGGCGGGTTGGATTCGAGGTCTGTGTCGAGAAGGAAGAGCGGCACGCGGCCGACCTGAGCCCGCCACACGCCGATCTTCACCATGCGATCGCCGATCGGAGCGTCGACCTCCACGCCTTCCACGCGTCGCACGGGAAGCTCCTCGCCCCTGTTCTCGAAATACGCCTCGACCTGCCGCCCACCGGCGTCGATCTCCTGGCGCCCGAAGCCCTGCTTGTAGAAGAGGCCCACCGCGACCAGAGGCAAGCCGAGGTCGCTGGTGGCCTTGAGGTGATCGCCCGCAAGCACTCCCAGCCCGCCCGAATAGATCGGCAGGCATTCGGCCAGCCCGAACTCCAGCGAGAAGTACGCGACGACCATCGGCGCTCGCGCGTCCATGAAGGGCGGCCGTCGGTCGTAGTACTCGCGATACGCGGCGCGAGCGCGTTCGAGCGCCTCGCGGACCTCGTCGCGCTCCAGCGCTTGGGCGATGCCCTGTTCGCCCAGGCGTGCGAGCAGCAGCACCGGATTCTGCCGGGTGGACTCCCAAAGCTCGGGGTCCATGGCCTCGAAAAGGCCCTCGATGCGTGGCTCCCAGGTCCAGAGGAGGTCGTGAGCGAATTGATTCAGTTCATCCACAGCCGGTTAGGGGTGGCACCCCGGATTGCGGCCGGATCTTCGGCGCACATGTGGCCGCATTGCGTCGTTGCCTCCTGCGCGCACTCGGTCACGCATCAACGCGATGCGCTCCCTCGCGCGCTCGGAGGCGCTTAGCACTGCAGCCACCTGGATCGCCGAATCTCTCGTCCGCAACCGGAGCGTCACCCCTACGATGGTATTCGGTAGAGGGGAAGGGACATGAAGGCCGTGGTGATGGCGGGCGGCGAAGGGTCGCGCTTGCGTCCCTTGACGAGCCGGCAGCCCAAGCCGCTGGTGCCGGTCGCCGGGCGGCCGATCATGGAGCACATCCTTCTGCACCTCCGTCGCCACCAGATGCGCGACGTCATTGCCACCGTGCAGTACCTGGGCGCCTCGATCCGCAACTACTTCGGAGACGGATCCGACCAGGGCGTCGCGCTGACCTACTCGGTCGAAGACTCGCCGCTCGGCACCGCGGGGTCGGTCATGCTCGCGCGCCAGCAGCTGAACGAACCGTTTCTCGTCATCTCCGGCGATGCGTTGACCGACGTCGACCTGGGCGCCGCCGTTCGCTTTCATCGTGAGCACCGCGCCCTCGCGACGATTGTGCTCAAGCCCGTGCCCAATCCACTCGAGTACGGGGTCGTGGTCGTCGACGACGGCGGGGCTGTGCAGCGCTTCATCGAAAAGCCCAGCTGGGGCGAGGTCATCTCCGACCTTGCCAACACCGGCATCTACATCCTCGACCCCGCCGTGTTCGACTTCTTCCGGTCCGGCGAGGTCACCGACTGGTCGGGTGACGTGTTTCCAAAGCTCCTGAAGCAGGGCGAGCCCGTCTTTGGATGGGTCACCTCGGGTTACTGGGAGGACGTCGGCAGCCACGCCGCCTATGTGAAGGCCAACTTCGACTGCCTGGAGGGCAGGGTCAAGGTCGACATCCCCGCCGTTCGCACTGGCGACGCGATCTGGGTCCATGAGGAGGCTGAGGTCTCTGCAGACGCCCGGATCGACGGACCCGCCCTGATCTGCGCCGGCGCGACGGTGCGCTCGGGGGCCTGGGTCAACGGCCCGTGCGTAATCGGCGGCTACACGACCATCGACTCGGGGGCGAAGATCTCGAACTCGATCCTGTGGGACCACTCATACGTAGGTCTCAACTCACGCCTTCGCGGCTCTGTGGTGTGCCGTTCGGTGACGATCAAGAACGGATGCCTCCTCGAAGAGGGCAGCGTCATCGGTGGCGAGGTCGTGCTCGGCGCCAGCGTGACCGTGAACGCGAACGTTCGCATCTGGCCCAACAAGGAGGTCGAGCCAGGTGCCGTGGTGCACGAATCGATCATCTGGGCCGGGTCGTGGAAGCGCGGCCTGTTCAGCTCGTATGGCCTATCCGGCCTCTTCAACGTCGAGTTCACGCCGGAATTTGCCTCGCGGCTCGGCGCCGCGGTGGGAGCCCTCAGCCCGAAGGGAACCGAGATCGCCATCTCGCGCGACTACACCCGAGCGGCGCGCATGATCCACCGCGCCGTCATGTCCGGGATGACCTCCTCGGGCGCCAACGCCACCGACCTCTCCGTGCTGCCGGCGCCGGTCGCGCGCTACTGGGCGCGCCACAACCATATCTCCGCCGTGCACGTGCAGACGTCGCCGGTCGATCCGCGCTCGGCCGACATTCGGCTGTTCGACGACCATGGCCTCGACATCGACAGCCGCACCGAGCGCAAGCTCGAAAGCCTGTACTTCCGCGAGGACATCCGGCGCGTCCTCCATTACGAGATGGGCCGCATCGTCCGGCGCGACAGCGAGACCGAGCGCTACGTCGAGGACATGCTCGCGAAGATCGACCTGGAGATCGTGCGCGGGGCGGCCTCGAAAGTCCTGATCGACTACAACAACGGCGCCGCCGCGATGGTCCTGCCGCGCGTGCTGCAGGAGATGAACTGCACCGTCATCCCGCTGAACGCGTCGCCGGCCGAGGTCGTCCTGGAGCAGAACGAAGCCACGTTCCGCGGCCGCTTACAGGAGATGGGCGTCATCGCCAGCGCGGTCAAGTCGAGGCTTGGCATCTTCGTGGACTCCCCAGGCGAGCGCTGCTTCCTGGTCGACGAAACCGGCGAGGTGCTCGACCACGACACCGCCTTCGCCGTATTGACGCAGCTCGCGCTTGCGGCCAAACCCGGCATGGTGCTCGGTCCCGCCTCGTCGTCGCTCGCGTTCTCGATGATCGCGGAGAAGATGAACAGCCGGTTCGTGCCCACGAAGATCACACCGGGCGCGGTGCTGCGGGCGGCGCAGCACGCCGAAACCGTGCTCGCCTCCGACGGATCGGGCGGCTACTGCTGGCCCGATTTCGCGATCGCTTTCGACGCCATCTTCACCACCGCTCGCGTGCTGGAGCTCCTGGCGCAGAGCAAAGCGTCGATCTCAACCCTGAAGAGCCGCATTCCGGCCGTGGCGCACAAGAAGGCGGTCGAGTTCTGTCCGTGGGACGTCAAGGGACGCGTGATGCGGACGATGATGGAGCGCCACCTCAGGGACCGGGTCGACCTCACCGACGGGGTCAAGGTGTTCGTCGAGGGGGGCTGGGTGCTGGTGGTACCGGACGCGGACCGGCCCGAATATCACATCATCGCGTCCACTCTCGAGCCCGCCCAGTCGTCTTCGCTCGTCGAGGAGTACTCGGCGCTCGTGCGCTCGGTCGTCTCCGAGGCTGCGCCCGAATCTGAAGGCGTGGTCGAGAAAACTTAGAATCGACTGACGGCGCGGGCGTAGCTCACCTGGTAGAGCGCAACCTTCCCAAGGTTGAGGTAGCCGGTTCGAGGCCGGTCGCCCGCTCCAAATTGCCTTCTTAAGGTTTGTTGGTTTATCTTCCTGAGAATCGCTCGGGGGTGCCGGCGGAGTCGTCTTCCTTTCAGGAGGATACGTGTGAGAAAGCTCAGGATCGTTTCGCTTGCCATTCCAGCCACCCTGGTCGCGTCGTTGCTGCTCGTGCCGGTATCGTTCGCCCGCGCCGGGACGCAGACGGATACCGCGTACGCCCAGAGTTTCTGGTCAAGCGGCGTCAAGAACGTCTTCGCCACGACGCAGACCAGCTGCTATCGGCCCGAGGTCCCGTACACCGCCAACGCCGGTCCCAATGACGGCTTCAGCGGGGAGACCGCCTGTCCGGGCGCGACCACCGGTGAGGACACGGGTGCAACCGCTCCGTACGCGACCCAGGTGGGCAGCAACCCGGGATTCGCCACCGGCCCGTCATCACTGGCGAAGAACCATTCCGAATCGGACATCCGCGTTGATCCGACAGACCCGACCCACCTTATCGGGTCGGTCAAATGGTTCGCCAGCGCGGAGGGCTACAACCACATGCTCGGTTTCTACGAGTCGTTTGACGGTGGCGCGACCTGGCCGGTGCAGGGCCACATCCCCGGCTACGAGGGCTGGACCGACAACACCGACCCGGTCGGCGCTTTCGACGGGTTCGGCAACTATTACGAGCTGATCCTGCCTTACCAGTTCTTCTACAACGCTGACGACTCCCATAACTTCCAGACCAACCCGAACAAGGAACCGAACCCAGCAGTTCCGGCCGAGGTCATCTCAGTCTCGGTGCGACCGCATGGCGCCAAGTTGGCGACCCAGTGGTTCACGACGCACCGGAACGCAGCTGGCGTCACGGGGCCGGATTTTGTAGCTCCGTACGCGGCGAAGGGGCAGGAGCCGGACAAGCAGTGGATCACGATCGACACCAACAGGTTCCTGCCCGACGCGAAGACGCCAAACCCCGACTACAACACGATCTACGCGATGTGGGCGGTCTTCGACGGAATCAACAGCAAGCCATTCGTCTCTACGGCCCTTGCGAACTCGGATGGCACGCACACCGATTGGTCTACGCCTCAGCTCCTGCCCACCGTCAACAACACGGCCAGTGACAGCTATCTGCTGCCGCACGTGGCGCCGGACGGTACCGTCTATACGTCGGTGACGAACTTCCCCGGCAAGCACGGCTTCTGCTGCTTCAGTGTTTCGACTGACAAATCGACGGATGGCGGGAAAACCTGGACTAGCCTTCCAACCCCCATTCAGAACATCCCGGGCCCCGCTTTCGTTGGCGGTTACGCCAACACGACATTCACCGACGGCATCGACAACACGTTTGCGGTGGGGACGACGCTGGTCAACGGCCACTATCCCCTGTACATCGCGTACAACGAGCGGCTGACGACGTTCTCAAACGTTCTCATCACGGCTTCCTATGACGGCGGCATGAGTTGGACGACACCGACTCAGGTGAACGACAACGCGAGCGCTGTGGACGAGTTCCAGCCCAACCTCGCGGTGGCCGCGAGCGGTTCGGTCAGCGTCAACTTCTACGACCGGCGCCTTCCCTGCCCGAGCTTTGAAACTAAGGAGGCCCTCAACGCCGGCCTGGCCTTGGACGTTTCGAACCCCAACTTCCCAGGTACGCCGCCTTATGGCGCCACCAACTATTGCGTCAACACCAGCATCCAGTTCTACACTCCGACGCTCGGCACGCTCGGGCACAACATCCGCCTCAGCCAGCACACATGGGACCCGCAGTTGAATTCGCCGTACAGGTTCTGCGTCTGCAACCCGGCCGCAGGCTTCATCGGCGACTACTTCGGCAACACGACCGGCGGATCGATCGACTACACGACCTCCGTCAGCACGTTCAACGATGGCAGCAATCCGAACCACTTCCAGCAGCAGGTCGTGGCAACTGTCAGCATCCCGTAGGCAAGATGCAAACAGGAGAGGTAGATAGATGGCTGGCTCCAGCAGGGGCGTTGGCGGCCGGGCTCCTGGTCGCGCTGTCGTGGAGCGTCCTGGCAGCTCAGACAGGACTCACGCAAATCAGCTCCGATCCGTTCACGAACTCGACGAGCTTCCACCGGACGCAAGTCGAGCCGGACACCTTTTCGTTCGGATCGACGATCGTATCGACCTTCCAGGTCGGCCGGTTCCACAGCGGCGGCTCTTCCGACATCGGCTTTTCCACTTCGACCAACAACGGGGCGCACTTCACTCAGGGGTTCCTTCCGGGGCTGACCGTCCAGGTCGACCCGGCCAGCCCATATGAGCGGGTGAGCGACCCTTCGGTGGCCTTCGACGCCAGGCATGATGTCTGGCTCATCTCCTCGATACCGCTGTTGCCCAACCTGGTCGTGCCGACCGTCTTCATCAGCCGATCGACAGACGGCGGCCAGACGTGGGCCAATCCGATGTCGGCGGTGTCACCGACCTACACCTCGAAGGTCAACCTCGACAAGAACTGGACTGCCTGTGACAACACGCCGGCCAGCCCGTTCTTCGGGAACTGCTACACGGAGTTCGACAACTTCGGGCAGGGCGACCTCGAGCAGATGATCACCTCCAGTGATGGCGGCCTCACCTGGAGCACGCCGCTCGCGACTCCTGACACCGCGCACGGACTGGGTGGCCAGCCGGTCGTCCAGCCGAACGGCACGGTGGTGGTCCCCTTCGAGAGCCTCCAGAACACCATCGGGTCCTTCACGTCCGAGAACGGCGGGGCCAGCTGGGACGCGTCGCAGAAGATCTCCCACGTCAAGGCGCACCCTGTCGCCGGCAGCCTCCGGTCCTCACCGCTCCCGTCGGCGGAGATCGACGGTGCGGGCACGGTCTACGCCGCCTGGCAGGACTGCCGGTTCTCGACCGGCTGCAAGGCCAACGACATCGTCTTCAGCACCTCGACCGACGGCAAGGCGTGGACGACGCCCTCGAGGGCGACCTTCGACGCGCCGCAGGTCGATGACTTCATCCCCGGCATCGCCGTGGACAAAACGACGTCGGGATCCGGAGCCCACATCGCGCTGAGCTTCAACTTCTACGAGAACGCCGACTGCACGGTGTCGACCTGCCAGCTGCACGAGGGGTTTGTGTCGTCGACCGACGGCGGCGCGACCTGGACCGGCACATCCGACCTGGCCGGGCCGATGCTCGTGACCTGGCTCCCGCTGACATCGCAAGGATTCATGGTTGGCGACTACCAATCGACTTCGTTCGACAGCCGCGGCGCTGCACATGCGGTTTTCGCCGTGGCGACAGCGCCGAACGGAACCCTCTTGAATGAGGCCATGTTCACCCCATCGAGTGGGCTCGCTGTCGGCGGCGGGTTGCACGCCACCCAGCAGTCGGGTGACGGGACCTCGTCCGACGGCACGACAACAGCAGCGACCACGGCTCGATAACCCGGTGAGGGGCCCCGCGCGTCCGGGCCCCACTACCATTTACGCTCTCACCCCGGATTCCAAGGAGAACGACTGATGGCCCGCACGCCGCTGCTCGGGAAGGTTCAGGCCCTTTTTGAGGATTTCGAGGAGGCCGACAGGTCGGGACGCAGCGTCGAGGCGGTGCAGGAAGAGCGCCGGCAGATGCGACTGACCCGTAGGGATTTTCTGAAGGTGACGGGCGCGACCGTCGGAGCAGCAGCCCTGAGCGGCCCGGTGGCCGCGCTGGCCTTTACACGCGCCAAACCCTCAGTAACCACCTCTCGCATCGCGATCATCGGCGGCGGCATCGCCGGCCTCAACGCGGCCCTGACGCTCCAGGACGCCGGCATCGCTTCGACGGTCTACGAAGCATCGCCGCGTGTCGGGGGACGGATGCACTCGGACACGACGTCGTGGCTGAGCGGCCAGACCAGCGAGCACTGTGGCGAGCTCATCGATACCAAACACAAGACCATTCAGAGCCTCGCGCAGCGGTTCAACATCCCCAAGGTTGACCTGCTGGCGGCCGAGCCGAACAACTCGACTGAGACCGACTTCTTCTCTGGCGGCTACTACACGTCTGCGCAGGAGAACGCCGACTTCAATCCGGTCTGGAGCGCCGTCAAGAAGGACCTCAACTCGGCGCCGTTCCCGACGCTCTACAACATGTCCACGCCTGCCGGCCAGGCGCTCGACAACCTGAGCCTCTATCAGTGGATAGAGACCCGGGTCCCAGGCGGGCATTCATCGCGGATGGGCAATCTCCTCGATGTCGCATACAACATCGAGTACGGCAACGTGACGACCGAGCAGAGCTCGCTCAATCTTGTGTACCTACTCGGGTTCCAGCCGGTGCCGGGCCAGTTCCGGATCTTCGGCGCTTCAGACGAGCGGTATCACCTGCAGGGCGGCAACGAGCGCCTGCCGCAGGCGATCGCCGCGGCGCTGGCGCCGGGCACCGTGCAGCTCAACACAGCGCTCACCGGCATAGTCATGAACGGGGATGGCTCGTGGACTCTCTCGTTCAGGGGTCCGAACGGAAAGTTCACGAGCGTTGTCGATCGCGTGGTGATGGCGATTCCGTTCTCCGTGCTGCGTACGATCCTCACCTCGGATTCCGCATATCGTGCCGCCGGATTCGACGGCACCAAGCAGATCGCCATCCAGCAGCTTGGCTACGGCAAGAACTGCAAGCTGCAGCTGCAGTTCAACAATCGTTACTGGAACCAGAGCGGGCCGTGGGGCATCGGCAATGGCGCGACCTACTCGGACACTGGCTACCAGAACACGTGGGACGTCACCCGCGCGCAAGACGGCTCGACCGGCATCCTGGTCGACTACACCGGCGGCGGCGTGCCTCTGGCTTCATTCACAGGCGATCCCACCAGTCCCAAGGTCGTCGCCGGTTTTGCGACGACGTTTCTGAGCCAGATCGAGCCGGTTTTCCCCGGCATCACCCAGCAGTGGAACGGCAGGGCGACGCTCGACGTACCCCTGAGCAATCCCTTCCTTCTCGGCTCATATTCGTACTGGAAGGTCGGCCAGTACACACTCTTCTCGGGCTATGAGGGCCTGCGCCAGCCTGACATCCACACCGGCAAATGCCACTTCGCCGGCGAGCACTGCTCAACGAACTTCCAGGGCTTCATGGAGGGTGGTGCGGAGGAAGGCGCTCGCGCCGCCGGCGAGATCCTCGCCGACTTCAAGGCCGGCATTTTCCCGTAATTCAAGCTCCCCACCCGGCCCGGCCGTCCGGCCGGGCCGACCTCCCCGCGAGCGGGAGGATTAGCATCGCCCTTGAGGGCCACAGCAAGTTCACAAGGAGGGCACCGCCATGCCGACCTATATCTCGTTGATGCGGTTCACCGAACAAGGAATCAAGGCGGTCAAGGATCACCCCAAGCGCCGAGAGGCAGCCGCCAAGGCTATCGAGGCCATGGGCGGCAAGCTGCTGCACACCTATCTGACCATGGGCCGGTACGACATTGTCGCGGTCGTCGATCTGCCAGACGACGATGCGGCGGCGAAGTTTGCCCTGATCACCGGCAGGCAGAGCAACGTCTCCACCGAAACGATGCGCGCCTTCGACGAGGGTGAGTTCGACCGTCTCCTCAGCTCGTTGTAGAGCGCGATTCCGAGTGCGGGATCTGCAGCGATAGGGCCAGCCAGCCCATCACCAGCGCGGCGATCATCCCGGGCACGAAGGCCAGCACGGCCCGGCCGGTCGCATCCCACACCGCCCCCGCGACGAGGGGGATGAGGAAGGCTGTCGCGTACTGGAAGGTGAAGATCCCCGCGCTCATCCGGTGCACGTCACCAGGTGCGGCGATCCGGGGCGGCATCGTGAGGACGACGATGAACGCGAGCGCGGCCGCAAAACCGAGCAGCAAGGCCCACAGCAGCACGCCGGCCCCAGGGGTGACCACGATCCCGAGCTGGGCCAGGGTCATCAATCCGGCCGAGCCCAGGAACCCGACGCGCCCTGTGAGCAGGCGGTCCCACACCGCGGCCACCGGCGCGGTCAGGAGCTGAGCGCCGTTCAAGGCGAACAGCGTGGGCGCGATGAGCTGATGCCGGCCGGTCTGGTCCAGGAAGTCGGGGATGTAGGCGTTGGTGCCGAAGTACACGGCTGAGGCCATGCCGATCACCAACCCCAGTCGAACGGTCTGGCCCTCGCGCCAGGACGGCCACCAGCGCGTGGGCACCGCCGGCCTCGGTCCGCGCCTCGGCGCCGCGAGCGTGATGGCCACCGCGGTGAGCGCGACCACCACCGACCACATCGCAAGCGCCCAACGCCAGTCGCCGTGGGCGAGAGGAAGCACGCCCACCGGCGTCGTCAAGGCCGTGGGCAGCGTCTCGCCGATGAGGATGCCGTTGCTGTAGACGGCCGTGGCGACCGCGATTCGCCTGGGAAACCAGTCGCGCACGATTGCCGGAAACGCCGGCTGGCTCACCGCGACGCCGAGGCCCATCAGGAACGTGCTCGTGAACAGGACCGGGATGTTCGGGCCAAACCCGCGCAGCGCGCCGAAGACGGCCACCAGGCCGAGGCCGGTCGCGAGCGCGCCACGCACGCCGAGGCGTGCGATGAGCAGCGAGCCAGGCACCGCTGCGGTTGCGAGCAGAAGCACCGGCAGCGACACCAGAGCGCCGACCCCCTTCTCGTCCAGGTGCAGCTCGTGATGGATCTGGGGAATCAGCGGAGGCACCGCAAGCATGGTCAAGCGAAGATCGATCCCGGCCAGCCACAGCAGAAGGAGCCGGACCATGTCCCGGCGCGTGAGCCTCACGGCATCGCCCCTCGGCGCATCAAGCGGCCATAATGGGCGGCGTGCCGCGTCTGCTGATCGTCGTGTCGAGCGGGCCCACCGACCCCACGCGCGCCAGCATTCCCTTCCACATCGCCGTCAACGGCGCGGTGCCGGCCGCGACCGAGGTGGGGGTGGCGCTGGCCGGCGACGCGACCGAGCTGATGAAGCCCGACATCATCGCCAACGTGTACGGCCAGGGCGTGCCGCCACTCCGGGACCTGCTCGACAAGTGCCTGGAGCAGAACGTTCCCTTCTACGTTTGAAAAGGCTGCGCTGAGGCCCGTGGGGTCTTGCCGTCGATGATGACTCCGAACTCGACATTCATCACGCCACCCGACCTGGTGCGTCTAACGATGGAAGCGGAGAGAGTACTCAGCTTCTAACTTGCCTCCCCACTCGTGGGGAGGTGGCTGCCGCCGCAGGCGCCAGCCGGTGGGGGGATGAAGTCGTCAAGTTCGTGTGGCGCCAATCGCCGCCAAGGCACTCGGGTTCTCGAGTGATGAGAGGTCGCCCGGGTCGGCGCCTGTGTATACCGAGCGCACCACGCGGCGAAGGATCTTCGCGTTGCGGGTCCGCGGCAGGTCGCTCACGAAGTGAACCGCCTTTGGCCGCAGCGGTTTGCCGAGCGCGGCCGCCACGAGGTCCTGCAGCTCTAGCGCGAGCTGGGCTGAGGCCGCGCGGCCCGGGCGCAGGATGACGAAGCAGACAAGCGCCTCGCCCTTCAGCTCGTCGGGGACTCCGATGGCCGCGGCCTCCGCCACCGCCGCGTTGCCGACCAGCACCGACTCGACCTCTGCCGGGCCCAACCGCTTGCCCGCGACCTTGATGGTGTCGTCGGAGCGGCCGAGCACGTACCACAGGCCGTCGTCCGGGTCGACGTACGCCCAGTCGCCGTGCAGCCAGACGTCGGGGAAGCGACTCCAGTAGGTCTCGATGTAGCGCTGGCGGTCACCCCAGAATCCGCGCGTCATCCCCGGCCATGGATTGCGGATGACGAGCTCGCCCACCTCTCCTCTCACGGAGCGGCCTTCGCTGTCGACGACATCGGCCGCGATTCCCGGCAGCGGACCCGCGAAGGAGGTCGGTCGCAGATGCGTGATCACGTTGCCGCACAGGATGCCGCCCGAGATCTCGGTCCCGCCCGTGTAGTTGATGATGGGGATGCGGCCGCCGCCGACGTGCTTGAAGAACCAGTTGAACGGTTCCGGGTTCCACGGCTCGCCGGTGCCGCCGAGGACGCGGAGGCTGGAGAGGTCGTGGCGCGCCGGCAGCTCATCGCCGTGCGTCATCAGCGAGCGCACGAGAGTCGGGGAGACGCCGAGCACGGTCACCTTGTGGTCGGCGACCATGCGCCACAGCCGGTCCGGCGCGGGGTGGTCGGGCGTGCCCTCGTACAGGACCATGGTCGCCCCGAGTGCCAGCGACCCCAGGATGAGCCAGGGCCCCATCATCCAGCCGATGTCGGTGTACCAGAAGATCGTGTCGTCGGCGCCGACGTCGAAGCCGTGCGCCATGTCCTGCGCGGCCTTGACCGGAAAGCCGCCGTGCACGTGCAGCGTGCCCTTCGGACGGCCCGTGGTGCCCGACGTGTAGATGATCATCAGCGGCTCTTCAGGATCCATCTCGTGAGTCGGCGCGTGGTCGGGCTCGTCCTCGAGCAGCACGTCCCACACCTGGTCTCGGCCGTGCGTCCAGGGCACGTCGCGCACGACGCGGCGGAACATGATCACCTTCGTCACGGTCGGTGACTTCACGAGGGCGCGATCAGCGGTTTCTTTCATGGGTATGACCTGCCCGCGCCGGTAGAAGCCGTCGGCGCAGATGAGCACCTTCGCCTCGCCGTCTTGCAGCCGGGACGCGATTGCCTCGGGGCCGTAACCGGAGAAGAGCGGAATGATCACCGCGCCCACCTTGGCGGTGGCCAGTACCGAGATCGCGACCTCGGGACACATGGGCATGAAGATCCCGACCCGATCACCAGGCCTCACGCCGAGGCGCCGAAGCGCTCCGGCCAGCCGGCAGACCTCGCGATCCAGCTCTCCATAGGTGAGCCGGCGCACCTCGCCCGGCTCGCCCTCCCAGATGAGCGCGACCTTGTCGTGGAACGCCTGGTCGCGGTGGCGGTCGAGGCAGCTCTGGACGATGTTCATGCGCCCGCCGATCCACCACTGCGCCCAGGGCTTGCCGTGGGTGAGGTCGACCACGTGGTCGTAGTGGCGATAGAAGGCGATGTCGATGTCCTTGATCGCCGCGTCCCAGAACCATTCGATATCCGCGTCCGCGCGCTTCAGCAGCTCGGGAAAAGTCGAGATGCCGTGCTGGTCCATGAACCGCTTCAGGCGGCTCTTGGCGATCACGTCCGGGCTCGGTTCCCAGATCACGTCCCCGATCACGACCGGCTGCATGGCCATTGGATTCTAGATGGCAGCGTCCGTACACTCCGCCGTGATGGACCATCTGCCGCCCGGCTTTGCGGAGGACATTGCGCAGGTTCTCGAACCATCCCACCGCGATGCGGCGGCCGCCGTGATCGAGGCCGCTCGCGCGCTCGACGACGACGGGCTGCGCAATTTCCTCGAGCTCTTCGCCCAGCGTGTGCGCAAATCGGCAGCGCCGATCACGCATGGGGAACTCCAGGACTTCCTTTCAGCTTCGACGAGGCCGCGCCACTCACCCGGCGCCTGATTTCTTCAGCCTCCAGCTGGAGATCCCAGTAGTTCGACCACGCTGTGCGCGCGACAGCGAGGGCCACGTGCGGCTTGTATCTCTCCTGCGCGGCGCGCACAGCGTGCTGCTGCGCGTAACACCACCGATCCCACGCGCGCTCCACGGTGCATTCGACCAGTTCCAGCCATTCGTCGTCGGCGGCTCCGCCCGGAGGTGGCGGCAGCGTCAACAGCTTCCACAAGCCCTCGTCGCGGACTACCGTGACGATGGGTTGCCCGCCCGGTCTGCCGGCGTGGCGATTCGGTCGCGGGTGCTTCGGGTTGGCGGCCATCAATCTCTGCTGCACTGCGAAAACGAGGTCGTGCGCGGCATGCAGCGTGGCGGGCGGGAGTGGCGGGTCGGTGCGGCCGAGACGAAGCTGTAACGAGCGGATCGCCTCGCGCAGGCCTTGCGGTACCTCGTTCTGATCTTCGAGGTGGAGCCTCTCGACGTCGTCGAGCAAACCGTCCGACTCCGCCATCAGCGAGCGCCGGCGAGCCTCCACGGCATCGTCGTCCGTTTTCGTGATGATGGCGGCAGACATTTGCAGCAGCACCATAGACGCGCGTGGGGCGTTGTCAAGTATAGGTTTACAAGCAGGCAACAACTCCAAAGAGCAAACGCGGTTAACAGCCAACGTTGCCATGGTCGCGTCGGGGTCTTAAGGTCGCCTGCCAGAGGTGAAAAATCGATTGAAGAGATGGATTGTCGCGCTCGCCGCTCTGCTCGCCGGAGGTGGAGTCAGTGCTGCGTTGCTCGTGGCGACAGATCAGTCCCGCGGGACTGTCGAAGCGTATGCGGCAGCAAGAGATGTGCCGGCAGGGGCAGCGCTGTCGCGCGAGGCGATCCAGCTGACGCGCGTGAGCCTTGCGGGCGGCACGGCCCTCCTGTTCACAAGTGGTGACGGGGACCGTCTCACGGCGCTGCGGGCCGCACACGACATCGCCGCCGGCCAGCTGATTCAACGCAGCGACGTCATGTCACCCACGTCCTTCGCAGATCGCCGCCTGGTGTTGATCCCGCTTTCCGCGGTTCCCACCACGCCGCCTGGGGCAAAGGTGGACCTCCTGGTTATCGCAGGCAGCGCGGATCACCCCACCGTCGCTCCGTTCGCGCTCGGAGTGGATGTTGTGGCGGCCGCTTCGGGTGGGCTCATCGTCGCCGTGCCTGCGAAAGTGGCGGCCGCGTTCGTCTTTGCGGCGGCGACGATGCACCTGGCCGCCGTTGTGGTCGAACCGGGCGCGGCAGATGGTGCGGAGATTCCCGTCGCGAGCGCAGATGATGCCATGGCCCTGGCCGCCTCCCGCTGAGCGACACGCAGATGGCCGTGGCTGCATCGCCCGCCGCCTTTCCGACAACAGAAGGGCGCATCCGGGCGCTCGTCGAAGCCGAGCTCGCGGCCGAGCTGGCACGCCGGGACCGCACCCGGTTGCATGTCGAGGACCAGCAGTGGGTCTACGAGCTGGTCGGCCGCGTTGTGGGCGAGGAGCAGCGGCAGGCATCGGCGCCTGTCACCGTCGACGAGTCCGAGCTTCTGTGGCGCCGCGTCTTTGCTGCGGTGACGCCGCTTGGCCCACTGGCAGAGCACCTCGCCGATCCCGACGTGGAGGAGGTGCGAATCAACGGCACGAGCGCGTGTTTCGTCTTCAAGGGTGGCCGCCGGCATTCCGTCCCACCGCCATTCGCCGATGAAGCTGGCCTCGTCGAGCTGGTGCACTGGTACACCGACGGGACGCCGAGCTCTCGCCTCGACCGCGCGAGCCCGACGGTGACGATGACCCTGCCTGAGGGCAGCCGGCTGCATGCAGCGCTGTCGCCGCCTGCGCGACCGATGAGCGTCACGATCCGCCGTCATCCGTCAGAACGATTTCGCGACCTCGGCGCACTTGCAGCCTCGGGGTTCGTGCCGCATGCGCTCATCCCATTCCTCGAGGCAGCGGTTGCCGGGCGGCTCAACATCCTGGTGTCTGGAGGAGCCGGCGCCGGCAAGACGACCTTCATGCGGGTACTCGCGAGGCTCGTCGGCGCGGACGAGCGCGTGGTCACGATCGAAGACCAGGCCGAGCTTCACCTGTGGCGCGAGCTCGCGGATTGCATCTCGCTGGAGGGCCGCCTTCCAAACACGGAAGGCAAGGGCGCCATCACCATTCAGATGCTCGTGCACGAGGCGCTGAGGATGTCGCCCGATCGAATCGTGATCGGCGAAGTTCGCGGCGGCGAGGCTCTCGATCTCCTCGACGCGATGAACACAGGTCATCCGGGCTCTCTGTGCACCATCCATGCGGACAGCCCGCGCGAGACTCTTCCACGGCTCGCGCGCCTCGCGCTGCGAAGTCCACATGCCCCGCGCGTCGAGACAGTGATGTCCGAGGTGGTGAACACGATCGACCTCGTGCTTCATGCGGGCATCGTCCGGCACTCGACAACGGTCTCTGAAGCTCGCATGCGTCGCCTCACCTCGGTGGCTTTCGTGGCTGGGCTCGACGGCGGGCAGGTAACGGTTCGGGATCTCATCACGTTTGCGGGCGACGGGCGCTGGCACCGCGCGGGTTCGCTGCAGGGTTTGCCCGAGCGCGCGCGAGCAAAGCTGGCGACGATTTGCGAGCCGGATCGCCTTCTGGATGGTTTCGATGCGTGAGATTGCAGCGGCACTGTGCGCAGGCCTCGGTGTGACCGCTGCCATCTTCGCGGTAGCGCTTCCAGCGCCGGCAGCCCTCGACGACTACGCCGCGCCTTCGTCGCTGCGCCGATACGTGCGCAAGCGCGTGGCTTTCGAGAATGCGCTCGCCGAAAGCGCGGGCTGGACCGTGAATGGCGCCGCGCGGATAGTCGCTGTTCAGGGCGTCGCAGCACTGGCCGGCGCTATCGGCGCCGCGCTCATTACAGGGTTGCCGGTGCTTGCCGCGGCCGGCGCCGCGGGAGCCGTGTCGCTTGTGCGAGGAGCATTTTCAGCGCGCATGCGAGCTCGCCAGGTCGCTCGCCAGGACGCTGTGCTCGAAGCAGTGCGCATGTTGCGGCAGCTGCTCGAAACAGGTGCCACGAGCGTCCAGGCCGCCATCGCGATGCTTGGCGATCGAGGTCCCGTGCCCCTGCGAACAGAGTTCCGACTCATTGCCGGCACTACTGTCGGCCGCCGCCAGGCCTGGAGCGCGGCCCGCCTACGGATCCGTGAGCCCTTGTTCGACATGCTCGCGGCTGCAGTCCTCATCCAGAGCCCCGGCGGAGGGGAGCTGGCGCCGTTGTTTGCCGATCTCGAGGCATCCGTGAGCGGTGCTCAGGAGGTCGAGCGGGAGGCGCGCGCTTTGCAGGTTCAGGCCCGCTCGGCCGCGGCCATCATCGTTTCGCTCCCCGTCGTCTTCCTCGTCGTGCTTTCGGCGCTTCGCTCGCCTTACCTCGACTCCTACCACGACCCGGCTGGGCAAGCGTTCCTGTTCGCGATGCTCGTCGTCATGGGATGCAGCTACGTATGGATGAGGCGCCTCTTGCTGCTGCCCGGCCTGCAGGGCGTGAGGTTGATTGATGCCTGATGTGACAGTCGCGGCTGTCTCGACCTTCGCCGGGGTGATGAGCGCGGGTGCGGTGCTCGTCGCGGGCGGCGGTCTGCGCTCCAACGCCGCGGAACGTCGTGCGCGTGGTGCGAGTACCACGCTGACGCACCACGCCAACGTCGTGAGGGCACGTTCCTGGCTCGAAAATGAGCTCGACCGCGCAGGCTGGCGCGAAGGCCCAGAGCGAGTGGCCGGATTTGCAATCGCGCTCTCGGCCTGCCTGGGGAGCCTGGGGGCGACGAGCGCATCGGCATTGCCGGCGGGCGCGGTGGCATCCATGTGCCTTCTTGGAGTGCTGACGGGACTTTTGCTGCCGTGGCTGGCGTTGAGGTCGGCGGTAGCGCAGCGCCGCAGGCGCCTCGAAGGCGAGCTCGTCCCGCTTCTCGAGCTCTTCTCACTCGAGCTGGGTGGCGGCGGCAGCGCCGTGTCCGCGTTGGGCTCAGTCACCATGCAGGTGCAGGGAGACCTGGCGGCCGACCTGCGTCGCCTCTTGATCGCCTCGCAGGTGGCGGGGTCTGCATCTTTCGAATCGCGCCTCGTCGAGTACGCAGACTTGGCGCGCATACCGTCCATCGGAAGCCTGGCAACGATCCTCGCCGCCAGCCGCGAGTACGGAACCGGAGTGGTGCAAGGAGTGCGTGCGCTGGCTGCGGACCTCCGACGCGCACAGCGCCGCGAGCTCATCGCGCACAGCCGCCGCGCCCTCAATCACGTGCTGCTGCCGGCTGCCGTGGGCGTGCTGCTGCCGTTTCTGGCGGTCCTGATGTATCCCGCCGTCAGCGCACTGGAGCGGAATCTGCGGTGAAGGGCTGCTCGCGCGGAACCGCCCTGATGGAGTTTGCGCTCGCGTGGCCAATCGTCTTGCTGCTCGTCCTCGGCGCAGTGCAGATTGCCGTGTGGGAGAGCGAGGTCGCGGCCGCGCATGATGCCGCGCTTGCGGGAGCCCGCGCTGGAACTGTTGCGGGCGCCGGGGTCGACGTTGCGTCTCGAGTGGCGTTTCGGGCGATGTCTCCCAGCCTGGTGGGCGTTGGGGCTTCCGAGTGGTGCCCGCGCGAGTCACGGCCGATGCCGCCGGGCATCTGGGTCTGCGCCACCGACCTCGGCTCCGCATTGGAGCTGGACGTCGGTGGATCAGCGCCCTCCCTGGTTCCGGTCTTCGCGGCCGCGAGCCTTCCCATCCGCGCCCACGTCGTCCTTGGCAAGGAGACATTCGCCCGATGAGGTGGCGGAGAGGTCAGGCGCTGCTCGAGCTTGCGCTGTGCGCGCCGGTGGTGATGGTGCTCGCACTGGGTGTGGCTGCGGTGGTGCAGGTTCAGGACGCGGCCGCAGGGCTCGATGCGGCAACCAAAGCTGCGGCGGAAGCTGCCTCCCGGGCGCCAGATCCGCGCTCCGCGAACACCGCCGCTCATGCGCGCTTTGCAGCCATGGTCTCCGCGTACCCGCTTCGCAGAACCGTGCTTCGAGTCTCGTTCGGGAATTTCACCCGCGCCACCGACGTGAGCGTGGAGTCGGAGGCATTTGTCGATGTGAGCTGGGCGGCGTGGGTGCTCCCCAATGAGTTCAGGATCCGGTCAGCGACGTCCGTCCGCCTCGAGCCGTGGCGCACGCACCGGCCGGAATCTTGATACCTGCTCAGGGCGGGCAGGTGATGGCGTTTATCGCCGTCGCTCTCGCAGTCGTCCTCATGCCGGTGGCGGCGTACGCGGTTGACATCGCCACCGCGAGCTCAGCGGAGGCGACGCTTCAGGCGGCGACCGCGACAGCAGCCATGGAGGCGGCGCAGCAGTTGAATACGGCAGCCTTCCGCGGCAGCGGAGTGCTGGTGATCGACCTGGACGCTGCACGCAACGCCGCGCGCTCTGTGCTCGCGGTCGAGGCGCCAACGGCGTCAGTGAGCGATATCAGCGTGCGCGGCGTCGAGGTCACAGTGGAAGCCGGACAGCTCATTCGCCTTCCGTTCGAGTTCTTCCCGATGCGCGCCGCGCATCTCCGGGCCGTCGCGTCGGCGCGCCTGGCGGCGGGCTATGACAGGCCGAGCAGTCGCTTGCCGTTGCCCACCAGCAATTTCTGAAGTGCCGGCTCCGGTATTTCCAGAGTTGCCAGCTCGTCCAGGCACCGCTGCGGCTGGATGAAGGGGTAGTCGCTGCCGAACACGAACTGGTTCTGCAGCCGGCCCTTCATGTCGTGGATCACCTCGGTCGGGATGTAACGCGGAGCCCAGCCTGAGATGTCGATGTAGATGTTGGTCTTGTGGAGGGCCATGGCCAGCAGCTCTGCGTGCCACGGATATCCAAAATGGGCCGCGACAATGTTCAGGCTCGGGAAAGAAGCCGCGACCGCGTCAAGCCGGATCGGCCGCGCGTAGTCGAGGCGGATCCCCTGGCCTCCGGGCTGCCCCGCGCCGATGCCGCTCGTTCCGGTGTGGAAGAGCACGATCAAGCCCAGCTCCTCGCAGCGCTCGTACAGCGGCCAGTGCTTCTCGTCATCGGGGGCGAAGGCCTGCAGCGAGGGGTGCAGCTTCACGCCTTTCAGGCCGAGCTCGCTGATGCCGTCGAGCTCGGCGACGGCTCGGTCGCCCTTCAGCGGGTCGACGCTGCCAAAGCCTGTGAATGCTTCCGGATGGTCCTTGCACGCTTGCGCCACCAGCTCGTTCGGCACGCGCGGTCGCCCGGTGGCGGTTTCGGCGTCCCACGCGAGCAGGACGGCCAGCACGTCCAGCGCTTCATAGTCACGCGCAAGCTCGTCCAGCGAGCGGTGCGCCACCTTGGATCGAAAGTAAGACTCCGCCGCTTCGATGTAGCCCTTCATCGAAACGTCGAGCCACTCGGGAGTCGGCAGATGAACGTGGAAATCGATGGCGCGCACGGCGGGGCCGATGATAGTCGGCATGCAGGCCACGCTGTTGGTGCTCGCCGGCGGCTCCAGCCGACGGATGGGCCGGCCAAAGGCCTGGCTCGAGGTGGGGGAGACCAACCTCCTGCGCTGGATGGTGGAACGCCTGGGGCCCGCGTTCACAGAGGTGATGGTCTCTTTCGCGCAGCCCGAGCAGCTGCAGGAGCTGGTGCCCTACAGGCTCGTGTTCGATCGCAAGCAGGAGGGCGGGCCACTCGCCGGCATCGAAGCCGGTCTGGCTGCGGCCCACCACGAGGTTGTGTTCGCCGTCGCATGCGACATGCCTTACGTCACGCGCGAGGTGGCGGAGATGGCGGTCGCGGCGGCAAGGAGCTGCGACGCGGCCATGCCTCGCATCGGCGGGCGCGCCGAACCAGTGTGCGCGGCTTACCGCCGATCATCACTGCCGGCGCTCACCGCCGCGTTGGATAGCGGCCGGCTGAAGGCGGCCGACCTGGCCGATCGGCTCGACGTGACCTGGCTCGAGGGCCTCGACCCCAATCTGTTTCGGAGTCTCAACACACGCGAGGACTACGAGCGCTTCCATGACGATTTCCCGGCGCAGCGATAATGGCTGTCTTGTGAAGATCGTCGTCACCGTCAAGCAGGTACCCGACCCGAACTCGACAAGCGTCCTCGAATCCGACAACACGCTCGCGCGCGACCGCGAGGTGGTGCTGGACCCCGGCGACGAATGCGGCATCGAGGAGGGATTGCAGCTGAAAGAAGCCCATGGCGGCGAGGTGATCCTGGTCTCGATGGGTCCCGAGCGGGCCAAGGACGCCATCCGCAAGGGGCTGTCGATGGGCGCCGACCGCGGCGTTCTCATCAGCGATGACCAGCTGGCGGGCGCCGACGTTCTACTGACAGCCCGAGCGCTGGCGGCGGCGATCAAGCCCGAGCAGCCCGACCTCGTCATCTGCGCGACCGAGTCATACGACGGAAGCACCGGGATGGTGCCGCCGATGCTGGCCGAGCTGCTCGGCATGCCGCAGCTGACGATCGCGAAGAAGGTCGAGGTCGATGGATCGACGATCAAGGTCCACCGCCAGACCGCCGACGGCTACCAGGTCGTGGAGGCGTCGACACCTGCGCTGATAACGGTCACCGCCGGCATCGCCGAGCCGCGCTACGCATCACTGAAAGGAATCATGGCCGCGCGTTCCAAGGAGATCAAACTGGTCGGCCTGGGCGAGCTCGGGATCGAGCGCGGCGAGCCGGGCGAGACGATCGAAGGCATCGCGGACGCCGAGGCCCGCAAGGCTGGCGCAATCATCGCGGACGACGGCACCGCGGTGGACCGCATCATCCAGATCCTCACCCAGGCGAAGGTCGTCTAGTGGCGAAGGTGTGGGTGTACGCGGAGTTGAGCGCCGGCAAACTGCATTCGACGGCGCTCGAGCTGATGGCGAAGGCGCGTGAGCTGGGTGATGTCGATGCGATCGCGCTGGGTGCGGGCGCCAAGGCGGCAGCCGCGCAGCTGGGCAAGCACGGCGCAAAGGCGGTGCACGTCAACGAGGACAAAGCCTTCGACGATTTCATCGCCGAGCCCGCCGCGGACGCTCTGGCCGCGCTACACGATAAAGAGCCGCCGGACCTGATCCTGTTCGCGTTCACGCCGGACTCGCGTGATGTCGCCGGCCGCCTGGCGGCTCGACTCGGAAAGGGCGTCATCTCGAACGCCGCCGACGTGGCCGCCAAGGACGGCGGTTTCGTCGCCAGGGTGCCGTACTTCGGTGGCGCCAAGCTTGCATCGATGCGCGCCAACGGCAAACCGGCAATTGTGCTGGTGCGCCCGAAGTCGTTCGAGGCGTCCGAGGCCGGCGGTACCGCTGACATCAAGGAGCTCGCCATCTCGATCGGCGAGGGATCCAAGCGGGCGAAGATCGTCGAGCGGGTGGCGGAGGCTTCGGAGAAGGTCAAGCTCGAGGACGCAAGGGTAGTGATCAGCGGAGGCCGCGGGATGGGCGGGCCCGACAACTTCCCGCTGCTCGAAGCTCTGGCCAGCGCACTTGGTGGCGCGGTGGGAGCCAGCCGTGCTGTGGTCGATGCCGGCTGGGTGCCTTACTCGATGCAGGTCGGCCAGACCGGCAAGTCGGTGCGACCCGGTGTATACATCGCGGTCGGCATCTCCGGCGCCATGCAGCACACGGTGGGTATGAAAGCGTCCAAGGTCATCATCGCGATCAACAAGGATGCCGAAGCCCCGATCATGAAGATGGCCGACCTCGGCGTGGTCGGCGACGCGCTCAAGATCGTGCCGGCGCTGACCGCCGCCGTCAAAGCCAAGAAGGGTTAGTGGACGGGGCCGACCAGCCAGGCCGCATCTCGGGGCTCCGGACGCCGATACGTGCGTCTGGGGGCCCGGCCCTGCGTCGTCACGCATCTGGCGATGCGCTCCTCCTCGGGCCACCCCATCCTTCGTCTCGGCGCCCGGACCGGCGACCTAGCGGTCGCCTGCCCCGATCTGCAGCCCGTCCGGCCAGCCCCGTCCACTAGAACGGACCGGCAAGAGGCGGAAAACCTCCTGGCGGAGCGCATCGAGCGCAGGCGCGAGCGCGATTTTGCAGCCGCCGACGAAATCCGTGAGCGGCTGCGCGCCGGCGGGTGGGAGGTGCTCGACAGCCCTGGGGGCAGCGAGCTGCAGGCGCTGAAAGCGCCGCCTACATCGGGTGCCGCGCCCGCAGCCCGAGCGGTAACCCTTCTGACCGTCGTGCATGGATGGCGGCCCGATGTCGAGCGCTGGCTGCTTTCGGTGTTCACGTATTGCAAGGCTGACTTCGAAGCCCTGCTCGTCGACAACTCGGGCGATCCGAGGATGGCGGGCTGGCTTCAGACCCGCGCGGCCGAAAGGCTGCGATTGGTCACCCTCGATCCACCGCTCGGCTTTTCCACAGCTGTCAACGCCGGCATTCAGGCCGCCGCGGGCGAGGTGGTCGTCCTGTTCGACCCTGGCGTGGAGCTCACCGGCGACGCCGTCTCTCCTCTGCTCGAAGCTCTGGAAGATTCGAAGGTGGTGATGGCGGGTCCGTTCGGGTTGCGCGGCAGAGGCACGCTGAAAGAGTTCGAGGAGGACGCCGGCCCAGACGTGGACGCGATCGAGGGTTACTGCATGGCCTTCCGCCGATCCGACGCGGCCGCAGTGGACGGGTTCGACCCCAAGTTCAAGTTCTATCGCATCGCTGACATCGAGTTCAGCTTCCGCCTGCGCGACCGCGGCGGACGTGCCGTGGCGATCGCAGGCCTACCCGTTCGCAAGCACGAGCACCGTTTGTGGGAGGCGACGCCTGCCGATGAGCGCGACCGCCTGTCGCGCCGCAACCTTTACCGCTTTCTTGACCGCTGGGGGAAACGAGAGGACCTCCTGGTGGGGTCGCGTACCGCGCCCAAATAGAATGGCCGTCGTGGGCGACGAATTCACGGGTGAGGTCGCCGAGCTCCAGGCGCGCCGCAAGAAGAACCTCGGGATGGGCGGCCCCGAAAAGATTGCAAAGCAGAAGGAGCGCGGCAAGCTCACGGTCCGCGAACGCCTCGACCTCCTCTTCGACCCGGACACCTTCGTCGAGTTCGGGTTGCTTGCTCACCAGCAGCCCGTGCGCGGGGGCGACGTGGATGCCGACGGCACTCCGGCCGACGGCGTCGTGACGGGCCACGGCCTGGTTGATGGGCGGCAGGTGTGGGTGATCGCCTACGACTTCACGGTGATGGCAGGTTCGATGGGCGCGGTCGGGGAGCAGTTCAAGGCTGCGCGCGTGCGCGAGCTTGCGCTTCGCTATCGCAAGCCGATCGTGTGGCTGCTCGACTCCGCCGGCGCCCGCATCCAGGAAGCCGCCGGCTCCACGTTTGCCGGCACCGGCTTCCTGTTCCGCGACCAGGTGGTCATGTCAGGGGTCATCCCGCAGGTGGCGGCGATGCTCGGCCCGTGTGCGGCCGGGACCGCGTACATTCCCGGTCTGTCGGATTTCGTGCCCATGGTCAAAGGCACGTCTTCGATGTCGCTCGGCGGGGCGCGTCTCGTCAAGGCGGCCACGGGCGAGGACGTCACCGACCACGACATGGGCGGTTCGCAGGTCCACTGCTACGAATCGGGCGTCGGCGACAACGAGGTCGCCGACGACACTGAATGCATCGCATCGGTCCGGCACTTCCTCTCGTACCTGCCCTCCAGCAATCAGGAGAGCCCTCCGTTCAACAACGCCGGCGATCCTTCCGACCGGCTGGTCACGGAGCTCGAGAAGATCGTGCCCGCCAACCCGCGAGCTGCTTACGACGTCCGGCGGGTCGTGAAGGCGGTGTTCGATCATGACTCGTGGTTCGAGATCAAGCCGACGTGGGCGAAGAACATCGTGATCGGCTTCGCCCGCGCGGGAGGTCACGCGGTGGGCGTGGTCGCGAACCAGCCGATGCAGAAGGGCGGGATCCTCGACTCGGACGCGGCGGACAAAGCCGCCCGCTTCATTCGCATGTGCGACGCGTTCAACGTGCCGCTCGTCTACCTGATGGACGTGCCGGGGTTCCTCGTGGGGTCGCAGGTCGAGAAGGACGGGATCATCCGCCACGGCGCCAAGATGCTGTACGCGACCTCAGAGGCGACAGTGCCCAAGATCACTGTTGTCATGCGCAAGGCGTACGGGGCGGGTTACTACGTGATGTGCGGCAAGGGTTACGAACCGGACGTTCTGGTCGCATGGCCGTTCGCGGAGATCTCGGTGATGGGCCCCGAGGGCGCGGTGAACATCATCTTCAACAAACAGATCGAAGCCTCGGACAATCCGGAACAGACGAAGGCGCAGATGATCTCGGCCATCCGGGAACAGATCAGTCCCTACGTGGCCGCGGGCTGGGCGATGATCGACGACGTCATAGATCCCGCGGAGACGCGGCGAGTGATCGTGCGCGGCATCGAGCAGGCGCGCGACAAGAAGGTCGATCGGCCCTGGCGCAAGCACGGCAACATCCCGGTATGAAAAGCCCCATCGACACACCCCTGGCGGGTCCCTCCCCCCTTCCCTCACCGGTGGCGTCCCTCCCCCGCGCCAACGCACCTAGCGGGTTTGAATTTGCGACATGCGTCTGCGGCACGCAACCCAGCCTGTTAAGAGAGCTGCAGTGAGCAAGACCGTGATCACCGCTGCGCTGACAGGAGTCCTGGCGACGCGCGCGCAGTGTCCTGCGATTCCTTACACGCCGACAGAGATCGCCGAAGAGGCCAAGCGGGCCGCCGATGCAGGCGCCGCCATCGTGCACATCCACGCCCGCACCGCCGAGGGGGCGCCGGATTGGAGCGTGGAGATGTTCGCCGACATCTTCGCCGAGGTCCGCGCGCGCACCGACGTCATCGTCAATTTCTCCACTGGCGCCGTCGGCATCCCACCGGAGGAGCGCCTCGCCCACATACGCGAGCTGCGCCCAGAGATGGCCGCCCTGAACATGGGCTCGATGAACTACGCGATCTATTCAGAGAAGCGCAAGGTCTTCTATCACGACCACGTCTTCGCAAACCCGTTTCATGACATCCAGCTCTTCCTCGAAACCATGAACGGCGCGGGCGTGCGGCCGGAGATGGAATGCTTCGACGCCGGACACATCGGCAACACGCGGCCCCTCATCGACATGGGCGTGCTCGAGCCGCCGTTTCAGTTCAGCCTGATCATGGGCGTGCTCGGTGGCATCCCGGGCACCACCCGTCACCTCGTCGACCAGGTCGATAGCCTGCCCGACGGCTCGCACTGGCAGGTCATCGGAATCGGCCTCAATCAGTGGCCGCTGGTCGCGGCGGCGATGACCATGGGCGGCAACGTGCGCGTTGGTCTGGAGGACAACTTCTACATCGAGGAGAACCGAATGGCGAATGGCGACGGGGAGCTGGTCGAGAAGGCGGCGCGACTGTGCCGCGACTTGGGTCGCGAGGTCGCCTCGACAGCCGAGGCACGAGCGCAGCTCGGTCTCGAGCTCGAGCCGAGACCGGCTCGCGTCCGAGAGCGTAGGGGAGAGGGGCGCGGGTGACGGAGGTCAAAGCGGAGCTCGTTGGCAATGTATGGAAGATCACGTCGAAACCGGGCGACCAGGTCGCCGAGGACGATGTGCTCCTCATCCTGGAGTCGATGAAGATGGAGATCTCGGTCACGGCCCCCCGTGCGGGAACGGTGCGCGAGATCCTGGTCAAAGAGACGGACGTGGTCAAGGAGGGTCAGGTCCTCGTGGTTCTCGAATGAGAGGGCTTACTTAGGCCGTGGCCAAGCCCGCCCAGCTGCTCCTGCAGTACCAGCGCCTCGTCGATCGCGAGCGGGTGCTTCGCGACGATATCGCGCGCATCGAGTCGCAGCTGCAGTCGGATCCCGAGGTGGCCCGGCTCGAGGAAAGCGCAGCGGCGGCGAGGGCCGAACAGCAGACCACAGCCGAGAAGGTTCACGAATCGGACCGCGCGCGCGAGGCCCACCGAACTCGTCTGCGCTCGCGTGAGAAGGAGCTGATGAGCGGGCGCATCCGCAACCCGACCGAGCTCACGCAGATGTCGGAAGAGGTCCAGCACATGAAGTCCCGCTTCGTCGAAGAGGAGGAGGCTGAGCTCCAGCTCATGGAAGACGCCGAAGTCGCCGACGAAGCGCTGCGAGCCGTGACCACTGAGCTGGAGGCGGCGCGTGCAAGGGCGTCCGCCGAGGCGCCCGCGCTACAGACAGAGCTCGCCGAGCTGCGCTCCGAGCTTGCCGGCGTCGAAGCGGAGAAGGATCAAACCTGGGCCGAGGTGCCTCAGGCGGCGCGGACAGCGTTTACACGGCAGCGAGTCCAGCCGGCGGTCGCCGCAGTCGCGAACAACCAGTGCACAGCGTGCCGGGTCACCGTGACATCCAGAGGAATGCAGATGCTCCGGCAAGGGGACGAGATCGTGCACTGCGAAAACTGCGGCCGAATCCTGGTGCTGGCCTGAAGGCGCTGCGACTGCGCGCAGATGGAGGCGCTCGGGGCAATCCCGGTCCGGCCGCCATCGGGGTAGTGATCGAGGACCAAGAGGGCACGAAGCTGCGCACTTTCCATCGCTACATCGGTGCTGCGACGAACAACCAGGCTGAGTACCACGCTCTCATTGATGGGCTGAAGGCCGTTGCTGACTGGAAGCCCGACAAGCTCGATGTGTACCTCGACTCCAAGTTGGTGGTCGAGCAGGTCAACAACAGATGGAAGGTGAAAGAGCCCGACCTGAAGGAGCTCCATCGGCAGGCGTCGGAGCTTCTAAAGCAGTTTGGCGACAGGGTCACAGTCAGCCACGTCGGGCGTGAGGAGAATCGCCGCGCGGACACGCTCGTGAACATGGCGCTCGACGAGAAAGTTAAGAAGTCCAAGGCGCCTGGGTAGAATTCCCCTGGGCCGAGGCGGACGGGTGACCGCCGACCTTAAGTGAATACGGTTGGAGGAAAGTCCGGGCTCCAAAGAGCAGGGCGCTGGGTAACACCCAGTCGGGGCGACCCGAAGGAAAGTGCCACAGAAATGACACCGCCAGGCGGCGCTTGTCTCCGGAGAGGCGCTGTCGGGTAAGGGTGAAATGGTGGGGTAAGAGCCCACCGGCGGCCGGGTGACCGGCCGGCCAGGCAAACCCCGCCCGGAGCAAGACCAAATAGGAGGGCGTTCACGGTTGCTCGCCGAGCCCTCGGGTATCGGTCGCTAGAGGCGCCGGGCAACCGGCGTCGCAGACAGATGGTCACCGCCCCGCAAGGGGTACAGAACCCGGCTTACAGTCCGCCCTCGGCCCACCTACATTCTCCCGACCTTCAAATCACCGATCAGGAGTGGGAGAAGATGTGTAGTCGACTGCTTGAGCACGGATGGCCTCAAGACGTTGTTGATCAGATTCGCGCCGACCGTAGCGAGCGTGTAGATCGGATTCATGTTTTGACGCTCGATGGGGCGGCCCGATATCTAGGCCTGAGCCGTCACGGGGTCGACCAATTGATCAAGGAACGCAAGCTCAGGCTATTCACCATTGCTCCCATGTACCGCGACGAGAAACCAGCAAAGCGCATCCCAGCCAAGGATGTCCTTGCTCTCGCTGCTGGCTCGCTCTGATACCTAAGCCACAGGTTTAGGTTTTCAGGCCTGGGCCTCTATCTACTGGGGAACAGGACCACCAAACCGCCGACGCCAAGGTCTTCTGCATGCCTGGTCATCATGCCGACCACGTTCTCCAGCCTTGCAAGTGGTC
>WNGR01003179.1_pt1 | contig 31026 bp, 33 predicted proteins | sample 5407581 | NCBI WGS metagenome assembly WNGR01 (sample SAMN13153383, study PRJNA577476) | soil metagenome | isolation source: 80 cm soil or saprolite under Garry oak tree replicate 2 | place: USA:California | collected 2016-06-15
GAGCCGTCGATTCTCAAGATCTTCTTGAAGAAGAAAGGCGGGGGCACCCTGCTGAGCATGATTCAGTCGCGAGTCCCAGCCTCACAGGTCGACCAATACGACAAGGGCTGGTACGAGTCCTATTGGGAACCGTTGAAACAGTACTTCCGCGCTAAGGCACAGTCGAAATAGTTCATTTGCTATTGCAGCTACTATGGTCTGGAACCCCCGGTGAGGGTCGATAACTTCTTCTGAAGAAACGAAGCGTTAATTAGAACGACAGCCGATTTCCTCGTTCAGTAAGGAGATACGGACTTACGCCAACTCACGGCTCACTGACCAAAGCAGGCAAAGTCAGACAGCAGACTCCAAAGATCGTGGCTCTTGACAAGCCCGGCCTCTCACCGCGTGAACGAGTCCGTAGGAACGCGCAGAAGAGATTTGTTCTCGGCAGAAAACCTGGCCAGAACTACATCAGAGTCTAAGCATCAGACGGTCTGATTCTTCCAATCCGACGCAAGCATACTATAGCTGACAGTATCGACAAAGTGATCGTATAGCCACTCTCTCTGTCGAGAGACTCCTTCCTGCTTGAACCCTAGTCTCTCTGGGACCATACGACATCTTCTATTTTCGACGGCGCAAGAAATCTCTATCCGATTTAGACGCAGTTCATCGAAAGCCAAGTCAATCAACGCGCTACAAGATCTCGTCATGATTCCTCTTCCCTGGAATGACTTGCCTAGCCAGAAACCGATCAAAGCCGCGTGGTTGTTCCAGTCAATGTAGTCGAAGGTCACGACACCGGCAAGCAATTTTCCTGCCCAGATACCCATGACGAGGCCTTTCTCTCCACTATTCTCTTCTCTATTTCTCGTGATGAATTGGGTCGCAACTGTTACTGATTTGTAATCGTCGACGAAAGGCAGCCATTTTCTAAGATGAGTCCTGTTCGAATTCACGAGCTCGAACAGATCGAGGGCATGCCTCGGTTCCAGCAAATTGATCCGCACGTCTCGATCAATCTGAAGTGGAAACAGCCCCTTAGACACTATGTGACGGGAAGAATCTCGTCTGCCCTTAGTCTGTCTGCGAGATTCGTCGGGTCTAGGCAACGAGCATCTGGTCAGACTCTGACCAACTTAATAGCCTAGATTTGAGGCGATGTCCGACTGACTTAACTCACTGGTTGGTTTAGGCATCATTGTCGCTGACGGTCGATATTTTGCTCGGTATCCAATCACTCCTTATCTTCCTGTTCGCTGGCTACGAGTATCGTACCTTGATGCACTTCCCGACCCTTCCGAATCAGACTGGGAGCGGCAGTACCTTCCCGCCAGTTTCCATAATCTTGCCGGTGAGAAACCAGGCCCGAACCGTAGGTGAATGTGTCAGGTCGTTGGTGGGTCTTGAGTATCCCAACAAGGAGGTCATTGTTGTGGACGGTGGCTCAACCGACGGGACCCGGGAGCTTGTTCAGAAGTTCGCTCATGAGATTACCCTAGTTGCCGAGGAGCCCTTGCCAGTAGGCTGGGTCGGAAAGAACTGGGCGTGCCATCTTGGCTACAAGAAATCGCGAGGCGAGCTGCTCTTATTCACCGATGGCGATTCGGTTCATGCAACAGACAGCCTGGCAAGATCGGTTAACTACCTTCAGTCTGAGAACGCGGATCTTCTTACACTTGCGCCTGGAACCATACTGAGGAGCTTTTGGGAGAGGCTCTTGCAGCCTCCAATCTTTCTTCTGATCATGATTCTAGTGGGCGGAAAATTGGTTAATGATGACAATCGGCAGAATGCGATTGGAAATGGACAGTACATGCTCTTTCGTCGAGAGGCTTACGACAGGATTGGGGGACATTATGCCGTTCGTGACAAGATTATCGAGGACTATTCCCTGGGTAGATTGTTGAAGAAGGCAGGGATGCGGCTGCGGTTTGTCACGGCCTCTGATGCCCTGGGAGTCAGAATGTACGCCAGCCTAGGTGAGATCTGGCGAGGCTGGAGGAAGAACTTCTACACCGTATCGGAGAAGTACATGCTGGCGAGGGCGATCACACGAATCCTCCTAATGTTCGCGTTCCTCGTACTTCCCTTCGTTATCCTCGGCTACGGTCTAGTCCTCGCCGCTGCTACTCCTCTAAACGCCTACTTGATCGCCGGACTGTTCATGTCGGGCCTGTTGTGGCTAGGCATAGTCATGCTTGACAATTCAATTGGAGTCAGTTCTCTATACGCGCTCATGTTCCCACTTGCCATCTTAGTCTACATCCTCATCGGGATCGACTCGACGGTCCGCGGGTCGCTTGGCTACGGGTTCACGTGGAAAGGCCGCGTATATGGGAAACCGATAGAAAGACAGTTAGAGCCCAGCCCAGTCTAACGTAAACAAATTCCAAGGCGTCGTATACATGAGCCAGGTTGTCGAACAAATCTCGACCGAGATTCTCGAACGACTCCTAGCTCTCGAAAACCCATCCAAAGAGGACGTCAACAAAGTCAAGATCGAAGTCTGCAGAAAATACAAGTCACCCTTCGTCCCAGCCAACTCAAGCATCCTCCAACTCTTATCCGATGATCTTCGACCGAGACTCCGACCCATCCTAACTGACAAACAGGTACGCGGCATTAGCGGCGTAACCACCGTGGCAGTGATGCCCAAGCCCTACGGTTGTCCTCACGGAAAGTGCACTTATTGCCCTGGAGGTCCCGAGGTAGGAGTCCCGCGTGCCTACACTGGAAAAGAGCCCGCTGTCATGAGGGCTCTCGAATCGAAGTACGACCCCTTCCAACAAGTGAGTAGTCGACTATCGCAGCTACGGCACATGGGCCACTTTGTCGACAAGGTGGAGCTGATCTTGATAGGAGGCACCTTTCCGTTCATGCCTCGCGCGTATCAGGAAGAATTCGTGAAGAGATGCCTGGACGCTCTCAATGACTGGGAATCAGGATCGCTTGACGAGGCCAAGCAAACTGCCGAGAGTGCTAAGGTGAAAAATGTCGGAGTTACGGTTGAGACTCGGCCCGACTGGTCTCGAAGAGACCACGTAGACCACATGCTGTCAATGGGCGTTACCCGGGTCGAGATAGGTGTTCAGACTCTCTACGATGATGTGTACGACAAGATTCATCGAGATCATTCAGTGGCAGACGTTGTCGAGGCTACGCAGACTCTGAAGGAGTCTGGTCTCAAAGTAGGATACCATATGATGCTGGGGCTTCCCGGCTGCGACGAGGCACGAGACATAGATGCCTTTCGAAGGATTTTCGAGAGTTCGGACTTCAAGCCGGACATGTTGAAGATCTATCCGTGTCTAGTGACGCCCGGAACCAAGCTGTATGAACAATGGCAAAGAGGAGAGTACAAGCCCTACTCTACAGCGCAAGCTGCCCGTCTGATCGCCGAGATCAAACGGTTCATCCCTCCGTGGGTGAGGGTAATGAGAATTCAGCGAGAGATTCCTGCTGATGGGATTGCGGATGGGGTCAAGAATGGAAACCTTCGCCAATTGGTTCAGGAAGAACTGGCTCGTCAAGGAATCAAGTGTCATTGTATAAGATGTCGGGAGGTCGGACAGCACATTATGACAAACGGTACGAACCCTAGAGTCGATGATGTTAGCATTCAAAAAACGACTTACGAGGCGTCGGGCGGCAGTGAAGTCTTTCTCTCATTCGAAGACCCAGCCCAAAGCCTCCTAGTTGGATATGTTCGGCTACGGATTCCGGGCGATGAATCTCATCGTCCCGAAATCAAGGCTAGGAACGCGGCGATCATTCGAGAATTGCACGTCTTCGGTCAAACCGTTCCAGTAGGAGCGAGGTCAGAATCAGCGTTCCAGCACAAAGGCTACGGAGCCAAACTCGTGGCCGAGGCTGAACGCGTAGCGTTGGAGGAATATGACAGAACAAAGATGGTGGTGATAAGTGCCCTTGGGACGAAGAATTACTACTCGCGTTTCAACTATCAACACGACGGACCTTACGTATCCAAATCATTGAATTAGGAAAGTCGCGGCTGGATACAAGCGAGGTCAAAGCAAAGCCATGTCTGCTTCCGGACTTGAAGGATATCACGGAGAAATCCTGCGGCGACTCAAGACTGCCAATGCCGAGATTGGTAGCATCATTAGAATCAACACAAAATCCGGAGAAGTTTTCGAAGGAGCACTCTTTCCAAGATCAGAATATACGGATCCGAACCACATTGTTCTCAAACTCAAGAACGGATACAACATAGGAATCCATTACGACAAAACCGAGAAGATAGAAGTCATAGGGGAAGGCTCAAAACCGCACTTCACAAAATCACCTTCTCCGCCAAGGCATCCCGGATTGCCTAGAGTGGCGATCATCAGTACGGGAGGGACGATAGCAAGTCGGGTCGACTACCGGACAGGTGCTGTACAACCTGCGCTGACGGCGGCTGACCTTGCAAGTGTTGTACCGGAGCTTGCATCAATTGCCGAAGTGGAGGCTCACATTCTGTTCAGCGAGCTTAGCGAGAATGTTACGCCCGCACAATGGACAACATTAGCGGAGGATGTTGCCAAGCGGATCGGAGACGGAGTTGATGGAGTGGTTGTGAGTCAGGGAACAGACACGATGCATTACACATCAGCTGCTCTCAGCTTCGCCCTGCAAGATCTTCCAGTTCCTGTGATGCTGGTCGGGGCTCAAAGGTCTTCCGATCGTCCAAGTTCCGACGCGGCCTCAAACTTGACTGGAGCGGTCGCTCTTGCCGCCCGAGCAGATCTGGCAGCAGTCGGGGTTGCTATGCACCAGGACATGTCAGACCGCTACATCATCGCCCACAAGGGCACAAGAATACGAAAGTGTCACACGAGCCGGAGAGACGCTTTCAAATCCATTGGCTCAAGCCCTCTGGCACGATACGACCTTCAGATGGGCCAGATCGAACGATTCGATGACGCACCAAGACGGGAACTGGGTCGCAATCTTATCGTCAAACCACACTTCAACCAGCACGCTTACCTGTTGAAATTCCATCCAGGCTTCAATCCTGAAATGATCTCTTCCGCCGTTTCAAATGGCGCACGCGGAATAGTTCTCGAAGGAACAGGCCTCGGACACGTCTCGAAATACTGCTACGACGAAATCAGGAAGACGTTGAAAGAAGACGTGCCAGTTTTCATGACCTCCCAGACCATCTGGGGCCGAGTCGACATGAACGTGTACGTCACCGGACGCGACCTCCTCAACATCGGCGTCACTCCCCTAGAGGACATGATCTCAGAGACAGCTCTCGTCAAACTCATGTGGGTATTAGGCCAAGCACGACCTCCCGAAAAGATTCGCGAACTCATGTTGCAGACTGTGGCTGGTGAAATTACGGAGAGAACACCAATAATGGAGGCCGCATAATCGCCATTCGACTACTTAGCTCTAGGACTAAGAGTCGGCCTTGAGGTCCACAGGCAGTTGGACGAAGAGCCTCCGCACCGCCTCAACGAGGAGGCGATCGATATCGCCCTAACAATTACTGCACTGTTCAATGCCCGTCCCATGGACGAGATTCACGTGATGCGAAAAGTCGTAATTGACGGGTCTAACACTACAGGATTCCAACGGACCGCGATAATCTCTCTCAACGGAAAGATAAATGTCGATAGAAAGGAAATTCCAATTCAGCAAATAACGCTCGAAGAGGACTCAGGGCGGAAGACGGGGGAGAGCAAGAATTCAGTAACGTTCCGACTCGATCGTCTGGGAGTTCCTCTGATCGAAATCTCAACTGGGGCTGACATCAATAATCCTGAGGAAGCCAGCAAAGTGGCCTTCGAAATCGGGAAGATGCTCCGCGCTACAAGGGGTGTCAAACGTGGTCTCGGGAGCATCAGACAAGATCTCAACGTATCCATTAAAAATGGCGCACTTATAGAAATCAAAGGAGTTCAGGAACTCGAACTCGTCGCCAAGGTCATAGAGCTGGAAGTGCAGCGTCAAACAATCCTGTTACAGATTCGAGATGAGCTCAGAACGCGAAGTCTCAAACCCACAGATTTCACAGACAGCTTCGTCGATCTCACGGAGCAACTCTCATCGTCCCAGTCGAAGATCATTCAGTCGGCCATGAAAAACGGTGGAGCCATCCTCGGCACCCGTCTTCCAGGTTTCAGGGGTCTACTCAAACGGGAACTAATGCCAGGGATCAGACTGGGAACTGAGTTAGCGAAGCGAGCAGTCTTTTGGGGACGAGTAGGAGGAATCTTCCATTCCGACGAACTTCCCGGCTATGGGATAACCGAAGGTGAAGTCGAAGCCATTTACAGAAGACTTGACTGCGGTCCCTCGGACGCATTCGTTCTGATCGCTGATTCGAGAGAGAATGTGCTTGATGGGTTGAAGGCGGTAGTCGAAAGAGCAAGGGAGGCGCTATCCGGAATTCCCGAGGAGACCCGCACAGCTAATCCCGACGGGACGACCCAATACATGAGACCTAGGCCGGGCCCCGCTAGGATGTATCCTGAGACCGATGTTCCACCAGTACAGATCAGCCCAGAAAGAATCAGGCGAATCGCTGACAACTTGCCCCGAATGCCTGAGGAAGTGGCGAAAGAGCTTGGATCAAAATACGACGTCGGCCCAAAGCTTGCGGGTGAGCTGGTAAACTCGGACTACCTGGGAACGTTCGAGCATATTGTCACTAGTACCAAAGGAGTGTCGCCCAGCTTCGTGGCGACAGTGCTCACGGGATCCCTCCGCAATCTTGAAAGGGAGAAGATCCCGATTGAAAATGTAACCGACTCTCACCTAAGGGAGATCTTCAAACTGGTGGGGGAGGATAAGACGGCCAAAGAGTCGGTTATCGATATCATCAAGTGGGTATCATCGAATCCCAACGCTCCTGCAAGAGATGCTCTCGGAAAGCTAAATCTCGAGATGCTAACGCAGGAACAACTAAGTGAAATCATATCCAAAATTTTGGAATCTAATCGTTCCTTCGTCAACGAGAATAGGGCGAAGGCGTTGGGAAAGATGATGAACTTGGTCATGGCCGAGGTTCGGGGTCGAGCTAACCCGAAGCTTGTGACCGAACTCTTGCGGACCCGATTGGAACAATTCAAAGGGTGACTTCCTCGGTTCGGGAAGGTCCTGAAAAATCATCGATCGTCGAAATAGACGAACTTGATCGGAAGATCCTCCAAGCGTATTTGATGGATGCTCGACTGTCCTACAGAGAATTAGCCCACAAGCTGGGAGTGTCAACGACCACTATTCAGTCTCGAACCAGCAAGTTGGAAAAATCTGGCATCATTCGTGGATACTCAGCGATCTTTGATCACGAGAAAGTAGGGTTTCAACTGACAGCACTCACTGAAGTGTCAGTGGCAAAGGGCAAGCTGTTGGAGCTTGAGAAAGAGGTCGCTAAAATGCCCCAGGTCTTAGCCGTCTATGATGTGACGGGTCTAACCGATGCGATGGTGATCGCCAAGTTCAAGAGCCGTGAAGAGCTCAGCAAATTCACGAAGGCGTTGTTGGCGATGCCTTTCGTAGAACGAACGAATACCCACATAGTGTTGACCACGGTGAAAGAGGACTTCAGACTGCTTTAGAATTGCGGCTGCGAGACGCTAATTTCACTGTATGTACTTCTGAGCCATCAAGAGTTCTGCATTTAGGATCGAGCATCCGGCTCCTCCGCGGACGAGGTTGTGTCCCAATACGATGTACTTTATTCCGTTGAGGGCAGAATCTCTTCGCAGTCTACCAACACTTACGGTCATGCCGTTGCCCTCATCCACGTCGAGTCTAGTTTGAGGGCGGTCCTCCTCTTTTCGGACGATCAATGGGTGAGGTGGCGCGCTGGGCAGTTTCAACTTCTGTGGTGTTGATTGGAACTCTGACATCGACTTCGCGGCTTCTTCTGGAGAAGCAGGAGCTCTTGTCTTAGCGAAGACGGCTTCGATATGCCCGTGGATAGTTGGCACTCTTTGACAACTGGCAGATACCGTTATCGTTGCTGGTTTGGCCGCGGTGCCAAGAATCTTGTTGGTCTCGCGTTCTACTTTCTCTTCTTCGTTTCTAATGAAAGGGATGACGTTCTCAAGAATGTCGAGCGACGCTACCCCCGGATAGCCTGCTCCAGAGATTGCTTGCATGGTAGAGACGATGACAGTTTCGAGGCCGAAACGGTCTTGGAGCGGCTTCAATGAAAGGCTGAGGATTGCTGTGGTGCAGTTCGGATTCGCCACTATGAAACCGTCCCATTTCGTCCTACGCTTCTGATTTTCTACAAGTGAGGCGTGCTCAGCATTCACCTCAGGGTTGAGTAGCGGGACATCGCGGTCCATTCTGTGTGATGATGCGTTTGAGAAGACTGGAAACCCTGCTCTGGCGAAATCTTCCTCGATGGGTCCTGCTACTTCTGTGGGTAGTGCGGAGAAGACGATATCCGGGTCAGCTATGGCCCGAGGATTTGCTTCAACCACTTGCAACTCCCCCAAACCATCCAGGATGTGTCCCTGTATCTGCCCCCCCACAGTAGCGATGTAGGACTTCCCTACACTCTTGTCAGAAGCCGCAACGGCAGACACCTCAAGCCACGGGTGGTTTGCAAGAAGTTGAACGAACTTCTGACCCATCATCCCAGTAGCCCCGAGGACTACGACTTTTTTCTTCGTCGATGGCACTATGTCTTACCTCATTCGGAGTTGTCCTCTGAGCTGCCAAGATAGCAAGAGGACCACGGACATTAGGACCTAACGTCTCGAATATGTCAGTATCGTTCACGAAATCGGCACCAGAGGGTCCTCGATTCGGCTTAGAGCTTTATAGGCTGGGAACGTTGAGTAGCATCGAGAACGTATGCCTCAACGATTAGAACAACTGACCCAGTCCTCGTTAGCGGGAATCTTGGGAAAAATGTCTGAAAAGGGCTATGCCCTAAACTTCGATGTCACCTTGGAACTCGCCACTCCAACATTGAAGGTTGGAACCGTCAGAGTCCACGGAAAAGTCGAGTCAGCAGCCCTCAAGAAGAAATAGGCTGAGCCTACTCATAGAAGCAGCCAGCCGAAAGCTACGCCATGGTCTCAGATGGCTCGTACTATCTAATATCAAATCCCAAATACTCGCAAATTCTGTATCACATCATGAGTCAACCATGGATGGGAGGCGCCAAATTTCCCAGCGTAAGAGGAACATCAACGAGCCGCTATGTGGCCCTAGTTGCAGTTTTGACGGCGCTATTCACAGCGTATGGATATGTATCCAGCGTCGAGCTCCGAGCCATAACCCATTCGGTCGATCTTTTTTTCCTACTTCCGGCCTTCTTTGCTATCCTCATCTCCCTAACGGGCAAGAAGTGGGGTGGAACCATTCTGGCTACAATTATTGGACTGATCTTCCTCGGCACCCCTAGCGCCGGCAGCAATTTTTCACCTCATATTACTGCCTCGGTAATCGTGAACGGTCTAGTCTTCGACCTCTACCTGCAGCATTCCGGTGGCAGCCTTCTAGACCCATCGAGAAAACATCTCGTAGTAGCCGGCACGCTGGGAAACCTTGCGATGGCTCCCACAGGTTTGCTGATTCTCCAGGCGGTCTTCGGAATATCTGTCTTGGGGCCTTCACCTACAGCGACATGGGAGATTGCACTTATCGGTGACACTCTGGTCGGTGCGGCGGGCGCATTCTTCGGAACAATCATCGTTGAAAGAGTAAAGGGCTTGCAGGCAAGACGGGTACTCGAAGCAGAGTCCGCCGTAAGAGTTAGAGTCTAAACGTAGAGAACAGCTCGAACTCCGCTCAGGTCAGAAACCTAAGCTCTCCCAGTACGAGTAACGATCCATCAATATGAGTGCACTCTACAGATTAATCTCGGCCGATCTAACTCCATGTCGAATACCGACACTATGAACGACACTGATTCTCGTAAGACGAGAAGAAACGCTAAGCTAGTCGGGACCGTATTCTTGGGAATCATGGTCATTCTATCAGCCTGGTTCGCTGTCGCATACTTTCATGTCGTATATCTCCAACGATACATTCTTGACACCCTAAATCCGAACGGCTCTATTCTCCGCGTTATGCTAATCGCAACACTCGGGGGATTCATCCTTTCGGTCCCGATCTTGAGAAACCTATCGCGCAAGGAGAAAACTTCACAGGTAAGGGTGCAACCGGTACCAGAGTTCCGCAGCCCAAAAGTTCATCCGCTTTTCACAACCTCGAGGCCAGCACGGGACACGAATTTTGTCATCCGAAAAACAAGAAATCGGGGCAGAATATCGAGAAACCGGGCCGGAGAGCGACTTCCTCCTAGCTATCAAGAGTAAGACGTGCAGCAATTCTTAATGCCCTGCCCTCTCCCATCATAACGAAGCCTACCCGGAGAGTGTTTGGCGTTTGTGCGGAATATTCGGCTGCGTTCTTCACGAGGGCTCTCATGCGGCGCCAATAATCCATTCCGCGCTCAAGCGGCTCGAATACAGAGGCTACGACTCTGTAGGCGAAGTAACAATCGACAATGACCGACTGACTGTGAAGAAAGACAGCGGACGATTGGAGGAGGTCCACGCAAAATACAATCTTGACGACCTTCCGGGACCCGTAGGGGTTGGCCACACTCGATGGGCGACGCACGGAAGACCCGTGTACGAAAACTCGCATCCGCTCGTCGATTGCAAGTCGCGAATCGCCGTAGTTCATAACGGAATTATCGAAAATTATCTAGAAATCAAGAGAGAACTGGAAGCGAAAGGCCACACATTCCAATCGAGAACCGACACCGAAGTCGTCCCGCACCTGGTCGAAGACTATCTTTCTCACGGGATGAGCCTGGAAGAGGCGTTTCGGAAAACTGTGAATCGTCTTGAAGGAGCCTATGCGATCGTTCTCACCAGCACAGAGCAGCCTAAGACAATACTCTGCGCCCGTCAGGAAAGCCCTCTCGTCTTGGGTCTCGGAGACGGTGAATACTACTGCGCTTCAGACTTCGCAGCCTTCCTGCCACTCACCCGGAAAGCTGTACTTCTCGACGAAGGAGAAATGGCAGTTCTAGATCCCAAAGGGATGAAGATTCTCAAACTGAAGAATGCCGCTCTCGTGAAACGAGAAGCCATCACCATCACTTGGGACCCCGAGTCCGCAAAGAAGCAAGGCTTCCGGCACTTCATGCTAAAAGAAATACACGAACAGGCACAAGCCCTGCGTGACGCTCTCCGAACAGAGCAAGTATACTACGACCAATTCTCCCGCAAGATCATTGAAGCCGACAAGGTCTTCATCGTAGCCTGCGGCACCTCATATCACGCTGGGCTCGTCGGCAGCATAGCCCTAGCGAAAATATCTGGGATCAACGCTCGAGCAGTGATTGCCAGTGAATTCTCCGAAGAAGCCCTGGATCTGGTAACTTCGAAGACGGTCATTCTGGCTATCAGCCAATCTGGTGAAACCATGGATACTCTCAATGCTGTGCGCGACGCAAAAGCGAAGGGCGCGACGATCCTGAGTATCCTGAACGTCCTGGGCTCTACTCTAATGCGGCTATCCAACGTTTACATTGACCAGAACTCAGGACCAGAAATTGGAGTGGCCTCAACCAAGGCCTTTACAAGTCAGATCGCGGTGCTTCTGCGTCTTGCTGCGACCATTGGTCGGAAGAAGGGTGAGGTATCTGCGAAAGAGATTAGCGAGCTAGAAAACGCGCTCCACAAAACCCCCGCTCTCATCCAGAGCATTCTGAACACAAGGGTCGAAGATGTCAAGAAAATAGCCGAAGAGTGCGACAGCGCATCAAGTATCTGTTTCTTAGGCCGGGGAATCAATGTCCCGACCGCTCTCGAGGGTCGTCTCAAACTCCTGGAACTTAGCTACGTACCGGCGATTGCTTATCCGGCTGGTGAGAGCAAACATGGATTCATCGCGCTCATCGAAGAAGGATTTCCGGTGATCTTCGTCGCACCTAATGATGACACCCACAAACGGATTGTCGGAAACATTATGGAGATGAAGGCGCGTGGCGCGCGGATCATTTCAATAATTGAGGAAGGGGATGAGGAGGTCAGAAACCTCTCTGATCGGGTCATTGAAATTTCTGAGTCTCTGCCCTCTCTTGTGACTCCCCTCGTGTATGTGGTGCCATTGCAGCTGCTGGCATACTACCTATCCGTGATCAAAGGACACGACCCTGACTACCCTCGCAACCTAGCAAAGAGCGTCACGGTCGAATAGGACAACCATCCTTGTCCGAGAGGTCTCCACCTTTAGAGGAATTCTTGGAGTCCAAACTGGAAAAGGCGTTAGACGACGCTTGGTCGAAAGTCAATATCGCTCTCGATAAGAAATCCAAGTCTTCGGCTGATGTCGCGATAGGGATCTGGTTGGCCGCAGAAGCTCTAGAGTACAGCAGCCTTCTGTTCAATCTGACGTATGGCTTGGAGGACGTGAAACCTACTACTAAGCCTCGAAAAGGCGAGGCTGCTCTAGTCCTCATCAAAGACTCAATGGTACTTCTAAAACAGGTGCGGGAAGGACGACAGAGGTCTACCACGGATGCGTATGTCAACCTTAGAACAGCCGCCGACTACCTGAAAACTGCTCATTTGGAGCAAGTCAGAAAATCTAGGAAGAAACGGGAATAGCGTTTAACTAGAGGCTTCGTTCCGGCGAAAAGCCCTCGCAGGGTCTCTGCGTGTTTCGCTCGATCACTTGTCTCGCCGGGGGTGTGGGGGCCGCTCGCTTCCTAGAGGGTCTTGCCAGAGTATTTCCTCCTGAAAAGATAACCGTTATCGTCAACACTGGAGATGATCTCCAATATCTAGGGTGTCACGTTAGCCCCGACCTCGACATCGTGACTTACACTCTTGCAGGAATCGTAGGCAAGGCAAAAGGGTGGGGCATCGAAGGAGACACGTTCGGCTGTATGGACCAGCTGGGAAAATACTCGGCCGAGACCTGGTTCAGGATTGGAGACCGAGACTTTGCAACTCACCTTCTACGTACAGCATACCTCCAGCAAGGCTTCAATCTATCCGAGGTGACCGAGAAGATCAGAAACTCTCTCGGGGTCAAGATGAAAATCCTACCTATGACAGACAACATGGTAGCGACCAAGATCAAAACCCCTCGTGGCGTACTGGAGTTCCAGGAATATTTCGTCAAGAGGAAGTTCCAAGACAGGGTTGAAGATGTAACATACGAGGGAGCAGCGCATGCCACACCTGGTCCAGGGGTGATCCCTGCGATAGAGAAGACGGACCTTATCATTCTGTGTCCCAGCAACCCGATTTTGAGCATTGGGCCAATTCTGGCAATTCCTGAGATTCGCAACAGCATTGCAAAAACACCGGCGTCGCCCAGCTCTACAAGGGACTGATGAGAGGATATGTTATTGACGACATGGATCGAGCGATTATTCCTAAGATAACAGGTCTCGGCATGAGAGTTATTGCGACGAAGACGGTAATGGATTCTGAAGAATCCAAGGTTAAGCTAGCGGAAAACACACTGAAGTTTGCCGAGATCATCTCATGACCGATAACTGGGCAATTGTCCCCGTAAAGGGCCTTACCGAAAGCAAAACAAGGCTCTCAACTTCTCTTCAAGGGGAAAAGAGAAGGGTTCTCGTCGAAGCGTTGCTTGAGGATGTTCTCTCATCCATAATTCGATCGCGAGCTTACGGAATAATCGTAGTCATTTCTCCGGACGAGAATGTTGGCAGCCGATTACGATCACAAGAAGTCTCTTTTCTCAAGCAAACAGGCGTCGGCCTGAATCGTGCAATAGAGCAAGCGAATAGACTGGCGATCCAAAAGCACGCTCGATCCCTCACGACCGTCTTAGCTGATATTCCCTTAGTCGAGCCTGGCGATTTCAAGGAACTCCTTAGCCTCGGTCCGGCTAGTAGAAAGGTCGTGATGGCGCCGTCATTCAAGGGGGGAACGAATGTGATGTTGACTGCGCCGCCTGGCGTCATCTCCCCCACCTATGGAAGATGGAGCTACTCCAAACATCTTCGTCAAGCACAGATCAGTGGATTGATCACCTATTCGATCTCTAACAGCCGCATTTCCTTTGACATTGACACTGTGTCAGATTTGATGGAGCTTAGGCGGCGCGATATTGACGGCAAAACGGCCTCAGGACGAGCGGCAGAAATGTCGAAACTAGTCCTGAGCCAGCCAAGATTTCGATAGGTGGACGAACCATCTACTCAATATTGAGTAGGAACGCTTTTATGAGTAGAATCAGGTCGCTCCCCAGAATTGCAGCGAACACAATCTGTTAGTTCATTGACTCTCGTCGCGTCAATGGGAGCTGTCGGAAATGTCTTGGGAGTTGTCGCGATCTTCCTTGGACGGATTCCTACGCCGGGGGTCACACAAGTCGCTTTGGATTTCTCGAGTCTGGCTGTAGTTATTGTGGCGATTTTCGCGGGCTGGAGACTTGGAGCTCTAACGGGCCTAATTGCAGGAATCGGCCCAATGATAATGTTCGGATATGTTTTCGGAAGCACCGGAATTATTACCGTTTTTCTGCCCATCGGGAAGGCTCTCACTGGGTTATCCGTCGGACTGATTTCGCAAGTAATGGGCTCGAATCGAAAGTCTCGAGCTCCCATCGTGATAGCAACAGTTTTGATTGGATTCGTTCCCGAGGCCGTGCTTACTTGGTTCTACTTCGTGAACCTGGTGCCGTTCTTCGTTCCTGGAGCTTTCGGGGGGCCGACCGCCGCCACTCTGGTCTTGGTAAAAGCTTGGGCGGAAATGATAATCATTGCTTTTCTCACGGTGGCTCTCATCGGCAATGCAGGGTTTCGAGCATTTCTCGGACGGCTCGTAACTGGTCAGAACTTTCAGTCGACTAAGTTCGGATAATTATCTAGATACACTTGCTCTTGTGGCGGTTCGCCTAGAGTTTCTCTGGGACACCAGACCCGCTTTGAGACGAGGTACATTGCGAGTGCGTCTCTTGTCTATGATGTCCTTTTCATCAGGTCCAGTTCCTATCAAAGTAACGGGAACATTTGTTTCTCGTTCAATGGCTAACACAAATTCACGGGCCTCCTTCGGGAGGTCGCTGTAGTCTCGCACTCTCTTCGCTGACGGGTACAGAACATCAAGTTTCGTCAGCGCGATCTGTGTAGCCCCATTGAGTTGAACGGCTCGCTTGGCGAGGTTGAAATCGAATGGAGCCGCCCTCCTTTCTCGTCCAGTAACGGTGCCGTGTTCCATCCAGCCCCGTCTCAGAACTTCTTCTCTATCCAATTGGCCTTCAAGCGGTCCCTCCCCTACTCGAGTGACGTATGCCTTGAAAATGATAATCACATCGTCAACGTCAGTCGGGCCTATCCCCACATCTGCACATGCCTGAGATGCGGTCACGTCCTTTGACGTAACATAAGGATAGGTACCGTGGTAAAGACTCAGGAACGTTCCCTGAGTTCCCTCGACCATCAAGTTGCGACCATTCGACAGTGCTTTGTGAATCTCTCCGACTGTGTCAGCGATGTAGGGTCTCAAACCTGTCTCTTGTCTCGCTAGCTTCACCATCCGAAGCGCTCGCTCTGCGTTACATGCCCCGACACCACTTTTGGTGGAACCGATCTTATTCGAGAGATGATCGGATTCGCACTCCTGAGTCTTATGCCGCTCTTCCAGCATCGCGCATTGACAGTCGACGCTGATTCTATTCTCAGAGTCAGTTTCTTTGATCTCATTTAGGAGAATCGCAGTTTCTACCGGCACTCCAGGGCCGATCATCAGACGCGTAGAACGACTTACGAACCCGCTGGGTATGAGTCTAAGATGATACTCTCTTCCATCGTGGAAGACGGTGTGACCTGCGTTAGGTCCGTTTCCTCCTCTGACGCATATGTCGGGTTTGTCCTTCAGGGCCAGGTAGGCAGCTATCTTGCCTCTAGGGGACGAGTTGCATCGTCTTTCCCTTCGTCCCCAAAGAAACCCCCGACGATTACAGTACAGGGCAATTGGATTTCCGAGTGGGATGGAACGGAGGCTGAATAAGACTTTGGAAATGATTTTTTTCTCGAGAATGGCCTAAAGAGACTAATGACTGTCCGATGATGATTGGCGGGAGAAATCGCGCCGCTTGGCTTGCTTCTGCTTCGTGCTACGAATCGTGGGAGTGCTCGTAGCCAGGGACTGGATGCGGTAGATACGGGAAGACGGTCAGGAAGGGACTTGTGTTGGGTGGCTGTATCGGGTTTGAGTCGACCCCGTCTCCTACGAGAGCTGCTGCTCTATCGGGGGTGAAGCTTGGATCTACTAGGGGGAGGGTTACTCCTGCGATTGCCCGAATTTCGATATCGATCACGTCGTCTCCTACTCGGCGGCCATTGGGGAATCCTGCCGCATCTCCCGCTATGAGGCCAAGACGATTCGGGTTATTCGTGTTGGGTTTTATTGCCATGTTGAGCCGGAGGTAATCTGCTTGGACACTTCCTGTGAAGTTTTGGAATCCGGGCACAATTCCCGAAGGTATGCCTGTTAGGAGGATAGCGATGAGGTCCGCTCTTGGTTTGCTGTATCCTGCTAAGTTGGGGAAGACCCCAGGGTAAAGGATTGGCAAAAGCCTCTGGACTTCTGGGGTCTGGTAGTATTGTAGGAATTGGGAGTCGAATCGTGGATTTACAGTGTTCCAAACGTCCTTCTTCCCAAGGGGTATGATGACCTCGTTGATGAGTGGCATTCCGAGCCGGGATACCTGTGTGAATGGTCCGGTCTGGAAACCTGGAGATGTATCCTCGTCAAACTGGCCGTCGTCATCGTCGTCTCCGTCGCCCGCTAATATTGTCGCTTTCCTTCGACTTGCGGAGGCCCAGATTCCTACCACTGAATTCTTGTTCAATGGGTCAGTTGGGGTGGAGCTGTCAGCCGTCAACTGTTTCTTGGAAACTTGGATGGCGATTGCATGGACGCTGAACCCTTTGGTTGTGTCCACGCCTGGAGCTGCTGGCGTAGGGATGAGGTGCAGGTTCTGGAAGGGTCTGAGCGTTGCGAGGTCAAAGATCGATCCTAAGTCAACATAGAATGCTTCGTCACGTTGTCCAGCGAAGACCATCGATCCATCGCTTAGAGTATTGATGGCTGCGTGCGCTAGGTCAATGTAGTTGGGTGTCGATCTTGGACCGATGTTTACGGGAGGTGTCGAAAGATTGGTGCCCAACACAGTTGGAGACCCGCTTCGTCTTGGTCCCAAGACCTTCGTAACCGAATAGAACTGCTTGACGTTCCATGAGGAATCTGTGAGGGAGCTGATTGGGCCAGTGTTGTAGAGGAAGGTGTCAGGGTTCCCGATCTTCGTTTTGAACTTGAACTGATACGTCACATCTTCGATTCCGTCCCCATCGTTGTCAACCATTATCTCGTAAAGTACGTCGTCTCCAAAGGTGTTGAAGTTGGGTCCGCCAGCTGGCTCTTCGAGTGGAATGTAGTTAGCGAGGATTGTGACAGTGTCAGGTCTGTCTGGGCTGACGAATGCGTACAGATCGGTATTGTCAGCAACTGGATCTTTGGAGATCTTAGGAGCCTCTCGATGAGATGTCACGAATCTACTCTCCTGCGCTCATTTTCTCGGCGATAAGTGCGGCGAGACCGGAATCTTTCCTCTTGACGAGCGTCTGCCCGTTCATGACTGTAACTTCGTCGCCCGCGACGGTGGCGACAATCGGCTCCGAACTATCATTCACCGCGGGGGTCTTTTTGGTGGGCTGTGATTCAGGAAGAGGGATCTTGCCCATCAGCGCTGTCGCTCCAGCCGCAACCGCGGCAACCCCTACTCCATACTTCAGAAATTCTCTTCGTGAAACTTTCTTGTTCGAGCTATCTTCAGGTTCTTTCTCTATTCTCTCTTCGGCTGTCAATAGATTTCTACCGGTTCTCGTCTGGAATAGCACTTAACGGTTTTTCCAGATTTCGCCGGATTCCTCCCAGATTGTAGGGAAGTTAGATTGAGGGTAGATTGAGCGTTTACCAGCCAATTCGAATAGCTTCTATTTCCATGTGACTCGAAGGAGGTTCGAGAGGGCCAAGGCTTCTCCAATGTTAACCAGTAGCATGTAGAACGACGCTTGGTCTACTAAGGCGGTTGCAGAGCTGACATTGACGTTCTGGAAGAGGAACAGCCAGAAGACTAGTATCGACAGATTTAGGATAACGAAGAAACTTCCGAAGAGTACGAGTCCTAGGGTGAAAGAGGACCGTATCTTTCGATAGGTTCCGATGTAAATTGCCAGCAAAAGGAGCGTCATTGCAATATTCGCAAATGCAACAATAGCACTGGCCCACAGTGCGAAGGACAATTCTCTTCGACTTACTCCTTCGCCGTTGCGCTTATCTTTCTTGTTCCAATTCTACTCCAAATCTCGTCAAGGATCGGGATTGCCTCCTCCATCTTTGATGTCAAGAACAGAACCGCACCATAGCTTCCCTTGTTCGCGAGAGAAACCAAACCATTCTCTTCTAGAATCCTAATGTGATGCTGGATTGTCTTATAATCCACTCGGAGAGTCTCTGCTAGCTGATTTGCGTTGCAGGGACGATTCTGGAGGGTTTTGATGATCTCGGCTCGGTTGGGTCCGCCTCGAGTGCCACCGAGTAAATACCAGAGCAATCGTCTGAGGTGTTTCTCTTCATTCGGTGAATCGGTACGGACCTCTCTAACGTCCGTCGTCAGAACTGGATTCCTGCGCAAAGCTTCCGAGAGTATTAGGGAGAGCTGTGGAATGCGGATCATAGATATGATTCACGAGAGATTGATGGGAACTCGGTGGGATCAACCTGCTAATTTGCGTTGTTATAATGCTTCCCGGTTCCGCATACCATGTCAAGAACGACCCTTGTCTAAAGTGAACCTTCGATCCGTATGGGAGTGCCTTTGGGCGGGCTCTGCTAGGTTGATGTCAGCCCGCCCTATCGTTCGTCATAGCGTTGGCTGAGAACGCTCAGGCATATTTCAGCGGAAACTCATCATTCATTCCTAGCCATATTTGTCCGGGATTTAATGTGTGCGGACGACAGCCTGTTGACCCAATATGAGAATTGATCAGACCCTTGCCTTGCCGCATAATCCACAGAATACGCCGCCTGGGTCTATCTCGCCTCCACAGTAGGAGCACTTCGTCTCGCCTATAGCATAACGTACTCCAGTCATATCGTCCTTCTCGTATCTCTTGGCGAACCACATAGCCCCCTCGATCAATATGATTATCGGTATAAACAGCGCGACATCGGCCAACGGTCCTCCATCAGGCGACGCGGCAGCGGTGGCGATGAGAGTGATGGCCCAGACGTATTTTCGGTTCTTCCTCAAGGCACTGGTCCCCATCACATGAAGTTTGACCAACAGGACGAAGATGACAGGGATCGTGAATGCAAATCCTGAGGCTACTAGAACGAAGAAAATCAGATTGTAGAAATCATCCGCGTAGATGAGAGTGGAAAATCCGGTTGCGCTGAAGAATGGGAGGGAAAAGAGGAAAACGAAGGGTAGCAATACGAAAAATGCGAAGAGCGCTCCCGCGACAAACAGCACGGAGAACGCGGCCACGAAAGGATAGAGAGACTGGCGCTCAGTGGGTTTTATCGCAGGATCAACGAATTTGTAGATCTCGTACGCTAGGACAGGAACGCTCGTTGCGAAACCGAAGACAGCCGCGCCCACCACGATTATCTCCAAGGGAGCAGTAACGGTGCCTCCAATCAGGGTGTATTGGCCCGGCGGTAGCAGCCTCTCTCTAATTCCTTTGAGTATCGCTGTGATGAGAGGAGGGTAGAGCTGAAATGGATTCTTGAAAAACGATGGGTCCGCAGGGAAGACTAGAAAGAATAGTGTGGCAGCAAGGAAGGAGTATATCCAGACTTTGATGCGTCGAGAGAGCTCGCTAACATGATCCCATAACGGGAGGACTTTCTCGCTTTTGCCCTCGTTAGACAAGGATTGGCAAAGATCTCCCGTAAGCTCTACTGAGGATCAGCGTTCTGCATGAGAAAATCTGAGGGTAGATGCTGATTGGCATAATTCGAATATTACCACCGGTAGAATTCTGGGGCTTAGGCCTAGTCGTCGGACTTGTACAGTAGGGAGCTACTTTTGTGCCAATCTCACGATTTCATCGGAGATTTCTTGGCGAGTCTTTCCCTGAGTGTTAATTCCGAGCTTTTGTGCTGTATCAATGAGCGAGTCTGGGGTTGCCGTACCTGTCGAGGCACTAGACGTTGGTTGTATCAGTCCTTTCGACGCGTCATCGAATTCCTTTCGAGCTTTACCAATCGACCTCGCTAGTTCCGGTATCTTCTGCGGTCCCCAGATCAGTATGACCGCTAGCACGCCTAAGATCAAGAGGATCTGAAAGGGATCACCGAGCGCCATATGATTTCCTTGCTATTGCGGAAACGGTTCCCACCTTTAACTGTTTACCATAATCATTACCAAATGCTCGGTCGAGCCGCGAAAGCTTATGCATCGCTCGGATTTCTCGATGGGAAGGTCGTCGACTGCTGAAGGTTGTCGTCTGTGTGCGGCGTGTTCCGGACACCGCAGCACGAGTCAGAATCGGCTCTGACGGAAAGTCTATTGATACTTCGGACGCGGAGTTCGTAATCAATCCTTACGAAGAGTATGCCCTCGAACAGGCTGTCCAGCTTAAGGAGAAGCATGGAGGCGAGGTCACGGTCGTTACGTTGGGTCCAGAGAAGACGACCCAGGTAATAATGAAAGCATTAGCGCTTGGTGCTGATAAGGCGGTTCATCTAAAGTCCGACAAGATCCCTGAAGATCCCGGCCCACTTGCGCGAGTTCTCGCCAACGAGTTGAAGGGGTTGGAATTCGATGTGCTTCTTTTCGGGAAGAAAGGTGTCGACGACGACAACCAACAGGTCGGCCAGATGGTCGCAGAATCGTTGGGGATTCCCTGCGTAACCCAGATCGTCAAACTAGACGTATCTGACGGAAAGGCGGTTGCGCAGAGGGAAGTAGAAGGAGGATCGATAACCGTGGAAACAACCTTTCCCGCAGCGTTTACCGCAGAAAAGGATCTGACTATTCCGCGTTACGCTTCTCTTCGAGAGCTTGTTGCCGCACGAAAGAAACCGATTGTCGTTAAAGACGTTCAACTACCGAAATCATCTATTGAAATCGTTTCTGTCCAGAATCCTCCGCCCCGCCCTCCGGGGAAGATCGTTGGAAAGGGGGTTGAGGCAGTTCCAACACTAGTGAAGCTCCTCCACGAAGAGGCCAAGGTGATCTGAACAGTGACAGGAGAGGTTCTAGTTCTTGCAGAGTCGTCAGGACCCGCCTTCCGTAAGGCTGCGCTCGAAGCAGTCACCGAAGGAAGAAGACTAGCGGATCTTCTCAATGTGAGCGAGTGTGCCCTAGCAATTGGAAGTGGTCTGAGGGATCGCGCGAGCGAGCTAGGAAAGTATGGAGCTGACAAGGTCATTTTGGCGGATGACCCCTCATTGGCTCTCTTTCACCCCGACTATTATCGACAGATAGCGCTAGAGGCAATCAAGCGAGTTAACCCAAGCGTTGTCCTCGCTGCAGCAACCTCTGCGGGGAAGGACCTGGCGCCACGATTGGCAATTCACCTAGGTACCGCTGTAGCGAGCGAGTGCACTCAGTTGGAGCTGGAAAACGGGAAGCTCATAGCGACCCGGCCTGCTTATGCTGGGAAGGTCTTGCTGAGAGTCAGAGTCAACAGTTCGCCAAGCATCGCAACTCTCCGACCAAACGTTTTCACAGCCAAAGAAGTCGTACCTGGAAAGAAACCTGAGGTCGAGCAAATAGAGTTTGGTCGACCGGATTCACGGATGGTTGTGAAGGAGTTTGTAGCTCAAGGAGCGAAGAAGCTGGATCTCACAGAGGCCAGCGTCATAGTCTCGGGTGGCCGGGGAATGGGCGGACCGCAGAATTACAGGATTCTTGAGGAACTCGCTGAGGTCATGGGAGGGGTGGTCGGAGCATCGAGAGCCTCCGTTGACGCCGGTTGGAGGCCTCACTCAGACCAAGTTGGACAGACCGGGCGGACTGTTTCTCCGACTCTATACATTGCCGCCGGCATTTCAGGAGCAATTCAGCACCGCGTCGGAATGATAAACTCCAAGGTTATTGTCGCAATCAATAAGGATCCGGAAGCTCCAATCTTTGGATTCGCAGACTACGGCATTGTGGGAGACGTTTTCGAAGTGGTCCCCGCTCTTACGCGCGAAATGAAAGCGTTCTACGGAAAGACGTGAGACTGTGCGTTCTCATTCCATGTGGGACTTGAGAAACCGCCCGATTTCCTGGCTCAATGGGCTTCTTGAGACGTCAATAACGGGCATCTCCATGTTACCGGCCTTCACGTTGTGGCTGAAATCAGACATCGGAGCGAAGCTGATCGAAGCGATGTAGAGCTCACCTTTCGCATATTCTTCAGGCATCTCTGGAGGAGGGATCGGCTGGGAGACGAAGACGACCCCCTCACACCAATTCAGAAGAATAGGTTGCCCCATTTTCATGATGATGGCAAGAGAGTTCACTAGCTGCTGAGGGTTGTCGTACTTGACTAGTTCCCGGACAACAACCCGCTTCAGAGGTTCATGGGCGATTTCGACCATTGACGATTCAACTTCACGCTCGGAGGTCTGCGAGTGGCCCTATTTGTTGGTTAAGAGGATTTGGGATACCTATCCGAGCTTGAAAGTGACTCCTTTTCCGCCTGATGGATATTTCCAGCTGATCGCGCCAGCGCCGATTTTGTGACACACAATCAAACAAGCACCCGTCTCCATGCATCCCTCAGTGTTGTAGTTCAGCTTCTCCTTCCAAGTATAGACCTCGGCTGGACAGATGTAAAGACAGGGTTTCGATTCGCACTGATTGCATTTGTCGGTCTCGACTACGATGAATGGTTCGGCGTCCTTGCTAAAACTTATGAGCGCCAGCCTCTTGTCAAGCGTTAGCGATTCCTCCGTGGACATTGTTAGAACGTCCTCGCCCCTCCGATCAAGTCGCGTATTAGAGTGAATATTGAGACTCGGTCTTTCGCTTGCAATCTCAGTTCCTTGAAGATCTTTTTCTTTCCTGTGCCATCCACCCGGTAGACTGCTTCAGCGGCTGAGCACACGAGTTCCGGATAGACAGTGTATAACCGTCTGTTCCTTAGATATGCCGGGACACGGTGGAAAGTGTACAAGTCTTTCAGAGCTGGGTCGTCGTGTAACTTTCTTTCGAATACCTTCAGCGAATTCGCCGAATAGTCTTTCTTCTTCCGAGCCTCGAGCACGGTCTGGGCCGCCGCAACTCCCGCTTGAATTGCCATGTCGACTCCTCGGAACGTGTATCCGTTGTTGAGAAGGTGGCCCGCGGCATCTCCCGCAACAACCATACCATCAGTGTACGGCCGACTGAGCATTTTGGGGCCGACTTCAGGGATCATGTGCGCATCATATTCGATCGTCTTTCCTCCCCTAATGAAGCGCTGCACCTTGGGGTGCTGTCTGAGTTTCTCCATGAAGCTGTAGGATTGAGTCTTGTGTGAGGAAACATCGTCTCCGCCTACAACCATGCCTAGCGCAAGGCTGTCTTGGTTCGTGTAGAGGAAACCTCCACCTCGCAGTCCACCCGAGCAGGCTCCGATAAAGACATAGGCCGCTCCCTGGCCTGGTTCGAGACCGAGACGTTCCTCGATCTTCTCGCTGGACAACTCTATGACGTCTTTTACTCCCATTGAGATTTGGCTTGGTTCGAGCATTAATGCGAGGCCTGCTCTTCGCGCTAGCCCGGTGGTTGTCCCGTCGCATGCGATCACTGCATCTGTTGGAATCTTGTCTTGGCCAGCGACGATTCCTCTCACACGACCGCCGTCAATGATCAGATCGTCGACTCTACTTTCAGTAATGAGCGAAGCTCCCGCCTTTTCCGCTTGCTCAGCAAGCCATTTGTCGAACTTTCCTCGCTTCGCAGTGAAGCTGCCTTCTGGATCCTTAGACTCGAATTCGACGGAGAACGCATTGTCTGAAGTCATGAAAGTAATGCCCTCCTTTCGCACAAAGCGTTCGATGGGGGCATCCTTCCACGAATCCCCCAGAAGTTTCTTGAGGGCATACGAGTATATTCTTCCTCCAAACACGTTCTTTGATCCTGGAAAAGTCCCTCGCTCCACCAGCAGAACTTGAACTCCTTCTCTAGCGAGGGTAAGTGCAGCAGCGCTCCCCGCCGGCCCTGCCCCAACTACCGCGACTTCGAAGCCCTCGAGTGACATTATTAGCGCTTCGAGGATACCCACGAGTTTATTTCAGTTTGACTAAGAGCCTTAGGTGACGAGAGTCGTGGCGCTCGGTTAGTTGACTCGCAGCAAGCAGCCATCAGCTGTCCAAACGAGTGTGCTCTAATTGTCTGCTTCCTTCTCATATCTCTGCCGTAGAATCTCTTGGATCAACTCCACAGCACGCTTGATCTGCCTTTGCATAGCCATAGGATCGTATCCCACCGGAGGCTTCGTATCCAGATATCGTCGGTACATGTCAAAGTCAAGGAACTTCTTGCTCGTCTCGAAGATGTTCATCAGTGCCGGACTATCCATACCCTCCAAATCTGAACGGCGACAGTGGTAGAAACCATTCTCTCGGGCGAAAGTAATTTTTTCATTTCCGACCGAATCGTTGTAAACATCTTCCCACAGGCTCCGATCCACCTCACTTTCCTCAACGAGACCTTTCGCGATCTTTGACTGGTACGCCTCGAATAATTGGCTCGCCCGAGGCTCCGGAATCTCAAGCGCCTTGGAGACCTGCTGAAATGACAATCCTTTCTTTCTCAGATAATAGCAGGCCTCTTCGAGATACGGCAACGCATCCGTATCCACCTCAGTCACTCCCACCACGTCCTCGAATGGTAGCGACAAGATTCAGATGGATAAGAAGTTGAAGTCGTCCTGAATTCAGATTGGTTAGAAAGGCGGATCCTAACGGCGAAGGTTAGGCTGCCATTTTCGGAAGACTGCTCTTGAAGTATCGTCTACACTTCCTGCACTGTAGCCTGCCTTCCGAGATAGGTCTGAGAGGTGTCTCACAGAAAGGGCACATGTCGAGCCTAGCCAAATTGCCAGGTTCTTCAAGGTCCTCCAATTTGGATTTTGAACCGAGCCGAACAGCTAAGGATTCAGACTGTCTTCTACCATGCAAAGCCAAGATGACGACCGAGACGGTCGCCGCCGATATGCCGATTGTTATCTCTGGCCAAATGGTTGCCCAGACGTTTGACACATAAGTTTGCATGAAGGGATTGTGAGTGTACTCAAGATACAACCAGACAGCAAGCAGCAGATTGGCGGCCGATTGTATCACCAACATGGGACCGTACCTCGAGGCGAGTAGTGAAGATAGTCTTGTTGATCTCATCTTGGCTTATCCTGGGATAATTGAGTACGATACCTAGGGATACTTCGCAAGTTCTGAAAAATAAGGCTAGCTGAGAAATGGAGTCTCCACTTGAGAGTCATTGTGGAGGGTTCTCACTGATAGTCGAGGGTCGAAGTTTTGGGCCGGCCCCAGTGTGAAGTTGACTACCGGTAAGCCTCGTATTCGGTGCCCAGCAGACTCACGGCTATCTTCTGGACCATGATCTCGTCTGTGCCTTCGTAAATCCTGCAGACCCTAGTATCGACCAGGTGTCTAGGCGCCCGAGTCTCGAAGCTGTAGCCGCTGGAGCCAAGAATCTGTACTGTCCTGTCTGCCGCATCGAATGACGCGTTTGACGCGAAGTACTTTGCCTTGGCAATCATCACGTCCGCGTAATCTCGCAAGTCCTTGTCTTCCGGATCTGAGTCGCTTTTCTGTTTCAGGAGCGCCGCCTTGTACACTATGTTCTTGGCGGCTTCAAGATTCGTTGACATTTCCCCGATGTGCCGTTGGACGAGTTGGTGTTTTGCTATCGGTTTTCCGTGCTGGATTCTCTGCTTAGAAAAAGCGACCGCCTCGTTGATGCAGTCCTCAATAACTCCTAAACAGCCAGCGGCTACGCTCAATCGGCCGCTCATCAGCCCAGAGTAGGCAATGCTCAACCCCTTGCCTGCTGGTCCCATGAGGTTCTCTCTCGGGACCTGGCAATTGTCCAGGAAGATTGAACCAGTGTCTGATGTCGGCATTCCGAGCTTGTGTTTCTGTTGCTGGCTGGTGTATCCTTCGAAATTCTTCTCAACAATGAACGCGCACATCCCTTCCCGTTTACCCTTCGGGTATGCAAAAATCACGGCGACGTCGGCTATGCTTCCGTTTGAAATCCAAGCCTTGCCCCCATTCAGTACGAAATTGTTCCCTTTCTCCTCAAATGTCGTGCGAAGGGATGCGGGGTCGCTTCCCGCGGTCGGTTCGGTGAGTCCGAAACACATGACTTTCTCTCCTCGTGTTGCTGGAGGAAGGTATCGTTGCTTCTGCTCCTCGCTCGCCCATTTCTGGACGGTTATTTGCCCGAGAGAAATATGGCCGGAGAGGAATGTTCGGACCCCGGTTCCTTCTTGGCCAATTCTTTCTAGAGCTAGGGCATAGGTTAGTACGTCTGCTCCTTGACCTTCACCGTATCGCCTTGATATTGGTAATCCTAGAAGTTGTGCTTTCCTGAAAATTGGTGCTAGGCGATCATTGAACTTTCCTGCTAGGTATGCTTCGTCTTCCAATGGTCGAAGTTCTCTACATGCCCTATCAACTTCATCCAGTACGAACCTTTGCTCATCGGACACGTCGAAATTCATGTGCGATAGATCTGCGAATCCGGAGTCAACAATAGTCTTCATGTGACGATCACACTCTTCCTAGATTATCTAGCTCCACGATTTCTGGAAAAGTTATATCATTGGGTTCTTAGCCATTTGCCCGAGGCCAATAGTTGCCCATTCAAGTTGAGGAAGAAGACATCCCCTTCTTCGCCGAAGTGATAGCGGGCGGACGGATCACTATCCCAGAGGAGATTAGGAAAATCTTCGGCGTGAAAGACGGGGACCATGTGATGTGTCGTGTGAGGCTTGTAAAGAGGGCCGAGGACGTAAAGTAGAGAATCCCAAACTACTCTTCCTGATCTAGCCCTCTGTGTTCTGACAATCTTAAATAACCTCAAAGCACTCGATCCATTCTGGCAGCCTAGTTGACACTGGACGTCTCCGATCCAACCGAGGTTGTAGACGGCTTTCGAAACAAGTCAATTCTGGTCATTGGGGACCTTATTGTCGACCGATACGTCCACTCTCAAGGTCGAAAGCTCTCTCGCGAAGCTCCTGTGCCGGTGGCCGACTTCATCTCCGAAGAGCTTCTTCTCGGAGGAGCGGCCAACCTAACCAACAATCTCGTCGCCCTTGGCGCGAAGGTCAAGGTGCTCGGGGTCGTTGGAAAAGACGAGGCGGGACGTTGGATTGAAGAGGAGCTTCGCCGAAAGGGAGTAGACGTCTCTGGAGTCGTGGTTAACGATAGGCCTACCAGCCTAAAAACCAGGTTTATCCTAAACCATCGACAATACCTTCGAATCGACAAAGAATACCGCTCCGATGTGGAGCCTCATATTACGAGACAGTTTCTCCAACCCCTAAAAGAGTTGGTCAACGGGGCCGACGGTGTCGTATTCTCCGATTATGACAAAGGAGTGATAACGCCCGAGCTGATAAGCAACGTTGTGGAGGAATGCCGAGTACAGAACAAGAAGGTCCTGGCTCAACCAAAGGTACGCCACTATCTAGACTACATCGGAGTCACCATGGTCAAATCCAACGCGCGTGAAGGTAGCATCGCCACTGGTGTCTCGATGGTGAATGATACGTCGCTTCGCAACATGGGACACAACTTAATGACCCGGCTCGAATGCGAGAGTCTTCTTCTAACCCGAAGCGAGCATGGAATGATCCTCTTCGAGAAGAAGAACATCACCAGCTTCCCACCATTCAAGGGTCCGAAGCCGGGATTCAACGCGGTGGGCGTACGAGACTGCCAGACCGGGGTTCTCGCAATGTCCTTGGCAGCTGGAGCCTCCGTTCGAGAGGCCGTTCTCCTCGCGGGTCTAGCCGCAGCCCAGCAGGCTGACAAGATCGGTACTGTTGTAGTGGATCTGAACGATCTTCGATCTCAAGCTAGCACAACTCTAGAGCTTGCAGAGCATGTGGTTCAGGTCCCGGTCCATTAGTGATGGAACAAGCCCAAATCCCCATTGGCATGCTCCTGCAGAAAGCGGTTAAGATCAGAACCCACATTCTAGAGATGCTCGCGGAGGCGAAGTCAGGTCATCCTGGAGGAAGCCTCTCAGCAGTCGAGATTCTAGTCTCACTGTATTTCTACAAGATGCGGCACGATCCCAAACGGCCGGCTTGGGCTGACAGAGACAGGTTTGTTCTTTCAAAGGGGCATGCTGCGCCTGTCTTGTTCGCTTCGCTCGCAGAGGCCGGTTACATTCCAGTGAGCGAGTTGAAGACGCTGCGAAAGCTAAACAGCAGATTGCAAGGCCATCCGGACCATCGGGTACCCGGAGTCGAATTCCCAGGCGGTTCTCTAGGAATAGGGTTGTCGGCCGCGATAGGAATGGCTCTTGCGGGTAAGATCGACAAGAAAGACTACCGAGTCTACGCGTTATTGGGAGATGGGGAATTAGACGAAGGTGAGACTTGGGAGGCGGCCATGGCCGCTCCGAAATTCAAACTGGGCAATCTTACAGCAATCATCGACCGAAATGGGATACAGCAGGACGGTCTAACTGAACAGATAATGCCTATGGAGCCCCTGGCTTACAAGTGGAAGGCCTTCAACTGGCATGTCCTCGAGGTTGACGGATTCGATCTCCGTCAGATAATCGAATCGTTGGAGAAAGCTGAGAACATGCGCAACAGACCTACAGTCATCATAGCCCACACAGTGAAGGGCAAGGGAGTCTCTTTCATGGAATGGGACCCCGCCTATCACGGAAAAGCGCCGGACAAGGACACAGTGAAGAAACTGGTCGAATCAATGAGGCAACAGTGATGAACACCGAATTGTCACGTGCTCCAAGATTGGAGGAATGCGTGGAGTAATGCTCGTGCAACTAAGCTCGATGCGCGACGCCCTCGCCGAGGCTCTCCTCGAACTCGGAGCAAAAGACCCAAGAATAGTGGTGCTCGGAGCCGACACTTCAGTCTCCATAAAGACCAGCCTCTTTTCTGATCGATACCCTGACCGGTTCTTCAACATCGGAATCGCCGAGGCCAACATGATCGGAATCGCTGCAGGACTCGCCCTCGCGGGAAAAATACCATACGTCAGTACATATTCCGCGTTCGTCCCTGGAAAATGTCTAGACCAGATCCGGAACGCCATCGCCTATCCCAACTTAGATGTCAAGATCGTCTCTTCCCATGGCGGAGTTAGCGTGGGCCCAGACGGTGCATCTCATCAGACCGTCGAAGACGTTGCCACCATGCGGGCTATCCCTCGCATGCGAGTCGTCGTCCCCGCCGACGCCCCTGCGACGAAGGCGTTGATAGAAGAATCATGTAAGACCCCTGGTCCCTTCTACATACGATTAAGCAGACCCAGCGTCCCTGAAGTCTACTCCTCGCGTCCTGACCTGAAGGTTGGCCACGTCAAGGTCTTGAAAGAGGGAACTGATGTGGCGATCATCGCCTGCGGCGTAATGGTCAACGAAGCAATAGAAGCAGGCGAGTCTCTAGCTAAAGAGGGGGTCTCTGCAGAAATTGTAGACTCTCATACTCTCAAACCGCTTGACTCTGACACCATTGTCAGTGTCGCAAGAAAGACTGGAAGAATCGTCACAGCTGAGGAACAGAACATCATAGGTGGGTTGGGGAGTGCTGTTGCAGAGGTCGTCTCCAGCTCATATCCAGTACCCATTTCGATGGTTGGCGTCAGAGACACGTTCGGAGAATCTGGCGAATACAAGGAACTAATGGCAAAGTACGGCCTCACTTCAAAAGACATTGTCAGAGCTGCGAAGAAACTATTCTCCTCTAGGTGACTCTTGATTGAAGATATTCCTCGACACCGCCAACATCCCCTCCATCAAGACCTTCGTTGATATGGGGGTCTTGGATGGGATAACCACCAACCCGACTCTCATCGCCAAAGAGAATCGCGAGTTCGTCGAGCTCGTAACAGAGATTCTGAGAATCGTTCAGGGCCCGGTGAACCTCGAAGTGGTGAGTCAGGAATCTGAGGGAATGGTTCGAGAGGGACATGATCTTGCTGCGCTCGGGCCCAATGTCGTTGTCAAATGCCCAATGACCAGTGAAGGGCTCAAGGCGGTAAGAAGGCTTCACAAGGATGGCATCAAGACAAACGTAACTCTAGTCTTCTCCCCAAACCAGGCACTTCTAGCGGCTAAGGCGGGCGCCGACTATGTTAGTCCCTTCATCGGTCGCCTGGACGATGCGGGTCACGAAGGGATGAAAATAATCGATGAAATCCTTCAGATCTACAGAAACTACAGCATCGACACTCGGGTTCTAGTCGCCAGCATCCGTCATCCAGTGCATGTGGTGGAGGCAGCGAAGCTAGGTGCTCACGTGGCTACAATGCCGCCTGATGTGTTGGACAAGATGGTGAAGCATCCGTTGACGGATATTGGGCTGAAACGGTTCTTGGACGATTGGCAGAAGGCGGGTCTCAAGCTTCCGGAAGGAAGATCGACCATTCCGAAGGCAAAACCCCTAGTCCAACGGGCCTAAGGATACACTTGCCGCGATCGGCCAGGTGTCTTTCTTGAGGCCCACGGCTTCGGCAGGAGGTCTTCGCCGTCAGTCTTTTGAATAGGTGATTATTCCTCTCTCTGTTACCCTTTGGCGAAGTACATATTCGTCACCGGCGGAGTGATGTCCGGAATAGGAAAGGGAGTCATTGCAGCTTCTATCGGCAAAATTCTACAAGTACGAGGACTACAGGTCACAGCCGCAAAGGTCGACCCCTACCTCAACTATGATGCTGGAACGATGAACCCGTACATCCACGGCGAGGTCTTCGTAACGGAAGACGGGGGCGAGACCGATATGGACATCGGCACCTACGAGAGATTTCTAGACATCAACGTTCCAAAGAGCCACAACATTACGAC
>WNGR01001049.1_pt1 | contig 31025 bp, 24 predicted proteins | sample 5407581 | NCBI WGS metagenome assembly WNGR01 (sample SAMN13153383, study PRJNA577476) | soil metagenome | isolation source: 80 cm soil or saprolite under Garry oak tree replicate 2 | place: USA:California | collected 2016-06-15
GGAAGGAGCCGATGCGGCCGGCCAATTTTGGATCAACCCAGTTGTTATATGTCCGACTTGTCCTGATGTGGGACCAATGTCAGTCCGGCCTAACACTTATATTCCGGAAGGCGCCTGGAATGACACTACGCTTCCGGATGGCACTTCGGCAGGGCTGGCGGCTGGAGGCTGCGGGTCGAGCACAGTTATACCCAAGCCAGCGTGGCAGGCGGGAACGGGAGTGCCGAACGACGGCGCACGCGACGTGCCGGATATTTCCTTCAGCGCTTCGCCGCTCCATGACGGCTATTTGATCTGCTCGGAATATACGCCTCAGGGTTCGAGCCAGCTTACGTCTTGGTGCACCACCACTAGCTTTCGGCGTTCTGACGGTCTGTTGGACGAGGTGGGCGGGACTTCGGTGGGGCCGCCGGTAATGGCGGGCATCGTGGCGTTGATCAACCAATTGACAAATCGCTGCCAACCTGTGGTAGTAACCGGGTGCGGCTTGGGAAACATTAACCCGGTCCTCTATCCTTTGGCGACGCGACTGCCGTCCGCGTTCCATGACGTTCAAGGGGGCGACAATAAGGTCCCGTTTAGCCCCCCGTTTAGCCCCCCCTGTGTTGCATCAACCAAGATCGGCTACAACGCTTTAGCCGGATACGATTTGGCTACCGGCTTAGGGTCGATCGACGCATTCGTGCTGGTCACGAACTGGACGACGGTCACTCCTGCGAGCACGGCGAATGCTGTTACCACGGTAGATTTTTCGATGGGCTTTGCGCCCACTCAACTCACCGTCACGAGAAACTCCTGCGGCAGCGGAACGCTCGTCGTCACTCGGCTCAACGGATTCGTGGGCACTCCGAGCTTCACTTGCACTGTTCCGAGCACGCTTGGGTCGACGATATGCGCGGTGGTGCCTGCGATCACCGCGGGCTTTACCCCGCCGGGAAGTTACCGCGAACTCGGCTGGTGGGGAGTTGCGGGAGTCCTTTTGGGCGGAGTGGCTTTCGTTCTCGCGAGCTTCGCACGACCGGGCGCCAGCGATACGGAATCACCTGCCTGGCCGAGGCTCGTGCCCGGTTTCGTTCTGGTATCCGTGCTGGCAATCATGATCGGCTGCAGCGGCAGTTCAAGGAGTACAGGCAGCTCCGCAGTGGTAAGCTATCCTTTCGCAATTCAAGTTCCTTCGGCAGCGCCTGTGGCCTCGGGAGCCGTCATCGTAAATGCCGCGATCGGCGGCATCAACCATACAGCCCAAATCACGGTGACCACGCAATAGGTTACAGATCTCAAGATTGAGGTTCTGAGTCTCCTGCTCGGCGCGAGAGCGTGATAGTTTCGCGCGGAGCAGTGCCGCCGATATGCTGACCGATCGCCGCAATGAGACCGGTGTGAACGTTCGCATACCGCTAAAATTCAGCGTTTAGCAGCGGGAACGGTAAAGGTGACTTTAGCCGCCGACTCGTTTTCGAATTGATCGTACACGCGCACGGAGACGGTGTGCTCCCCGGGCGTGATGCCACGCAAGGTAACGGAGTACTGCTCCGCAGGCGAATCGCTGAGGCCGCCGACTGGCGGCACGATCGTCCAATCACCGGCGTCGAGGCTATACTGCGAGCGCACAATGGAACTGGCGCTGTCGCTGGCGCGGAAGCGCACCGTCACCGCAGGATCGCCGGCAGCACCTGGCGCGGGTTCCGAGGCTAGGTCGGTTATGGTCGGTGGCGTGTTATCAACGACAAAACGCTCGCTCACGCGCTCGGCCGCCAGTGCCTCGTTGGGTGGATTCGATTTTTCGTCAGACGCCGCGATCTTCAAGTAATAAGCGCCGTCAGGCATCGAGTTGGTGTCCCAGGAATAGAATTTCTGCTCGAGTTTGTCTTTCAGCAGCTTCCAATCCTTTTCGTTTTCGCCGCGATAAAAGACGGAGTAAGTCAACTCGTCGTCATTGGAGTCTTCTGAGCTCCATAGAACGGCTTGATAGCCCTTTTGCGCCAAGCCTTGAGGCGGCGGCTCGAATCGGGGCGATTCGCTGCCGCGCTGCGCCGCGCCGCCTTGGGTACCCGGTGGAGCGGGCATGCGCAGCTGCACGGGCGCGGCTTGGGGCGGACCAGCTTGCTGCCCAAACCCGGAAACCCGCACTCCCGGGGTTTGCATGACAACGCTGCCAATTTGAGGCGCAACGTTCTTGGGCAGGTAAGCCATCTCGACCCAGGAGAGATTCGGAGGATTACTGCCGCCGTGCAAGATGGCCTTCCATTGCACAAAGCGTGCCGGCGGGCACTCCGCTTCCTGTCCCTTGGGATCTCGATAAGGCCCGGCCCAGGGACTCCAGTTCTTTCCAGGATCGGAAGTATTTCCGGCGCGGACGTAGAGTTCGACGACGGAGCCGGCTCCGTTTTCGCCCCACCAGGTGAGCCTTCCCCAGCGCGAAAATATACGCGCATCGAAGGGCTCGGACTCGAATGTACCTTCGGATTCAAGTTCCGGGCCGAGCGTAAAGACCTTTCCCGGATTCGCAGTAGCCACATAGATCTTTCCGTTCGATGCCCGCACGAAAGACGTAACCTGCTGGGACTCAGCCTTTGCCAATCGCGAGAAAACGCGGTCCCTTTCGAGCTGCATGATAGCGCCCTGGTTGCCGGTGCCCAGCAATAGCTTGCCTTCCGGAGAAATACCCATGGCGTAGACGGAGTTCTCGCGGGAGGTCCAAATTTCTTCGGGCGAGCCATCCGGCGCAATGCGGTATACGGCCGCCGAAGAGAGTGCCGGAAAAGGGACAAATGGCGTGGCCTGCTGCGGTTGCTGAAGGCCGCCGGGCGCGCCGACCGTAACGGTTATGGTTTGGCCATTAGGGGCGTTCTCTTGTTCGGCTTGCTGAACGGGCGGCTGAGGCGGCCCAGGGCGTTTTTCTCCGATTGCGGCCACGTAGAGATTGCCTGAAGGATCCAAGGCCAGCGCGGTGACCTCTTTCTTACTTGTTTCGTAAACCACGTATGCAGGACGGCCGCCTTCGTCCGAGCTGTCTTCTTTTTTGGCGGCGGTCTGCGCGGCAGTCTGGCTGGCGGCGCGCTTCCCTGAGGGCTGCCGCGCTGCCGGAGTCTTCGCGCTCTGCGAAGCGGTCGACTCAGCGCCTAACGAAATACGCAGCACGAGCCCGTTTGGCTCGGTGCCCGCGAGAAGGTTCCCTTTGCCGTCAAGAACCAGAGTGCGGACGTGAGTCTCTTCGGCATTATAGAAGAGCTGCGAATTACCGCTGGGATCGACGGCGAAGATTTTTCCGGGGTCACCGGTGGCCACGAAGAGCGTACCGTCGGGGCCAAGCGCGAGGTCCCAGATGTATTTGGTTTTGGGATCAAAAAAGACGGACTTCTGCCCGGCAGGAGTGACCTTGTAGACCTTGCCATCAGGCGCCGTGGCCACGTACAAGTTATCACTCTTATCGAAGACCAGCGCTTGCGCGGTCATGTCCTGGGATTCGAAAACGGTTGTGGAATTGCCGCCGTTATCAAATTTCATAATCTTGGCGTTCGAACCACCCCCGGCATAGAGGTTGCCATGGGAATCGAGACGCAGAGCCCAGAGATAGGCCAGAGACGTATCGGCGAAGGGAGCGAACTTGGGAGCGAGCAGGAGCTTTCCGTCGCTGCGCAGCGCGACGCCTTTGGCATCACCCTTTTGGAAGGCGTCATAATCCGACTGGCGCCAAAACCGGGTATGTTCGGCGACTGCCGGCGCGACGCAGATCAGAAAAGCCACAAGGAAAGAGAAAGCTCTCGGCAAGCCGAAGACGCGGCTGGACGTGCTCCGCAGGGGCATAATTAAATCAGACATAAAACCCTTTCAAACCGCAGCAGGGAAAAGCCATCATGGTGTGACGTGCGTCCGCCGCGGACTGGATTTACTTAATTTTGATAAACACGGACGTCGAACCAGAGATGATCTCATCCATGCGGACAGACCATTGGCCAGCCGTCGACTCGCGCAACAAGGCTGAATTGCCCGGCAGCCTTTTCTGATCGAGGACATTGATTTGCGACAGGGGCGCGTCGGGAAGTTCCTTATCCTCCACGAGCAGCGTGGGCGTCGGCTTGAGCAGCGTGACGTAAAGCTGGTTATTGCGGCGCGCGCGATTCAGCAGCGAAATCAACTGGTCCAAACCGCCGAGGCGTCCCTGCGCGGCAACCAGGTTTGGAATGCGGTTGAGTGAATCGGCATCACTGACCTGCACCCTCAACGTGCTGCCGCGGGTCGCCTGCGCCGGGATGGTAATGGGAACGTCGCGAATCATGGGCGTACCGCGGTAAGGCCGCAGGAGGACTTTGATGGTCACGGGATCACCCGGTTGGGCCTCGCTCAATTCCGACCAGGCATTCAAGATCGAAGCAACGCGGCGGTCCGGCGTGCTCTCCACCCGCAGAGTGACCTTATCGATTTTGGGCATCTCATAAGGATTCGAGAAGATGCGGGTAAAGATGGTCTGCACGCTGGAAGCGACGAAGGTCCCGTCCGGCACAAATTGATCCGTGGGAGCATACATATCTTCGAGCGAAACGGGAGAATGTCCGTTGATATTGATGTCACCGCTGAGCTTCATCGTGCTGCCTTCGCCATACGCGGTGTTTTGCGTCAACCCGTTGAAGGCGATGATGCCCATAAGCAGGGGCGTCAGTTTCGGGTTGGAGATCATCTCCGAGTGAAACTGTTTCTCTCCGGCCGGGGTGACGACCGTCAGGTCAATGGGGATCATCTGCGGCGCGGGTCCGATGCGGCCCATGACGGCAGTCAGCCGGTCCTCGGTCAGCGTGCCAATGACGCCGCCGGCATTTACGATCTTGGTGGAATTGAAATCAGAAGCGAGCGTGGTGAGGGTACGGCCGCGCGCTAAAGGCATATCGCTCGCCCCCAAACCGAAGAGCGGATGCCCGCACGCGTACACGCGATCCTCCCGAACCGCGGTAACGGTGCATGCGGCGCTCATGGAGATGTCGCCTTGCACGAGCACCATGCTTACCATATCGCCGGGAACAACTTTGGCATCGTCGCTCGCGGGCGGCGCGGTTCCTCCCGCGGCGGCCACCATTCCATATGGCGTCCATTCTCCGGCGTACTGACGCAACGTGGCTGGGGCGAAACCCGAAAACACAAGAGGCGCGGCGATTGGTTCGAGGTAGGCATCGCCGGAAGCTCCGGCAACCTGGGCCCATTTGTCGGGGACCGGATAATGCGGCAATGCGGCGGCCGAAGCCAATGAAGCAGCCCAGGCGGTGGCGGCCGGTTCAGCTTTATCGCCGACGCTCGACCGGACGCTCAGAGTTTTGGGGTCCGATGAATCACCGGTGGGAATCGACAATATATCCTCAATGGGAGTCACGCCGGCCAGCGGCTCTTTCACGAATACGCCAAACTTCAACGAGAGCGCTCCCATGAGCTTTCCGTCTATGTAGACGGGACTTCCGCTCATGCCGGCAACCACGCCGGTGTGTTCCGCTTTGTCTCCATGTAACTCGACGAGGATAATCGACTGCTTCGGACCCATCAGGTTCGGCAATATGCCGATCACTTCGACGTCGAAGGGCTCGATCTTATCTCCAGCAAAAATCGTGTACGCGACCCCTTGCATTCCGGGCTTGACCTGCTCCAGGGGAAGAATGGGCGCCTGATCACCGGCAGCGCGAACAGCGGGCGCGGCGGCAGATCCCAGAGTAAGAGCGATTGCAGCGAGGACCAGGTGCCGAAATAAGTCCTTGGAGGGCGACAACTTCAAACATGGAGAAGGCATGTTATTCACCAAAGCAGACCGCGGGGTCTGACCTTCGAGGTTTTCTATCCGCAAGGCACCTTATCATACGCGCCATGGCTACGGGAATCAAACCAGGCGCAGCCAAACTTATTGAGCCCATACCCTGGCCAGCGAGGATTCGAACGGATAAACGTGCACCATCCACCCGAAAATCACCGGATAAAAGCGCCCTCCGGCTTCCTGGCATTCCTCTTCGCTCGAAATCGACCCGGTCAGGCCGAACCGTCTCCAATCGGCATGTGCGGCCTCACCCCGTTTTGGCATGCACAGATTCGTATGCTGGTGCCAGTGGGCCACGCCAAGGGGAACGCGCTCGTCCAGTTCCTCCAGACTCGCAGTTCTGGGGGCGGTGTACATGGCGCCGATCAATTCGTATCCGTCCTTCGTTTTTTTGTAGAGCAGCGATGTAGGCCGGGCAGGATCGAACGTGAAGCCTTCCAGGTATCCGTTCCAATAGTTCGTAAAATGATATTGAGCCTGCGGGAGGTTGGGCGCGAAAATGTGGAATCCATCGGCCAAGGCAACGCGATAGTCTCTATATCTTTCGATGGCTTGGGCCAATGTGGCGGCAATTTGATCGGCACGGCGGCGATCGTCAGCCGAGGCGGCGCGAGCAGGCGTCATGCGCATATGAGCGCTATCCATGTGGTGGCCGTGAGCCATCGATTGCATGGCACCCGCTTGGGCATGATTGCCTCTATCGTCCTCCATGTTCATGCCCGGCATGGTGCCGTCGTGTTGATGCTGGCGCGCGGGCCTTTCCTGTCCGCCGGCTTCTGGATTGGACTGTGCGCGGGCCTGTGGGGTAGCCGGCGCAGCCTCTTGCGGGGTCGATTGCGCGTGCAGTTGGCGCAGGGCCGCGCCAAACAGCAATGAGACCGAGACCAGAATAATTAGCTTCCTCGCTAAGTGCAGCTTCATAGGTACTTTGTAATACGAACGCCGCTCGGTTGCGAGAAGTTTCTCCAAGCTGCTGATTTGGAGGGCACGAGGGCCATTTCGAGTTGCCGGCCGCCCATTTTCTTGCGCAGCCGCCCATCCTTGAAGGTGGCGATCCGGCCTTCGGGAAGTGTGTGCAAGCCGCATGTTAGAATCGCGTCGTGGCGAAGGAAAGCGTCGAACCGGCACGTGCGATCTCCGGAATTATTGAGCTTCCGGGGGACAAATCGATCTCCCACCGCTACGCCATTTTGGCGGCACTGGCGCGAGGGAGAAGCGAAATCAGCCATTATTCCGCAGCGGCGGATTGCCGGAGCACGCTCGATTGTCTGGCGCGATTGGGCGTCGGCGTAGAACAGACCAGCCGAAACGGTGATGCACGGGTCGTGATCACAGGGACGGGCATTGACGGACTCCGAACCCCTCGGCGCTCGTTGGATGCAGGCAATTCGGGGACCACCATGCGGCTGCTGACCGGGGTTCTGGCAGGCCAGCATTTCGATTCGATGCTGACGGGCGATTCGTCGCTGAAACGACGTCCTATGCGCCGGATTATCGAGCCGCTGGAGCGCATGGGAGCGCGTATCCAGGCTCGTGAGGCCAATTTTGCACCGCTGGAGATCAGAGGTTCGGCCCTGCAGCCCATCCAATACACGCTGCCGGTCCCCAGCGCTCAAGTGAAATCCGCCGTGCTACTTGCGGGTCTTTTCGCCGAAGGCGAAACCTCGGTCCAGGAACCTGTCCGTACCCGCGACCACACCGAAGTGGCTCTGCAGGGATTCGGCGCGGAGGTTCGCCGAGGGGGCGGCGTAGTTACCGTTTCTGGACGGCCACGCCTCCAGCCGCAACAGGTCATGGTCCCCGGCGATCTCTCTTCGGCGGTATTTTTTCTCGGAGCCGCGCTTATACTCCGCGGTTCTAATGTCGTCATTCACAACGTCGGTCTGAACCCGACTCGCTCCGCGGTCCTCGATGTGCTAAGCGGGTGGGGAGCGCCGGTAAAAATCGTAGCTTTGCGAGGAGAATCGGGCGAGCTGATCGGAGATGTGTCCATACGTCACGCCGATCTATCCGGCGGGACCCTCTCAGGCGAACTCATCGCGCAATTGATTGATGAACTGCCGATGCTCGCCGCGCTCGGTCCTTATACTGAACAGGGAGTCGAGATCCGCGACGCCGCAGAGTTGAGAGTGAAGGAGAGCGACAGAATCGCGGTGCTCGCGGATAACCTGCGGCGCATGGGCGCTCAAGTCGAGGAGCGCCCTGACGGCCTGCGGATCGAAGGACGAGGCGCGGGGCGTTTGCGCGGCGCGGAAATCGATCCGCGCGGGGATCATCGCATGGCCATGGCCTTTGCCGTGGCTGCGCTGGGGGCTGAAGGCGGCTCCGTGTTACGTGATCGAGATTGCGTGGGCATCTCGTATCCGGATTTCTTCGAGGTCCTCGAGCGCACGGTCGAACGTTAATTGGAAATCAAGCGGGAATGAAATTCCAGCCAACCGTGTGCCTTTTGCGTTCAAGCTCTGACAGAAATTGCGGAGGCGTGGTTTCCTTGACACCTCATTGCGCTACGGTTAGGCTCGCCAACGGATGCGTGGCTTTCTTCGCAAACTTTTCCTTGCCGCTTTAGCTTTAGGTGCGCTGGCCGCGCTCGCCTATCATTCCCGCCATAAAATTCACCTGGGCGACTTTACCTGGAGCCGGTTCATCCACGCTGTCGGCCAGGCAAACGTCTGGCTTCTGTTGCTATCGGTCCTCGCGATCTATGGCGCTTATGCGCTGCGCTCGCTCCGTTGGCAACAACTCTCGCGCTATTTAGGGCCGAGCGGCTTTGTGGACGTGTACAGCGCGACGGTGATGGGGTTCGCCTCCATATTCATTCTCGGCCGGGCTGGCGAACCGGTTCGTCCTTTGCTGCTCGCACGCAAGAGCCGGTTGCCCGTCGTCAGCATGTTCGGGGTTTGGGTGCTCGAGCGGATAACCGATTTTGCCGGCGGGGTGGCGCTCGCGGCTCTGAGCCTGCTTGTATTTGCGGGGAAACTCGCCGATGCGGGGTTGAACACCGATTGGGTGGAGAACGCCCGCGCCGGCGGCTGGCTTTTGCTAGCCATCCTGGCGGCTATTGTGATCGTGATGTTTTACTTCCGGCTGCATGGTGCGGGAGCTCTCGAAAGGCGCCTTGATTACTGGCACCGCGCGGGGGGCTTGAAGGGTTGGCTGGCGGGGATCATCGCGGGTTTTAGCGAAGGATTGCAGGCTATTCGCACGGCGTCGGACCTTTTGATTGCGGTGGCCTACACGGCTGCGCATTGGGGATTGGTGACGCTGGCGTATCTTTGGATAGCGCGCGCCTTCGCCAGCGCCTTCGTTCAATCCGACGTGAACTTTCCCGGGGCGATGTTGCTATTGGCGGTCACGCTGGTGGGTTCGGTACTGCAATTGCCGGGTGTGGGGGGCGGAGCTCAGGTGGCCAGCTTCATCGCGCTGACCACAATTTTCGGAGTCGAGCAGGAGCCGGCGGCGGCGATTGCCATAGTATTGTGGCTGATCACATTTGCCGCATCGACATTAGTCGGTGTTCCGCTGCTGATCCACGAGGGTTTGTCCATGGGTGAACTGCGCAATCTGGCGCGGGACGAGGCAGCGGCGGAACGGGCCGGAAAGCATGTTTCGTTAACGCGTCTAGCCGGGGGCGGTTCCGCGGGGGAATCAGGCGAGAGGGGGTAGCGCCGGTTGAAATGCCCGTTCTGCTCGTTTAGCGACGACAAAGTGATCGATTCACGCGAGGGCCGCACCGGGGATTTGATCCGTCGTCGCCGGGAATGCCTCAAATGCGGACGCCGTTTCACGACATACGAACGCATTGATGAGATTCCCTATATGGTGATCAAAAAGGATGGCCGGCGGGAACGATTTGATCGTCAGAAGATCTTACAGGGACTGCTGAAGTCATGTGAAAAGCGGCCTGTGCCGACTACAAGGCTCGAGGCGCTGCTAGACGAGGTCGAGCGTTTCGTTCACGATGCGCCCGAGCGCGAGCGGACTACCAGCGAGATTGGCGAGTTGCTCATGGCCCGTCTGAAAAAGTTGGACAAAGTGGCGTATGTGCGCTTTGCCTCCGTTTACCTCGACTTTAAAGATGTGCGGGAGTTTATGACCGAATTGAAGGGCCTGCTTCGGGAACACTCACGAAAATAGGCTGGATCGCTTGGAGGCGTCGGGCGACTTCCAGACGCCGGCTGTGAAAGTCTTGATTTGCGTGAATCCAAGACTCGCGTACAAGCGCACAGCGCGCTGGTTGGCGGCGGTGACCGTCAGCGAAAGCGCATTAAAACGCAGTGCCCGCAACGATTGAATGGTGGCCTGGATCAAGCGCCTCCCCAGTCCGTGCCGCTGGTAACCAGGCATCACGCAGATCTGCGTGGTGTGACCGACGCCGGGGGCCACTGCAGACGTCAGCACGGCGCCGACGAGTTCGTAGCTATGCGGCGCACGCAATACAAACGAGGCATGCTCCTGGAATTGGCCGCAGCCCGGCAGCATGATGATGTTCTTCAGAAATTTCAGGGCTCCTTCTTCACTGCGATACTGATCGTTGATCTCACCGTCCATGTGGTCCGCGTATGCCAATTGGATCAAGCGTGCGCAAGGCGCGAAGTAGCGATCGCTCCATTCTTCAAGGCGCAATCCCGAGAACTCATTTGAATTTCTGGGGTTCCCGTTTTCCGGAGAGTTGAGCGCTGCATGATTAAGATCGAGCAACATGAATTGCCGCGGATAGAGGCGAAAGCCATGCATGGCAAGCGCCGCGTCGAACTCGCAACCGAAGGGGACCAATTGAGCTTCAATGCGCCCTATATAAGGAAGAGCCCGGAGCGTTTCGAGTGTGCTGGTCAAAAGCTTGTTCGCCAGGGGCATCTGCGGGAAACGCGGCGAGACGTACAAGCCGCCGAGAAGTCCCTTGTGCTCTTCGATTACGTAAAACGCGTAACCCGCCGCTTCACCGCCTTCCAGGGCAGCACAACCGGCGAGCGACCGGGCCTCCACGAACTTTTTTATCAGGTCCAGTGAAGAACGATAATCCCAGCGTAGCTCCTCTCTCCACCGCTGCGCCTCTTCAGCCAGAAGCGGCTCAATTTGACGCGAGCTCAGTTGCCGTAAGTCCACGATGGTCATGGAACTCTCGATCCCAGCGGACGAGCGTCGATGCCGATTGCCTTATGATAACGCCGCCGGAGCCCGCCGTCGCTGAAAACTGCCTGATGCGACACACGCCGGGTTATGACGCATATTCTAGCGAGTTCGCTGTGTTAACATGCGCGGCCGGATGCCTCATCGCGGCATGGCTCTTCTGGAGGAATTTCGTTATCCAACACGCTGGTATTCCAAATCCATCGCGACGTTTCTAGCTCTCAGTTTCTTCACCTTTGTGGCGGCGTCCATCATATCGGGTTTTGTGGTGTACAACATTGTGACGCTGCGCAGCGGCAGCCAGCCCATCGATTTTGCAAATTTTCCCGGTCATCCGGAGCAGATTTCCTATTCAGTTGCGGGCGCGGGAACGCGTGAGGGCTGGTTTTTCCCGGGTCTGAAGTCCGCACCGACAATTCTCTTGTGTCCCGGCTACGGGGAGGGTCGCGAGGAATTATTGCCTTTGGCAACGGCCCTACAAGAGCAGGGCTACAACGTCGCTCTCGTGCAGTTTACGGGCGAGGTACCCCAGAGGGTTGAAACGACGCTGGGCTATCGTGAAGTTCAAGAATTGCGTGCGGCGCTTTCGGCCGTGGCCCAGCGCACGGATGTGGACAAATCCCGATTCGGTTTGTGGGGTACGAACGTGGGCAGTTATGCGGCCCTCTCTTTGGCGGAATCGGATCCTCGCGTTCGGGGAATTGCGATTGAATCGGTATACGATCGACCGCAAGAGATGCTGCGCATCCTGGTGGACCGTTATGGCATTGGCCCATTACCGCTGTTGCATGGATTTTCCGAAAAAGCTTTCGACTGGCTGAATTTCAGCGATGCCGGAGCGCCTCTGCTGTCGCAACGGTTGTCCCGCTTGGCGGGAGTGCCAAAGCTGTTCATCGAAGCGTCCGACAACCCTGATCTGGCCAAGACCACTGCCCGGCTTTTCCTCGAGTCTCCCGAGCCGAAACAGCAGGTCACGATCGTGCGCGGGAATTATGCCGGGATGCTCGATGAGGAGAAGCGCGACTACGAAAATCGCCTTGCCAGTTTCTTTCTTGCAAATCTGCCGAGATAACTCGCCCGCCGCCAGCGAATGCCTTGCATTGGGGATTCCGAAAGCACGGCACTCCTGCCGCATCGTGATTCGCGGCCCGCTTCCATAGAATTATTGTTTGATGCGCTGATCCATTGGCTTTCGCGGCTGGCGCATGACCCGCCGGGTCGCTCATAATGGCGCCTCATGCGCGAGCGTCTCGAGTATGCTTCCGCTTGGGTCCTGCTCAAACTCCTGGGGTGCTTACCTCGGACGTTCGCTCGCGGCATGGGCTGGCTCGTGGCGAATTGTCTTTTCTCCATTCGCCCGCCGCTTCACAGAGCCGCAGAATTCAATCTTCGGATGGCTTTCCCGGAATTACCGGAGTCCGCACGGCGCGACATTTTGAAGCGCATGGTGCGCAACCTGGGCTGGATGGCTGCAGAATTCGCGCGCTTACCGCGCTATACCCGCCAAAATATCGACAAAGCCATACTTCTCGAGGGATTTGAAAATTTTGCTGCCGCGAAAGCGCGCGGCAAAGGGGTTCTCTTCTTGACCGGACATATGGGTGCCTGGGAGCTTGGACCATTTGCGCACGCGCTTTACAGCAGTCCGATTTATTTTTTGGTGCGGCCGGTCGACAACCCCCGCGTAGACGCGCTTGTGAACCGTTACCGTTGCGCATCGGGGAACCAGCCGATCAAAAAAAACGAATCTGCGCGCACCATTCTTCGAATTCTGCACGAGGGAGGCGTCATCGGAGTTCTGGCCGACCAGAACACGGTGCCAGCCGAATCTGTTTTCGTAGATTTCTTCGGCGTTCCCGCCGCCACCACCAGCGGAATCGCCCGCCTGGCGCGACGCACTGGGGCCGCGGTGGTTCCTGCTTACAGCTACTGGGATTCGCAAATACGCAAGTACCGCTTACGCTATGAACCGGCGCTCGAGTTCACTGCCGGCGCGGACGAGCAGAGCGATATCCTGGCGTACTCGGCGCGTTTTAATCAGGTGATCGAAGATTATGTGCGGCGCTTTCCCGATCAATGGCTCTGGGTGCATCGGCGCTGGAAGACCCGCCCTCCAAATGAATCCGCAATCTACCCCGACGAGCAGTGCGGTTATGCTAAACAAGCGCGAGGCGACTCAGAATTTCTGTGAAGGAGATCGGTGATCATGGCGAATCGAACAGCCGGAGATCTGGCGAAGTTTCTGGGGTACCCCCTCCAGGGTGAGAATGCCTTGCTCTTGAAAGGGGTGGCCGGTCCTGAGGCGGCTGAAGCGGACGATCTGATTTACCTCGATTCGAGCCGTCATATGGAGCGTGTGATTCGCTCGAGGGCCCGTTGCGTGATCACGTCACCGGATCTGCTCATATCCGGCAAGACCATGATCGTGGCGGCGAAGCCGAAGCTCGCCTTTGCGCGTGCCGCCGCCTGGCTGGTTCCTCTCTCTCCGATTGCCTACGGAGTACATGCGACCGCTGTCATCGCCCAGTCGGCAGGCCTGGGCCGCGGCAGCGTGGTGGGTCCTTTTGCAGTAATCGAGGAGGAAGTTGAAATTGGCGAGGAGACGCAGATAGGCGCTTTCTGTTTTCTCGGACGAGGATCTCGGCTCGGCAGGGGCTGCCGGCTGTATCCTCGCGTGACGCTTTACGCAGGGGTGAAACTCGGCGGCCACGTAATCGTACATTCGGGGGCCGTTTTGGGGTGTGACGGGTTTGGTTACGTGACGGATCAGGGCAAGCATTGGAAATTCCCGCAAGCCGGCGCTCTGGAGATCGCGGATGATGTGGAAATTGGCGCCAATACTACGATCGCTCGTGGTTCGCTGGGGATCACTCGATTGGAGTCCCAAGTAAAACTGGATAATCTCGTGCACTTGGCACACAACGTCCAAGTTGGCGAGCGAACCTTGGTGGCGGCGCAGACCGGAGTTGCGGGATCTTCCATTATCGCAGCCGACGTCGTGATCGGAGGTCAGGTGGGAATCGCCGATCATTGCCGTTTAGAGGCGGGATGTGTTGCCGGTGCTCAGGCCGGCATTCCCAGCGGAAAAGTAATTCGTCGCGGGCAGACCGTGTGGGGCACGCCGGCGCGCCCCATCCAGCGGTTCAAGGAACAATACGGATGGTTTGCGCGCTTGCCGGAGTTGGCTGAGCGCGTGAGTAAGTTGGAGGAGCAAACTCGGAAACGTTAAAGCTGTTTCTCTTTTTGATAACAGAGGGGAGCGAATCGAGCCGAGTATCTTCATTGTTGACCGGCAACTCGATAGTGCCTGATAATGAGTTTTGTTGTGAGGGGTGGTCAGGTCAGGGACGGAAAGGATGGGTTGCCTGCCATCCGTAACACGCGCCCAACTGTGTCCCGAAAAGATCGTAAGCCCGGCACTCCACGCGTGTGAAAGCCGCTAAGTAGTTCTTGCTAAAGCCATTTGGCTGACGCATGCATCTGAGGGGGAATGGCATCCAGCACCAGATTCGGCGTTGAGGCTGCAACAAGCCAGCCGCAGATCGCGGCGACTGGTACTTTCACTGACGAACTGACCGAAGCTATCGGCCGGGGCGTCAAGCATCTGCTTTCCCTACAAGCCTCGGAGGGTTTCTGGCTTGGCGAGCTCGAGGCCGACACGACCCTGGAATCGGACTACATCTTCTATTTGCATATTCTCGATAAGGCTGATCCCCAACGTATAAGCAAGCTCGCCAATTACATTCGCCGCCGTCAATTGCCTGACGGTGGATGGAACATTTACTTTGACGGTCCTTCCGAGCTCAATGCTACCGTCAAAGCTTACTTTGCTCTCAAGCTTGCCGGAGACCGCCCGGATCAAGCGCACATGAAGCGTGCCCGTGCGCGCGTGCTGCAACTTGGCGGCTTGGAAGCAACGAATTCTTACACGCGCTTTTATCTGGCTCTGGTCGGCGCGGTCGTTTGGGAGATGGTGCCGGCGATTCCCCCGGAGCTGATGCTGCTCCCTTCGTGGTTTTCGATCAACATCTACGAAATGTCTTCGTGGACGCGCGGCATTGTTATCCCGCTGGCCATTCTTTATGCCCATAAGCCCGATTGGAAATTGCGCGAGCCGGTGCGCGTTGACGAACTCTTCCGCGATCCCACGGCCAAGGCCACTGCATTTGCCTGGGGGGATCGCTTTTTCTCCTGGCGAAATTTCTTCCTGGCGCTCGATCGAGCGCTAAAACTTTACGAGCGCGTGCCCTGGAAGCCGCTGCGGCAACACGCATTGCGGCAGGCACAACGCTGGCTGCTCGAGCATCTCGAGCGCAGTGATGGATTGGGGGCTATCTATCCCGCGATGATGAACGCCGTCTTTGCGCTCGTAGCGCTGGGGTATTCTCCGGACGATCCTCTGACTGCCCGGGAGATTGGCCAGCTCGCGCGCTATGAGATCGAAGATGGGGAGACCATGCGTTTGCAGCCGTGTATCTCGCCGGTCTGGGATACGGCGATTGCCATGGTCGCTCTGGAAGAAGCCGGGCTGGCCGCTGATCACCCTGCGCTCATACGCGCCGCCGAATGGCTGCTCAAAAACCAGGTTCTGGGTTCGGGCGACTGGCAAGTGAAGGATCGCAAGGCTCGGCCAGGCGGATGGGTGTTTGAGTTCCGCAACGATTTCTATCCCGATGTCGACGACACCGCCTTTGTACTCATGGCTCTGCAACGTGTCGATTACCCGGCCCGGCGGCGCCTTGCTGCAGCGGCTCGTTGCGGGGTGGAGTGGCTGCTTTCGATGCAAAATCGCGATGGCGGCTGGGCCGCATTCGATCACAATAACGATCGCCGGCTGCTCACGGAGATCCCCTTCGCGGATCACAATGCCATGATTGATCCGTCGTCGGCGGATGTGACGGCGCGGGTCCTCGAGTGTCTGGGAAGGAACGGCTGGACCGCCACGCACCCGGTGGTAAAGCGGGGAGTGGCATATTTGACGCGAGAACAGTCTCCCGATGGTTCGTGGTATGGGCGGTGGGGCGTGAACTACGTCTATGGCACGAGCGGCGTTTTGCGCGCGCTCGAAACGATTGCGCTCAGCGCCCGTGATTATTGCCAGCGTGCCGTGGCCTGGCTTCGCGCGGTGCAGAATGACGACGGCGGTTTTGGGGAATCCATCGCTTCTTACTACGATCCTAAATTGAAAGGCCAGGGCGCCAGCACATCGTCTCAAACCGCTTGGGGCTTGATTGGTCTGTTGGCCGCAGCCGATCGGGATGATCCGGCCGTGAAACAGGCCGTGCGGCATCTGCTCGAACAGCAGAATGCCGATGGCTCGTGGGATGAACAGCAGTTTACGGGAACAGGCTTCCCCGGCGTCTTTTATTTGAAGTATCACCTTTATCGGAATTATTTCCCGTTGTACGCGCTCTCGCGGTACCGCAACTCGCTGCAAGATGCCAAGGAGTTTCACGCTTTCGAGATTCGCCCAGAGAGAGAGCATCTCTCGGGCGCCACACGAGGCAATGGATGAGATACCCGTTAAAGATGACCGCGAATCTGGCGCGATACATTGCCAGCAAGCGCTTGCGCGGAACCGCGAAATTTCCCATGGTCCTCATGCTGGAGCCGCTGCATGCATGCAATCTGACGTGCACGGGTTGCGGCCGGATCCGGGAATACAAGTCGACGATCAACGAGATGCTGAGCGTCGACCAGTGTCTAGCCGCCGTGGACGATTGCGGCGCGCCGGTCGTCTCGATCTGCGGCGGCGAACCGATGATCTACCCGGAAATCGGAAAGCTCGCCGGCGAGATTCTGGATCGCGGAAAACACATTATTCTCTGCACCAATGGAATGTTTATCCGCAAGCGCCTGCACGAGTTCCGGCCGACCTCGAGCTTTTTCTGGAACGTGCACCTCGATGGCATGGAGCGCACGCACGATCTCTGCGTGGAGCGAGACGGCGTCTTTCGGGAAGCCATCGAAGGCATCAAAGCGGCCAAAGCGGCGGGCTTTCTGGTCTGCTCGAATACCACCATTTACAAAGAGACGGACCTCGACGAAATCGCTGAACTCTACGATTACCTCGATACTTTGGGTGTCGACGGCTACATGCTCTCGCCGGCATACGGTTACGCAGCCGTCATGACCAAAGATATCTTCATGTCCCGAGAGGATGTGCGCGACAAGTTTCGCAAGGCCCTGGCGTTGCTCGACAAATACAACCTCATGGTTTCCCCGATTTATCTCGACTTCTTGCGTGGCGAGCGGGAACTCGATTGCACCGCTTGGGGCACGCCAACGTTCAATCCGCGTGGATGGAAGGGGCCGTGCTATCTGATCACCGATAATCACTACGGCTCTTACCAGGAACTGATCGAAAAAACTCCCTGGGAAAAATATGGGCCCGGAAATGACCCGCGCTGCGCCGATTGCATGATGCACGTGGGCTTTGAACCTTCGCCCATACTGGGCGCACGCCGCCAACTGGGCGACACCTGGAAGATGCTGAAGTGGCAGTTTTCCGGCCGTATGGGCGGAAATCGAAAGGAGGCCGATCGCTCGAATGGCGATGGGTTTGGCACTGGAGAGGGGCCGCCAATGCTGCCGCCGCAGGATTTGGTCTCTTCTGACGATTTGGTCTCTTCTGACGGAAGATTGCGGGTGTTATGACGACTTTAGTCACTGGTGCGAGCGGGTTTCTGGGAAGCCACGTCGCGCGGCTGCTGGTGGAACGCGGAGATCGCGTGCGCGTGCTGCTCCGGCCGACGAGCCAGACGAGGCTGCTCGAAGATTTGGCCGCCGAGCGCGTTCCGGGCGATCTGCGCGATCCCGCCTCGTTGGACAAGGCACTGACTGGAGTGCACACTGTTTATCACGTGGCTGCCGATTACCGCTTGTGGGCGCGGGACCCGCGCGAGATTTATGAATCGAACGTCCAGGGCACCTGCAACCTGCTCGAGGCCGCACGGCGCGCCAAAGTAGGAAAATTCGTCTATACCAGCACCGTAGGAACGGTGGCGGTCCCGCGCGGCGCCGTGCTGCCTGACGAGAGCATCGTTACTTCGATCGATGAGATGATCGGCGCGTACAAGCGTTCGAAATGGCTAGCCGAACAAGAGGCGCGAAAAGCGGCTGCGGCAGGACTGCCGGTAATCATCGTGAATCCGACCACGCCGATCGGGCCGGGTGATGCCAAGCCGACCCCAACGGGCCGCATCATCGTCGATTTTTTGAATGGACGCATGCCTGCTTACGTGGACACGGGTTTGAATTTTGTGCCCGTCGAAGATGCAGCCGCTGGCCATATTTTGGCGGCCGAGCGAGGGCGAATCGGCGAGCGCTATATCCTTGGTGGCGAGAATCTGACGCTGAAGCAGGCTCTGGAGATCCTTTCGCAGGTATCCGGCCGACCCGCACCGCGCGTGCGGGTTCCGCACGTCCTGGCTCTTGGGGCGGCGTACGCGGACGCGGCGCTATCGCGGCTGATCGGGCGTGAGCCGCAGATTCCGCTCGAAGGCGTGCGCATGGCGCGCCACAGCATGTACGTGAATACAGAAAAAGCACGGGCTGAGTTGGGGTTTTCGCCCGGGCCGCTCACTGCGGCATTTGAACGGGCGGTACGTTGGTACGAATCGAGCGGCTACGTGCGTGTCGCGAGCCGCGCGGACATGGCGGCTGCGCGAGCGGCCTGACGGAATTTGAAAAACGACCCGGGGAAGTTGCAGTACGAGGATGAAGATCCTGGTTACCTTCGCGGTGGCAAGCGAATTCGCAGCGTGGCGCCGCCGGCACGATTTCCGGCAGGTCGCGCACGAACCCTTCGCGATATATGTGTCGGAGATCGCCGGTAATGCGGTCCGGGTGTTGCTGACGGGCATGGGCACGAAGGCAGCGACGCAAGCGACGCGTTGGGCGCTCGCGTCGCCGGCCGATATCTGCATTTCGAGCGGTTTCGCGGGTGCCTTGAATGGAGAATTGCGCGTGGGAACGATTCTGGCAGGACGCGTGGTATTGCGAGCCGAGCGGGAACTCGCTGTCGCCAGCGATCATCAGCTCCTTGCCGTCGCCGAAGACGCCGGAGCACGGCACGTCGAGAGATTCCTTACGTCGGAGCATCTGATTGCGGATGCCGCACAAAAGGTGGCGTTGGGCGGTGAAGCAGATGCCGTGGAGATGGAGAGCTTTGTGATCCTGGCGGAAGCGGCACGTTACGGCGTGCGCGCGGCGGCGATACGTTCGGTGAGTGACACAGCATCGTGCTCTCTGCCTTACGATTTCGATCAAGCGCGCGATGCCCGTGGGCAAATCAGGCTGAGTGCTCTGGTGAGTGAAGTGATCCGCCAGCCACAGCGTTTGCCGGCGCTACTGCGCTTCGCACGCGACTGCAGGTTCGCCGCCCGGCAATTGGCCGATTTTCTGGATCGTTATCTCCAGTTGCTCAGCACGCGCCTGGACCTCTCGCAATCGGAGATGGTGGCCGCGACATGAGCATGGCGCCCAATCTCATCGCAGCCTCCGAAAATCGCGCTACGCTACCCCGGAAAATGCGTGCGGGAGTGTATCGCGGAGCGGGGCGTGTGGCGACCGAACATGTACCGGTGCCGGAAATCGCCGACGGTGAGGTTCTGATTCAGGTGGCCGCCTGCGGAATCTGCGGGACAGACCTGAAGAAGATACAACATGGCTTCATCGCGCCTCCCCAGATATTCGGACATGAGGTCGCTGGCGCCATAGCCGCAGTCGGTCGCGGCGTACACCGCTGGAGGGAGGGCGACCGCGTCGTCAGTTTCCATCACGTTCCCTGCGGCGCTTGCTTCTATTGTGACCGGCGGCTTTTCTCGCAATGCCCGGCCTACAAAAAGGTGGGGCTTACGGCGGGTTTTGAGCCGAATGGGGGAGGCTTCGCCGAATATGTGCGCGCCATGCCCTGGATCGTGGAGCGAGGAATGATCGAGATTCCAGCTGACGTATCCTTCGAGGAAGCGACGTTCGTCGAGCCCGTGAACACCTGCCTGAAAGCGGTGGAGAAGGCGCGCGTGGAGGCAGGTGAAACCGTAGTGGTTATAGGCCAGGGGCCGGTCGGCATGCTGCTGATGTTGCTCGCGCGGCGGGCTGGCGCTCGCGTTTTCACGACCGATCCGATGGCGGAGCGGCGCGCGGTGAGCGAGCGCTTGGGTGCGGCGGCCACATTCGATCCTCTGGCTTGTTCTGTTGCCGAGGAAGTCCGGAAACATACGGCGGGCCGGGGAGCAGATGCGGTGTTGGTCGCCGTTCCCTTGCCTGCGGCAGTGTCCGAGGCGCTGGCCATCGCCCGGCCGGGCGGCCGAGTGCTGCTCTTCGCTCAGAATGATCCGCACATGAAGATCGAGTTTGCCGCCGCCGATATTGGAGTGGAAGAGAAAGAGATCCTGGGGAGTTACAGCGCCGCTTTGGATCGCCAGGAGGAATCGGCGAACCTGGTCTTTTCGCGCGCGCTGCCGGTATCAGCGCTCATCACACATCGTTTTTCTCTGGAGGAATTCGGCGCGGCATTATCGCTGGCTGCACGGCCGAACAACTCTTTGAAAATTCTGGTCATCCCTTAAATATGGCCTTCATGGGTCTGAATGGCCTTTATCCGATCTGCTGAACGGAATTCTAATTCATGGAAACCCTGACACAGCCAGTAACGGAAACTAAATCAAGCGGGCACATGACCGCCGCCGTGCTCTACGGCAGTGAAGACCTGAAGATCGAGAAGGTCGATATTCCGGCTCTGGCGCCTGACGAGGCGCTGGTGCGGGTAAAGGTCGCGCTTACCTGCGGCACCGATCTCAAGGTCTGGAAGCGTGGCTATCATGCGCGGATGATCACGCCGCCGGCCGTTTTTGGACACGAACTCGCCGGAGTCGTAGAGCAGGTCGGCTCGGAGGCTGCTGAGAATCTGGCGGTAGGCTCGCGTGTGATGCCGGCGAACTCCGCGCCTTGCGGCATATGTTTTTTCTGCCGCAAGGAACGCAGCAATCTTTGCGAGGATCTGCTCTTCAACAACGGTGCTTATGCCGAATACATCCGCATCCCCGGCCGCATTGTGCGCAAGAATATGCTGGAGATTCCGCCGCACGTGTCCTTTATGGATGCCGCAATGGCCGAGCCGCTCGCGTGCGTTCTGCGGGGGATTCACGAAACCGGCGTACAGCCCGGCGATACGACCGTGCTGATCGGCTGCGGGCCCATCGGCTTGAAATTTGTTCGCATGCTTTCGTGCCGCGGCGTAAACGTGATTGCGCTGGGCAAGCGGCCAGGGCAGGTGAAAGCGGCAGAACGCATGGGTGCGAGGGCTGCCTTGGACGTCAGCACTCTTTCCGATCCTGTCAGCGCGGTGCGCCGGCTCACCGAAGGCGGCCGCGGCGCCGATTCGGTGATTGAGGCGGTGGGCTCGCCGCGTACCTGGGACTGGGCCATTCAGATGGCCCGTTGCGGCGGAACGGTCAATCTTTTCGGGGGCTGTCCGCAGGGCACTCGGGTTGAGCTCGATCCCACGGCGCTGCACTACTCCGAAATCACCATCAAGTCTACCTTTCATCACACGCCGCGTTTTATTCGGGAGGCCATGGAGGCCATCGCCCGCGGCGAAATCCGCGCCCGGGATTTCGTCAACGCCGAAATTCCGTTATGCGAGCTTCCCTCGATGTTCCAGCACATGAAGCATCGAAATGGCGAAATGAAAGTCGCGGTGATCCCGTAGATTGCGCCGCGCCGCCTTACAGCGGATTCAGCGAACCCATGCGCCCACCGGAAATCGAGATTGCCGCGTCGTTGCCGCCGCTGGGCTGCCCGGTGGCACAGGCGGAGCATTACACGCATTGGCTGGCGACGCACCATTACGAAAATTTCCATGTCGTATCCTGGATGTTGCCGAGGCGCCTGCGCCGCCACTTCTATAACGTGTACGCCTACTGCCGCTGGGCGGACGACCTTGGCGATGAAGTGGCAGACACCCATCGCGCATTAGAGCTGCTCGATTGGTGGGAAAACGAACTGAACTTTTGTTACGAGGGCCGGCCATCGCATCCCGTTTTCGTGGCGCTGGCGCAAACCATTCGTGCTTTCGATATTCCCGCGCAGCCGTTCCGCGACCTGCTGGCCGCCTTCCGTCAGGACCAGACCGTACACCGTTATGACACTTGGGCAGGCTTGCTCGGCTACTGCCGCTATTCGGCAAATCCGGTCGGCCGATTGGTGCTTTATTTATGCGGCTACCGCGATTCAGAACGGCAGCGGCTCTCTGACGCGACGTGCACGGCCCTGCAGCTCGCTAATTTCTGGCAGGATGTCTCAAGAGATTTGGATAAGGGCCGCATTTATATTCCGATTGACGTGCTACAACATCACGGATTGGAAGTGAGCGACATTGAAGCTCGCGTCTTTGACGAGCGCTACGCAGCGCTCATGCGCGAGTTAATCACGCGCACGCGGGAATTGTTTGCCGAAGGGTGGCCGCTGGCCGCGAGCGTAGACACCCGCTTGAGCGTGGACATCGAGCTTTTCAGCCGGGGCGGTTTGGCGGTTTTGGATGCCGTTGAATCCATCGGCTACAACACCTTGGCGCAGCGGCCCGCCATCAGCGGGCCGCAACGCTTGATCCTGCTTGGCCGTACGCTGGCGAGCCGAATCCTTCCCCAGCGGGGTGCGCGCAAAACCTTGGAGGCGCTAACGCCCCATGGCGGCGCTGCCGGGGCTAGGCCGCGTGAAAAGAACGGCGCCGCGATCGAGCGCTCTTACGAGTACTGCCGAGGCGTGGGGCGAAACGCCGCCAGCAATTTTTATTATGCCTTTTATATGCTGCCGCGACCCAAGCGCGATGCTCTTTGCGCCATCTACGCGTTTATGCGCCTGGTCGATGATGCCTCTGACTCGCCGCGGCCCGCGCCGGGCCCAACGGGGGAATCCACCCTGAAGCAAGCGGCTCTGAGCCGTTGGCGTGCGCTGGTCGACGAATGCGTGGCAGGCAAAACGAATGGGCACGCGATCCTTCCGGCTTTCGCCGATGCCATCAGGCGTTATCGGATTCCTTCCCGGTTTTTCCACGATTTGATTTCCGGCGCAGAAATGGATCTTCGGGAGACGCAATACGCGACCTTCGCGGCTTTGCAGGAATACTGCTATCGTGTGGCCGGCACAGTGGGGCTCACTTGCCTGCACGTTTTCGGCTTTCAAGATCCGCACGCACTGGAATTGGCGGAGCGCCTGGGGACTGCTTTCCAGCTTACCAATATTCTCCGTGATATCCGTGCCGACCTTGCGCTCGGCCGCGTGTATATCCCTGCCGAAGATTTCACGCGTTTCGGATGCAGCCGGGCAGAACTGGAGCGCGGCGCAGTAACTCCGCCGGTTCGTGAACTACTGCGATTCCAAGCGGAACGGGCGTGGCGGTTTTATCGCGAAGGGGTTGGGCTCATTGGCCAGGTCAATGCGGACAGCAGGGCGGCTCTATGGGCGCTTGTGCGCATCTACAGCAGTTTGCTTGCCCGTATCGAGGAGCGCGATTTCGATGTGTTTTCCGCGCGTGTGCGGCTAAACGCTTCGGAAAAGGCGCGCATCCTCTTGCGTGCCCGGGTGGGCTGGTGGTCGGAGGCGGATGTCCTCGAAGAGCGTGATCGTGATCGGCGCCGGCCTGGCGGGGCTCTCCTCGGGCGTCGCGCTGGCTGAAGCCGGATTCCGGGTTAAATTGCTCGAGCAGCGTCCTTTTTTGGGTGGCCGGGCGTCCTCCTATAGCCTGCCGGACGGCGAGCAGATCGATAATTGTCAGCACGTCACGCTGGGTTGCTGCACGAATCTGGACAATTTTTACGAGCGGGTGGGCGCGCTGGCAAAAATCGCCCGTTATGGGCGTCTCGTTTTCGTCGATTCGGCGAGCCATCGTGCCGTTATGGAAGCTTCGGCCCTGCCCCCGCCGTTTCACCTCGCCCCTTCTCTCGCTTTTTATCCCTCGCTCAACTGGGCTGAAAAGCGAGGCATAGCGGAAGCGATGCTTTCGATTGCCCGGCGCGGCGGGCGCAACGATGACGGCGATGCTGCGGGATGCAGCATGCTGGATTGGCTGCGCGCGCACAGGCAAAGCGAAGGGGCCGTTTCGAGGTTCTGGGCTGTCGTCCTGGTCAGCGCGTTGAACGAGGAGCTTGCGTGCATGGAAGCGCGTTACGGCCTGGACGTTTTCTGGAAGGCATTTCTTTCCGCCCGGTCAGGATACGTCGTGGGGATTCCGCGCGTTCCCTTGGGCGAGCTTTACGAGGGGTGTCGCGCGGCTATCGAGCAGCGCGGCGGGGAAGTGTTATGCCGGGTGGCGGTGCGTGGTTTGAAGGAGGACGATGGCAGGATCTCAGGCGTGGGGATGGACGCTGGGCGCCAGCACCGAGCCGATTTCTACATTCTCGCCGTGCCGCATGAGGCTGCGCTCAGGCTTTTGCCCGAGCGCATCGTGGCGAGCGAGCCGCAGTTCAGCCGGATTCAAAACCTGCGAGTATCGCCGATCACCAGCGTTCACTTCTGGTTCGACGGGGACGTAATGGTGGAGCCGTTCATAACCCTGCTTGACCGTACGACCCAGTGGATTTTCAATAAATCGCGGTTGAGTGAAGGGCCGGGCGAAGGACGATACCTGCAATCGGTGATCAGCGCTTCCTACGGGCTTGTGGAACGCTCCCGTCAGGAGATCATCAGCCTGTGCCTCGGCGAATTGCAGCAGGCATTACCGGAGGCAGCAAAGGCGCGGCTCATCAAGGCCACCGTAGTGAAGGAAACCGCCGCGACATTTTCGCCACAACCCGGCGCGGACCGCTGGCGGCCTTCGCAGCGGACTCCTTTGCCCAATTTATTTCTTGCTGGAGACTGGACAGCAACCGGATGGCCTGCCACCATGGAGGGCGCTGTCCGCAGCGGATATATGGCCGCGGAAGCTATACTTTCCGACTGCGGTGAACCGAAGCGCCTGCTGAAGCCTGATTTGCCTGCGGAGGGTTTGGCACGCCATTGGGTTCGGAACACGGGTCCTGGCCTTCGAATTAAACCAGCAAGTTGAGAGATCAAAAGGAGGCTTTGCGGGAGGCGTTTTCCACAGGTGAGTGCGATCCGGCCGGCTTTTAATTTCGACACTGAAACCGGACAGCTCTTCTACTCATCTAATAGGAGAAGGCACTGGCAAGTGCTCGCAAACTTCCTGCCGCCTATTCTTTCGGTCGAGACGGCAATCGTTTGAGACTATAAGGAAATTTTCTCCACGTAAGGATTGCAAGGTACCGGGGCTAGTTGAGCAACGTGTGTCCGGTTTTCCTGTTGCAGGCTGATATTACGGGTTATCATCAAGACATTCCCAAGGAGGTATCTTTTGGAGCGGAAGTATAGCCAAAGGGGCTACATGGAGTCCGATGCCCCGAAAAAGAAAGAGAAGCGCCCACCGGAACATCGCGCGCGCCAGGAGCAGATCGGGCCGCGGACCCCGCGAATGGTGGGAACGATCACGCGTGCGCGTTGCTCAAACTGCGGCGCCGTCCTGCAGCCTGGGTTTGACCCCAACGGGAGTTGCCCGCGCTGTAGTTTCGAGCTTCATTGCTGCAAGCAGTGCGCGTACTTCGATACGGCGGCGCAGTTTGAGTGCAGCCGGCCGATATCGGAGCGCATCGCCAAGAAAGATGCTGGGAACGACTGCACCTTCTACGCGTTCCGCACGACCATCGAGAAAGATACGGCTCCCACAGCAGTAACCGTTTCGCCGGCATCCACTTCGCGAGGTTTTGCATCCATCCGGCCCAACGATGCTCGCAAGGCGTTTGACGACCTGTTCAAGAAATAGTTCGCCGTCTTTCGTTCCACTGCTCGCCAAACTGGGAGCCGTTTCTTCCTGGGATCGGGGAAGTGAGAGCCCTATTTAGGCGATTGCCATGCAGCCTGTACGGGCGAATCGCTGATCCACGTATCTACTTGTGAGTGTCGTCTCTTGAGTGTCGTCTTTAAGCACGCACTGAGCCCGCGGTGTGGCTTAGTCTTAAATTTTAATCTGGGGGCTGCCTTGAATTGGGAGTTGAAATGACACGCCGGAGTGCTATTCTGGGTTTCGGCCTTGCGTTTCAGACCTGATTTGCGATTGCATCCCCTTCGATTCCGTCTAGGCGGGTACCCCAATGAAGATCAACATCAGCTATCGGCATGTCGAATCTCCGCAAGCAGTTGAATCAGCGTTGGATCGTCACGTCTCGAAAATGGCCAAGCTGCTGAAGTCCTATCAGCCGGACCTCGTGCAATTCCATGGGGGATTTGAGAAGCATCCCCATCGGGTGGAATTTATTTTTTCCGCGAACCTCTCATTGCCCACCGGCACCTTACATGCCACGGGGGCGGGTCCCGACGCCGCAAGCAGCGCGCGAAAAGCTTTTGTTGAGCTCGAGGCGCAGATCAAAAAGCATCAGTCTCGCCTGCGTAAGGATTACGAATGGAAGCGCAAGCGCGGGAAAGCCGAGCGAGCGCTCGCCTAAGAAGCTGTTCTGCACAGTCCGGATTGCATGCAAGAAGAGGCCGGATGAGGGGTTAAAAAACTCTCCGCCGGCGCGGCCCCCACCCCGAACCGTTGCCGTAACCTATTCCCTGGCCTTAACGCGCCACGCTATTTTTCAAGCGTGGAGAGGTCGAAAGCGTCGCTTTCCGCGGTGGAGACGTGCACGCCGGTACCCGACGATTGCACGTCCCCGCCGACCACATAGAAACGATTGCCGATCACACCCCCGGCTAACCCGTGCCGCGAGACGGGCAGCGACGGTATTGTCGTCCAAGCGTTGCGTGCTGGGTCGTAGGCCTCGACGGCGCGGAAGGTGGCCATCATCTGCGGGTCTTGAAATTCGCCCCCGGCGATAAAAATTCGACCGTTGTATACGCCTGCGGCCAGGGCGCTGCGCGCGGTAGGCATGCGGGCACGCGGCGGTCCCCAAGAGTCCGCTGCCGGATCGTATTCCTCGACGACAGAAACATCGGTCGATAGCCCGATAAACGCCGCTCCCACGCGTCCGCCAATCACGTAGATTTTCCCGTTAACCACGCCAATTGCAGCGTGGTTGCGGGGAGTCGGCATCGAGGCACGTTGACGCCAGGCGTTCGTGGCGGGGTCGTATTCTTCGACAGTTCCCAGGCAGACTTGCGCATGCGTCTGATCAATGGAAGCTTGATTTGAACCGGGAGGTGTGCTGGCGCCGCCGATCACATAGATTTTGTCGTTCACTACCGCGGCGAGCGGAGAGCCACGCTTGGTTGGAAGCGGCGCCAACGCCTTCCAGGTGTCGGTCGCCGGATCATATTCCCAGGAATTATTGATGGGTACCCATGCGGCTGGCCCGCTTTGTGGAGCGACGAATCCGCCAAACGCGTAAATCTTCCCGTGATATTCGGTCAGAGCGACGTGATGAGCCGGCAAGGCCATGGGCTTCTTCTTGGTCCAATGGTCGCTGGCGGGATCGTATTCGTAGACCAGGCCAATGGGTGTCCAGATGGGCGCTGACACCAGCCCCGCAATCACGTAAAGTTTGCCGCCGGCGGCGACGCCAAGTATTTCCTCATTAGGTTCAGGAAATGGCGCGATCTGCATCCATTTGCCCTGCGCGAACGCGGTGGGAGCGGCCGCAATTAAAAGCAAAGCCAACCTGATTACGCGCAGTCGTCGGGAACCCCAATACATTGACAGGCGCATTGTCTCAGTCTCCTTATTTATTCCTAATCCCCGAGATCGCGAAGAGTTATCGCGATGGCGATCCGCGAACGGGAACACCCTGCCATGGCTGCGTCAATATACACGGCCAATATACACGCTATGACCGCTTGCCGGAATATCTGCCGTTGCGGGCCGGGCCGGATCGCCCGATTGAGCCGCGCCCATCGTGGGTCACCAGCAGCCGGATTTGGTGATTTTCCCTATGCTAAGATAGCGACAATGCCGAGAATCGTTCGGTCTGGCCCATGGGAGGCCCCATGAAAGAAGTCAGCGTCGGGATTATTGGGACGGGCTGGTGCGGCGGCATACGTGCGGAGACCTGTGCCGTGAGCCCTTTCGTGCGCGAACTGCACATCGCAGAGATCCGCGAAGAACGGCTGAAAGAAGTGGCGGCGAAGACCAAACCGGTGACTGCCACGACGGATTATCACCGTCTGCTGGAAAATCCATCCATTGACGCGATCATGATTTCCGCCACGCCGGAGACCACCCATTATCCGATGGCCAAGGAAAGCCTGCAGGCCGGCAAGCACGTGCTTCTCGAGAAACCGATGGCATTGGAGCTTTCCGAGGCGGACGACTTGATCGCCTTGGCGCGCTCCAAGCACTTGCTGTTTACGATTGGGTATTCGCAACGATTCAATCCGAAGTTTGCTTACGTCAAACGATCCATTGATGACGGCACGATCGGCCAGCCCGTAAGCGCGCTGGTGAGCAGACACATCACGCGGAACCTTGGAAAGAAAATTGGCGGCCGCATCAAGCTCTCGCCCGCGGCCATGGAAGCGACCCACGACATCGATTTCGTGCTGTGGTGCTTTGCGCCTCGCAAACCGATTCGCGTTTACGCGCAGGAGGTAAGCAAAATCATGCAGCCGACGCACCATGTTCCGGATTGCGCCTGGATCATGGTGACGCTGGAGGACGGATGCGTATTCACCATTGGGGCCGGATGGGTGCTTCCGCCGGCTTATCCCAATTTCGCGTCCACCTGGATCGAGATGGTCGGCACCGAAGGCGCGATCCTGGTGGACGACACGCATCGTGACGTCACTCTCAATACCATGAAGCGAAGCATTGAATTTCCGATCTCCACGATGCCCGGGGAAAAAGTGGGGCACGTGTATGCCGGCCCGATGGAAGCGGAGACAATTCATTTTCTGGAATGTGTAGCCACCGGGCGGCAGCCGCTGGTAACTCCGGAGCACGCGAGGATGGTGATGCAGGTGTATCAAGCGGCAGATCAGTCTGCGGAAGAGGGTCGGCCCGTGGACATCGCGGTCGAAGCAGTTCCGGCAGCCCTCGCGCGCTGAGCCGCCCACCAATTTTCGTCCGTCCTAGTGCGGAGTCAATTTGGGTGCCGATAGCACGCCCGCCCTCGAGTATGCCGGTGTAGCCGCCGCGGCTGCCCAACCCACAAAAACACGCTGGGTGGTTCTGTTTCTGATCAGCCTGATGTACTTGATCTGTTACATGGACCGCAGCAATATCTCGGTCGCGCAGCCGGAAATCGCCAAACAGTTTGGTCTCAGCAAAAGCGCTATGGGCCTCGTCCTCGCCGCCTTCACGTGGGCCTATGCGCTAGGACAGGTTCCCGCCGGGTGGTTTGGTGACCGCTTTGGCCCCAAGCGCGTGCTCACGGTCATCATGACACTGTGGTCCGCTACCGCCGTGATGACCGGCGCGGCCCTCGGCTTCGGTTCTCTCTTCGGCGCGCGCTTCCTTCTAGGACTGAGCGAAGCCGGGGCATTTCCGGTTGCCAGCCGCGGCATGCAACTCTGGTTTCCGCGCGTCGAGCGCGGCCGCATCCAGGGCACGACGCATTTCTTCAGCCGCTTCGCCGTTGCCATCACCCCATTTATTGCCGGCAGCATTCTGCTCGCCTTCGGTTGGCGCGCGATTTTTTACATCTTCGGCTCGCTGGGCATTGTGTGGGCCATGGCCTTCAGCCTGTTTTATCGCAACCTTCCCGAGGATCACAAAGGCGTCAATCGCGCGGAATTGGCCCGCATCCGCGGCCTCAAGCCGGACGGAAGCATAAAGCCGCCTGCCACCGCCCAGCTCGCGACTCCCTGGAAACGAATCCTCCTCTCGCCCAATATGTGGTTCATCTCCCTCGGCTATTTCTGCTTCTTCTTTGGAACGAACTTCTACCTCACCTGGTATCCCACCTATCTGCGCGAGCATCTCCACATGTCCATTCGCTCGCTGGGCATTTGGGGATCCGTTCCTCTGTTTGCCGGGATGGCCGGAGACTTAGTCGGCGGCTCGCTCTCCGATCTGATCTTCAAGACCACGGGCAAGGCCAAGTTGGCGCGCCGCGTCGTTGCCGCTCCCGGCTTTATTCTTGCAGGTGCGTTTGTAATTCCCGCCGCGCTGACCCCGAACACCTTCAACTCGATTCTTTGCTTGGCCGCCTCCTTCTTTTTTCTCGAATGGGTAATCGGTCCGGCGTGGGCCGTTCCTATGGATGTGGGCGGTCAGTTTAGCGGCACGGTTACGGGCGTGATGAACATGGTCGGCGCACTTGGCGGAGCCTCCACCGCCGTCGTGTATGGAAGTCTGTTCAACCGCGGTTTGTGGGTCGCGCCATTCCTGGTGAGCGCGGGAGTGATGCTCCTGGGTGCGCTGATCTGGATATTTCTGATTAACCCCGAAAAGTCGGTGGTTGACGGCGGAATCGTGAAGTCCGAGCTCGCCTCCCGCGTTTAGTCAGTTTGCACAACATTGCGACACTCCCAGACTTGTCATCCCAGCGGCACCGAAGGTGCTTGCGGATAAGCCTGTGGCCCTGATGCGCGGACACGGCTGCGTTGTCGTGGGCAGTTCCATTCCCCAAGCCGTCTATCGCGTCATCTATACGGAAATAAACGCGCGCCTGCAGTCCGAGGCCGCTCGCCTCCGCACGGTCACTTTCCTCTCTCCGGAAGAAGCGGCCAAGTCTGCCGCGACGCTCGATGCACAGGTGCCGCGCGCCTGGGAACTCTGGAAATCCCGCATCGGCGAAATCGAATAGCGCCGAGCTCCGCAATGAACGCGTAGTGCAAAGATCGCGTTCAATCCCAAGGCAAGCTACTAAGCGGCCTCGGCGGAAGTGGTGGAATGCTACAGAACGTCGCATTGATGCGCGTTTAAGAGAAGTGCTTTAGGAGCAATTCTCGCACAAGCTGGAGCACCGTCCTGACGCCTACAACATCGATTTTGTTCCAGTCGGCATGTAGCGCATCATTTCGAAATTGAAGCTGGGCCTGAACCGGGTGCAAGCGACCATGCCCAGTAAGTTCTTTCGTATAATATGGTGTGAACCGCAGGGGCGTAGCTCAGTGGCAGAGCAGCGGCCTTTTAAGCCGTTGGTCGTGGGTTCGACCCCCACCGCCCCTACCA
>WNGR01001052.1_pt1 | contig 31002 bp, 27 predicted proteins | sample 5407581 | NCBI WGS metagenome assembly WNGR01 (sample SAMN13153383, study PRJNA577476) | soil metagenome | isolation source: 80 cm soil or saprolite under Garry oak tree replicate 2 | place: USA:California | collected 2016-06-15
AGCGGCGGGCACGGGAACGAGCGTGTTCTGGCATCTTCAGGCGGAGCAGGGAGCGCTGTTGGTGGTGCCCGGCGACACGTCCGGCGGTATTCTGGTCGTCGCGGTCGCCGAACCGGACGTGAACATTGGCCTCGTCCGCCTCGAGCTGTTGCGTGCCGCGGAGGCGGTGGCATGAGTCCACAAACCCGCGCCGTCGAAGGCTGGACGCTCCAGCCCCTCACCGACTTCGTGCGGGAAGCATCGGTGCGCCTGGTGCTGGTGCTCACGCCGGCGGGCCAGGTCCTGGCGCAGTCCGGCTTCGCACGCGCCGTGGACGTGATGTCGGCGGCGGCGCTCGCCGCCGCGATCGTCGCGTCCACGAGCGAGCTGGCGCGGCAACTGCGGCAGGCGCCGTTCGCGGCGCTCAGCCACCAGGGGCCCAAGACCGGCTTCTTCCTCGCGACCTTCATGACGGAGCGGGGGACGCTGGCGGTGCTCGCCGTCTACGATCTCGATGTTTCATCGCTCGGCTTGGTTCAGTTATTCTATGAGCAACTTGCGGCGGAGTTGAAGTCGGCGACCCCCAGGGGCGCGGTCCCGAAGCAAGTGCTGGCCGCGGATTTCGAGCGCGAGCTGACGGACAGCCTCAACACGCTGTTTGGGAGATAGGCCGTGTCCCTGGTCAACTTCACGACCCGCGAGATCACGTGCAAAATCGTCTACTACGGACCAGGGCGGTCCGGAAAGACGACGAATCTGCATTACATCTACGCCCGGGTGCCGGAGACGCGGCGCGGGCGTATGGTCTCGCTGGCCACGCAAACCGACCGCACGCTGTTCTTCGACTTCCTCCCCATCGATCTGGGACAGATCTCGGGATTCTCGACGCGGTTCCAGCTGTACACCGTGCCGGGCCAGGTCTATTACAACGCCACGCGGCGGCTCGTGCTGCAGGGCGCCGACGGCGTCGTCTTCGTCGGCGACAGCCAGGCCCGGCAGCTCGATGAGAATGTCGAGAGCCTGCAGAACCTCCAGAGCAACCTGCTGGAGCATGGCGTCGACGTGCGCACGATGCCGCTCGTGATGCAATACAACAAGCAGGACCTGCCCCGCGAGCTGATCCTGACGCAGGAGGACCTGGACGACGCGCTCAACTTCCGCAGCGTGCCCAGCTTCGCGGCCGACGCCCTGCACGGCCGAGGCGTGTTCGAGACGCTGAAGGCGATCTCCGAACTCGTCCTCAAGAAGCTCGCGGCGGGAAGCCCGGCGGCATGACCAGCACGCTCAATCCCCGCTTCACCTTCGAGACGTTCGTGGTCGGCGCGGCGAACCGGCTGGCCGTTACCGCCGGGCGCACCGTCGCGGAGAATCCGGGCTCGGCCTACAACCCTCTCTTCATTTATAGTGGCTCCGGGTTGGGGAAGACTCACGTCCTGATGGCGATCGGGCACGCCGCCAAGACGATCGCCGCGCAGCTGAACATCGAATACTTGACGCTGGACGAATACGTCGAGGCATTCCACGCGGCGATCGCGGCGGGGCAGGGCGATGCATTTCGCCGCCGCTTTCAGAACGTGGACGTGCTGCTGGTCGACGACGTCCAGTTCCTCACGAATCGCAAAGAGATGCAGGCCGAGCTGCTGCGGTTGACCGAAGCCCTGCAGCAGTCCGGTCATCAGATCGTGCTCGCGAGCGACCGCCCCCCCGCCGAGATCGCGGACCTGGACGAACGCCTGATCTCGCGCTTCTCCGGCGGGCTCGTCGTCGATATGGGCATCCCCGATTACGAAACGCGCGTCGCGATCCTGCGCCGCAAGGCCGAGGAGCGCGGGACGAAGTTCCAGCCGGGAGTGCTCGAGACCGTCGCGAAGGTCGAGTATCCGAATGTGCGCGAGTTGATGGGCGCGCTCAATCGTCTGATCGCCTTCCAGGCGGTGAACGACACGCCGATCAACGCCGATGCGGCGAGCAAGGTGTTGGGCATCCCTACCGCCGCTTCACCTACCGCCGCCTCACCTACCGCCGCCTCACCTATCGCCGCCTCACCCGACGAGTTTTCCCAGTTCCTGACCGACGTCACCGTAACCGTCGGCAAAGCCGTCGAGGCGTGGCGCGCGCGCGTCACCGAGGCCGTGCTGCGCTGGGAGGGCGAGGGCTACCGCACGGGCCGGCTCGCGAAGCTGCTCGATCAGGAAACGCCGGCCGCGGTGGACGAGGCGATCGCGTCCTACGTGCATGATGTGGAACGGCTCAAGGCCCTCGAGGCCGAAGTCGCGGTGCTCGATCCGCAGGCGGCGGGCGACAAGGTCTTCCGCGATCCCGACCACATGGACGACGCCGAGGCGGCGGCGGCAAAGGTGCGGGACGGCGCGGCGCCGCCGCCTGGACCCTCCGCCGCCTTTCCGCTCGAGACGTACGTGCCGGGCGCGTCGAACGACGTGGGGCTGAACGCCGCGCGCGACGTCATCGCCAAGCCGGGCAAGAAGTACAACCCCCTGGTGCTCGTCGGGCGCAGCGGTCTCGGCAAGACGCATCTGCTGAACGCGATCGGCCTCGAGCTGGCAAAGAAAAAAGGCGCGGTCGTCGCCTGTCTGTCGACGCAAGGCTTTGTGGACGAGCTGATCGCTGCAATTGACGGCAATCGCGTGGACTGGTGGCGTGCGCGCTACAAGCGCGCGACGGCGCTCCTGCTCGACGACATTCAGCTGCTCGCCGGCAAAGAGCGCACGCAGGAAGAGCTGTTCAACCTCTTCAACCAGTTCCTCGATGCGGATCGCCAGCTCGTGTTCACGGCGCCCGCGCACCCCAACACGCTCGAAGGGCTGGAAGAGCGCATCGTATCGCGCCTCGAGGGCGGGCTCGTCGCCGAAGTCGGGGAGCCCGACAAGGAGCTGCGGCGCAGCGTGCTGGAGCGGCTGCTGACCACGCAGCACGTGGCGATGGAGCCGGCGCTGCTCGACTACCTCGCCGACCGGCCGGTCGAATCCGTGCGCAATCTCAGCGGCATGGTCCAGCGCGTCGTCGAGGCGGCGGCCGCGCAGGACGCGCCGGTGACGGCGGGTCTCGCGCGCGACGTGCTGGAAGGCGGGCAGCCGCCGCGGCGCACGGCGGGGCTGCGCACCAGCGGCATCGTCGTGTCGAGCGCCGGCGGCGTGCGCAGCCGGGAGAAGATGGTCTGGGACTGGCCCGCGGCCGCTGACCGCGTCATCGAGGACCTGCGCTAATGGCGATCAAAGGCTCCCTCAAGGAAGCGTCGCTGCCCGACGTGCTGCAGCTGCTGGCGCTGGGCCAGAAGACCGGCTGCCTGTCGATCGCCGACCGCTCGAACTTCGGCTACATCTACTTCGACAAGGGCCGGATCTGCTACGCGTCCATCGTGAACCGCCGGGATCGCCTGGGCGACATCCTCGTCAAGCACCAGAAGATCACGCAGGAGCAGCTCGACGCCGCGATTCACCGCCAGGCCAAGGCGCGCGACAAGAAACTGGGTGAGATTCTCGTCATCCAGAACGTGCTCACGCAGCAGGAGCTCGAGCGCTACATGCGCATGCAGATCGAGGAATCGGTCTACTATCTGTTCACCTGGACCCAGGGGACGTTCAACTTCGAAGCCGACGTCCGCCCGGAGCAGCAGGACTTCCTCGTCTCGATCAACCCGGAGTCCCTGCTGCTCGAAGGCGCGCGCCGCGTGGACGAGTGGGGGCTCATCGAGAAGAAGATCCCGTCGTTCGATCTGATTTTCCTGGTGGACCGCGACCGCCTGGCCATCAGCGATGCGAAGCTGACGGAGATCCAGGATCGCCTGCTGCCGCTGCTCGACGGCTCCCGCGACGTCAATCAGGTCATCGAGGACTCGGGGTTGGGCGAGTTCGAGGTTGGCAAGGCGCTGTACGGCCTGGTCACGGCGGGGTTCCTGCATCGTGCCGGCCGCACGGCCAGCGCCGAAGACGTCAAGATGACCGACGCGCGGGTGGAGGAGCACCGCAACCTCGGCATCGCGTTCTACAAGACCGGCATGCTCGACGAGGCGGCCCGCGAGTTTCGCCGCGTGGCCGAGCTGCGGGCGACCGATGCCAACGCGCACTTCTTCATCGGCCTCGTCGCGCTCAAACAAGCGCGCTGGCGCGAGGCGATGGAGGCGCTGCGGCTCGCCGCCGAGAAGGGCGGCTCGCGGCCCGCCGTGCTCCACAATCTGGGCCTCGCCTACGAACAGCTGGGCCGGCTGGAGGATGCGGACGCGGCCTACTCAGAGGCGGCCACGCGCGCGCGCACCGACCCGCGAGTGTACGTGGGGTGGGGCATCATCGCCTTGAAGCAGGGCGATCATGCCAGCGCCGCCGGGCGGCTCGACCGCGCCAAGGAGCTCTTCGCCGACCGCGCGCCACCCATCTGGTTCTGGGCCCGCGCGCTCGCCGCCGCGGCCGCGGGCGATTTCGAGACGGCGGAGCACGTGGCCCTGCAGGCCGTGGAGGCGCATCCGCACCACGGCGTGCTGCGCAACAATCTGGCCGTGCTGCACGAGCTGGCGGGCGCGCTGCCGCAAGCCGAGGAGCTCGCGCGCGCGGCGTTGCAGGACGAGCCGTCGCTGCCGCAGCTCTCGAAGAATCTGGGCGACCTCGCCTACCGCGGCTCCCGCTACGACGAGGCGTGGGCGCTCTATCAGCGGGCGATCGAGCTCTCCCCCGAGCTGGGCGACGACGTGTACTTCAAGCTCGGCAACATCGCCTACAAGCGAAATGACCGCGACCGGGCGAGCGAGCTGTGGCGCCGCGCGCTCGAGCTGAATCCCAAACACGAGCTCGTCAAAGCGAATCTGGACACCCTGAGCACGCTGTCGTGACCAAAGCTCCTCAGGAGCGAGCGTTCGAAGCGCTGACAGAAAAGATCTCACGCGAGCGGGGAGTGAGCTGCGGGTCGTACAAAGACAAGTGCCTGAAGCGGCGGATCGCGGTGCGCATGCGTGCGCGCGGCGTCCATTCCTATGAAGACTACGGCAAGATTCTCGATCACGACGCGCACGAGTACCAGGAGCTGCTCGACGCGCTGACGATCAACGTCACCAAATTCTTCCGCAACGTCGAAACGTGGACCGCGCTCCGGCCCTATCTGGAAGGGCTGGCCAAGGCGCGTGCCACGCTGCGGATCTGGTCGGCGGGATGCGCCTCCGGGGAAGAGCCCTACACGATCGCCGTGTTGCTGGCGGATATCCTCGGGGAGGCGGCGGGTGAGCGGGCGTCGATCGATGCGACGGACGTCGACCGCTTGAGTCTCGAGCGCACCCAGCAGGCGCACTATCCCGATGCCGCGTTCACCGAGATGCCGGCCCATCTCAAGCGCCGCTATTTCCAGGGCGGCGAGCCGCTGCCTTCCGTGCGCGACCTGGTGCAGGTGCGCACCCACGATTTGACGCGAGAGCGGCCACCCCATCCGCCGTACGACCTGATCGTGTGCCGCAACGTCGTGATCTACTTCGAGCGCCAGGCGCAGGAGCGGCTGTTTCGCGCGTTCGTCGATGCGCTGGCGCCCGGTGGCGTGTTGTTGCTCGGCAAGGTCGAAACGCTGTTCGGTCCCGCGCGCGAATCCCTCACCCTCGCGGATCCACGCGAGCGGATCTATACGAAGCCGTCGGTGTGAAGGAAGTCATCGTCAAAGTCGCCGATTGGGCGGCCGAGCGTGGCGATGGCGTCCTGGTCACCCTCGGACTCGGCTCCTGCGTCGCGATCATGCTGCACGATCCGCAGACCTGCGCGGGCGCCATGGCGCACGTGCTGCTCCCGTCCACCTCGCTCGCGCGCGATATCACCAACCGGGCGAAGTTTCCGGAAACCGCCGTCCCGCTCTTGATCGAGCGCCTGAAGGCGCTCGGCGCGGACCCGCGCCGGCTCGTGGCGAAGCTGGCGGGCGGCGCCAGCATGTTCAGCCAGCTCGTCACGCCGGGCACGATCCAGATGGGCGAGCGCAACGTGCTGGCGTCGCGGAGCGCGCTGCGCACCGCCGCCATCCCGATCATTCGGGAGTCGGTCGGTGGAGACCACGGCCGCAGCGTCCGTTTTCACATGAAGGACGGCCGCGTGGAGATTCGGTCGGTGGGATCCGATGCCGACATCATCTGACGCGGGCGGCCGGCCGACCGTCGTCGTCGCCGACGACAGCGCGCTCATGCGGCGCGTGCTGGCGGATGTCCTGGGCGGCGGCGACCGGGACAACGGCGAGTTTCGCGTCGTCGCGACGGCGCGCGATGGGCTCGATGCGATCCGCAAGGTGCACCAGCACAAGCCCGACGTCGTGACGCTCGATCTCGAGATGCCGCAGCTCGACGGCCTCGGCGCCATCGGGTACATCATGTCCGAGTCGCCGCGGCCGATCGTGGTCGTCAGCGCGCATGCGGGGCCCGGCACGGCCACCGCGATTCGCGCGCTCGAGCTCGGCGCGGTGGAGATCGTCGCGAAACCGCCCCCCGAGGTGTTCGGGCACCCGCGCGCCGCGCTCGAGGCGCTCGCACCCCAGCTGATCGCCGCGGTGCGGCGCGCGCTCGCGGCCGATGTGTCGCACGTGAAAGTGCTGGCGCGTCCGCCCGCGCCGGTCGTGCACCCGCCGGAGCTCGCGCTGCGCGGGCGCGCCGTGCTCGCCGTGGGCGTCGCCGCCTCGACCGGCGGGCCGCGCGCGCTCGCCGACGTCGTGCCGCGCCTGCCGACCGGCCACGGCGCGGCCGTCCTCATCGTGCAGCACATGCCGCCGAAATTCACACGCAGTCTCGCCGAGCGGCTCGACTCGATGAGTCGCTTGCGCGTGGTCGAGGCCGACGACGGCGTCCCGATCGTCGCGGATACGGCGTATGTGGCGCCGGGCGATTATCATATGCGGGTGCGTCCCGCACCCGACGGCCCCGTCATCGCGCTCGACCAATCGGCGCCCCTGTGGGGCGTCCGGCCGGCGGCCGATCCGCTGTTCCGCTCGATCGCCGAGGTCTACGGCCCGCGGGGTATCGGGGTCGTGCTCACCGGCATGGGGCGCGACGCCGCGGGCGGCTTGCGCGCGATGCATGACGCCGGCGGAACCGGGCTCGCCCAGGATCGGGAGACCGCGGTGATTCCGGGGATGCCGGTCGCGGCGGTGCAGGCGGGCGGCGTCGATGCGGTGCTCCCCCTCGGCCAGATCGCCGACCGCGTCGCCGCCGAGCTCGCCCGCCGCAAGGTGCGCGAGCGATGAAGGGCTACCTGCTGGTGCGCTCCAACGGGAAGCCGTACGGCCTGCCGGTCGCCCGCGTGCTCGAGGTGGGGGACGCCACGGAAGTGCTCACCATTCCCCGCAGGCTTCCGGCGGTGCGAGGCCTGACGCCGCTGCGGGGGCGCCTCGTGCCGCTGATTCATCTGGGCGCGTTCCTCATGGGCAGCGAGGCGCCCCCCGCCGTGGCGGGAAACGTGGTCCGCACCGTCGTGCTCGTCGAGCTGGGCGCGGGCGGCCGCCAGGTCGCCTTCGAAGTAGATGACGCGGATGCCGTCGTCCGCGAGCAGCCGTTGCCCGTGCCGCGGGGCCAGACGCTGCCGTGGGCGGCGGGTGTGGCGGAACAGGCGGACGGATTGGTGCCGATTCTCGATCTCGATGCCCTGGGAGATCGCATCACGTGACGACCACGGGCGGCGCGGAGGGGGGGGGCGACGATGTCCAGCTGGTCACGTTCAAGGTGGGCGGCCAGGACTTCGCGTTCAACATCTTTCAAGTCGAGCGCATCCTGCGGTATGAAGCGCCCGCGCCGTTGCCGAAGGCGCCGGAGTTTCTCGAAGGCGTCCTGCAGTACCAGGGGGGCGCCATTCCGCTCGTCGACCTGCGCAAGCGGCTCGGTGCGGATGCGCCGCTGCGCGAGGATACGCGCACGGTGATCCTCGAGTTCGACGGCGGCAAGATCGGCATGATCGTCGATACCGTGACCGAGGTCCTGCAGGTCGCGGCGCAAGCGGTGACGCCGCCCCCCGGCATCGTGCGCGGACTCGCCGCCGAGTACATCGCCGGGCTCGTCGTACAGAACGGCCGCACGATTGTCGTGTTGAATACGAACAAGCTGCTGAACTCGCAGGAGAAACTGGCGCTGCAGGGAGTGACATGATGGCAGAATCACCGGTCGCGGCGTTGCGGCGGGAGTACGATACCATCGCCCGGCAGCTCGACGGCGCGCCCGGCAACGCCGAGCGGGAAGCGGCCAAGCGCGAGATCATCGCGTTTTTCAAGAAGGTCGACGGATCGCTGGCCGAGCTGACCCAGCTGAAGGACGACATCCGCCAGCTCGTGGATCGCTACAAGCAGCTGGCCGCCGATACCAAGCAAGCCGCGGCGCCGGAATTCACCGGCCAGCGGCCGGTGCTCCATGCCGATCACATCGGTGCGACGACGTTCATCGAGAAGGGCTGGAGTCTCATTTCCCTGGGCGACCACGCCGGCGCGATTCAGACGCTCACGAAGGCGCTCCAGCTGTCGCCCGGGGAGACGCAGGCGGAGTCGCTGCTGGGCTGGGCGCAGATGTTGCACGAAGACTACGACGACGCCCTCGGCACCTTCCAGAAAGTCCTGATGAAGGAGCCCGCGAATTCTCTCGCGCGCATCAATGTCGGCTACATCTGCCTGAAGAAGCGGATCTTCGGCGAGGCGATCGAGCACCTGTCGAAGGCGATCCGGCTGGACAACGACAAGAAGGCGACGCTCTACGCCCACTTCTATCTCGGACTCGTGTACCTGCAGCGGGAGATGTTCGAGGACGCGGAGACCTTCTTCGAGAAGACGCTCAAGCTCGGTCCCAATCTGATCGAAGCCTACTACGAGCTGGGACGGGCGCAGTGGTTCGCCGGCGATCAGGCGAAAGCCAAGTCCACCTGGGAAGACGGCTTCAAGGCCAACAAGTTCAATCCCTGGGGCAAGCGGTGTCAGGAGATGCTGGACCTTGTCGCCAAGGGCGAGGAGCCGCCGCGAGAATAGCGCTGCTTGTCCTGCTGCTGCAGGGTTCGGTTGCACCGTCGCATCCCCCCGTTGCCATCACCGTTGGGCGCGTGACCGCGATTGCCTGGGCGAAACAGGAGGGGCTCGCCACGTCGCTCGCGGAGCTCGCCGATGGCGCGCGCGATTTTCCCGGCATCGGTCCGCTGCCGAATCGCCCGATTCGCCTCATTCTCGCGCCCACACGCGAGACGTACGATTCCCTGACGCGCGGCCGCTTGCCGCTGTGGAGCGAAGGCGCGGCATTCCCGGACGTGGGAACGATTGTGTTGTTGACCGACCGACCGCGAAGTCCTTTAGGGTCCGACCATCCGACCGTCGCTCTGCGGCACGAGCTCGCCCACCTCGCCCTGCGCTGGCACGTCGGTCGCCACGTCCCGCTCTGGTTTGAGGAAGGGTACGCGGCGGTCGCGTCACAGGAGTGGGACCGCCTCGATGCGCTGCGTCTGAACTGGCAGCTCGCGCGCGGCGTGCGCATGGATCTCGATGACGTGGATCGCGCGTTGCGCGGCACGCGCGGCGACGCGGAGACGGGCTACGCCCTCGCGACGACCGCCGTCCTGTTGCTCGAGCGCTGGGGTGGGGACCGCGGCCTCGAACCCCTCCTGGCCAATCTGCCGCAGGCCGAGTCGTTCGATGCGGGGCTGCGCGCGACCTATCACCTCACCGAAGGCGACTTCGAGCTCCGGTGGCAGCGCGACGTCGGCTCGCGTTACGGCTGGCTGACGTGGCTGGGGGCGATGGGGTTTTTCTGGCTGGCGATCGGGGCGCTGCTCGTCGCCCTGATCGGGCTGCGGCGCAAGCGCGACCGGCGCAAGCGCGCCGCCCTTGAAGCGGATGGAAGCCAACTGCTTGACGAGCTTGAGATTAAGGAATAGACTCCAGCCGCTTATGCCAGACCAAACTCTTGCACGTTCGCGCCTGCGCTTCGGACCGAAGAACTACATCGTTCTCGGTGGAGCGCTCGTCTCGCTCGTCCTGGGTTATTGGCTGTTGTCGAGAGGATCCACGACGCTCGCGCCGGTGCTGCTCGTCCTGGGCTACTGCGTGTTGTTTCCAGTAGGCCTGGCACTTTAGCACCTCCGCTCCCCCATGGCACGGGCGAATAGCTCAGCGGTTCAGAGCGCCTGCCTTACACGCAGGATGTCGGGGGTTCGAATCCCTCTTCGCCCATTGGTGTAGCAGTCTGTAACGGAGGAACGAACAGGTGAGAGCGCTTCAACTCGCAGTGGCTGTTTCGATCGCTGTTGCGTCAACGGCGACCGCACAGCTTGCCGCCCCGCAACAGCCGACCGAGCGACTTCTCATATTGCCCTTCATGGCGTCGTCCGCCGATTCGGCGGCGAGCATCGCACTGGCGGACGCCGTGCGCATCCGCGTGACGCAGCTCGTCAAGAGCAAGATCGTGGTGGTGACCAAGCCGAAGCTGTGCGAAGCGCTCGGGGCATCCGGATTCGGCTGCGACGGCTTGCTCGACGATCAGCAGGCGAAGCAGCTCGCGCACTTCCTGCAGGTGCACGCGTACGTCACCGGTAATTTCAAGAAGAACGGGACGACCCTGACCGCTGACGTGCAGATGATCGACATCGGCAGCTCTGGTATCTCGGGCCTCTTTACCGCGACGAACGGGAATCCGGGCACTGCGGCGGCCCTCGCCGAGATCATCGCGCAGCGCATCGCCACGACGGTACGCATCAGTGAAGGCATCCGCAATTGCAACGACGAGCGCAAGAAGGGCCGGTTCGCGGCCGCGCGCGCGGAAGCGCAGAAGGCGCTGGTCATCGATCCCAACTCGACCGGCGCGTACCTCTGCATCGCGACGATTTTCGAGGCGCAGCGCGCGCCGCTCGACAGCGTGATCGCGGCGGCGCGGATGGCGCTCAAGGGCGATTCGTGCAACGGCACGGCGTGGGAAAAGATCGCCAGCGGCTATCAGCAGAAAGGTGACAGCGCGCAGGCCGCCGAAGCATACATCAGCCAGCTCTGCGGCGAGCCGCGCAACGCGCAGAAGCGTCTGGGGATCGCGCAGCTGCTGCGCCAGATGAAGAAGGCGGACCGCGCCGTCCAGGTGTTGGACGCGGGACTCCAGCTCACGCCCGGTGATCCGCAGCTCCTCGAGATGAAGCTCACGGTCTGCACCGAGGCCAGCAATTTCCGGTGCGCGAGCGACGTCTGGAAGGTGAGGGCTACGCGTGACACGTCGTTACTGGGCGATACGACGTTCTTGAAGCCCGCGATCGGCGCGGCGCAGCAGGTTTCCGATACGCAGGCGCTCGACATGTTCACCGCCGGAGCGTACCGGCACTTCCCGCGCAATGTGAGCTACATCAAGGCGCGCGCCGGGGCGCTGGAGCTGGCCGCCCGCACCGATTCTGCCCTGGTCTACTACAAGAAGGCCTTAGCGCTCGAGCCGAACGACGTCGGGACGAGCCTCCAGATCGCCAAGCAGATCATCGATGCCGCGGTGTGGGATACGACCGGTCAGAACGACACGATCGCCGTGAAACCGCGGCGTGCCGTATTCGTGGCGCGCATCGACTCGGCGCGCACCTATTTGCGGCCGGGGCTGTCGTCTCCCGATTCGACGCAGCGGCTGGCCGGGGCGGTGATCATGCTCACCGGCGGTTCCAAACTCGCGCAGGCGCGCGCCTATGACGGCGCGTACCGGTGGCTCGATTCGCTCCTCACCCTCATTGCACCGAAGAACGCCGCGGATACGCTGGGCCCGAAGCAGCAAGTCCGGATCAACGCCAGTTTCTGGTATGGGTTGTCGTCCGTGCTGACGCTGAACGGGCCGTATCAAGCGATGACGAAGGCCAAGGGGGCGAGCCGCTGCCCCGAGGCGCACGCGGTGTTCGATCGCCTCACGCGCACCAAGTCCGCGCTGCTGTTGGGCCGCCGCGTGCATCCGCCCACCGCGGATCAGATGTTGGGCTTCGTCGCCCAGTACGAGCGGGCAAAGCCTTCGGTGCAGAACGCGTTCAAGTGCAAGCCGCCGTTGAATTGACCTGAACGCGGGTCTATATTCCGGCGCTCCGTAAGGGGCTTGGGGCTGTAGCTCAGCTGGTTAGAGTGCCGGTCTGTCACACCGGAGGTCGCGGGTTCGAGCCCCGTCAGCCCCGCCTGAGTGTCCCGACTTTCCCAAACCCCCGCCCTTAATGGCGGGGGTTTTCGTATTTTGGAGCGTGCCTACGGCCGCCTCGGAGTCACCCTCGACTCAATACCACATCCCGGTCCTCGCCGCAGCCGTGCGCGAGTGGGCACGGGGCGCCACCCGCGCCGTCGACGGAACGCTCGGCGGCGGCGGTCACGCGGCCTTGTTGCGGGAGGCCGGGGCTAGGGTCTTGGGTCTCGACCGCGATCCCGACGCCATCGCCGCCGCCCGCCACCGTCTCGGCACCAACAGCATCGAGTATCTCGAAGCCTCGTTTGCCGCCCCTGCCGCCCTTGCCGCCATTCGAGAGTTCCAACCCGACCGCATCCTGCTCGACCTCGGCGTGAGCTCGCACCAGATCGACGCGACGGAACGTGGCTTCACCTTCCGGCCCGGCGCACGGCTGGATATGCGAATGACAGGAGCTGGGAGCCGGGAGCCAGGAGCCGGAGTAACCGCGCGCGACATTCTGAACACCTGGCCCGTCGAGCGACTGGCGAGCGTGTTTTCAGAATACGCCGACGAGCGACGGGGGCGGGCGCTTGCAAAGGAAATCGTCCGGCGCCGGCTGTCGGCCCCGTTCGCCGTGAGCGACGATTTCGTGAACGCGATTCGCGCCGTCCTGGGGCCGCGCTCCGGCCCGCCGGATTTCGCGCGCCTGTTTCAGGCCCTCCGCATCGCCGTCAATGACGAGCTCGGCGCGCTGGTCGCTGCCCTGCCGGTAATGCGCGACGCGCTCGTCGCGAGCGGCCGACTCGGCGTCATTACGTACCATTCCGGAGAAGATCGCATTGTGAAGCACGCGTTCCGGGAGTGGAGCCGGGAGTGTATCTGTCCGCCCCGCCAGCCGGTGTGCACGTGCCGGGGCCGCGCGCTCGGGCGCGTGCTCACGAAGAAGCCGATCGCGCCCGAGTCCGCCGAGATCGCGGCCAACCCGCGCGCCCGCTCGGCGCAGTTCCGCGTGTTCGAGAAGGCCTCCGGTGAGGTTTAGAGGCCGCCACTGGATCGCCTTCTGGCTCGTCGCGTTGCTCGCGGCGCTCTGGGCCGTGATCGCCCGGCAGACCTCCGCCCTCAATGCGGCGCGTGCGCTCGCGGACCTGCGTGAAGCGCGTGCGTCGCTGGAGGGCCGCCGCGCCGATCTCGACCGGCGGGTGCGGGCCGGGCAAAGCCGGACCGTGCTGCTGCCGCGCGCCCGCAAACTGGGACTCCGGCTGCCCGCTGACACCGAGATCATTCTGATCCCGGCTCCACAGCCTCCGGACCGGCCCCGCTGATGGCGAAGCTATCGGTCCGGCTCCGCGTCGTGGAGATCGGCCTCGGGGCCGCGCTGCTCGCGCTCGTGGTGCGGGCGGCCCAGGTGCAGCTGTTCGAAGGGCGGAAGTACGCCGCGGCGGCCAAGGCCCAACGCACCGAACGCGTCGTGCTCGAGGCACGTCGCGGCACGCTGTTCGACCGCCACGGGCTCGGTCTGGCGCTCACGCAGGAGACCTACCACGTCGGCATCGCACCCAACGAGCTGCGCGATCCCACCCGCGATGCCGCGGTGATCGCGCGCCAGCTGCGGCTGGCGCCGCACGACGTAGAGCGGGGTCTGCGCCGCCGCTACGCCTGGTTCGCCGGGCCGTTCACGACGGCCGACGTGCAGCCGCTGCGCAGTACGCGCGGCGTGCATCTCGAGCCCGTCCTGCGCCGCTTCTATCCGTCGGCCGAGTTCGCGCGTGCGGTGATAGGCAGGGTCGGCGAGGATGGTCGAGGAGGTGGAGGTGGTGGAGGTGGATTGGAGCGGCTGCTCGACAGCTTGCTGGCCGGGACGCCTGGCGCGGCCGTCGTACTGAAGGACCGCGAGGGCCGCGAGTACGAGTCGCCGGCGCGGGTGATCGCCGAGCCGGTGGCCGGCAATGACGTCGTGCTCACGCTCGATGCCGAGCTGCAGGAGATCGCGCAGCGCGCGCTCGATGACGCGATCGACAACATGCAGGCGGATGGCGGCGACGTCGTGATGCTCGATCCTCGGGCCGGCGAGATCCTCGCCGTGGCGTCCCGGCGGGCGGATGGCAGCATGCGGCCGAGCGCCTTCACCGAAACCTTCGAGCCGGGATCGCTCGCCAAGATCTTCGCGGCGGCGGCGCTGATCAGGTTCGATCGCGTGCGCCCCGGCGAGCACGTGTCGGGGGAGGGGGGACGGTACCGGCTGCCCGACCGCGTGGTCACCGATGAACATCCCATGCCCTCGCTCACCTTGGCCGACGCCATTCGAGTGTCGAGCAACATCGCGCTCGTGAAGTTCGCGGCCCGTTTACACCCCGACGAGCAGTACGACGTGCTCCGCGCGTTCGGCTTTGGGTCGCCGACCGGCGTCGAGTTTCCCGCCGAGTCCCCGGGTCGGCTGCGCCCGCCGCGCGAGTGGTCGCGACCCAGCTCCGCGAGTCTCGCGATCGGCTACGAGCTGGCGGTCACGCCGATCCAGCTGGCGGCGGCCTACGGTGCCATCGCGAACAACGGCGTGCTGCTCGAACCGACCCTGATTCGGGAGATCCGCGGGCCCGACGGGACGGTGCGCTACCGGCACCGTCCGGAGCCGGTGCGTCGGGTCGTGACGTCGGAGGTGGCGGTCAAGCTGCGCGACTTGCTGCGGGGCGTCGTCGACCCGGGCGGTACCGGAGAGCGCGCGGCACTCGCCAACTTCCAGCTCGCCGCCAAGACCGGCACGGCCCGGCGCGTCGTCGGCGGCCACTACGCGGCGGGTCAGTACACGGCGTCGTTCGCTGCGCTGTTCCCCGCCGATGAGCCGCAGCTCGTGGTCGTGATGAAGATCGACAATCCGCAGAAGGGCAGTTACTTCGCGGCGCAGACGGCGGCGCCGGTCACGCGCTCGATGCTCGAGCAGGCGCTCGCCGCGCGGACCGTCGCCCTCGATCGCGCGCGGCTCTCCAACGTGGCGGCCACGACCGACCGCGTCCCCCTCGACGAGCCGGACGGCGTCGTCCCCTACGTCGTCCCGTGGCCCTATGTCCCCGACACGGCGTCCACTCAACCGGCCCAGATCGTCCCGGATGTGACCAATCGGCCGCTGCGCGACGCGGTCCGCACCCTGCATCGGCACGGCTTCCACGTCGTCGTCAAAGGGTGGGGCGTCATTCACCACACCTGGCCCGCGGCCGGTGAACAGGCGGCGGCCGGGACGACGGTCACGGTGTTCGCGGAACCACCACCCGCTCGACGCCCGTGAATAGATCGCTGCGAGAGGTGGTGGACGCGCTGGCGCGCGCCGGCGCTTTGGTCGATGCGCCCCCCCCCGATCAGCTGCCGGACATCACCGGCCTGACCGCCGACGCGCGGCGGCTCGAGCGTGGCATGCTGTTCTGCGCCGTGCGTGGAGCGGTGCAGGACGGTCACACCTTTGTCGCCGACGCGGCGGCCCGCGGCGCGGCGGCAGCGCTGGTCGAGGCGCGGCAGCCTGTTCCAATCCCGCAGATCCTGGTACGCAACGGGCGGCGCGCCGCGGCGATCGCCGCCGAGGCGTGGTATCGCCGGCCGGCGGCCCGGTTGCAGATGATCGGCGTGACGGGAACCAACGGCAAGACGACGTCGGTTATTCTCTCCCGGCACGTGTTGAGCGCCCTCTGGCCGATGGGCGCTATCGGCACGTTGGGGTGCATCGATCCGGCGGGAAACGCGGTCGAAAGTGAAGCGGGTAACCTCACGACCCCTGGACCCATCGATCTGCAGGCGACCCTCGCGGCATTGGTGGATCGCGGAGCGGCGGGAGTCGCGATGGAGGTTTCGTCGCACAGCCTCGATCAGGGCCGCGTGGAGGGACTCGTGTTTCGCGCGGCCATCTTCACCAACTTGACCCGCGATCACCTCGACTATCACGAGACATTCGACGCCTATTTCGCCGCGAAGGCAAGGCTCGTGGGCTACCTGGCCGATGCCGGGCTCGCGGTGATCAACGCGGACGACGCCGCCTGGGCTCGTTTGCCGCTCACGCCTCGACGCATCTCGTTTTCGGCGACCTCGCCGACCGCCGACGTCACCGCTCGTGATGTGCGGGTGGATGCAAAGGGGGCGCGCTTCACTCTGGTGACGGCGCAGGGGAGCCACGCCGTCGCGCTCCCACTGCTGGGACGATTCAACATCGCGAATGCGTTGGGCGTCGCGGCCTGTGCGGTGGGGCTGGACGTGCCGCCGCGCGAGGTGGCCGAGCGCCTCTCGACGGCGCCCCAGGTCCCGGGCCGCATGGAGCGCATCGCGGTCGATCCCTGTGTCGTGCTGCGCGACTACGCGCACACGCCCGATGCGCTGGAGCGCGCGCTCGAGACGATACGCGAAGTCACGTCCTCCAAAGGCCGGGTGATCGTCGTGTTCGGCGCCGGGGGCGACCGCGACCGCGGCAAGCGGGCACCCATGGGCGAAATCGCCGTCCGGCTCGCCGACATCGCGATCGCGACGTCGGACAATCCGCGCACCGAGGATCCCGAGCGGATCCTCGACGATGTCGAGGCGGGAATGACCGGGCGACCGCACTATCGCGTCGCGGATCGGCGCGCGGCGATCGGCCAGGCGCTCGAGCTGGCGCGAGCGGGCGATACGATCCTGCTCGCGGGCAAGGGCCATGAGACGTATCAGGTCGTCGGCACGACCAAAGAGCCGTTCGACGAGCGGGAAGTGGTCCGCAGCCTGGGAGCGAACTGATGGGCGGCCGGACGGACCCTAAAGGACTCCCTGACGGTCGCGGTCTGACGACCGGACGGACGTGGACCAGCGACGAGGTGGCTGCCGCGCTCGGCGTGCCCGCCCCCGCGAAGCTCACGTTCGCCGCCATCTCTACTGACACCAGACACCTGATACCCGGCACTCTTTTCGTTGCTCTCAAGGGCGAGAAGTTCGACGCTCACAATTTCCTCGAGAAGGCCAAGGCGGGAGGTGCGACGGCCGCCGTTGTGCGTCGCGGCACTCCCAAGGTGGCCGGACTCTCATTCTTCGAAGTCGACGACACACTCACGGCGCTCGGGCTGCTCGCCCGGGCGCGGCGCCGCATGCTCCCCGACGGGACACCGGTCGTCGCGATCACCGGGTCGAGCGGCAAGACGAGCACGAAGGAGATGATTCGCGCGGCGTTGGGCGCGCGGTATCGCGTGCACGCCACCAGCGCCAATCTCAACAATCTGATCGGCGTTCCGCTGACCATCCTCAACGCCCCGGAAGACACGGAGGCGCTGGTCGTCGAGGCCGGGGCGAGCGTGCCGGGCGAGATCGCGCGCATGCGCGACATCATCGAGCCTACGATCGCCGTGATCACGAACATCGGCTATGCGCATGTCGAAGGCTTCGGATCGCTGGAAGGCGTGATGATCGAGAAACTCGCGCTGCTGGATCGGGCGCCGGTGGCGGTGATTGGGTCTGGGCCCGACGCGATGTGGCCCGAGGCCCGCCGCCGGACGCAGGTGATCCCGGCCGCGCTGCCGGACAAAAGCCGCGATGACGCCTTGCTCGACCGGTACTTGGATGAGGACGGCCGTCCGCGCCTCGCGCTGGACTCTGGGGAGACGGTCACGCTGCCGGCGCTCGGCATTCACCAGCTCGAGAATGCCCAGATCGCCCTGGCCGTCGCCCAGCGGGCCGGCGTGGAGCACGATGCCGCCGTGCGGGCGCTCGCCGGCCTGCAGCTCCCGGAGGGGCGGGGGGACGTGCGGGACATCGGCAACATGGTGGTGATCGACGACACCTACAACGCCAATCCGGCCTCGATGCGCCGGGCAGTGCAGACGGCGGACTGGCTGGCGCGGCGGCAGCGTCGCCCGCTGGTGGTGGTCGTGGGCACGATGTTGGAGTTAGGGCCGGAAAGTGCAAGATTGCACGCCGAAGCGGCGCGCGAAATCGCCCAGCGCAAACCCGCGCTCGTGGCGGCGGTAGGGACGTTCGCGCGGGTGTTCGAGCCGCTGCGGGAAGCGCTCGGGGGTCGGCTGATTACGGCGGCCGATCCCGACGCGCTGGGGCCGAAACTGAAATCGGCGCTGCGCGGCACCGAGCTGGTACTGCTCAAAGCATCGCGCGGAGTGGCCTTGGAACGTGTCCTCAACTATCTGACCTGATGCTCTATCATCTGCTCGCGCCGCTCGCACGCCAGCACATCATCTTCAATCTCTTCAACTACATCACGTTCCGCGCGGCGGGCGCGACGGTCACGGCGCTGCTCCTCGCCTTCATCGTCGGTCCCCGGATCATCGGGAAGCTGCGCGACCATCGCATCGGACAGATCGTCCGCGCCGAGGGACCCACCAGTCACCACGGCAAGCGGGGCACGCCGACGATGGGCGGGCTGATCATCATCCTGGCGACGATCGTACCGACGCTGCTGTGGGCGCGCCTCGACAGCCGCTACGTCATCGTCACGGTCGTCGCGACGCTGTGGATGGGGCTGATCGGGTTTCTCGACGACTACCTGAAAATCGTACGCGGCCAGTCGCAGGGACTCGTCGCCCGCTGGAAGCTCGTCGGTCAGGTATCGTTCGGGATCGGGTTGGGCGTGTATCTCCTCCTGTTTCCGCTGACGACCAGCGTCGACCCGAATGCCACGCAGCTCCCCTTCTTCAAATACATCGTGTGGGTGCTTCCCTGGCCGATCTATCTGATGTTCGTGACGTTCGTGACGACGGCGAGCTCGAACGCGGTGAACCTGACGGACGGGCTGGACGGCCTCGCCGCGGGTCTCACCGTGATCGTGGGCGGGGCGTTTGCGATCTTCTGCTATCTGTTCGGCCGCGTCGACGCCGCGCGCTACCTCGGCGTGCTCCATCTCCCCGGCGCCGGCGAGCTGACGATCTTCTGCGGCGCGCTGATCGGCGCGGCGCTCGGGTTTCTCTGGTTCAACGCATATCCGGCGCAGGTCTTCATGGGTGATACGGGCGCCCTGGCGATCGGCGGCGCGCTGGGAACGGTCGCGATTCTGCTCAAGACGGAATTCCTGTTGCTCATCGCCGGCGCCGTGTTCGCCGCGGAGACGCTGTCGGTCCTGATCCAGACGACGACGTACAAATGGCGCAAGCGCCGGTACGGAAAAGAGTACGCCGACGCCCACAGGGTCTTTCGCATGGCGCCGCTGCATCACCATTTCGAGAAGCTCGGTTGGGCGGAGCCCCAGGTCGTGATGCGGTTCTACATCCTCGGCGTGCTGTGCGCGATGATCGCGTTGGCCACGCTCAAGGTGCGATGATCGAGCAGGCGCGGCTGGTTCCCGACGCCTGGCGCCGCGCGGGCAGCGTGGTCGCGATCATCGGGCTCGGCAAGAGCGGCGTGGCGGCGGCGCGGTTGCTGGCGCGGGAAGGCGTGCGCGTCTACGCGAGCGACGCGTCCGACCATCCTTACGCCGGCGCAGCGGTCGAAGCCTTGAAGGGCGTGCCGTGGGTGGACGTCGAAATCGGCCGGCACGATCTCACCAAGATCCGCCAGGCCGCCGGCGTGGTGGTGTCGCCGGGCGTCCCGCCGGATGCGCCGGTGCTCACGGCCGCGCGGCATGCCGGCGTGGAGATCGTCTCCGAGCTCGATCTCGGTTTCCGCGCCCTCGCGGCCCTGCAGCCCGGCACGCGCAGCATCGCGATCACCGGCACCAACGGCAAGACGACGACGACGGCGCTGGTCGCCCATCTGCTGAGCGCCGCAGGCCTGCAGTCCACGACCGCGGGCAACATCGGCCGCCCGGTCACCGATCTCGCCATGGCGAATGAGCGCTATCAGTGGCTGAGTCTCGAGGTCTCGTCGTTCCAGCTGCACGACAGTCCCAACTTCGCTCCCGAAGTCGGGGTGATGACGAACCTCGCCCCCGATCACCTCGACCGGTATCCCTCGGCCGAAGCCTACTACGCCGACAAGCGGCTCCTCTTTCGCAACGCGAGTGAGGGCGATGTCTGGGTGCTCAACGGCGACGACACCCTCGTGCTCGATCTCGCGCGGGGCGTACCGGGCCGGCAAGTGTTGTTTTCGCTCGTCAAAGCCGCCGATGCCGGGTACGACGCGAAGCCCGGCGTGCTGCGGCTCGGCGGCGAATCACTGCTCAAGCGCCAGGAGCTCCACCTGCTCGGCGATCACAACGTGGCGAACGCGCTCGCCGCGGCGCTGGCCGTGCGCGAAGCCGGTGTGCCCACGCGGCTGATCGGGGAAGGGCTGCGCTCGTTTCGCGCGCTGCCGCACCGCCTCGAGCCGGTGCGCGAGGTGAACGGCGTCCTGTGGATCAACGACTCCAAGGCGACGAACATCGCCGCCACGACCGTGGCCGTGATTGCCATGCAGCGGCCGTTCGTGCTGCTGCTCGGCGGCCGTCATAAAGGCGAACCGTATACCAGCCTGGCGCCGCTTCTCGCGAAGCGGTGTCGCCTGGTGATCGCCTACGGCGAAGCGGGACCGCTGGTCGAGCAGGATCTCGGCGGCAAGGTGCCGCTCGAGCGCGGCAGCACATTCGAGGACGTGGTGGCGCGCGCGAGTCTCGCGGCGCAGCCGGGCGACGCCGTGCTGCTATCCCCGGCCTGCTCGAGCTACGACATGTTCAAGAACTACGAAGAACGGGGGGCCACATTCCGGCGACTCGTGGAAGCGCAGTAACCTGGGAAGGGCGGCTGCTCGCGGTCGTCACCGCGGTGCTGGTCGTCTTCGGCCTGGCCGCGGTGTACGGCGCCTCGAGCCTCGTCACGGTGGCCGGCGGCCAAGTCGGTGCGAGCTTCGCGCTGCGCCAGGCGGTCGGCGCCGCGGTCGGGGGGCTGCTGGCGATCGTCTTCGCGCGCACGGACTATCATCGCTGGCGCGACTGGGCCTGGCCGCTGCTGGGCGTCACCGTGTTGCTCCTGCTGATCCCGCTGCTGCCGTTCACGCACCCGATCACGCCGACGATCAACGGCGCACGGCGCTGGGTCAACCTCGGCATCCTCACCCTGCAGCCCTCCGAGCTCGCGAAATTCTCCGTGGTCGTCTGGTGCGCGATGCTGGCCGCCAAGAAAGGCGAGCAGCTGCGCGACTTCAAGCGCGGCGTGCTCCCCTTCGTCGTCATTCTCCTCCCCGTCATCGGCCTCATCTTCCTCGAGCCGCACCTCTCGATGGCGCTGCTCGTCGCACTCCTCGCCGGCAGTGTGCTGTTCACGGCCGGCGCCCGCATCGGCCATTTCCTGGCGCTCGGCGTGGCGGCGGGGCCGCTGCTCTTCGGCGCCGTGGCGACGGCGCAGTACCGGCTCGCGCGCGTGCTGACGTTTCTGAACCCCGGTGCGGCGCCCGCGGAAGCAACCTGGCAGGTGCAGCAGTCGCTCACCGGCATCGGCGCCGGGCAGCTGCTCGGCGCAGGATTCGGCCAAGGCCAGCAGAAACTCGGCTACCTGCCGTACGCCTACTCCGATTTCATTTTCTCGACGATCGGCGAGGAGTGGGGCTTTCTCGGCGTGGTGGCGATCGCGCTGCTGTTCGGGACGTTCGTATGGCTCGGCTTTCGGATCGCGCGCCACGCGCCGGATCCGTTCGGGCAGCTGCTCGCCACCGGGATCAGCGTGATGATCGGACTCAGTGTGGTGGTGCACCTCGGCGTGAGCCTCGCCGTGATTCCGGCGACCGGCGTGACGTTGCCGTTCATGTCGTATGGGCGCTCTTCACTGATCGTCGCCCTCGCTGCCACTGGTGTTCTAGCCAGCGTTGGGCGCGCGAGGCGTGCGGCGTGAAAACGTGCGGCATGCGGCGTTGATATGAAAAGTCGCTCGCCGATTCGGACTCTCAGTTCTACGCCGCACGCCGCACGCCGCACGTGAAAATCTTGATAGCAGGTGGCGGTACGGGAGGGCACCTTATGCCCGCGCTCGCCCTCGCCCGCGTGGCAGCCGATCAAGGCCACGACGTTGTGTTGGTAGGAGCAGAGCGCGGGATCGAAGCGCAGATCCTGCCGCGCCATCCATTCCCATTTCATCTGCTCCCCATGGAGCCGTTGTACCGCCGCACGTGGTGGCGCAACGCGCGCTGGCCGTTGATCGCCGTGCGGGCGTGGCGCGCGGCCGGACGCGTGCTCCGCGACGAGCAGCCGGCGATCGTGATCGGCACGGGCGGCTACGCGGCGGGGCCGGTGGTGTGGCGCGCGCAAAACGCGCGGATCCCGACTGCGCTCCAAGAGCAGAACGCGTTTCCGGGACTGACCCAGCGCCTGCTTGCCCGCCGCGCACAACAGGTGCACCTCGGGTTTCCGGAAGCTCGGCTCCGCCTGTCACCGGGGTCGCACACGCAGGTTTTTGTGTTCGGGAATCCGATCACGCCACCAGGGCGTGTGGATCGAGCCGCCGCGCGCGCGGAGCTCGGCCTGACGGCGGAGCGCCGCACGGTGCTCGTCTTTGGCGGGAGTCAGGGCGCGCGCGCGGTGAACGACGTCGTCGCGGGCGCGCTGGGGCGCGGATTGCTCGGCGACGTGAATCTGGTGTGGGGCACGGGTACGACGCATCTGGATCGCTACGCGCCGCTTGCCGTGCCCGGCCGCGTCGTCGTGCGCGGCTTCTTCGATCCGATCGGCACGGCGTACGCCGCCGCGGATCTGGTCGTCGCGCGCGCGGGCGCAATGACGGTGTCGGAGCTGTGCGCCTGGGGGAAGCCCAGCATCCTGGTCCCGCTCCCAACCGCGGCCGCGGATCACCAGACATTCAACGCGCGGGCGCTCGCGAGTGCCGGCGCGAGCGTATTGCTGCTCGAGCGGGAGTTCACGCCCGAGGCCTTCGCGAAGACCGTCGGCGGGCTGGTGCACGACGACAAACGGCTGGGCGCGTTGGCCCGAAGTGCCCAGGGGAGGGGTCACCCGAATGCCGCCCGAACCATCATGGAAAAGGTTTTAGAGCTTTCGCAAGTTGCGTAGATTTCGTATATTAGCTGCCCACAGATGACCTTGTTTCGAACCGGGGATCCCCGACCCATCCACCTCATGGGCATAGCCGGGGCGGGGATGAGCGCCTTGGCTTTGATTGCCAGGCACCGGGGAGTCGCCATAACTGGTTGTGATTCCGACACTTCCGGGACAGGTGCTGATGACCTGACCGCGTTGGGAGTTCCCGTTTGGAGGGGCCACGATCCGAGCCACGTGGAAGGGGCTCGGGCTGTTGTAGTTACGGCCGCGGTCCCGCGGGATCATCCGGAGTTGGAGCGCGCCCGGGCGTTGGGGTTGCCGGTCGTGCGGCGCGCCGATGCGCTCGGGGAGCTGGTCGCAGGCGGAAGAGAGGGCGTCGTGGCGGTCGCGGGGACACATGGCAAGACGACCACCACGGTCATGGTCACAGAGGCGCTCACGGCCGCCGGGCGAAATCCAACAGGACTCGCCGGCGGCCGTGTCGCTGGGTGGGGAGGCAACGCCCGCATCGGCGGCGACGAGCTGTTCGTCGTGGAGGCCGACGAGTACGACAAGGCGTTCCTGTCGCTCCAGCCGACGGTCGCGGTGGTGAACAACGTCGAAGCAGATCACCTCGAGTGCTACGGCAGCATGGAGGCGCTCGAGAATGCATTCGCCGAGTTCGCGAGTCGCGCGGAGCGGGTGATCATCGGTGCCGATGACGCGGGCGCGGATCGCGTGGCGTTGCAGGTCACGGCACCGGTGTGGCGGGTGGGTCACGGCGCGACGGCGGATGTCCGGATTCGCGCCGTGCGGCTCGAGCCGGGTGGCTCGCGCGCGACGGTTTCGTTGCCGGGCGGATACAGCATCGAGCTGGCGCTCGCGGTGCCGGGACTCCACAACGTGCGCAACGCGGCCGTGGCGCTCGCTGTGCTCCAGGCGTTGGGCGCTGACGTGCAAGCGGGTGCGGAGGCGTTGTCGCGGTTCCACGGCGTGGGCAGGCGGTTCGAGCGGTTGGGTGACGCAGCGGGCGTGACGATCGTGGATGATTACGCCCACCACCCAACGGAGGTGGCCGCGACGCTGGCGGCGGCGCGGCAGGCGTTTCCGGGCCGGCGCGTGGTCGCCGTGTTTCAGCCGCATCTGTTCTCGCGGACGGCGTTGCACGGGGAGGCGCTGGGGAAAGCGCTCGCGGCGGCGGACGTCGTGGTGGTCGCGCCGATCTACGCGGCGCGGGAGCAGCCGCTGGCCGGTGTGACGCACCATTTGGTGGTGCGCGGGGCCACGCGGGCCGGCGCGGCGACCGTCGCGGTGCGTGAGCGGGCGGCGCTGACGAATCACGTCGCGCGGGCCGTGCGCGATGGCGACGTCGTGTTCACGCTGGGCGCCGGCGACATCACGCGCGTCGGGCCCGAGCTGCTGAAGATGCTGGGAGCGGGAAGCAGGGAGCGGGGAGCCGTCGCGTGAGCTGGAGGCTCCGCATGCCGCGCGTGCCACGTGTCTCCTGGCGGGTCCTCGCGTGGGCGGGCGTGGCGATGCTCGTCATGGCAGGATGGATGGCCGCGCCGGTGGGGTTGCGCCGCCTGCGGTTCTTCCGCGTGCGGCAGGTCGAAATCGTCGGCATCCGCTATCTCGATGCCGATCAGGTGCTGGCGGCGCTGCGGCTACGCCCGGGCGCGAGTGTGTTCGACGACACGCGCGTGCTCGCCGAGCGCTTGCGCGGAATGGACGGTGTTGCCGATGCTTCGGTCAACCGCCGTCCGCCGGGTTCGTTGAAGGTGATCGTGCGCGAGATCGAGCCTGTCGCGCTGCTGATGAGTGGGCGGGGCGCGCTCGCGCCCGTGGATGCGGATGGGCGAGCGCTGCCCTTCGATCTGACGAGTCTCGACCTCCCCATCGTGCGGTCGGCGGGGGGAAGCGGGGGAGGCGCGGCAGACTCCGGGGTGTTCGGATTGTTGTCGCGGGTGCAAGCCGTCGATCCCGCGCTGTTTCAGACGATCGATGCCGCGCGGCGGACCGAGACGCCCCGCGGCGACGTGCTGCTCGAGCTCGGCGGTGGCGCTCATCGCGTGCTGCTCAGCCGCGATGCGGGGCCGGAGGTGATTGCAGCGGTGGTAGCGGTAGCGAGAGACCTGGCGGCGAAAGCGCGCCCCTACGCCGAGCTCGACGCCCGCTTTGCGGGACAAGTCGTCGTGCGGCGGCGGAGCGCGCGCAGCGTGGGGGGGGGAGCCGCCTCAGATGACTGAACGCCGCCTCGTCGCCGGACTCGACCTCGGCAGCACCAAAACGTGCGCCGTGATCGCCGAGCTCGCCGGCGACCTGCCGCGGGCGCCGCTCGCCAAGATTCTCGGCGTCGGTCTCGCGAAGAACAGCGGTGTGCGCCGGGGCATGGTGCGCGATATCGACGAGACGACGCGCTCCGTCGCGGCCGCGCTGAAGGACGCCGAGCGGATGGCGGGCGCCCGCGTCACCGACGTCACCTGCGGGATCGCGGGCGAGCACGTGTCCGCGCGCGGCTCGACCGGTGTCGTCGCGGTGAGCGGCGAGGAAATCAGTCCGCAGGATGTCGCGCGCGTCAACGAGGTGGCGCGCGCCGTCTCGCTCGGGCGCGATCACGAGCTGCTACACGACATTCCGCAGGAGTACGTCGTGGACCAGCAGAAGGGCATCTCGGATCCGGTTGGCATGACGGGGACGCGGCTCGAGGTGGAGATGTATCTCGTCACGGTGCAGACGACGGCGGCGCAGAACCTCCGCAAGAGCGTGCAGCGTGCCGGCTACCGCGTCACCGACCTGGTGCTCGAGCCCGTGGCCGCGTCGTACGCGGTCCTGACCGACGACGAGCGCGAGCTGGGCGTCGCGCTCGTGGAAGTGGGCGGCAGCTCGACCGGCGTCGCGATCTTTCATGAAGGAAAGATCCGCCACCTCGCCTCGCTCAAGTACGCAGGCTCGCACGTCACGAGCGACCTGGTGCAGGGCCTCGGCGTGACGCAGTCCGACGCTGAGCGGCTGAAGGAGCGGCATGGGGCGGCGTACACACCGCTCGTCGATGCCGGCGAAATGGTGAGCCTGCCATCGACGGCCGGGCAGGGTGCGCGGACGGCGCCGCGCGAGCTGGTCGCGCACATCATCCACCAGCGCGTGGACGAGATCTTCCAGCTCGTCGCTCGCGAGTTCGAGCGCGCCGGGTACGGCGGCGGCCGGTTGCCCGCCGGCGTGGTGCTTTCGGGCGGCACGGCGCACCTGCCGGGGATGGTGGAGCTGGCGCGCGAAGTCTTCGCCGCGCCGGTGCGCGCCGGCCATCCGGACCTCGGCATCTCCGGACTCGTCGATAGCGTGCAGGCGCCGCGCTACGCGGTGCCGGTGGGGTTGGTGCTGTACGCGGCGCGCAAGATTGCACAGGGAGGAGGAGCGGGCGCCGCCTCCGGTGTGTTGTTCGGCGGTCGTCCCGAAAAGCTGTTTGCGCCTCTCAAGAGATGGTTGCAGGACTTCTTCTGAGCCCTAGGGGAGAACCATGATCTTCGAACTCGAAGAAACCGTTACACAGAACGCGCGGATGAAAGTCGTCGGCGTCGGCGGGGGCGGCGGCAACGCCCTCAACCGGATGATCGACGAGCACGTGAGCGGAGTCGAGTTCATTTCGGTGAACACCGATGCTCAGGCGCTCCTCAACAACAAGGCCGATGTCAAAGTCCAGATCGGCAAGAAGCTGACGCGCGGGCTCGGCGCCGGCGCGCGGCCCGAGATCGGCCGGCAGGCCATCGAGGAGAACCGCGACGAAGTGCTCCACTCGCTGCAGGGTGCGGACCTCGTGTTCGTGACCTGCGGCATGGGCGGCGGGACCGGCACCGGTGCGGCGCCGATCATCTCGCAAGTCGCCCGCGATCTCGGCGCGCTGACGATCGGGATCTGCACCAAGCCCTTCCTGTTCGAGGGCCGCAAGCGCATGCGTCAGGCGGAGATGGGCATCGCCGAAATGCGCAAGCATGTGGATACGATGATCGTCGTGCCCAACGAACGGCTGCTGGCGGTCGTGGGGAAGGGCATCCCGTTCCAGGATGCGCTGAAGAAGGCGGACGAAGTGCTGTTGCACGCGACGCAGGGCATTTCCGCCCTCATCTGTGTCACCGGTCTCGTCAATGTAGATTTCGCGGACGTGCGCACCGTGATGCAGAATGGCGGCGCCGCATTGATGGGGACGGGCCAGGGGCGCGGCGAAAACCGCGCGATGGAAGCGGCGCAGCAGGCGATCTCGAGCCCGCTGCTCGACAACATCTCGATCGCCGGGGCGACGGGCGTGCTGATCAACATCACCGGCGGCGAAGACCTGACGCTCGGCGAAGTGACGCAGATCAGCGAGGCGATTCACGACGCCGCGGGCGACGAGGCCGAGATCATCTTCGGCGCCGTGAACGACCCCGCGATGCACGGCGAGGTGCGGATCACCGTGATTGCGACGGGCTTCGACAAGACCGGTGCGATGGCGGACGCGTTGGCCGGCGTGCAACGCCCCGCCGCCGGAGTGCTGCCGTTCCGCGATCGCGCGGCGCGGCCGACGCCGGTGCCGCCGCCGGGATTTGCGAAGACGGCCGAAACCCTGCCCAAGCGTCCAGGCGGACCGCCGCAGGCGCCGGTGAATCCGGAGTTGAATGAAATGGAAATCCCGACCTTCATTCGGAGACAGATGGACTGATGTCGTGGCGGGGGCGAGCGAGTCATTACGTTGCGGCCGGTGCACTCGCCGCGTGTCTGCTGGGATGGGCTGCACACACAGCGTGGCCGTCGCGGGAGCTTCCGGTCGCGCTGCCGCTTGTGGTCACCAGCGCGTACGACGAGTGGGCCGATACGCTCGGTCGCCGTGAGATGTTGTCCGATGTGCTCGCCCGCGCGGGAATCACCGGCCGGGAATACGTCGCCTTCATGAAGGCGACGCGTGCGCTCAATCCCCGGCGCATGCAGCCGGGGCTGATCTTCGAGCTGCGCCGCCTGAAGCGCGCGACCGTCGCCAATCGCCTCGGCGTGCGCCTCGACCCCGAGCGGCATCTCAGGATGCAACGGCTCGGCGGCGACTCCGGGTGGGCCGAGACGGTCGAAGAGATCCCCTGGACCACCGAACGGCTGCGCACGACCGCGGTCATTCAATCGAATCTCTACGACGCCCTCGATGCGGCGATCCCCGATTCATTTCTCCCGATTCGCCAGCGCGTCGCGCTCGCCTGGGCCATTGCCGACGTCTACGACTGGGAAGTCGATTTCACGCGCGATCTGCGACCCGGCGACCGTGTCGACGTCCTGATCGAGCGCCTGCAGTCACCCGAGGGCGAGAAGCGGCTGGGCCGTATTCTTGCCGCGCGCGTCGACGTGGCGGGCACGCCGAGTTTTGCGTTCGCCTTCGATGGCCCCAACGGCCAAGGCGGCTTCTACGACGACAAGGGGCGGTCGCTGCGCCGCGCCTTTTTGCGCGCGCCGTTGCGCTTCAGCCACATCTCGAGCCACTTCGGCGGGCGGTTTCATCCGATTCTCAAGCGGTGGCGGACGCACGAGGGGACCGACTACGCGGCCGGATATGGCACGCCGGTGCGCGCCACGGCGGACGGCATCGTCACCGAAGCGGGCCGCAATGGTGGGTACGGCAATCTGATCGAGATCCGGCACTCCAACGGCATTCGCACCCGCTATGGCCACCTCTCGAAATTCGCGAAGGGCCTGCACGTGGGGCAGCGCATCCGGCAGGAGGAGACGATCGGCTACGTCGGTTCGACCGGCCTCTCGACGGGCCCGCATCTGCACTACGAGTTCCTGGTCAACGGCCGGCCCACGAATCCGCAGCGCAAGGACGCGGGGGCGGGCGAGCCCGTGCCGTCGAAGTTGCGGTCGTTGTTCGACACCGCGCGTGCGCAGCTCTTGGCGGAGCTCGAGCCCAGCGGTCTGCCCGCCTTGGCACCGGCGCTCGGTTCGGTCGCCGGTCCCGCTCGCGACGACTAGCCCCCCCCTTCACCCTTCCGCTCACAGAATTCCGTGGAGCTCTACCCCGCCGTTGACATAGAAGGCGGGCGCGTGGCGCGCGCGCATGGCGCGATGACCGAGCCGCTCGCGGCGCTCGACGCCTTCACGCGTGCTGGGGCGCGCTGGATTCATCTCGTCGATATGGATCGCGCGTACGGACGCCCGGACAACCACGAGGACATCGGTGCCGTGCTGCAGGCCGCTACGGTCAAAGTGCAAGTGGGCGGCGGTCTGTTTCGCGAAGCCGACATCGAGCAGATGTTCGTCCTCGGCGCCACCCGAGTGGTGATCGGCCCGCGGGGCGCGGTCGACGGCGCGCTCGTGGAGCGGCTCGTCGTCCGCCACGGGGCGGCGCGGCTCGCCGTCGGCATCGACGCGAAAGACGGCCGGGTCGCGCCGCGCGGCACGAAGGACGTGCTCGATCTCACCGCACAGGAGCTCGCACAGCGCGTGGCGCGGCTCGGCATCCACACGATCATCTACAACGAGGTCACGCGCGACGGCCAGCTCACCGGTCCCGACATCACCGGCGCTCGGCAGATCGCGATGCTCGGCGTGGACGTCATCGTGTCGGGCGGCGTCGGCTCGCTCGATGATCTGCGCGCGGCGCGCGCCGCCGGCCTCGCCGGCGCCTGCGTCGGTCGCGCGCTCTACGACGGCAAGTTCACGATCGCCGAGGCGCTCGCGTGCGTCTCGTGACGCTGCGCAGCGTTGCCGTGCTGGCGCTCATTCTCCTCCTGTGGAATCCCGCCAGCTCGCGGCTGCTGCCCGCCGGCGACGAGCCGCTCGTGCTGCTCGACGCGTCGCTCAGCATGACCGGCGCACCGTGGCGCGCTGCGCTCGACAGTGCGCGCGGCTTCGCCCGCCGCCGAGGTGGGGGTGGCGCCGTGGTGTGGCGGTTCGGCACCAGGGTCACCGCGTTCGACAGCACGCCCCCCGCCGCGGGGGCGAGCCACCTGGGCCCCGCGCTCGAAGCAGCCGCCGGGCGGGCGGGCGAAGTCGTGATCGTGACCGATGGCAACATCGATGACGCGGCCGCGATCCCGGCCGATCTGTTGCGCCGGCCCCGCGTGATCGTGCAACCGCGCGCGCCGTTCTACGACGCGTATGTCGCGAGCGTCGAGGGCGTGCGGCATGTGACTCGCACCGACACCATCCGGCTGAGGGTGAGCTACGGTGTTGCCGGGATGCGGGATGCGAGAAACGGGATGCGTACTGCACAACTGACGGTCGATGTCGAGGGCCGCAACCTGTTGGCAAAACGTGTGTCGCTCCCCGATAGTGGGGTGCTTTCCGAAGAAGTTACGCTTCCCGCATCTCGCATCCCGCATCCCGGATGGACAGTACTTGAGGTCCGGTTGGAGGGCGTAAACGATGCCGAACCTCGAGACGACACCCGCCAGTTTGTAGTTGACGTAAGTCTCGATCCTGCCGCCGTGATCTTCGCGTCGCCCCCCGACTGGGAAGCGCGCTTCCTCGCCCGCACGCTGAGCGACGTCGCGCGCGTGCCGGTCAAGGTGTTCGTCGAAACGGAAGCAGGCCGCTGGCGCGACGGCGCCTCACTCGCGCCCGTCGCGACGCCCGAGCTGACCCGCGCCGCGGCCGGCGCCCGGCTTGTCGTCGCCATGGGAGACCCCGAGCGGGCGCGCGCGTTCACCGGCGCATCGCGGAGCGCCCTCATGCTGTGGCCCACGAACGGCCAGACTGGCGACTGGTACGTCGAGCGGCCGCTCGCCTCGCCGTTCACCGCGCCGCTCGCCGGCGTGGTGTGGGATTCCCTCCCGCCGGCGACCGCCGTCGCCGTGCCGGCGCGCGACTCGAGTCGTGCGGCGACCGTCGCGCTGACGGCCCGGCTGGCGCGGCGTGGAGTCGCGCGCCCGATTCTCACGCTGGAGCAGCGCGGCGGCCAGCGTGTCGCGACCGTCGCCGCGGCCGGGCTGTGGCGCTGGGCGTTCCGCGGGGGCGCGGCCGAAGAGGCGTACCGCAGCGTGGTGGCCGCGATGGTCGACTGGCTACTCGGGGAGCGGGGAGCGGGGACCAGGGAGCG